>Ga0181579_10001935_pt1 | contig 16915 bp, 10 predicted proteins | sample 071ome_24_FD_132996 | JGI IMG/M metagenome (GOLD analysis project Ga0181579, IMG submission 132996) | Coastal salt marsh microbial communities from the Groves Creek Marsh, Skidaway Island, Georgia - 071402CT metaG (megahit assembly) | ecosystem: Environmental > Aquatic > Marine > Intertidal... | reverse complement strand
GCTGCTTGGTCAGCGGCATACGCTCTTTCACCGCTTGGCCCGTTAGCGCGAAGCCAAGTAGGTCTCCCTCAGGGCTATGGAACAAGGCTTTAACGTCCTGCCCATCAGCCTCAATAGTCCATTCACCCTCGGCGTCACGCCCTACGGGTGACACACAGACTGGGCAGGCAGGTGTTTTAATGGTTACGGGCATAGCAGGGTAGGCCACTTCCGTCGGTGTACCAGTTAGCGTGGCCGCTAGTGCACGCGCAGCTGCCATGAGCGGCGCCACATAGACCAAGACGTGGCCTTCCACTTCGGCACAGTCCCCAATGGCGTAGACATTCTCCACACTGGTGCGCAGGTATCGGTCCGTCTTGATACCGCGTCCGCACTCAATCCCAGCATCAGCCGCAAGTTGCGTTCTCGGTCGAACACCTACTGCAGACAGTACGGCGTCGGCTTCGATGGTTTCGCCGTTATTAAGGGCAACGGTGTAGCCGCCCTCGGATCGATTGACGTCCGTTGCCAATGGCCCGAAATGAAAGCGTGCGCCTTTTTCCTCTAGCGCTCGTTGAACAGCGCGCCCTGCGGTTTCGGGCAACAGCGTGGGTAGGCAGTAATCCATCGGATCGACGGCTTCAACCGTGAAGTCACCATTGAGAAGGTCATTAGTAAACTCGCAGCCAATGAGTCCTGCACCAATAACCGCGACCTTTTTAGCGCCAGTCTGCGTTAGTGTGTCTCTGAACCGTCGATAGTCGTCGAGGTCGTTAACGCCCATGACCTCATCGGCGGCATCTCCGCCCATGGGTGGGCGAATCAGCTCAGCGCCGAGCGTCAGTACCAGGCTTGAGTAGGGCACTCGCTCTCCCGACGTCAGTACGACTTCACTTGAGACCGTATCGAGCGACGCAACCTCGGTGCGTGCTCGCACGGTGACACCCAGATTGTCTGACATGTTTTCGGCGGTCTGCGTAGCCAGTTGATCAGGCTCAAATTTCTTAGTGAAACCTGTCGAGATCATAGGTTTAGAGTAGTTTTCACCGCCGTCGCGAGTGATGAGCGTTATAGCTGTATCTGCATCGGTTTTCTTGATGGTATTAGCCAAGCTGTAAGCTGCGAGTCCAGAACCGATGACCACGATAGGGTGACCCGAAGGTCCGGTGTCGCTCGATGCGGACGCGTCCTCAGATTCTGCTTCATCTTCAGTACCGGGAATGAGCTCGAAGTCATCTTTGCCAACGCCGCAATCGGGACATGTCCAGTCGTCGGGTACATCAGCCCACTTTGTACCGGGCGCAATGCCATCCTCGGGCCAGCCATCTTTCTCGTCGTAGATCAAACCACAAACGATGCATTCCCACTGAGCCATCAATCATCCTTTTAGTCTTTTCTTAGCTAACGATTACGGCGCTTCGGAGCGCCGCTACCCATCGAGCCGGCAGTCTGCCCAAAATCTGTTGTCGCGTCATCCACTTGTCGGACTAACGGCAAAGAAAATGGATCTGCTCACTGAAAATGACTCAAAGCGATTGGGTTTTCAGACCGTGGTTACCCAGTAAAGGCTACTGATGCTCAGAGCCGACCAGAGCAACAGTGCCATGCCAATCAACCGAGGGCAGATCGTCTTAAGAGACTCCAGAGACATCTGTGAACCGATTAGGAATAGAGCGAGTCCAAATAGGCTCTTGCTGATCAGTGAAAACACACTGGTGACGTCCCCATCGAACTGCAGATAGCCTCCGATCAGACTGGCTATGATGAAGCCAGCCACGAAGAGCGGTATCCGAATCTCGTTGGCGCTGATGTGCTTCATCGAGTAGCTCGCCACGATTATCACCGGGATGAGCCACAAAATACGGAGGATCTTTAATGTCGCTGCGGTTGTAAGTGCCTCGTCGCCATACGCGGCCGCTGCACCCACAACGGAAGAGGTGTCGTGAATGGCCACAGCAGCCCACATGCCAAATTGCTGCTGACTCAATTCCAATGCATGTCCGATCGCAGGAAAGAGTAAAATAGCGATGCCGTTAAGGACAAAGATGATCGTGAGGGTTTGAGCGACCTGCTCGTTGTCCGCCTTAATAACAGGAGATAGAACTACTACTGCAGTGCCTCCACATACCGCAGTGCCCGTGGTCAAAAGTTTTCCGCTGACATCATCGGTTCGAAGCAGCTTTAATAAGATAAGACCACTGAATAGGGTGGCCAGAACCATTGCCGAGACCACAGCGCCATTATCCGAACCCAGTGTGACGACCTCCCTGAACGGTAGGGCTAATCCCAGGATAACCACACCGCTTTGCAACGCACCGCGTGATAGTCGAGAGGCATCGTTCAAGGGAGCAGCACCAACGGTTAATGCCAGTCCGATACCCAAGAAGAGTGCGAGTGCAGCTTGCTGGGAGTAGATCGCCAGACCTGCCCCCATCAAATAAGCAATATGCGTATGCGTTTTAGTCATATGTTGAGTATGACAGTTTGAACGTCACTTTCCAGCCGTTCAGATGGGCGTTTTTAGTCTTAACTGCCGACGCATATCGGTAACATCAGAGCGCCGAGACCACCTCGGTTTCAGTCGCGAAACGCGTTGTGACAGAGGATCCGTTTACTCCTGCTCTGCCGTACCCGAGAGCCGGTACATGAGTATTGCCGCGCGCTTAATTGCCAGTCCCATGGAGTCCAGTTCAAGGCTCTCGTTAGGCGTATGGCCGCCCTTACCGAGCGCGCCCATACCAGCCAGCGCATCGGTGTATGGTGCCACGAAAGAGATATCGGCCGCGCCACGCCGCAGCGGATCCCAGATCTTCATGGGTCCACGCCCTAAGTCCTGATTGACGACCGAAAGTTCCTCTGCAAGCTGACGGTTGCCATCAGACGGTGGCATCGGCGGATAGCTATCAACGAAGCTGATCGAGGCACTGGTGTGGGGTAGGTGGTTAGCCACGATGGCTTCCATTTTCTCTTTTGCCGACGCCAACTGCTCAAGTGACAACGCTCTGATGCCCCCATCCACGATGACTTTGCTCGGGACAACGTTGGTTTTTCCAAACGTGGTGCCTCGATTCTGAGCAGAATCGTAGTTCACGGTGGTCCCGCCTTGAATGGTGCCCGCATTGAACGTTAAGCCGTAGTCACCGCGAACCTCGTTGTAGAATGTATCCAGAATTCTCGCGGCTTCATTGATGGCGCCAGCGCCCACGCGTTCGCTAAAGACACCTGAAGAGTGTGCTTGCCTACCCGACACTTCTAACATCCAGCCACTGGAACTGCGGCGGGCAATGGTCGCCCAGTCAGAACCTTCGGTTGTAATCGCACCCTCAAAACCCAAGGTGATATCAGCCCATTTTCCGGCCTCTATGAGATCTTTGCGACTAATGGATAAGGGTTTACCTGTCATTTCCTCATCGCCCGTGTAGGCGACGGTGACCGCAATGTCGTCTAAGGCGCCAACGTGTTGAAGCGCCTTTAATGCGTAGACGAGGACAGCATTACCGTCCTTCATGTCGCTGATGCCGGGGCCACGTCCAATGTTACCCTCGCGCGTGAACACCTGAAATTCATCATCTGACTCAAAAACGGTATCGAGGTGTCCGATGAGGAGGAATTTTTTGCCTTTACCTTCCTTGCTGGCAAACAGGTGACCTGCGCGGTCCATCTCAGGGGGCATCTCGATCCAACGCGTCGCCAAGCCAAGTGCTTCCAGTTCGCGTGCCATGACGTCCCCAACGGCACGAACGCCGGCATGGTTCATTGTCCCGCTGCCAATGTTGACCGTTTCAGCCAGTAGCTCAATCGCCTCGTCTTGGTGCGCGTCAATCCAGTCAACCATGGCTTGCTCCTTGGCTGACAGCGACCCTGCATGCGTTACGGGCGCAAGGGTCACGCTGAGAAATAGGGCGCTGAGTAGCGACGCACGTTGTATCAAGTTCATACGGATCTTCCTCACGATTAACGTATTTGATGCTGTGGCTGATTGTGCCACCATAGTGTGGGCGCCGGGCGCGATCCGGTCACTTCCTCACCGAGGTCAGTGGCACGATAGAGTCGCCCATTCACCATAACGTGCGTGATACGGTCTGTGCTCTTCACATCCTCGAGCGGGTGGCCATCGACCACCTGTAAGTCCGCCAGTTTGCCGGTTTCAATTGAACCCAGATCGGCATCCATACCGAGGTAGCGCGCAGGGTTGATGGTCGCTGTTGCCAGCATCTGCATCGGGCTCATGCCTCCCTCGGCAAAGCTCCACATTTCCCAATGCGTTGCCAGCCCCTCCCGCTGTCCGTGAGCACCGGTGTTGACCAACACACCGAGCTCCATTAGCTCTTTTGCTACGGCCGCCGCATCGTCATCACGAAAGTCTGGCTCGGGAGCTGTGACCCGACGAACGGCGCGCGGTTGCAATACGGTGGGTGGAACAAAGTGCGACAGTAGGGGGTGCTTCCAGACTTCGGTGTCTCGGTAGAAGCGGTCCTCGGAGGTCAATCCGCCGTAGGTCACGCCTAAGGTGGGTGTGTACCCAACACGGGTGTTCGACCAGAAATCGCGGACGTCATCGTAGATTTTTAAGGTGGGGATGTTGTGCTCGATGCCCGTCGAACCATCGGCCACTAGATTCATGTCCATGTTATAAAGCGAACCGCCTTCAGCAACCACCAACATGCCGGCATCACGAGCGGCCTCAATGACCATTTGTCGCTGCGCTCGGCGAGGTTGGTTGTAGTTTTTGACACTGATGGCCCCCTGAGCCTTGAGGCGATCAACCACGGCTTTGGCGTCATCGAGCGATTCAATGGGGTCGAAGCCAGTGCTCTTTGCCCCGTAAATGATTTCGCCGGTTGAAAAAATTCGCGGTCCGATGATCTTGCCCGCGCGTTGATATTCAGCGGCTGGGAAGACTTGAGCGGCTCTGCTTGAGGGGTTGTGTACAGTCGTGACACCGAGCGCCAGGTGCGCGAGGAGCGACCAGTTATTTTGAGGGATAATGTCGTCCCGACCGTAAGGGCCGTGTGCGTGCGCATCAATATAGCCCGGCATCAGGGTCTTTCCAGCTAGATCGACCTGCCTTGCACCGTCCGGGATGGAAACGTCACCCGTTGCGCCCAGTGCGACAATGCGATTGTCCTCAACGATGACAACGCCATTGTCGATGACGTCTCGCGCCGAGTTCATGGTGATGACGCGAGCATTGGTGAAGGCCACACGTCCTCGGGGACGATCGGAATCGACTGACAGACTGAGATCTGCGATCTGCTGGGCTTCATTTGTGCCGGTCCCCAAAGAGCCATCGACGCTGTACTGGAAAAAGCGCGGACCCACGCTCCAGGTCAGCGAGCTGCCATCAGCGCTCCAGTGAATGAACTCACCGCCTGGTGCACTCACTCGCTCTGTCGCATAGGCTGCGGCGCCTGAGGCCGTATTCTCAATAGCTGATAGGTTGATGGAGCGACCAGTCATCGGCAGCGCCGCCACGTACAGACGACCCGCCTCACGATAAGCGACGTGCTTGCCTGAGGGCGACATGCGAATGACAGTCGCTAGCGGAGAGCTTGCGTGCGTCCGCACATCCTCACCATCATGATTCATGGAAATGAGTTCACTGGACGCATCATCACTGCCGCGACCGACAGCCGAGCTCACGCGCTCGGTGGCGTAAATACGGTCATTGGGACCGAAGTGGGGTGATCGGCCTCGTCGGCTGACAAACTGAGCTTCATCATCACCGAGCTCATAGACGTAGATACCGGGTTTTTTACCCCAGTACGGGTTGGTCAGCGGACTGCCGCTCAGCTTGGCAAATAGCAGGGTCTCGCCATCCATCGAAACGCTGAGATCGACATAGTGACCCGGCGTTGCGAGAACGTTCTTAGAACGTCCACCGCGGGCGCTGACTTTACGGATGGAACCTAACTCGTCGTCCGACCAGGTCAGGTAAAACACCTCCTCCCCATCGGGTGAAAACGCGGGTGAAAATTCGACCGCAGTCGCGGTGTCGCGCGTCAGGCGCTTGGCTCCTTCGCCGCCACGCTTCACGTACAGCCGCCCCATGGACTCAAAGACCACAGACTCGCCATCGGGACTTTGCGTAGCAAACCGCGGCATGGTGGTCGTGAGGGTGTCGGGCGCAACATCGACCGCGACTTCAACAGCAGGGTAGGCTGTGCGCGTGTCATTCACTGAGAACGGAATTTGACGCGATTCACCCGAGGCAACGTCGACACGCCAAATGTGGCCCTGCGACCAGTAGACAATGGAGTCGCCATCCGGTGTCCAAGCCATGGTCGGGTAGGCGCCCTGAACCGCCCAGGTCTCCTGCATATCGGGGTCGAGATCATCTACCAGCATGGTTTGTTCGCCTGACGCGAGATCCATAACGAATAGCCGCGAAGCGGCTCGCACGCGTTTTACAAAGGCAAGTTTTTTACCGTCGGGCGATGGCGTTGGTCGAACCGCGCCGCCTGCACCGCCAACTACTTTCTCAATCTTACCCGTGTCGAGGTCATAGCGCTTAATAGCCATGACTTCACCGTTGCTGTCCTCGTGGTAAATGAAAGTATTGCCGGGTGTGGTGTTCTGGATGTAGAACACCGACTCTCCATCAGCGCTAAAGGTCGGTTCACCCAGTTCCTTCTGGAATGCGGGGCTTGGTCGCTTTACTAGTGCAGAACCCTGCAGGTTTCCTCGCGTCAGGGCTTGATCGACGTTGGCATCGTAAAGCCATACTTCGCCGGTTCCGAGTGATCGTGAGGTAGTGAAGTGCTTCTTCGCTACCAAATAGTCTCCTGACGGGTGCCAACTCGGATTATTAAGCAGTCGGAAACTTTCGTGGGTTATTTGGTGCTTGTTGTCTGGATTGGTGAGGTCCATAACCCAAATGTTGTCTGCGCCATTGCGGTCGGACGTAAACGCGAGAAAACGGCCATCGGGACTGTATTGCGGTTGCACTTCCCACGCATGACCGCTAAGTAACGGTGTCGCTTCACCACCCGTAATCGGTATCTGATAAATGTCTCCCAACAAATCAAAAGCAATGTGCTTCCCATCGGGTGAGACATCGAGGTTCATCCAGGTTCCTTCAGTCACATTGAGATCAATTTCCTGAGCCTCGGCTGAGTAGTTCGGCGCTGAGACGTCCCACGATGGTGTCTCAGTTTCCTCCGATAACGTCAGTCCTGATGCCGCGAGGAGGCTTGTAAAAACGAGGGCTTGTTTTGTGAGTGAGGTGCGAGAAAAGCGAGCATTGCGCATACAAATTCAACCATTGTGATATGTGTTTTTGTTGCTTCTCTGTTATCACACTGCGCGGTCATTTTCGACCTTAACTTTGTGTCAATCGAGATGGTGTATGGTGATTACAGACCGACGTTGGTTTCCACCAGACACGCTGCCGTTTGAAGTTGGTCTCTGCCAGTGGTTTTGGCTATTACCACCGTAAACAAGACGTGGAGGGCGTCGAATGTTAGCAACGCTTGATTGGTTCATCGTGGCAATTTACCTGTCCGGTTTGGTGGCCATCAGTCTGTATTTGTCACGACGACAGGAGACTGCTGAGGATTACTTTGTTGCCGGTAACAGCAGTGGCCCGATCAGTATTGCTCTCTCCGTTATGGCAACACAATGCTCGACCAATAGCATTTTAGGAGCGCCGGCGTTTGTCGCCTTCGTTGTCGGAGGTGGACTCGTCTGGTTGCAGTACGAGCTAGCGCTGCCATTAGCGATGGTTTTTATCGCCATATTTTTGATTCCCGTATTCCACCGGCAGCGTCTGGTTTCGGTTTACCTTTATCTGGGGCGGCGTTTTGATGATCAAACGCAGCTACTCATCAGCGGGATGTTTCAGTTGTCGCGGGCTGCAGTGGCCGGTATCACGGTTTACGGCGTGGCAAGCATGATCGCCATCACGACTGGGCTTTCGTTTGCTCAATCGGTTGTCTTGTTTGGCGCCATCACCATCATTTATGACGTGTTAGGTGGCATACGTGCTGTCATCGTTAGCGATGTTATTCAAATGGTCATTTTGACCAGCGTCCTTGGTTATCTTGCGTACTTATTGATTGGGTCGGCAGGCGGTCTGGAGTCAATGCTGGCGCAGATCCCATTTGAGCGCACTGCCGCACTGTCATTTCAACACCACGGCCTCGGTGACGGTCACGACTTTGCCTTTTTGCCCATGCTGATCGGCGGATTTTTCCTTTATGTTGCCTATTACGGCTGCGATCAGAGTCAGGTGCAGCGACAGCTGTGTGCAGCGACGCAGGACGACAACCAAAAGATATTGATCATCAACGGTATCTTGCGTTTTCCTCTGGTCTTGCTCTACTGCCTCATCGGCGCGGGACTTGCGGCATACGCGGGCTCACATACCGATTTTTTATCGTCTCTTCCTCTGATAAACGATGCGCCTAATTACAATATGGCACTGCCTGTTCTCTTCTCGCGGGAGTTGCCGGTGGGCGTGGTGGGGCTAGCCGTTGTTGCGCTCCTTGCCGCAGCGATGTCGTCGCTTGACTCTGTGATTAACAGTTTATCTGCCACCACGTTGAAGGACTTTGTGAAACCGGCCATGGAAGATCGAATTGCGACGCCCGCACAGGAGCTGTGGTGGGGTAGGGCGCTGACGGTTTTTTGGGGGGTGTTTGCGCTGGTGACCGCTTTCTTCGTCGACGATATCGCATCAACAGTCATAGTGGCGGTTAACAAGGTGGGTTCGCTAATTAACGGTCCTATTCTCGGTGTCTTCCTCTTGGGGCTAATGACGAAAACCGCTACTGGACGCGGGGCCCGAGTCGGCTTTTTCGCCGGCCTCGCCGTCAATGCCTTCTTGTGGGCCGCTATGCCGTCTGTTTCATGGCTATGGTGGAACGTTATCGGACTTGCAGCCACGATGGGTGTAGGGCTGATGACTAGTGGCCAGCGCTCATCGGAAGAAGATCTTACCGATCTTGTATGGACCTCCGCGTTCTATCGAAACGCCGGGTTTACCGCAAATTGGGTGCCCGCTTATGGATTCCTCGGACTTTGGACGCTGCTACTTATGGGTGTGCTCATGGTGTTCGGAACACGATAATCAGCGCTCTCTCGCCTTCACATTCGTCCTGGCGGCACCTCCAGCCAATGGGTTGCTTGTCCGCATTGAACCGCCTGTGAGCATGGCGAACCAGTCCTTAAAGGGACCGGCCGTGTTTTGCCAAAAGCTTCGATATTGATCTTGCGTTTCGGGCCCTAATCCCCAGGGGGTGTACTCGTCCTTTTCAGGGATATAGAGCGTCCCGAACAGTCTATCCCAAATACTAGTCACTGCCGCTAGATTGGTGTCCCAGTGCTTTTCTAGGTAGCTGTGATGGGTATGGTGCATCACCGGGCTATGCAACCACTTGGATAGCCAGACGGGGTAATGAAACGCGACATGATAATGCCGAAATGACCCATTGAATCCGAAAAGCAAGGAGAAAAAACCAATGTTAAAGAGCGTCGCCTGGGTAATACCACTCTCGAATAACCAGCCAAACAGGCCACCCACGATGCCATAAGCCAAGGCTGCGCCGGCGGCGTAGATGGGGCCCTCGAGAAAGTGTTCTCGGTAGCGTGTTAAGGGGGTTAGGACCTCCGCGGAGTGGTGCACTTTGTGGATGACCCACAGCGCCGGCACTTTATGTTCGGTGTAGTGAATCACGTAAAAGATAAAGTCATACAGCAACAGGGTTACCAAGCTGTATAGCAGCATCCAGGCGTAGTTGACCTCGAATTGCGGGCTATCACCGATGCTTGTCATCAGGCCACTGATCACGGTGGTCTCGGCAAAGGTTCCAACGCTCAGGATAAGGGCGCCTACCCAAAATGGACGCAGGAACCGCTCAAATACATAGAGCCAGATATCGACGCGGGCTGACACGTGACTGTAGATATCGCGGGGCAATAGGTAGCTGATGAGATTGGCTGGCCGCTCTTGTCCCGAGGCATCTTTCGATCCGCGTCCACCGCGCAAGCTCCAAATCACGATGGCTAACACCGCCGTGAGCAGCAAAAATGGCCATGTCAGATCACGCGGCAGGTTGTCCTGAATAAGCGCAAATACGGTATTCGAGATGTCGGCAAGTGGTCCGATATCAGGCTCCATAATCCTTGATATTCATGGGCACCATACGATGGCGATTGGTAAGCGTCTAGTCAGGCTCAATGGTCGGTGCTGATTGTTTCGATGGGACGGTGTCGGGTAATTCAGCATGCTTGAAGCTAAGTGTTACGGTGATAGTCTCGAGCGATAATACTAATGACCGGAGCCACAGCATGAAGTTCACCCGACGCATGATTTCGGCAGCGGCGATGGGGTTTCTTGTCGCCTGTAGCGAAACCCCCGCACCAATGGATCTCGCTATCGAGAATGTCACGCTGGTCGATGCAGTAAACCCAACGCGAGAGGGGAAAACCGTAATCGTGAACGACGGCATTATTGTCGAGATCATCGATTCAGGAACCGACTTTCTGGCAACAGAAACCATAGACGCTACCGGGAAATATCTCATCCCCGGGCTATGGGATTTTCATGTTCACTTTACCTACGACACTCGATTCACCGACGCGATGGCGGGTCTCTTCCTCTACCACGGTGTAACCAATGTCAGGGATACTGGAGGGCTACTGGAGGATCTTCTTCCGGTCGTGGAGCACCTTCGTGCGCCGCAGACGGTCGCGCCCGTCATCTGGTTCGCAGGACCACTGTTAGATGGAGGTGATGTAGTCTACGACGGTATTAACCTTCCGGGCTTGGGCGTCGCCAATGCTACCCCCGATGAGGCACGCGCCAATATCGCGGCGATTCACCAGGCCGGCGCGAGCTTTCTTAAAATTTACGAAATGGTGACTCCCGATGTGTTTGAGGTGATCGTGGACGAGGCTGGACAGCGCGGGCTTCCCATCGACGGGCATGTACCCTTATCCATGCGGGCTAGAGAGGTCGCATCCAAGGTTCAGTCTCTTGAGCATTTGCGCAACTACGAACTGGACTGCGTTAGTGATCCTGAAGCACTGCGAGCGACGCGTCGCGGCGAATTAGCAAACGAACTGGGCGAGCCAGGTAGCGCGCTGAGAGCGCGCCTGCATCGATTGCAACGGATTCCCGCCATCCTCGATGAGGACGATACTGAATGCCTCGCATCCACCGAGGCGTTAAAGAGCACAATTTCGGTACCGACACTACGATTGAACTCGATGCGACTCAACGTGCCTCTGTTGCGAGACGACTTCGATGCTGCTCTGGCGCTGACACCAGAGTCGGTTCAGACCGAGTGGGGTAATGCCAAAACGCAGCTGTTGTCGACAGACCGAGCTATTGATACCACGTTTGATGAGTGGAGCATGCGTCGAACGGGAGAGCTACACGCAGTTGGAGCGCCCATCGCTGCGGGTACTGATACGCCGATTGGCTGGAGTATTCCCGGTTACAGCTTGCACACCGAGCTCGAGCAGTTTGTAGACATTGGGATGACACCTGAGGAGGCGCTCTACACAGCTACCGTTCGTCCCGCCGAATTTTTTGGTCTGGAGGGTGAAATGGGCGAACTCAGAGTTGGGTTTATTGCGGATGCGGTCCTTCTTGATGCTAGTCCTCTGCAAGACATAAGAAACACACGTCGAGTTAGCGGCGTCGTGCATCGAGGACGTTTTTTGGATCGGCCCGATCTGGATCGATTAGTGGCTGAATAAGGGCGTGATTACTCATAAATTATGTCTCGACTGGCGGCTTTGCAGCTGATCGACCGGGTGCGTCCTCTTGCCTGAACTTATCGGATACAAAAAAGCCCCACCCAAAGGGTGAGGCTCTCTTGTATGGCGCGCCCGGTACGATTCGAACGTACGACCGCCTGATTCGTAGTCAGGTACTCTATCCAGCTGAGCTACGGGCGCGAAGGGCCGTATCATACTCCAGAGCCCTTCTTTTTCAAGTCCAGTTTGCTCAGCACCCGGCCCTAATTTCGTGCTTAGTCCGGACTTAGTGCAGACGCATGCTTGCCCGCGGGATCGACTCCCTCTAATGTGGCTCGCACGCCACATTGCAGGGATTTAGTTATGCCAATCATGACCTTGTCGGAGATAGAGACGCTCTGCAGAGACGCATTGCTTAACGTCGGTGCAAGCCAAGAACAGGCGGATATCGTAGCGGCCGAGATCGCGGATGCAGAGGCTGAAGGCATCAGGAACGTTGGTTTGGGTTACATGCACCTGTACTTGAAACACCTCAAGGTGGAAAAGGTTAAACCGCATGCGTCTCCTAAGATCGTGAAAACCTCCGCGGCCAGCACGGTGATCGATGCAGACTTTGGTTTTTGCCATCACGCCTATCTGGTGGGTGAAGCACGGTTGATCGAAACAGCCACAGAGCAAGGGGTTGGACTGATGTCCATTCATCAGTCGTCCTCTGCGGGTGTCTTAGGTTGGTTTGTCCGTCGACTCGCGAAAGAGGGGCTGGTGTCATTGATGTTTGCCAATAGCTCCAAAGCCGTTGCTGCTCATGGAGGTAAAGTGCCTTTCTTTGGGACTAATCCTTTTGCCTTTGGTGCGCCCAGGGCTGGTGAGGAGCCACTTGTGGTCGATATGGCAACGGCGTCGACTGCGCGCGTCAATTTGGTCAAGGCGGCAGCGGAAGGTCGAGCAATCGAACCGGGCCATGCGATTGACTCGGAGGGCAACCCAACGACCGATCCGGCTGCAGGTTTGAAGGGCGCTCAGTTGCCCGTAGGGGGCCCTAAAGGTTTCGGCCTTGGGCTCATGGTGGATGTGCTGGGAGGCGTTCTTACGGGCAGTAATTGCTCCTATGAAGCATCCATGTTCGCAACCACCGAGGGGGGGCCGCCCAATGTCGGTCAGACGATTATCGCAATGGATCCCTCCTTCTTCAGCGAGGGGTTCGTCGATCACCTTGAGTCCATGTTCAGTGACTTAACGCGTGATAGCGAAGTGAGGGTCCCGGGCGAGCGTCGCGCTGAATTACGACGCATTCACGAAGCGCAAGGTGTTGAGGTGCCAGAGACATTACTCGCTCAAATAGCGGAGTTATCGGCTAGCTAACCGCTCCGACAGTACTTGGCTTGTTAACCAGTACTGCGCCTGCCGCCTAGAGGAACTCCTGTCGTGCGTCCAGCAGTGCTTCTAGCGCATATTCGGCATAGGACTGATCGACAAACATCGAGAAGACGTCGTCACCTGCCAGATCGTGCCGCGCAATGATGCAATTGATGAGCGCCATTTGCGTTTGTGCGACATCGCCCAACTTAAAGGCGTCTGGTCTCAGATCAACGCCACAGACTTTCGCCATTAACGCTGATATTTGACTGCCCTTCAGTACGAGCCAAGCGTGGCTACTTTGGCAGAAGAGGGGATAGGCGTCGGTAGTAAAGTCATTGCCCATTGTCAGTTCTGCCGCGTCATTGTTGGGGTCGAGCACCCAAAACTCAGGCTGACTCAGCGCCATCACAAAACTTTGGTTTGTTGAGGCAACCATACGATTAGGTTGCTCTGGAAGATCCCAACCCTGAGTTCGTAGCGCCTCTGCGGCCCCTTTACCCCGTAAACCCCAGCGATGTCGGTCCGTGAGGTCATGAATTGAAATATCGCCCTCATGACTGAGTCCACCCAGCGGAGATTCGAAGATGGGATCGAGGTGCGCGCTCATAGGGCTTGCCTAAGACCATCTGGGTCATAAAAGGGTGTTTCTGCTACTCGCGCATGGGCATGCACTGCATCATCAGTCCGGATAACCACCGTTGTGCCAGGTACTGCATCCTCGGGATGAACATAGGCAAGGCCGATGATCTTGTTCAAGGTTGGCGAGTACTCGCAGGAGGTTACCGAACCGACAATATTGCCATTGCGGATAACCAGATGACCTTCTTTGGGTTGGGGGCTTTTAGCACCGAGCTCAAAACCTACGAGCTGTCGCTCCAGCGGACGCTTGGAGAGGATATCGACGCTCTTTGAACCCACGAAAAAGGGTTTTTTCGACGAAATTGCCCAGCGCAACGACACTTCATCGGGCTGTGTCATGCCGTCGGTGTCCTGCCCAACGATGATGTGACCTTTTTCGAGTCTTAGTAGACGTTGAGCCTCGACACCAAAGGGCCGGATCCCATGCGCTTCACCGCTAGTGAGCAGCCGATCCCACAGTTCACCCATCAAAGGCGAGGGTACATGTAATTCATAACCTAGCTCGCCAACGAACCCGACGCGCATCATGCGCGTAGGAATGCCCGTAACGGAGGCTTCGTGGTAGGCAAGGTAGGGAAAGTGCTCGGCACTGAGGTCCACACTGCAACCAACGGTCTCGATAACTTGCCGTGACAGCGGGCCAGCGACATTTATCGCGCTGAATGCACTCGTGACGTTGGCAATATCGAGATCGAGCCGCCACTGAGCGTTCCAGCGCAACATGTCGCGATACACCCGATCGACGCCGCTAGAGGTTGCCGTAACGTAGTAGTGGTGCTCTCCCAGTCGAGCGGTGACACCGTCGTCGGCGACAACCCCTTGCTCATTGGTCAGTACGGCGTAGCGCGTTTTACCTATCGGCTGTTTAACGAAGCCAAAGGTGTAAAGTCGGTTCATAAACTCCGGCGCATCGGGTCCCCGAAGTTCAATGCCACCCAGCGTACTGACATCAATGATGCCCACGCCCTGCCGGACAGCTGTGACCTCAGCCTGAATACAAGCCGTCCGTTGTGTGGGATCGCCGTAGTAGGCGGGGCGCTGCCAGCTTCCGGCGGGCATCATTTGAGCCCCCAGCGCGAGGTGCCGGTGGTGCAGAGGCGTTCGCCGAAGCGGATGAAAACGCCTTCCTGCCAGTAATCCTAGCGGCTCAGGCATCAATGGTGGCCGTGCTGTGGTGACGCCCGTTTCATGTACCGTGCGGTCGGTTGTTTTGGCGACCAGACGTGCTGTGGGGAGTGTTGAGTGGCGGCCCTGGGATGGTCCCATACCGACCGTGGAGAAGCGCTTCACCAGCTGGATATCGCGATAACCCATACGCGTTGCATTGATAATGTCTTTGATCTGCAGGTCTTCGTCGAAATCGATAAATTCTCGACCTTTGGGGTGCTTCAAGAACGGCCAAGGATGATTGACCTGCTCGGTACAGTTGACGTCTTCAGCTGACGAGGTCTCGCTGTCATGCGCGATCCCCAAATTGCTCAAAGCCTGTCGTGCCGCGTTCCTGCCGTCGGCTTCTACCAGATCCAGCGAGAACACACTGTTGACACTGCCAGCGAGATGCATGCCCTGGGGTAGATTGGATAGCTGGAACTGAGACGTACTGTCGTCGTAGCTGAGGATAGCACCGGCTTGGCAAGCCAACTGATAGGACGGCATGAACCCAGCCGACATGGCAAGCAGCCCGCAATCAATGCTAACGAGCTTTTCCGCTACCTCGCCCCGTTCGTCGAGTGTGTGCACATCGACCTTCGATAGTCCATGATTGAGTAGCCCCTTTTTAGCCTCGTAAATGCCACAGCCTTGAAAGAGGGAAATGCCTCGCCGTTTGGCCTCGTCACTCAGTGCTGCGTCATTGCAGGTGTTGCGAAGGTCCACGATGGCAGCAACGTTGGCACCACCATCCTGGCTGCTGAATGCGGTTCGGTAGGCGAGATCGTTGCCTGCTAGCACAACAACAGGCGCCGACGGTACTACACCGTACAGACGCATCAAGCGATCAAGCGCGCTACACATGACCACGCCGGGTAAATCATTGTTACGAAACACCACGTGTTGCTCGCTTGAACCGGTGGTGAGAAGGGTCTGTTTCGCCCGCAATTTGGTCAAACGCGTTTTTTGAATGATCGGTAGGTAGTGATCACCAAACCAGGCGTTACACGTGGATGAGCAGAGCACATCAATGTTCTCGTGAGCCTTAACGGCCGCTACCAACGCATCTCGGGCCGACTTCGTGGTCTCATAATCACGATCAAAGGCGTGATAGTTCATGGAGCCACCCAAATGCGGCTCCTGCTCGACAAGCGTTACTTTGGCCCCTGCGTTTGCGGCGAGCAGAGCCGCATTTAAACCCGCAGGTCCCGCACCAATGACGGCAACGTCAGCAAACGCGTAGGTTTTATCGTTGTAGGCTGCTTTGACCGAGAGGTTACTCATACCCAATCCCGCAGCCTTCCTGACAATAGGTTCCCACCAGGCCCAAATGCCCCGCGGTTTGAAAAAGGCTTTGTAGTAGAAACCGACAGGCAAAAAGCGGCCGAACCAATCGAGTAATCGCGACAGGTCAAAATGCAGGCTGCCGGTATAGTTCTGCGCCGTCACCGCAAGATGATCTTCGGCAGGCAGGCGATCAGCCAAGAGATTGGGCGTTATGGGTGTTTGCACTAGTGTGTTGGCGTCATAGCCACAGAGCGTCAATGGCCCTCTCGGGCGGTGGTATTTAAACGACCGCGACTGGACCCATTGGTCGTTGGCTAAGAGCGCTGAGGCGACAGTATCGCCTTCCAAGCCCTGTATCAGCTCTCCCTCGAAGGTGAACTGAATGGTCTTTGAAGGATCAATCCATTGACCAAAATGGGCGTTCTTGAGCCGTTTCATGACTCACCCTCATTGGCCACGAAATCGACGCGCTGTTTGAGGAGTTCGTCTGCGGGGTAGGTGCGAATAATCTCGTCGGTCGCGTTATGTCGTTCTGCAATGAACCAGTAGCTACTGGGGCTATGCATCCACCACTCGAGTACAATCCCAACGTCATTTTTCTCGTAAAAGACGTAGTGAGCCCAATCTACATCGGAGACGTTTTGGTTATCAGGCATCGCCTTAACCTGACCGCCATAGATAAATTCGCTGATATTTCGTGGCCCGTTTAGCGGGCATGTCATGATCTTCATACCCTACCTCAGTGACTTGCCGCCGTGGCGCCCATTTCATTGACCTGCTTGAAGCGATCAAAGCG
>Ga0181579_10001931_pt1 | contig 16932 bp, 15 predicted proteins | sample 071ome_24_FD_132996 | JGI IMG/M metagenome (GOLD analysis project Ga0181579, IMG submission 132996) | Coastal salt marsh microbial communities from the Groves Creek Marsh, Skidaway Island, Georgia - 071402CT metaG (megahit assembly) | ecosystem: Environmental > Aquatic > Marine > Intertidal... | reverse complement strand
ATCGGCATTGTCAGGCACAAGCCGACGCCGCGAGGCGTAAAGCTGTTCTTCCGAGGCAATGTCGACAGCGCCGTCATTGCGCTCGGTGGCCATCTTCATGATGGTGCCGGAAGCCAGACTTTGACGCGGTACCTTCAGGATCGGCTCATGCGTCATCGGTCCTCGTCACCCCCGGCCGCCGCAGGACCGCCGCCAACATGGCGAACAACCCGCTGCGGGAAGGGAATATCGATGCCGCGCGCATCGAGAACACCTTTCAGGTTGCGGTTCAGGTCCCAGAAAAGATTGAAGAAATCGTCATATTCGGCATAGGCGCGAAGCCGTACATTGATGGCGCTGTCACCATAGCTGACGACAAGGAACCGCGGTGCCGGATCGGCCAGCACGCGGGAATCGGCGGCAAGTTCCATCATCGCCGCCTCGACATCGTCAAGGTTGCTCTCATAGCTGACGCCGATATCAAGATCGAGCCGCCGTGTTCCATATTTGGCATGGTTGATGATGTTCGATGTCCAGATGGCCGAATTCGGCACGCTGATATAGACATTGTCGAAGGTGTCGATGATGGTGGTGAAGAGGCCGATTTCACGCACCGAACCCGAAACACCCGCCGCCTCGACCCAGTCACCGATCTTGAACGGCCGCAGGAACAGCAGCATAAGCCCGGCGGCGACATTCGACAGGGTGCCCTGCAGCGCCAGGCCGATGGCAAGGCCGGCGGCACCGAGAACGGCGATGATCGATGTCGTCTCGACGCCGAAATTGCCAAGCGTGACGACAACTGTCAGCGTCAGGATCGCGTAGCGGACAAGCGCTGCGAGGATGGGGGCGAGCGTCCGGTCAATCCGGTCCGAGCGGGTCAGCCAGTCGCGCACCACCTTGCTGGCCCGCCGGGATGCCCAGACACCGATGATGATGGTGATCAGCGCGGCCAGAAAATTCAGCCCATATTCGGTCGCCAGGGTCAGCGTCTGGTCGGTCAACAGGTGCGACAGGCCAAGTTCATCCGAAATGGTGCTGAGGGATATTTCGTTCATGCCGCGACCCTGAAATGGTGAAATGAGAGGCCCCGGACCGGGTACCCGGCGGCCGCGCCCGATGCGTGGTCGGAGCGTCGCTGACCATATTATAGACATCGGGCCGTCCGCCGCCAACCTTTGCCGCGGTCGATGTGGCAATTCGCCGGGCGGAGTCTTCGAGGGTCCCCGGCCGCATAGTTCCCGGCCGCACAGTCCCGGCCGCGCGGTCATGGAAATAAAGCGCTTTCCAGCGTTGATATTCGGACAGGTTGCACGATATAGTGCCGCGCCATGGATTCCAGCCAGAAAAACAAATGCGAGACGATCGACTGGTGCGTCGGCGAGGCGCCGCTGACCGGACCGGCTCTGGTCGCCGCGATCGGCAATTTCGACGGTGTCCATCGCGGGCATGCCCAGGTGATCTCCGCCGCCATTGATGCGGCGCGCGCCGCGGGTCTTGCCGCGGCGGTGGTGACCTTTGATCCGCACCCGCGCGAGTTCTTCCGTCACGATGACGCCCCGTTCCACCTTGCCGACCGGCAGGAAAAGGACCGGCTGATCGCCGCCCTCGGGGTCGACCGGATCATCCATGTCAGGTTCGATGACAATCTGCGCCGCACCGATGCAGAGAGTTTTGTCACCTCGGTGCTGCCGGCGCTTGGCGTGAAGGCGCTGTTTGCCGGGGCCGATTTCGCCTTTGGCCGCGGTCGTGGCGGGGATATCGACACCATCAATAGCATCGGCAGCGGGATCGGCATCAGCGCCACCGCGGTGACGCTGCTTGCGGATCCGAACAGCGCGGTGATCACCTCAAGCCGCGTGCGCGCCGCCCTGCAGGATGGCGAGCCCGAGCGCGCTGCCGAAATGCTGGGCCATGACTGGGTGGTCACCGGCACGGTCCAGATGGGAGATCAGCGCGGGCGGACCATCGGCTTTCCAACCGCCAACATCCCGCTTGGCGATCTTCTGCATCCGGCCTTCGGTGTCTATGCCGTGCAGATCTTCGAGGCCGATGCCGGCCAGCCCTACAGGTTGCTTGGCAATGGTGTGGCGAATATCGGCGTGCGGCCGACGGTCGAGGATCGGGGCGTTCTGTGCGAGGCGCACCTGTTCGACCAGCAGCCCGACCTCTATGGGCGGCGGCTCGCCATCGGGTTGAAGTCCTTCATTCGCCCGGAGCGCAAATTCACCGGCATTGACGAACTGACGGCGCAGATCGCGAAGGATGCGCGCACGGCACGCGCGCTTCTGCCCCCGATCAACCAGACTGCCTGAATGAACAGGCCTGCTGGCGCCCGGCCTGCTGGCCAACAGGATTGAAAAGCGAGAGAGCTTGCGATGAGTTACAAAGAGACGGTGTTTCTGCCGCAGACCGACTTTCCGATGCGTGGCGGGTTGCCGAAGAAGGAACCCGAAATCCTCGCGCAGTGGCAGGAGATGGATATCTATGCGCGGCTTCGCGAGGCCCGTGCCGATGCCGAGCTGTTCGTGCTTCATGACGGGCCGCCCTACGCCAACGGTCAGCTTCATATCGGTCACGCGCTGAACAAGATCCTCAAGGATGTGATCAACCGGTCGCAATCGATGCTTGGCAAGAACGCCAACTATGTGCCGGGCTGGGATTGCCACGGCCTGCCGATCGAATGGAAGATCGAGGAGCAATACCGCAAGAAGGGCAAGGACAAGGACGAGGTGCCGGTGCGGGAATTCCGCCAGGAATGCCGCGACTTCGCCGCCCACTGGCTGGAGGTGCAGTCCGAGGAGTTCCAGCGTCTGGGCGTGCTTGGCGACTGGAAGGACCCCTACACCACGATGGCCTATGAGGCCGAGGCGACAATCGCTGCCGAGCTTGGTCGCCTGCTGATGGATGGCAGCCTGTATCGCGGTGCCAAGCCGGTGATGTGGTCGCCGGTCGAGAAGACGGCACTCGCCGAGGCCGAGATCGAGTATCAGGATCACACATCGGTCACCATCTATGCGCGGTTCCCGGTGAAGACGCCGAGCCATCCTGCACTGGACGGGGCGAACATCGTCATCTGGACGACGACGCCATGGACAATGCCCGGCAACCGGGCGATGGCCTGCGGTGCCGATATCGACTATTCGGTGCTGCGTATCACCGCGCGTGAAGACGGTGCGCTGGCGAGCGAAGGCGATGTGATCTGCCTTGCGAGCGACCTGGTGGCAGAGGTGACAGCCGCCACCGGCATCACCGGAACCGAAACGCTGGCAACGCTGAAAGGCACTGATATCGAGGGCACGGTGTCGCGCCATCCGATGCATGATCAGGGGTATGATCATGATGTGCCGATGCTGCTGGCCGATTACGTCACCACCGAGCAGGGCACCGGGTTCGTCCATATCGCCCCCGGCCATGGTGTCGAGGATTACGAGCTTGCGCATCTGGAGCATGGCATTCCGCTTCCCGACACGGTGGCCGAGGATGGCAGGCTGATGGATCATCTGCCGGTCTTCGCGGGGCTTCATGTGCTGCGCGACAATGCCCAAATCGCCGAGATCATGGCTGAGCATGGCGGGCTGATCGGCATCGGCAAGCTTGTCCATTCCTATCCGCATTCCTGGCGCTCCAAGGCACCGCTTGTCTATCGCAACACGTCGCAGTGGTTTGTCTCGATGGAATCGCATGGCCTTCGCGACACCGCGGTTGCCGAGCTTGGCCGGACGGCCTTCTATCCGCCGGCCGGTCAGCGGCGGCTGACCTCGATGATCGAGCAGCGCCCGGACTGGTGCCTGTCGCGCCAGCGCGCCTGGGGCGTGCCGATCACCGTCTTCGTCAACAAGGCGAGCGGCGAGCCGCTTCGCGACCAGGCGGTGATTGACCGCGTCGTGACCGCGATGCGCGAGGAGGGCGCCGATTGCTGGTTCTCCTCCGAGGCGTCGCGTTTCCTTGGTGCCGATTACAATCCGGATGATTACGAGAAGGTGATCGATATTCTCGATGTCTGGTTCGATTCCGGCTCGACGCATTCCTTTGTTCTCGAGGAGCGCAACGATCTGGTCAGTCCGGCCGATCTGTATCTTGAAGGCTCCGACCAGCATCGCGGCTGGTTCCATTCCTCGCTTCTGCAATCCTGCGCGACGCGTGGCAAGGCGCCCTACAAGGGAGTGCTGACGCATGGCTTCGTCCTCGACGAGCAGGGCCGCAAGATGTCGAAATCGCTTGGCAATGTCGTCACGCCGCAAAAGGTCATGGACCAGAACGGTGCCGATATCCTGCGCCTCTGGGTGGTCAGCTCGGACTATTACAATGATTTGCGGATCGGGCCGGAGATCATCAAGCGGACAACCGACAGCTATCGCCGGTTCCGCAACACGCTGCGTTATCTTCTTGGGGCGCTTGACGGGTTCACCGCCGCGGAGGCGGTAAGCCATGATCAGATGCCGGCGCTTGAGCGCTGGGTCCTGCACCGGCTGGCACAGATTGATGACCGCATTCGCGCGATGACCGACAGCTATGATTTCCACGGGATCTTCACCGAACTGCATACGCTGTGCAACAGTGATCTGTCAGCCTTCTATTTCGAGATTCGCAAGGATCGCCTCTATTGCGATGCGCCCGATTCGCTTGAGCGGCGTGCTTGCCGGACGGTGATGAACGAGGTGTTCGAACGTTTGACCGCCTGGCTGGCGCCAATCCTGTGCTTCACCGCCGAGGAAGCCTGGCAGTCGCGTGTTCAGGATTTCGCGAATTCGGTTCATCTTCGCAGCTATGATCCGATCCCGGCGGCCTGGCGCGATGCGGGTCTCGGCGCGCGGTGGGACGGCATCAGACAGGTCCGGCAGGTGGTGACCAGCGCGCTGGAGACCGCACGCAATGACGGTGCCATCGGGGCTTCGCTGCAGGCGGCGCCGACGGTGCATGTCAGTGCCGAGCTGGCAGCCCTTTTCGATGGTGAGGACGCGGCCAGCCTGTTCATCACCTCGGCGGCGGAGATCAGCAGCGACCCGGCGCCGGCCGGCGCCTTCCGGCTGGAGGGGGTCGAGGATGTGGCGGTCGCCTTTGCGACTGCCCAGGGTGGCAAATGCGCCCGCTGCTGGCGCATCATGCCCGAGGTCACGGAAAGCCGTGACATCTGCCAGCGCTGTGATGATGTGGTGAATGCAGGAGCCTGACGCCAAACCGCCGACCACCGTGCGGCGCCTGATCCTGGGGATCGGCCTGGCGGTGCTGATCGCCGACCTGATGACCAAGCAATTCATGCTTGGCTGGATCTTTGATCCGCCGCGACGGGTTGAAGTTCTGCCATTCCTGAATTTCGCGCCGGTCTGGAATCCCGGAATCAGCTTTGGCTTGCTGGCCGATGCCGGCGGGGTGATGCCGATGCTGCTGACCGCGCTGGCGCTTGGCGTGGCGGCATGGATCGTCTGGAAGGCACCTGCTTTTCGGCAGCTTGAACGGATTGGCGGCGGCCTGATTGCCGGCGGCGCGGTCGGCAACGCGCTGGACCGCATCCGCTTTGGCAAGGTGGTTGATTTTATCGACGTTTATGTTCAAACATGGCATTGGCCGGCGTTCAATATTGCTGACGCCGCGATTACCGTCGGGGCGTTCTTCTGGATCGTCAGCCTGTTTGTCGAGAAAGAGAATGGGCCGAGATGACCTATTGGAATGATCCGATCCCGCATAGCGCAACCAGCCATCGGCAGCATCGCCGCCATGTTGGACGTGTCGCGATGACCTGCCTCCTGCTTGCCGGTTTCGGACTGGCCATCAGCGGTTGCTCCGGCTTCCGGAAAGCCATTGGCGAGGAAAAATCATCCCCTGACGAGTTCGAGGTTGTGGTGCGGCCACCTTTGTCACTGCCGCCGAACTTCTTCGCCAGTTCCACGCAACTGACCGAAAACGCGTCGGCGGCTCCGGTGGCTGCCTCTTCATCAGACAGCCCGATCGATGCGCGGTCTGTGGCGGCGACCACGCTTGGCGCAAGCGAAGGACAGGTGGCCGGCAGTTATGCGCAGATTTTCGATTTTTCGGCGGTGCCTGAAAATATCCGCGATATTGTCGACGAGGAAACATACGGCATCCGGTTCGAGAGGCGGATCCCGCTGCAGATTCTGTTCGGCGGTCTTCCCGATATCGGGCCGGTGCTGGACAAATTCGCCGAGGATCAGCGTCTTCGCCAAACCTTGCGCGACGGTCAGTCCGCCACCCAGGGCGGCACGCCTGCCGTCGATCTTCTTGATGACGAGCCGGTCACGATTGGCAACTAGCCGCCATGTCCGGCATCCGGCAACTCCCCGATACGCTGGTCGACCAGATCGCCGCCGGGGAGGTTGTAGAACGGCCGGCAAGTGCCCTCAAGGAGCTTGTTGAAAACGCACTTGATGCCGGCGCCCGCCGGATCGGGATCACCCTTCTGCGCGGCGGTATTGACGAGATCATCGTGAGTGATGACGGGCATGGCATGTCGCCGGGCGACCTGTCACTTGCCATCCGCCGCCATGCCACCTCCAAGCTTCCCGACAGCCGACTTGATGATATCCGGTTTCTCGGTTTCCGCGGCGAGGCGCTGCCCTCGATCGGTGCGGTGTCGCAGCTTGTGATCAGCTCGGTTGCGGCCGATGCCGACCATGGCTGGCAAATCGGGGTCGATGCCGGCACTGTCACCGCCCCGCAGCCTGCCGCGCTTGATCGTGGCACGGTGGTCGAGGTGCGGCACCTGTTCAAGGCAGTGCCGGCGCGCCTGAAATTCCTGAAGACCGAACGGACCGAACAGGGGCGTTGCCTGGATGTTGTCCGGCGACTCGCCATGGCATGGCCACAAGTGGCCTTCACGCTTGCCAGTGACGCAAGACAGCTTCTTGATCTGCCAGCGCAGGCTGAAGGCGATGCCGGGCAGCAGCGCCGTCTTGCCGAGATCATGGGGCGGACCTTCGGGGCCGAGGCGCTGGCAATCGATGCCAGGCGGGACGAGGCGAGGCTTCGCGGGCTTGCCGGCCTGCCGACGATGAACCGCCCGACCGCGGCGTCGATCTTTCTGTTCGTGAATGGCCGCCCGGTGCAGGACCGCTCGCTTCTCGGTGCGGTGCGCGCCGGCTATGGCGACACGCTGCCACGCGGGCGCTATCCGATGGCGGTGCTGTTTCTCGAATTGCCGGCGGCGGCGCTCGACGTCAATGTTCATCCGGCAAAATCCGAAGTGCGGTTCCGTGACGCCGCCGGCGTGCGCTCGCTTCTTGTCGGCGCGATCTCGGCGCAGCTGCGGGATCATGGCGTTCAGACCACGGCCGAGGGTGCGGCCATGGCAACGCGCCTGTTCACCGGATCGGGCCAAGGCGGCGGCGGGTTCGCCGCGCCGCCGGCGGCAGGCTATGCCGGGCCGGTGGCCGACTGGCAGGCGCCGCTGTCGATGCCCGCACAATCATCACTCGCCGGCGATATGCCGCCCGCGGCGCCGGCCAGCGCCGGGCAGCCGGGTGACAGAGCTGATTCCGGGTTTGATGACACGCTCCTTGGCGCGGCGCGGGTACAGCTCCACAAGACCTACATCGTCGCCGAGACGCGCGATGGCATCACCATTATCGACCAGCATGCGGCGCATGAACGTCTTGTCATGGAGCGGATGAAGGCGTCGCTTGCCGCCGACGCGGTGGCGGTGCAGGCGCTGCTCATACCCGAGGTGGTCGATCTGCCGCCCGACCAGCGACAGGCACTTCTCGACGAGGCCGAATTCCTCGCCGGACTGGGGCTGGAAATCGAGGGGTTTGGCGAGGGCAGTATTCTGGTGCGCGGCCTCCCCGCGCTGCTTGGCACGCCGGACGCGGCGCGGCTTGTCGGCGACATCGCCGAGGAACTTGTCGAACTTGGTGGCAGCCGGGTTCTGGAGGACAAGATCGCCCATGTTCTGGCGACTGTGGCCTGCCACGGGTCTGTGCGGGCCGGACGGCGGCTCAATGACAGCGAGATGAACGCGCTTCTTCGCGAGATGGAGGAGACGCCGAATTCCGGCCAGTGCAACCATGGCCGGCCAACCTGGGTGCGGCTGTCCCTTGCCGATGTCGAGAGGCTGTTTGGGCGGCGTTGACAGGCATCGTCAATCTGCAGCCTGAAGGAAGTGCAGCCTGGCGCGGCCGTAGCGGCGCGTATCGATCGGTGTCATCCCGCACCCTGCCACCGCCTCCGGTTCTGTCTGCTCCGATGCTCCGGTTTCCAGAATGACCAGCGCGCCGGGTGCCAGCGCGCCGATCCGGGCCAACTGACCCGCCGCGGCAAGGCCGTCACCGCTGCCATAGGGCGCGTCGGCGAACATCAGCGAGGCAGGCGCGTCCCGCCAGCTGGCAAGGTTCAGCGCATCACCGGCGATCACCCGGCTGTCGGCCGTGCGGTCAAGGCGGGCGATATTGGCGCGCAGCACCGCCAGCGCGTCCCTGTCGCGTTCGATGAAACTGCCATGCGCCGCACCGCGCGACAGCGCCTCCAGCCCGAGCGCGCCGGTGCCGGCAAAGGCATCGATGACAATGGCACCGGCCAGCACATCGCCAAAGCGACCGCCTTCCAGAATGTTGAAGAGCGATTCTCGCACCCGGTCGCCGGTCGGTCTTGTGTCAGCGCCGACGGGCTGGGCCAGCTTTGTGCCGCGATGGCGGCCGGCGATGATCCGCATTTCGTGGTCCTTTTGATGGTGTCTTGCGTTGGCGCACGGCGGCGTGCGCTGAACCACCGCCGTCTGTCGCCCCGGTATCCGGCGCGAGGCCAAGCTGGTCGGCAAGCACCCTTGGTTTCACCGGCTCAACGCCGCCGGATGGCAGGTCGCCAAGCTGGAAGGGGCCGTAGGATAGCCGGATCAGGCGGCTGACCTGATGGCCGAGATATTCCATGATCCGGCGCACCTCGCGGTTCTTGCCCTCACGAATGGCGATGGTCAGCCAGGCATTGCTGGCCATCTGCCGGTCAAGCTGTGCCGCCACCTTGCCATAGCGGATGCCATCGATGGTGATTCCGTCAGCCAGCCCCGGCAGCGCCTCCGGGTCCACCCGGCCCTGCACCCGCACGCGGTATTTGCGGCTCCATCCGGTGCTGGGAAGCTCCAGGTGGCGCGCCAGCCCCCCATCATTGGTCAGCAGCAGCAGACCCTCGGAATCAAGGTCCAGCCTGCCGACGGTCAGCACCCGCGGCATGCTATCGGGGAGCGTGTCGAAAATGGTCTGACGCCCCTTATCATCGCGGGCGCTGACAATCAGGCCACGCGGCTTGTGGTAACGCCACAGACGCGCCGGCTGGCATGCCGGCAGCGGCTTGCCGTCAATCGTGATGCTGTCCGAAGCGCTGACATTCAGTGCCGGACTGGTCACCGTCTCGCCATTCACCGTCACCCGCCCGTCCTCGATGCGGCGTTCAGCCTCGCGGCGCGAGCAGATGCCTGCCCGCGCGATATGCTTGGCGATCCGTTCCGGCGCGCCGGCGGCGTCGAGGGTGAAGGGTTCTTTGTCACTCATGACGCCCGTGTTACGCGCAATTCCCGCGCTTTGCAAATCACCGGCGGCTGTGCCACAAATTCGGCATGAACAGACCGACCGACCGCCCCGATATCATGGCGTTGATTCTGGCTGAGGCCGAGGCCGCCGGCGCCGCTGGAGAGGTGCCGGTGGCTGCCGCCGTGACCGATCGGTGGGGTGCTGTCATAGCCATGGCGCAGAACCGCATGAAGCGGGAGCCCAACGCCTTGCGTCATGCTGAGCTGGTGGCGCTTGAGATGGCGATGGCGGCGCGTGGCGCGGAACGGCTCGATGGATGTGATCTGTGGGTGACGCTGGAGCCCTGCACGATGTGCGCCGGCGCGATAGCGCATGCGCGGATCAGGAGGCTCTATTTCGCCGCCCGCGATGCCAAGGCCGGCGCGGTTGAGTCCGGTGTCAGATTTTTCGACAGCGCCGCCTGCCACCACCGGCCAGAAATCTATGGCGGCCTGTCCGAAACAAGGGCGGCGGCGCTGCTGCGTGATTTCTTCGCGGCGCGACGCTAGCCGCCCGGACAAGGCGATACATCAGGTGGTGGCGATATCCCGGCGACAGAACCCTTCCGGCCAGTCAATGGCATCGACCGCCTTATAGGCGGCATCGCGGGCCGCACTCACATCCAGACCAAGCCCGGTGACCGCCAGAACACGCCCACCGGCGGCGCGCAGCGTGCCGTCAGCATCAATGGTCGTGCCGGCATGGAACAGGATCACATCATCGCCGGCAGCGGCCTCGGTCCCGCTGATGACGCTGCCCTTTTCATAGGCGCCCGGATAGCCCTTTGTTGCCATTACAACCGTCACCGCGGCGCTGTCATCCCAGCGAAGCGAGAGATGCCCGAGGCTGCCTTCGATGGTGCCAAGCATCGCCGCCACCAAATCGGAGCGGAGCCGTGGCAGGATGACCTGCGCCTCGGGATCGCCAAGGCGGCAGTTGAACTCGATCACCTGCGGGCCGGTATCGGTCAGCATCAGCCCGACATAAAGGATGCCCCGATAGGGCGTGCCCTCGGCGGCCATGCCTAGGGCAAGCGGGGTGACGATGTCATCCATCACCCGGTCTTTCAGATCCTCGGTCAGGCGCGGTGCCGGCGAGACCGCGCCCATGCCGCCGGTGTTTGGCCCCCGGTCACCGTCAAAGGCGCGTTTGTGGTCCTGCGCGCTGCCCATGAACAGCGCATCTGGCCCGTCGATCAGCGCGAACAGCGAAGCCTCGGGTCCGGCAATCCGTTCCTCGATCAGCAGGGTCATGCCCGCGTCACCAAACCGGCCATCCAGCATCCCGGCCGCCGCTGACCGCGCCTCGTCGGCATCGTCGGCGACGACAACGCCCTTGCCGGCAGCAAGCCCGTCAGCCTTCACGACACAAGCACCGCCGACGGCGGTGATGGCGGCGGTGGCGCTGTCCAGATCACGGCAGACTGTGAATCCCGGCTGCGGAATGCCGAAACGCGCGCAGGCCTCGCGGGCGAATGCCTTCGAGCCTTCAAGCTGCGCCGCGGCGGCGGTCGGGCCGAAGGCCGCGTGGCCGGCGGCGGTCAGCCTGTCGACAAGACCGGCGACAAGCGGCGCTTCCGGACCGACAACGACCAGGTCGGGGCGGATGTCGTCGGCCAGCGCCAGCATCCCGTCAAGGTCCTCGGCGCCGACATCGACGCAGCGGCCGAGCGATTCCATGGCGGCGCTTCCCGGCGCGATGATCAGCTCTTCGGTCAGCGGCGAGCCGGCAATCGCCCAGGCCAGCGCGTGTTCGCGGCCGCCGCTGCCGATCAGAAGTATTTTCATCTTTTGATCCTTCTGGTGGATGGCGGGCAGGATGGCTTGCCCACGGCGCAATATGGCATAAGATTGGACAGGTGAGAAAGGGGTCCAGCCCATGCAAGAAGACAGTTCCGGCGCGACCGGTGGCGAGGCCGCCGAGGCAGGCTCCAACGCACCGCCCTTCCTGACCGTCACCGAGCTTGCGCAGCGGCTCAAGGCCACCGTTGAAAGCCAGTTCGATTTCGTGCGGATCAGGGCGGAAATCTCGCGCCCGACGAGGGCCGCTTCCGGCCATCTCTATTTCACCCTGAAGGATGAGCGGAACACGCTTGACGGTGTCTGCTGGAAAATGGTCGCCGGGTCGCTTGGCGTGCAGCCCGAGGAAGGGCTGGAGGTGATCGTCACCGGCAAGCTGACAATCTATGGCGGGCGCTCGAAATACCAGATTGTCGTGCAGACGATGGAAATGGCCGGCGAAGGCGCGATGCTGAAACAGCTTGAGGAGCGCCGCCGCCGTCTCGCCGCCGAGGGGCTGTTCGACCCTGAACGCAAACAGCCGATCCCGCGCATGCCGGCGGTGATCGGCGTCGTGACGAGCCCGACCGGCGCCGTCATCCGCGATATCCTGCACCGTCTCACCGACCGGTTCGGGGTGCGGGTGCTGCTCTGGGGAACGCTTGTCCAGGGGCCGGATGCGGCCGGACAGGTGGCGCGCGCCATTCGCGGGTTCGATTCGATACCGGCAAATGGACCGGCAAATGGACCGGGGGATGGGTTGGCGGATGGTGGCCTGCCGCGACCCGATCTGGTGATCGTGGCGCGCGGTGGCGGCTCGCTGGAGGATCTCTGGGCCTTCAATGAGGAAGAGGTGGTGCGGGCGGTGGCGGATTGCCGGATCCCTCTGATCTCGGCCATTGGCCATGAAACCGATACCACGCTGATCGACTTCGCCGCCGACCAGCGCGCGCCGACACCAACCGCCGCCGCCGAAATAGCGGTGCCGGTGCGGGCCGATCTGATGTCACGCATCGCCGAGATCGAGGCGCGGATCCGCAGCGGCATCGCGCAGCGGCTGGAGCAGGCGACACAGGCACTTCGCGCCGCCGAGCGCGGTCTTCTCAACCCGGCAGAGATGGTCGAGCGACGGGCGCAGACGGTCGATCTTGCTGTTGCCGGGCTTGAGCGAGGATTGCAGCAGCGGCTGTCGGCGGCGGCGCTTCGGCTGACTGATCTGGGTGCGCGGCTTCGCCCGCCCGAACGGCGTTTTGCCGAGGTTGCCGCCGAGCTTGGCAATCTTGGCTCGCGGCTTGACCACGCGATGGGCCTGCAGCTTGACAGGCAGGGCGCGGCGCTCGACCAGAGCGGCCGCCTGCTGGAGGCGAACTCGTTCCAGCGTGTCCTCGAGAGGGGCTTTGCCCTTGTCACCGCCGGTGACGGCACGCCGGTGAAGCGCGCCGCCGAGGCACCCGACGGTGCCGAGGTCCAGCTGCGTTTCGCCGATGGCAACAGGGCGGCGCGCCTTGACCCTGACACCGCACAGGCGGCAAGGCCGGCGAAACCGGCTCGTGCCCGCAAGGCCACCGCGAAGCCGCCCGCCGATTCGCAGGACAGCCTCTTCTGACACAGCGCCGGATGTTGCGGTGTCAGGAGGGGGGCTGGATGTCCTTTCCCCAGCGCCGATGTGGCCAGAACCATTGTTCAGGGGTTTCCCTGATCCAGCCCTCGATGGTGCGGTTGATCTCGGTGGCCATGGCCAATACCGAGTCATCATCATCATGGTCGGGAAGCGCGATCGGCGGTGAGATGGAGACCCTGAAGCGGCTTCCCGACAGCCGCCTCGTGCGCATATAGATCAACGGCACCTGTTTCCTGATCGCCAGTTTCACATGGCTGATCGAGGTCTGCGCCGGATGTCCGAAGAACGGGACCGCCATGCCCTCGCGAAGCTGCTGGTCGACAAGAAGGCACATCACCTGACCCTTGCGCAATGTGCTGACCATGCCAAGCGCCGCCTCGCGCCCCTTGCGGTAGATATCGCCGCCATAATTGGCCTGACGCCGTGCCAGAAGCCAGGCAAGAAGCTGGTTGTTCAGCGGCCGGTAGATGGCCGCCACCTTGTGGCCTTCCTTCAGCGCGGCATAGGGTCCAAGTTCCCAATTGCCGATATGCGCGCCAATCAGGAACGCGCCGCTATCAAGGTCGCGCAGGTGTTCCAGCCCCTCGAACTCGATCCGGCCAAGCCCGACCATGCGGTGGATATGCGGAAACTCGCCAATGACACGTCCAAGGTTCCACCACATGCCGCTCAGAAAGCGCTGGCGCTCGGCTTGTGCCATGTCGGGCAGGGCCAGCTTCATGTTGCGCGCGGCGCGGCCATGCCAGGGTGTCAGCGGGCCGATCACGGCGAACAATCCCCCCATGGCCGCGCTGGCAACGGGGAGGGGGAGCAGCCGGGCGACACCGAAGATCAGCACGACAAGCGCGGCTTCAAGCGGCCAGATGAAGATACGGCGGAAACCGCGGACAAGCGCCCGCCCCCATTCGGTGTTGCGCAGGCTAGCCATCGGCGGGGTTTCCATGCCCGGCGGCGGCCAGCCGTGCCGCGACGGCGTCGAGAAACCCGGTCTCGTCATCCATATCCACACTGACCGGCAGCATGGCGACTCGGGCCCGCCAGTCGGCAGGAAGCCGCATCCAGTCCTTCTGTGTGGTGATCATCTCGGCACCGTGACGTTGCGCGTCCTCCTGAATCTGAGCAAGGTCCTGCTGCGAATAGGGGTGATGATCTGCGAAGGACAGTTTTTTCGCGATCTGACCGCCAAGCGACTCGATGCCGGCAAAGAATCGCGCCGGCCAGCCAATGCCGGCAAAGGCCAGCAACGGCGTGTCGGCAAGCGCCTCGATGACGCCGGCCTCGGGGCGCAATGCCGCGTCAAAGACCGGCAGCTTGCTGGCGATCCGGGGTCGCAGGGCGGTTTCGTCCTCGCCATTGATCACCGCCATGTCAAGCTGGTCCAGCCCGCTGGCAAAAGGCGTGCGAAGTGGTCCCGCCGGGATCAGCCAGCCATTGCCGATGCCACTGCCGCCGTCAAACACCCCGATTGTCAGCGTGCGTTGCAGCGTCGGGTTCTGCATCCCGTCATCCATGATGATGACATCATGCGTTCCGCTGGCGGCGATGGCGCGAGCCCCGGCGGCGCGGTCGCGCGCCACCATTACCGCCCGCCCGTCGGCCAGCATCAGCGGCTCATCACCGCAAAGGCCGGCATCATGCTCGGCAGGGTCGACCCAGAGCGGGCCGGCGGCGCTGCCACCATAACCGCGGGTGAGGATGGCCGGTCGCCATCCGCGCTCGTTCATGCGATCGGCAAGCCAGCCGACAAGTGGCGTCTTTCCTGTTCCTCCGGCTGTCAGATTGCCGACGCAGACCACCGGAATGGCTGGCTTGTAGGGCCGCGCTGTCGCCTGTTTCGCCGCGCTTGCCGCCCGCCACAGCCATGTCAGCGGCAGCAGGGCGATGGCGGCGCCGCCGCGGTGGCTCCAGAATGCCGGCGTTTTCATCATGATGTGCTGTCCGCCCGGTCGATCAGTTCAAGACAGGAGTCTGCCGCGAATTCGGGGCGCTTTCCAGTCTGCGCCGCATAATCGCGCGCCGCCCGCGCGATCTGCCTCAGCCGACCGGCATCATCGGTGATCTGACGGGCGGTCGCCGCGAGGCCGGCCGCGTCACTGATCTCGCTGACCACACCGACCGCTGACAGGCCGTCGAATTCGGCGCGGTTCTTGTGGACATGCGGCCCGGTGATGATGGGCAGCCCATGCGCTGCCGGCTCGACCGGATTGTGGCCGCCAAGCGGCTGCAGCGAGCCACCGAGAAAGACAATGTCGGCGATGCTGAACAGGCTGTCCATCTCGCCAAGCGTGTCGGCGATATAGAGGCTGTCGCCAGGTGCCGCCGCCGCGCCAGTGCCGCGCCGCGCCGCGGTGAACCCGGCCGCCGCGCATTGTGATGCCACCGCGCCGCCGCGTTCGGGATGGCGCGGGGCGATGATTGTGAACCAGCTGTCACCAAGCGCCGCGGCGGCCGCAATAACCGTGCTGTCCTCACCGGCATGCGTCGAGGCGGCAAGAAGGATCCGTCTGTCGCCAGCAGCCTGTCGCAGCATCGATACGAGGCGGTGATCGATATCGCCCCGCGGCGGGGGCAGCTTCAGCGACCCGCCGATCTGCACATTCTGCGGGTTTTTGCCAAGTTTGCCGAATCTGTCGGCCTGCTCCGCATCAACAGCCAGGACAAGCTCCGGCGCGCTAAAGACGGCGCCGGCGAGGGCGCTCTGGCGCTGCCAGCGGGTGAAGGCGCGGTCCGACAGCTGCGCCGAGACAAGAGCCACCGGCACGCCTGACCCTGCGGTGCGGGTGATCAGATTGGGCCAGAAATCGGATTCGAGGAACAGCGCCATCCGTGGCCGGACACGCCGCAGGAATCTGTCAATCATGTCGGGGTGATCAAGCGGTTGATAGAGATGCGTCAGTCCAAGGTCGGCCGGTTGCGCGGCAATGCGCGCGGCCGCGGTGACCGTATTGGTCGTCACCAGTAGCGGTATCGCCGGCCGACGCAGATGAAGCGCCCGTGCCAGAGCCACCGCGCCGACACTCTCGCCGACACTGACCGCATGGATCCAGATCGGTGAGGCTGGCAGGTCGGTATGCCCGTCGAGGCGGCCATAGCGCTCGGCAAGCCGTGAGTGGTCCTCCTTGCCGGCGGCGGCGCGCCGTTTCAGAATGAAGGGAAGGGCCGGACGCGCCAGCCGCCACATCAGATTGTAGGATGCCGGCAGGGTCATGCCGGGTTGTCCGGCAGACCGACAAGCCGGTCGGCCGCCCGCACGGTGTCATTCATCGCCGTCTCAAGGTCCCGCCGGTGCGCTTCCATGGTGTCACGATCGCCATTTTCCGGAGCGTCGACCGGGTCACCGATGACGAGGACGCCGCGTGACAGCGGCTTTGGAATGCGCATCCCGTCCCATCCTGGGGCGCGCCAGAACCTGTCCGTCGCCCAGGCAACCGGCACGATGGGCTTGCCGGACAGATGCGCCAGTGCTGTCGGTCCCATCGCCGCGGTGCGCGCCGGACCGCGCGGCCCGTCCGGGGTGATGGTGGCAACACGGCCCCGGTCAAGAACCCGCTTCAGCCCGCGAAGGCCCGACAGCGCGTTGCGGTTCGAACTTCCCCAGACCGTCCTGACGCCAAGATGATTGACCGTATGCGCCAGCATCCGGCCATCGGGATGTGGCGACTGCAATGCCGTCATGGCGTGCCGCCGTGGCCACAGCCAGGGCATTGACAGAATATGCTCATGCCAGAAGACAAGGATGAATCCGTCATGATCTGCCAGCAGGGAACGCAACCCGGCCGGGTTGTCGGGTCGCCAGCGCACGGTGATCATCAGGCCGGCGACAATGGCGGCGGCAATCCAGCTGAGGCAGAACAGGCCGATCTTGGTACGTATCAAACGCTTCAGCATAACGGGTCTGGCTGGTCCGGAAACAAACGCTGCCGGCGGGTTGAATAACATGCATGTCATGGGTCCAGACTCAGGTGCGGTATCGCGATGGCTCGGCGACGATAACGGGTACCTGATCTGATTACGGTTTCCCCAAGCCAGCCTTGCGGTT
>Ga0181579_10001927_pt1 | contig 16947 bp, 4 predicted proteins | sample 071ome_24_FD_132996 | JGI IMG/M metagenome (GOLD analysis project Ga0181579, IMG submission 132996) | Coastal salt marsh microbial communities from the Groves Creek Marsh, Skidaway Island, Georgia - 071402CT metaG (megahit assembly) | ecosystem: Environmental > Aquatic > Marine > Intertidal zone... | reverse complement strand
TTTAGGGTTTCATTCACAAAAATCGGTTCTAAAATCCCCGTCTTTTCCGCGAACGCGCACCACGCCAAGAAGCAGATCAGCGCTCTGGTGTTTGAACTCGTCACGCCTTGCTCTTTGTAGTAGTGCTGCTGCTTCTGCGACGACGACAGCAGCAGATCCCGACGCTTGGCTTCTTCTTCGTCTTTGTTTTCGTCGCCGTTTTGGTGGATTACCGACGCGTTGGTGGGTGTCTTCTTCGTCGCTTTTTTGCGTCGTCGAAGAAGAAGAATTGGATGATGATTTTTGCGAATTTGAGTACGGCCTCGACGACCGGATGAAGAAAAAGAAGAAGGAATACTCAAAGCAGCTCCGGACGACGACGCGGAAGAAGAAGAAGAAGAGAGCATCGTCGTCGTCGTTTTTTCTCTCTCTGTTCTCTCTCTCTCGGAGCAGCAGCAGCGGCGACTCTCTCTTTTATGACAACAACAACAACAACAACAACGCGAGAGAGAGAGAGAGAAAAACGGTCTTTTAGGGTTTTGTATTTGAACGCAAGAAGCAACTCGTATATCGGTGTTTACTCTTTTTGCGTGGTACGAGAAAGTGTACGCGATCGCGGTCGGTTTTGGGAAAAATGTACGCAATCGTGGTTTTCCTCTCCGCACTATTTTATATAAAAGGGGAGAAGCGAAGAACTTTTACACACACCCGTCTTCCACGCGCTCTCTCTCTTGGAGGTTTTGTACGAAACAAAAAGAGAAACACTCGCGCGATCGACGCAATCTGCGCACTCGCGTCAACTTCGTATAACTCGTTTAAACGTAAAGAAGAATGAAGAGTACGCGCGATGATGAGAAAAGCGCGAGGTAATTTGGAACTTTCCGAAGGTGACTTCGGCGGTTATAGTATCAGGCGTAGGAGAGAGAAATGTGATTTGAAAGAGTGATGACTACCACACTTGCTCACATTGGAAGTACCACGGTGCATAGTGCAACGAGACAATAAAAAGCACCTAACCTTGTGGATTAAAGCTTCAAGAACATCGTAACCACTCCACACGCATCGTTTTCGGTCGATTTAAATAACGTATGCGCGAAATCGAAATTCTCACATCTTCACGCTCAAACGCCACTTTACCTCTACCTTTTGGAGGCTGTTTTTCTCTCTTTTCTCTCTCCTCCACATGCGTTTCAAAATTTGTACATCTCCAGAAAACACAATCATTTCGCTCACTTCGCCAACTTTGAAGACGTCCCGAGGTATCAATTCAAGTCGTAATCAAATATAAATGACATCATTCGATAGACATCTTCCATAACGATCACTGATGCGCGTATCGCTTCTTTGTATTGACTTTACTATATGTATCTAGATAGCGTCAAAGATGCGTTTTTCTGGCATTTCTCCCCTAAAACTCGAGACCCTAAATAGTGCTGTAGCACCGGGTTTTTGGGCAATTAATCTCCTCCGAAAAAAATACAAATCTGTAGTTTATTTAGGGTTTCGTACCATATTAAACCCTAAACGTGTGGGGAAAAAAAAATAATTAAGCTCGGAAAGAATGGGCGCGTCGACAAAAAAAAACGGAGCGCAACGGCCCCTCCCGACTCGCACGCGTTATCGAGAGCGAGAGAGCGAGCGAGAGAGAGAGCGCGAGAGCGCGTGTCGTTAACTTTTTGTTCTTTTTAAAAGAAAAGGTGCGCGTTACGTTTTGTTTTTGTATCTCTCTTTTTTTTCTCTTTCTTTCTTTCTTTCTTTGCCGCGGGCGACGGATTTTGGAAAGTAGAGGGCGCGGGGGGAGGGAGAAGAAGAAGGCGTGCCCGCGGAAGGAGGTTTGTTGTCCTTCCTGCGCTCGATGATGATTCATCGCGATGAAAAAAGAAAGAGGAAAGAGAGTAAACGCGTTGTTTTTTTATCGTTACATCGACGAGAGATGGGAAATTGGAGGTGTCTCGATCAATCGTGCGGACGTTCTTGCCCAAGACGCGGATTTCTCTCTCTCCAATCGCGGGGAGAGATTGGTTGACTTTTTAGATACACAGAGAGAGAGAGAGAGCAATGGATGAAAAAAGGTGGTGAAGAAGAAAGAAGAGAGAGCGAGAGACCACATCGAATTGTTCGTTCGATGCGCGTTTGGTTTTGAGAGAGAGAAATCCGCCCCTCTCCCTCTCTCTCTCTTTCGAGAACTTTTCCTTTTCTTCGTCTCGTCGGCGTGTGAGGGTGGTCTGTCTCTTTGACGAGAGAGAGAGAGAGAGAGAGAGAGAAAAAAACTCTCTCCCTCGCGCGTTTGTTCACACTCTCTGCGCTCTTTTTCGTTTCCTTTCCTCCAAAAGCGCATCTTCAAATTCTTCTCGACTTTGGCGAAGATAGCGAGATGCCGGAGAGGCGGCGGGTTCTTCGTCGTCGTTCTTCGTCGCGCGCGCGAGCGAGCGAAACAGAGAGAGAGAGAGAGAGTAAGAGAGAGGCGAAAAGACAAAAGTTCCTTTTTCTAATCTTAAGGCGCGAAATTGGGGTCGTGTGCGACCGCGCGCGCGCGCGCGCGCGTTTCTCTTTTTCTTCTTCTTCTTTTTCTTCTTCTTCTTCTTCTCTCTCTCTCTCTCCGAACTGCTTCAAAAGATCACGCTCGCGTGACTCGCGCGACTCGCTGACTGACGAGCTCGGAAAATTTTCCTTCTTCTTCTTCTTCTTTGGTTTTCCCAAACGCGCACACAGGGGAAGGGGGGTGTCCAAAAACACTTTTTAGAAAAAAAAAAAAAATCCAGCAAACTTTAAAAAAGTGAGAAAACCCGGAAAAAGGCGCGCGTTCGTTCGTTGTCCGACATGACGACGTCGAGGAACTTTTTAACGACCACCACGAAACGCGCGAAGAGGAATACGCTTCTCGCACTGTTGTTCGTGTTGGGCGTGTTGACGTGCGCGTGCGACGGTGCAACGAAGGGCAACGGTCTCGGCGCGAAAGTTTCAAAGACGGAACCGGCGCGACACTCGGCGCGCCGTTCGCAAAATTTGACATCGGCGGCGAACCTGGGGGGTGGTGGTGCACTGAAGGGTAACGGTCTCGGCACCAAAGTTGCACGGACCAAACGGCCGAGACACTCAGCGCACCGTTCGGAAAATTTGACATCGTCGTCAGACCTGGGATTTTTTAGTCCAGGGATTGTTAGTGACTTCGTGGACGCAGTCACTGATTTGTATGCATCGATCGTAGCTTACTATGATGAATGGAAGACGTCGTCGTCATCGTCATCGTCAACGACGAGTGAGATGACAATTGATTTTGGCGAGAGCGCGGATATGTGCGAAGAGCGCGCCGCAGCGGATTGGGAAGACGAAGAAAGTTCGCAGATCGAGTGCACGACGTGCGGCTCGATTGGATCACTCTTAGGGGGTTATCAAGTGCTGGGTACGGGCAGTTCTGTGAGTAAGGCCTTCAGTGATCTCCCAACGCATTCCATTGTTACCATAAATCTTGATTTCGTTCAAATCGATTCGTGGGATAGCGAAAGATTTTACGTCTACGCCGACAATGACCTCGTGTATACGTCTCACAGGATTTCTAAGAGTACGGGCACGCAGGAATGCGGAAGCAGCTCGAACAACTGGAACGAATTTGTCATTCCTGCGAGCTTTACGTTTGCGCACTCCAGTTCTTCGCTTACGCTTAAAATCACAACTAATTTGAATTCTGGACCATCGGACGAGTCTTGGGGAATTCAAAAGGTACACTTGAAATTGGCTTCTGATTATACGACTTCGTTGGAGAGATTGAAATACTGCCCGGATGTTACGACAAATTGGGCAGTTCGATACGACTTATCGCCGACGTGCGATAACGGCATCGATCTAAGCGCCTACACATCCGGTTTGGACGTGGACGAAGCTATCGCCAAATGTGCCGAATGTAGCGGTTGCACCGCGGTCAGTTACAAAGACAGCAGCAACATACGTTACACATCCGGCTGTTCGTCAGGGGACGGTTGCCTTACAGGATGGAGCGATTGGACGACGTATCGAAATTTCGAATACTGCGATGCACTTTCAACCGATAACTTTCAAACGCACGTAGACGGATGCTTGGAAGAATCCCCAGTCGATGGTATGTGTTATACCTACGGTAGGAACAATAATATTGGTCCTATGTCTCACTGGGACGTTTCGGAAGTCACGAGTATGAATCAAGCGTTTTATGGAAAATCCTCTTTTAACACTGATCTCTCGAATTGGGACGTTTCAAAAGTCACCGATATGTATCGAATGTTCAAAAACACAAACTTTCAGCAATGGTTGATCAATTGGGACGTCTCCTCGGTGACAGACATGCGAGAAATGTTTTACGGCGCTGCATACTTTGCCGGATTCGTCGGAAATTGGAGAAGTGAAAGTACGAGTTTGCTCACCACTGACATGTTTTCGGGCGCGACGACATTTAACGCGAAGTATTCATCTTGCGGCGACGACGGACCTCCCAGTTCTTGTCGCGTTGCTTTGCTTGATAGTACTTTCAGTGATGCCGTAAGTAATTGCCTCGCAGAATCTGCAACCACGGGAGAATGCACAACGTACGGCGCGTCGTCTGATTTCGGCGTGATGCAGTATTGGGATGTATCCGGTGTCACGAGCATGAGCAACGCTTTCAAGAGCAAATCTTCATTCAACGCTGACATTTCGAGTTGGGATGTCTCGAGGGTAACAACAATGTACAGAATGTTCAAAGATGCACCAAACTTTAATCAAGATCTCTCTGGCTGGGACGTCTCTTCGGTCGATGCGATGACGGAAATGTTTCGTGGAGCGACCAACTTCAAAGGATACGTTGGGAGTTGGAATCCACCTACGTCCGCATCAACCACGAATATGTTCCTTTATGCATTCGACTTCAAAACGACGTTTTCGTGCGACGACGCAAACGATGGACCTCCTAATTCATGTCGCATTCCTTTGACCGATGCTACTATCTCGAGTGCCATTACCGCTTGTCTTGCAGAATCTTCCATGACCGGAGAGTGCACGGAGTACGCAATTTCTTCAGGGTACGGCATGATGCCGGATTGGGACGTCTCCGCGGTGACTGATATGGAGGAAGCGTTCAAGGATTATACTTCCTTCAACGCGGATCTCTCAAGTTGGGACGTTTCGAGCGTCGAAAATATGAAAAAGATGTTTAATGGAGCGACGAGCTTCAACGCAGTCATCACGGGTTGGGACGTTTCTAAAGTCAAGAATATGAAACAGATGTTTAATCAAGCTTACGCTTTCAATCAAGACATCTCGAAATGGGACGTTTCTAGCGTTGAGAATATGGAATACTTGTTTCGGGATGCCACAGCTTTCGATCAAGACATTTCGGATTGGTCAGTAAGCACGTCTGCACAGACCACGGAAATGTTCGATGGTGCGACTGCTTTCACCACTCCTCGACAAATTACCGTAGCAATTGCAACAACGCAAAATGTGTTCAACGATGCTGAAATTGACTTAGAGATTTCTGTAACAGCAAGTATATGCGCGTCGTCAGAGTGCAATCTCGAAACGACATCCAACGAAAGAGCTGAAGAAGGCTTGTATTGCGACGTGAAGATTTCAGACTCAGCCTGCTCGTCGAGCGATTTTGGCGACTCGCTTCCGTGCTTCTCTTGGCCAAACTTCATCGATGAATCGAAAGCCGCGGTGTACCAAAAAACACTCACCACTGCTGACTCGAATGGTGACTTGGTCACGGGAGAATACACGCTCGAGTACACGTGCGGTTGGAAATTTTTGACCGGGGTTGAATTTCCTGACATTTCCACCTCGAGGAGTGACTTCACGTTCAACGTGGCGGCAGATTGTTCGGAGTGGCTCCATCCGACGACGAGCGGTGTGTCGCACGCCGATACTTTTCTTTTGTCTGCGCCATCTTTCATCGAGATATCATCTACTTCGTGCACAAGCTCTGAGAGCATTGACGCGATAAAAGAGGCGCTTTTTCGTGAATACGACGAAGACGTGAGTGGTTCCTTATCGTACGATGAATTTTTTAATGCACTGGATACGCACGACGTTGACACTTCGCACCTTGAGCACTATGAAAGTAGTTACAGCGAAATTTTGCTTTCACACGTCATGAGCAGCGAAATTCTCCCTTTGGTGTGCCAGAATACGGACGACTTTACGAATATTAGGTTCACAAAAATCCACTATCCGGACTCGATGAGTGACACTCGAACCGAATGCGATGACGGCTCCACCTCGTGTCTCGATGTGTACACGTGCGAAGGAGGGACGGAGATACTCACCGCTGAATGGGAACACAAGACAGACAGAGGAGAGAATGATTTTGTGTGCGTGTACGCCGACGGCAAGCTGTTCAGAAAAGATACCCTCGACCAAACAAGTGATTCCTTTCCTACGACTCTTTCGGATATTCGCCCGTCGATGCGTACGGGAGATGACGCCATCGAAATGATTGCGCAATTTACGTTTGACGAAGATTTGAGAAACGATGCCGAGGACGACAGCACTGCTGTCACAGATACTAATTTTGAGTACATCTCGTGTGACGATAGTGGTGGTAGCTGTTTGAACAGTGTATCGAGCAACAGTGCGCAAGGATACGCATGGCAAGATGCGACGGAAATGACGAACAGTGCGATTATGTCCTGGGTGTATGTGATGGATAGTGGTAGCACTGCTACAGATATACTCTACAAAACGACATCTAGCAACGGAAACTACGAAATCGTCTTCCAGCTCCGGGGTTACGTTTTGGAAATGACGTACAAATCTCCGGGAGGAGGAACACAGACGATTGTCACCCATACCATAACTTCAACGTCTTCTAGTTCTACGGATGGTTACACTTGGCACCACGTCGGTTTGGTTTTGAACCAGCAAAGTAGCCAGACGGTGGACCTTTACTTTGATGGTAGTTTAGTAGCCTCTGTTGACACTGGGTCCGTGTCGTGGGTTGCAACTGACATTGATGCGTCCGACATGACCGCAACTGAGAAGATTCTCTTTACGTCGACAAAGATTAGCGATCGTAGCTTCATTTACGATGATTTTCGCATCTACAAAGGTGTCGTAACTGGGAAGCACATCGAAGCAATTTACTCATGCTCTCGAAGTCAAACGTGTTCTGATCTCGCGCATGCGAAACCGCAGTCGAGGCGTACGTACTGTCTCTTGCTCACTATAGGTGGATTACAAGCTGGCGTTGACCGGCCGTGCGCTACGGGACTTTATTACAATGGTTTAGCTGTCGATCTGAAAGTATCCATGTCCATGAAAGGGGCAATGTTCACCTTTCGAGATACTGAATTGATCGAAACAGGTTTCGAAGTGTTGCGGCAAAAAAAAATCGACGGTATTGGGCAGGGATACTCTACAGTTGTGATAATTGACAGTGAATTGAGTGGATGTGCGACGACGTTTGATTCAATCACGTTTTTCGACAGTTCATCTGTCACTACTCCTGGAGAAGTATGGGATTACAAAATTAGAACAAAGTATTCCACGACCAGTACTGCCAATATCGATTCGGATGCGTACGAGTTCACGACGCCTTGGTATGGGACGCTTGAAGGCGTCGTAACGGCTGGCGATAGTGAAGTATGGGTACCAGACGTTCGCGTATGCGCCCGCTTAAATACAAGTACCACTGTGGACTCGACGGAACTTGGAAGTTTCGTGGACGATGCGATCGTTTCGACGCTCTCTGACTATCGCTTCGTGGCACACTCTGATTCGAGTTTCACCGGCGACGCATATAAAGCCACAGACAATGATTACCAGACGACGGTGACGCTAAACGATAATGATTATCTGAAAGTAAATTTGGACGTGTTTGCATCAATCACAGAAGTCAAGATACGGCAAACGTCAGCTGACATTGGTAAGGATGCGCCCGTAGTTCGTATTCTCGATTTCGACGATCCGGACGATGCCGGAGATACTGGTTCGATGTGTATTTATAGCTCGTACGACACGTCGAGCTCGGGAGATCCCGAGCACACGTACACGTGTTCGGGCACTGACGTCACTGCGTTTCCAGGACAATACGTCACGGTTTTAAACACAGCTGGAGAAAGCGTGGACGTGTCAGAAATTGACGTTTCGGGTCAACAAATGGCGTGTCCGTACTACGGATTCAGCGACGACGACGGGAATTTCGAGATTGAGATTTTTGAATCTTCAGGTGTCTCGGCTAGAAAGGCCAAAGTCGCAGTGCATGCGTTCAAGACAGACGTGTACGATCCAGTAGACGCGTCTGTGTTCACACCGATGGAAGATGGGAGTGACGACGATTCAACGACAATCGCGATAAAATCGCCCGAAGCGGTTTTGATTGCGCTCGAATACGACGAAACTTCCTCATCGAGCGCTTCGTCTCCTCTCGCCGCGGCTGCTGCGTTTTTGGGCGCGAGCATGGGGACGGACTGCGATTACTCTAAAACGAGTAATAAACGTAAAAAATATGGTAAAACATCAGCATGCACTGATTCGGGCAATAAGTACTTGACTTCTGCTTCACTAGACGACTGCAAGGCTGTTTGCAACGAGTGCAGCTCTTGCGAGGGCTTCAGCTATTTATCAAGTTACGATTATTGTACGTTCCACTCAAGTACGGGATCCCAGACTTCTAACAGTAATTGGGACTTTTACACCAAAGGTGATTGCACCTCACCTTCACCACCGCCGAGCCCTCCGCCACCGCCGAGTCCGCCGCCACCGAGCCCACCGCCACCGCCGAGCCCACCGCCACCGAGCCCACCACCGCCGAGTCCGAGCCCACCGCCGCCACCACCTAGCCCACCACCACCGAGTCCGAGTCCACCGCCGCCGATTCCACCACCAAGTCCACCGCCGCCATCGCCTCCACCAAGTCCACCGCCACCATCGCCACCACCAAGTCCACCGCCTCCACCAAGTCCTCCACCTCCACCAAGTCCACCGCCTCCACCAAGTCCACCACCACCACCATCGCCTCCACCATCGCCTCCACCGAGTCCGCCGCCACCACCGAGTCCGCCGCCACCACCATCACCTCCACCGAGTCCACCACCGGCAGAATTTGTGGACGCTGACGACGACGATAGCTCACACGTATCCAAAGAAGAGTTTGCAGCTTACGCGCAAACGAGGATGGCGTACGAGGATGCATTTGTCGTTGTTCCGGACGACGTATGGAATTTATTCGACGACAACGGCGACGACAGTCTCGACGTGACTGAATTCATGACCGCGGTTTCGGCGTTTGATAACGGCCAAATCAAAGGCACACCCTGGTTGGTGTATTCGCTTCAAGAAACTGAATACTTGACGGATTTTTATGTCGATTACTATTCAATCCCTGTTTCTATTGATTTCGGAGAGAGCGAGGATCAGTGCAACGAGTACGCCTCGGATGGTGGTTGGACAGACGAGACTGGCGCTACAGTCGCGTGCACGACGTGCGGCTCGTTCGGCTCACTATTAGGCGGGTACAACACTCTCGCGAAAGATAGCTCTGTGCAGAAAGCATTCACTGATCTTTCTGCGCACACAGATGTGACCGTACTTCTCGATTTCGTTCAAATCGATTCGTGGGATAACGAGAGATTCTACGTCTACGCCGACGACGTGCTCGTGTATACGTCGAACACGCTTTACTTAACGGATGGGAGCACCAACGTGTGTGGCGCATCTTCCAAATCCTCTTGGAAGGATAACATAAACTCTGTGAGCTTTACGTTTGCGCACACGAGCTCGTCTCTGACTCTAAAAATCACGACCAATTTGAACAGCGCCGGCACGGATGAGTCGTGGGGAATACAGAAGATTGACCTTTATTTAAACGCCGAGTACCTCGCCATCGCGCTCGCTCCGAACGCGGATACCACCATGCCTATTTCAAACACCTTGTGGCAAACTTGGTACGAAAATATGACGGCGACGTTTTCTTCTTTTTCCTTAGCTTCTCCGGATAGTTCTGCGGATGACGATGGCGGACCGGTAACCTTGGGTGTCACCGATGCTACCGAAACGAAGTCTGCTTTCATTCCTCTCGTCGGGAGAACCTCTGCAAACGCGGTGCAAATCGTGTTCAATGAAGACGCAGATTCTGCGAAAACTTCCGGATTTGATGCTCTTCTTTCGACGTATTTTCCGTCGTCAGTGGCCAATCTGACTGTTCGCGCTACGGAGCAACTCACGGACGTTGTTCACATCTTTAATGTTGAAGACGAGGGCATCTACACTGAACAATCCGAAGTCAAGATATCTATGCAACATCTTGGTGTCGGCACGTCAATCATGGAAGATAACACCGTGGTGACAGTTTCCGGAATCGTGCGATTCCCGGGTAATCGCACTCAAGATGTCATATGCGGACTCGCGTATGCGACGATAAAGACTTACACGAAATCATGCAATGCATTCAACGAATGCGAATACGAGGAACCGATCGAGTATACAGCTGATGAGCTCGGTATGTTCGACATCGCGATAACGCCAGGTGAAACTGTTCTCTTTGCCGTGAGTTACGACGGTCACGACATTTGCTACGCGGGTACTGACATATCGGATGGATGCGTCGCTGAAGATCTCAGTTCTCCCTTGTCTGTGAGTACGAATGACTCCCCGATTCAGACGAACAGCTATGTCGAGCTTGAAGCAATTGCCGGTGGCGAATATATTGTATTTCAAGATGTTACCACTAGAACAATTGACATTAACTTGTACGCTGGCGCTTGCGGAGTAGCTTACGAGGATTATACGATGTTGATCACGCCCGCGAATGGTTGCGGTGCGGCATTCACCGTTTCTTCGGCGACTATCACTGGATCGACTGTCACCAAAAGTAGATATGCAACGGACACTGATTGGACTTTTGTCAACCCAGGCGATGACACTTCTTATGAGCGATATTGGCCATACGCGGCGATGGATTACTACATTCAGCTCGACAGCGCTCCAGATCTCTCGTCTTTCGATGAAAACTCGTTCTCTGGCGATAAAACTGGAGCGACGTGCACGTCTATGGCCTCAGATATTTTGTCCTACTTCCGCGACAGAGATTTGCTCGTGCGCACGCTCGGATTTCTTGTCAGCGAATACGAAAGCGCCGCGTATGAATTCCACGGCATGTTGTGCGCGATCCCGACAATATATTCTGACAGCAGCGGTTACAGTTCTTCTGAATCTTACGCTGCTATCGACGCTAGCGAAACATGCATGTTGAGTGACGATGGATCAACCAGCACGACTTTGAAAGAACACCATCTCATCGGCGCATCTTCAAGTACCAAGTATTCCGTAGTCGATACAAAATACGTTTGGTTAGAATTATTCGAAGCGCATCTTATTGGGGAAGACAATTATGATTACTGTTCTACGTTTTCTTCCGCAACGAACGGCGATCTGGGAATTTCTGTTCGAGTGACGAACGATGCGGACTCTCGAGTTTCCGAAAATCCTTGTCATTCTTCGAACGTCGCCGCGGATTCGTGTTACTCAACGAATGTTGACTCGACCAGCGGCTTGTTGAAGTGGACTCCGGACAGTTCTTCAGAAGTGGACTATTTCACGGTCTCTGCCCCCTCTGACTCTAAACCAAACCTCGTCTCTCCGTACAGGCGCGAATTATCTTTCCAAGTGATTCGCAACGACGGCTGGACAGAAACGACGCTGAACATCGATCGCGAGCTTGTTGTGCTTCGCAACAAAGTTCGAGGAGAAAGTACAACCAGCAACTCGCGGTACGTCACTGATGCAAAGTTTTATACCACAGCACCTATCCGGGGTTTGGTGTATACTGTAGTTCACGACCCGCCGGGAGGTGACTCATACGCAACGATTTCGCTCGGTACGAACGTGAACATGGAATTAGAGTTGGCAAATACTACAGCAGCCACCTTATCTGACGACGATTTCTGTGCCGGGGCTTCTTTTAATCCGAGCATTGCGTTTGAAAAAGGTATTTCGGTTGGTAGTGGTTATTTCAACGGAGAATTGGAAATTACGAAAGATGGGGATAAGAAACCTTCCGCGTTGGGTGTTGGCGTTTCTATAGGAGGTAGCAAAGAAGTAGTCGGACCAGAAGTCACCGTCTCGCTTTCGGGCGACAACGGATGGGACTTTTCAATGACTCTTGGACGCAATCTGATGTCTTCGCAAGATCCCGGCATGCCAGGGCGTCCCGGTGATGTCATTCTTGGCGGAGGTTTTGAAATCGTGTATGTGCGCACGGACACGCTCGATCTTGACTCGAGTACTACAGAATGCTTGACGATTACCGAGCAAATCACGTGGTTTCCGAGACAACCGACGAGTTATTTCGTCGATGTGTTCACAATCGAGGACAAGATCATACCCGAGTTGGAGGATTTGAAAGAGACGCTCGGTGACACTTCGACTAGTGTTGATGAGGTATGGCCCCCGTACCCTCCGCCTTCTCCTCCACCTTCTCCTCCTCCTCCTCCTTCTCCTCCTTCCCCACCACCTTCTCCGTGGAGTTTTACCCCAAATCCTCCTTCCCCACCTCCACCACCTACTCCTCCTCCTTCTCCTTTAGATACAAACAACGCGGTAGATGTCGAACTAAGTAGCCTAGAGTTCACTGCTGACCAAATCAAGGCGATATGGATCGAGCGCCTCGAGACTGCGATTACCGATTGGACGAATACTTTGGCGTGGGCGTCTCCAGATTTTAATCCCGAGTTGGAAGATGGCGATGATAGAGATGAAAAGTACGGCGACGCACAGGATAGTTATGATAAGTATGGTAAGCCGCTGACGGACAGCTCAGATGGTTTGTTCGCCTCAAGTGTGCTCAATGAACCCATCGAGGAATTTAAGGAGGCAGTCACAGCATTAGATCAGTCGTTTTTAGATGATTTTACCGGCGTACAGGAAACGTGGGAAGATATCAATGAAGATTTTACTAAAGTAGAAACGGTGTGGAACGAAGAATCCACGTTTCAAGAACTCGTGGATGACTATGAACCAAGTTCTGAGGACTACGTGCACTCGTATTATTCAAAGTATGCGACGGGTGAAAATTCTCTCTTCAACACGCAAAGCGAAGACACCTCTCTTTTCACGCGCGGTATGAACAGTCAGACGATAGATTCTGCAAGAGATTACGGCTTGGAGCCATCGATGAGTATTACTGGTACAAGCAGCATAGCAGATGCGATGAAAAGTATGAGCATGATCGACGCTTCCTTGTTTGGAGCGAGCTCAAAGTTTGGATTTGAGGAAAATACCGACAGTGCGGAGAATGATCCTCAAGGGGTCCCAGTGTTTGGTCAAGAAGCGTCAGAAGATAGCACGAGTTACCCCAAACACTATTTGACCTTTAATGGGGGCGGACAAGTTTTAGAGTTTTCGACTTCCATATCGAGCGGGATAGACGACGCTGGATGGACGTGGTCGATTGAAGCCGAAGGATCTGTCACGGAGACGTCGATAAATTCTGTAACTGTTGGTTTAGCCGAAAGTAACGTCGATATATTCAATACAAAGGGCAGAGCAGCGAGTCTCGAGCGCGCGATGGCTTGGAACAAGTATGGAGACATGGAAGTCACGTACGCTTTAGGGGACGGTGATCAAGGCGATAAATTTGTTGTCGAGATCAAATTTGACACGCGCTTTGGAACGCCCATATTTCGCACGGTTGGAGGTGCGACCAAATGTCCCGGAGAGCCAAACACCATGTGGAGAGAAAGCGGCATATCTCTCTCCGTGACCAGGGCAAAAGGGTTCGATAACACGTATCACATACTCCCCGGGACGAGCGCTCTGTACGATGTCACCATCACGAACGAGTCGCCGTATCGGGAGGGTCTTTCGCTTGGATTGGTCATGGCTACGGATGATTCGTACTCAGGAAGCGTCGGCGGAAACACGAAAGATTTGTCTGTGACCATTAACGGTGGAGCTGCAATTCCAGCGTTCGGCGGGATGTATAGTCTCAACGATGTTCCCTCTACTGATGACAACGGCGATTTGGTCAATTCTGTGATGACGCTTCGCGTCGATAAGGGTGCCGAGTCCAACTCGTATTCCGGTTTGGCCTTGGAACTTGTCAGTGAGTGCGAGTATTACCTGTCATCAGCGCAGCTATACCGCGACCCCATCAGCACGACAGCTGCCTTTGATGGTACCGGTGAAGTTGAGTGGGAACGCGTTTGTCCTCCGGTGACGTGGTCGTTTGAAACGTGGAGCGAGTACGCAGACTACACAGCCTCCTCGACGTCGTCGGAATACTTGAACGTGACGGTGACGAACCCGGACCCGATGAACTTGTGGTCGGCTGATGAAATCGACGGCGACAAGTCTGGAACGAATCATTTGGTACATCCTAACGTCGAATACGTGAGAATCCAGTTTCGTCGACCGGGCGTTGGCGAGTGGATCAACGCTTGGGAACCTGGAACGTGGAACAGCGACAACACGGTTTGGACCGCGTTTGATCCTGACTCGGATGTTTTGGAAGAATCGAGCGATATCTTTACATACGACATTGAAGACGTCGATCTGGCTTCGTGCTCGACGTCTCGCGGGGTTGGGTGCTCGCAAAAGTGGAACTTGAATCGTCAGTACTTTTTGAACGGCTTGAAAGAAGGTCCGTGGGAAATCAGAGCGAAGGTGTTTTGCTCAGGGTATGATTCTTTCGCCGGATCAGAATCTCGAGGCTCGGTGACGGACGAGAATTTGAATCTCATCGCAGACACGAAAGCACCACGACCGATTGCTAGAGAAGTATACGAGAACATGGTTCTCGTTGACTTTTCCGAACCAATAACGTGCCCGTATTTATCGGATACGGACATGGCGTACTCCGTCACGAGAACGACCGATTGCGACGGAAACGCCGTGGACGATTCCGAGGATATCAACGCGGTCAGCGACAACATTTTGGTATCCCATTACGATTTTGAATGTCTCACGCAAGACGTCAACGGACGAAACACTTGGATGATGACCGTACCAATCTCTTCCGCGGCTTCGTCGAACGCGTTGGCTGGTAAATACACCGTGACGATAAAAAGTGGTCACGTGACAGACGACGGGGGGAACACGGCGTCTGAGCACACGTTCACGGAGGAAATAATGTGCGACTCATCGAGCACGAGCACGGCGCTATTGGGAAGTACAACAAAGAAATCATCTGGTGTTAATACGAGCTCGAGTAACCTTGGCAGTGCCCATTTGCAGTCGAAACGTTTTGGGAACATCCCGATGAACGTCTATGCGGCGGCATTTTTGGCAATGCTTTCGTGCGGCGCCGCTATTGTATTCAAGAAAGCGACGAAAGGCAACGAAAACGATTCGGCGAAGGAAAGCGCCGGATTCGCTGAACTCGAAGTTTTAGAGCCTCTAGGTTCGACGGAATATTCGCGAAACGATTACGGCACATCCGGAGAAGGAGTGTTGTGAACGCTTCGACAAGAAATCTTTTATTAAGAGCACCTGAGTGTGTGGGGTGTATATAAAAAAAAATAGCCACCGAAGGTACCAATATTTGGTTAACGGGTTTATAAATTATATCTTCGTAGCATGTACATGTTAAAATAATTAAGACACATGAAAAAAAAACACGAGTTAACGCGAGAACGTTCAACAACCACGTTCAGCTGCAACATCCTCCGTCCATTTCTACTTGGGGATCTTCGTCTTCTTCAATTTCTTTAAACTGTTTGACAGCGTCCATCGCCGTCGACATTTTGCTCCACGTCTTCTTCGCCTTCTCCTTTCTTTTTTCTTCTTGCTCCTTCTTCAACTCTTCTTTCTTCCTTTTCGCTTCCTCTTTTTCTTCTGCCACCACTTTATCGGCTGCCTCTGCCCACTTTCCGACCACACGTTTGTGATGTAAAGTATTTTCTAAATCCTTTATTTTCTTCTTTCTCAGAGCCTCGTCGGCCCTGTCTTTCAACTTGCTTTTCATCGCGCCAACGCGTGCTTCCACGCGTTGGCTCTTCTCTTCCCGCTCTTTCTCCTTCATCTTCTTGAAATCCTCCATGTTCGAAAGAACGCCGCGCTTCTTCTCCTTCGCCGCCGCCATGGCCAAGCCGACCGCGTTCTGACCTTCGCGAATCGCTTCGTTCTTTCTCTTCGCGTTCGCCGCGAGGCGCGCGCCTTTGAGACTTTTCGCGACTGTCGCGCGACTCTCCAAACCCGCTTTCTTTTGCGCGTACGAATCAGTTTTGTGCCCAATATTCGCTGCGTTGCTTTTCAACGAGTCCGAGAGCTGTTGATTTTTCACTTTATTCGTCAATCCGCTCTCGACGCGTGCAAACTTGGACGTCAAAAGCTTTCTTCTTCTTCTTTCTTCTTCTTCTTCTTCTCCGTCCTCCTCCTCGTCGCTTTCGCCGTCTCCTGGGAAAAAAAAAGACCTCGACGCCGCCGCCGCGGCGCCCAAAACGACGCCGCCGCCGCCGCCGCCATCGCTGCCGCCGCCGCCACGACGCGCGAGAGACGACGACGACGACGACGACGACGACGACGACGACGACGCGCTCCAATTTCTCGACGACAAAAATCCGGACGATGCGAAAAGGAAAAAAAACACGCTCAACGTGGTGGCTTTGACGTAAAAAGCGACGCTTTGGACGCGTCCGCTTCTCGCTTTGCTCTCGTCACTCGTCGTCGTCGTCTTCTTCTTCGTCTTCTTCTTCTTTACGGACGTCGTCGTCATCTTTTGATTCGTTCGGGTCGCGCCCGAAATTTTGAGGTAAGGGGGCGCGGCTTCAAAGCTTTTTTTACGCTTACTTTTGATATTTAGGATATGTGAACACGGGTTTTTCGGACAAACAAAAGCTTTATACGTACTCATAATCATTTTTTATCATCATCATTATTATTATCGTTTATTTTGTTTTCTTCAATACCAGTTGACGAGAATGCTATTCCTCGGGATCCCTTTCCAGTGCTTGATGTTCGAGTTCGGCGCCGAGTGCCAACTATCTCTCGAGACTCGAAACGCGTACCCGGTGTTCGGTAAGT
>Ga0181579_10001922_pt1 | contig 16956 bp, 13 predicted proteins | sample 071ome_24_FD_132996 | JGI IMG/M metagenome (GOLD analysis project Ga0181579, IMG submission 132996) | Coastal salt marsh microbial communities from the Groves Creek Marsh, Skidaway Island, Georgia - 071402CT metaG (megahit assembly) | ecosystem: Environmental > Aquatic > Marine > Intertidal... | reverse complement strand
TCGGTCCAGGCGCCGATCCCGGTTTCCCTGTCGGGCGTTATGTTGGTGGCGTAAGAATGGAAGGGAGCTTTCGGACCGCCGAACGCATTGCCGCCGGCAAGCGGTACGCCCTTCATCGGGCCGCCGCGGGCGGTATGGCAGTTGCCGCACCCGCCTATGCTCTCCACCAGATATTTACCCCGGGCAAGCTGATCCTGATTTTGCGCCGTTGCGGAAAAAATAGGGGCAACGCTTATCGTAGCGGCTACCGCTATGGCTCGAGTAATCACGAAGGTGGGGTTTTTCATTGTGTGATCTTCCCCTGCAATTTCGTCAGAGATTTCGGTTACGAGGGTAGTTTGCGCACAATTCACGATTCAGCAAACTGCTGTTGGCGGTCACGTCACAAAAAACTGGCGAGAAGTGACGGCGATACCTCTATTGCAGTTCATCCGGTCTTGTTTAATGTCTTCCGGACGCCTCGACATCAGTCGAGTTGGTTTCGTTATTGTGACGATCCGGAACCAGGCCCTTTCGGTGCGTTTGCACTGGCATGAGCTTTCTGTTTGCGCTCAGGCGACACCGTTGTCGCTGGGTTGCGGTTAAACCGTTCGGGCGGCCTTCGGGCCATCCTTTTTTTGTGCTAAGAACGAGAAAAGCTGACCGAACCGACGGGGACAAAATGACTTCATTTAATGTTGTGGACACGACGATCGCCGACATTCACGCCGCCTATCTCGACGGAAGCCTGACGGCGCGGGAACTTGTGGAAACCTATCTCGACCGGATCGAGCGCTACGATCGCAACGGACCCACCATCAATTCGGTCATTTCGACCAATCCGAAAGCCCTGGAAGAGGCAGACCGGCTTGACGCAGCGCTGGAGAACGGCGGGCTTGTCGGGCCGCTGCACGGCATTCCCCTGATGATGAAGGACCAGGGCGACGTTGCCGAAATGCCGACGACGCTGGGGTCCATCCTGTTCAAGGATCACATGCCTGGCAGGGATTCGACGATCACGGCCCGCCTGAAGGAAGCCGGCGCCATATTCATCGGCAAGACGACTCTGGGAGAGATGGGAGCCGGCGACACGCACGGTTCCCTGTTCGGCTCGACCCGCAATGTCTACGATCTCGACCGCACGGCGGGCGGCTCTTCCGGGGGTTCCGGGGCCAGCGTTTCAGCCAATCTGGCGACCGCGGCTATCGGGCAGGAGGGGTTTGCGTCGATCCGCCGCCCGTCGATCTGGAACGGCATATGCGGCATGCGGCCGACTGCCGGCCTGGTCAGTCGCGGCGGCGTGTATGCAGGCTGGCCCATGATAAACGGTTCGCTGGGACCGATGGCGCGGACCGTGACCGATCTCGCGAAGCTTCTCGATTGCATGGTGGGCTTCGATCCGGTCGACCCGGTGACGGCGCGCGGTGTCGGGATGGCTCCTGAGAGCTATTCAGGGCTGCTGGACAGGGATGCGCTGAAAGGTGCGCGGATCGGCATTCTGCGGACGCCGATGGGGCATCGTACTGAACCCGATACCGAAGATTTTGCGCTGGTAAACGAAGTGTTTGACCAGGCAGTCGCCGATCTGGCCGGGGCCGGGGCGGAGATCGTCGATCCCATCGAAATCCCCGGGTTGCTGGAATTGCTGGCGAAACGGGCCCGCGAGCCGGGCGAGGACGACGTTTCCTACGAAGCCTATGCCGCGGGCAGCGCCAACCCGCCCTTTGCCACACGGGATGAGATCATGGCGTCGCCGGATTACGCAAAGATATCGAAAGGCGTACATGAGCGCTGGGGATCGGAAAGCAGCCCCGAGGCGCATTACGAATACGTCAAGGCGCGCGATCTGCTGATGACCCGTCTGCTCGCCGTGATGGCTGAACACGGGCTGGATGCCATTGTGCACAAGGCGGTGGAACATCAGCCGACCCTGATCGCAGAAGGGCTCAATCCGCCTTTCTACGACCAGCGTGGGGCGCCTCATCTTAACACCTTCCTGGTCTATGTTCCGTCCGTGGTCGTACCGGCTGGCTTTACGAGAGAGAATTTGCCGGCTGGCATCACGTTCCTCGGACGCCCATATGACGACGCCCGAATGTTGCGGTATTCTTACGCTTACGAGCAGGCAACGGGGCACCGGAAGGCACCCGACTGCGCGCCATAACCGGGATTTTTCTCGAGTTCGTCGGGCATTCTATTCGTTAACTACAGGTTTTCGTTGACTTTTGTCATTCCCATACGGTACCGTATGGGAATGACTGATAAATCGAAAAAACCCGCTCCGGAGCGGTCGCATAAGGCGATGAAGCGCAACTGCCTTATGTGTCAGGACGAATTTGAAAGCTCATGGTCCGGCGAGAGGATCTGTAAACGCTGCAAATCCTCCAATACGTGGCGTTCGGGAACCGATTACGAAGCGGCCTAGTTTCGCTTATTTTCCTCTTTTCGTTTTTCAAGCTCGGCGGCCTCGGCCGCCGTCTTGCCCCATAGCGGCGGCTCCTTGAGGTATTCCACTTCCTCGGGGGTGTTTTCGCGCCCCAACACCTCATTTCTGTGCGGAAATCGGCCGAAGCGCTGGATTGCCTCATGGTGGCCGATGGCCGCTTTCAGGGAGTCATCGTCGACGAAGGATTTGTAGAGCGCTAGAGCAAGCTCCTGATCCTCCATGTTTTCGCTGTGCTCGAACGGCAGGTAGGCGAAGGTTCGCGGCCATCTCGCGTAGCCCTTGTCGTAACCGCGCTCGATCGCCAGCCGCGCAATTTCGCGGGCTTTTTGGTCGCTGTCGAACGCACGTGCGTAGCCCCGGAAAATGTTTCTCGGAAACTGGTCGAGTGCGAGGATGAGCGTCAGGCAGTCTTCAGGCGTTTCGGTCAGGTGATCGAGTTTTCCTGACAGCGCCTGTTCGCTGATTTCCGTATAGTTCCCAATCAGTTCGGCGTCGAACTCCGGCGTCGATTTGAACCAGACCTGGCGTTTTTCCATTTCGGCCGACAGATCGGTCGTTCCGAACCAGAAGGTGAGAATATCTTGCGACAGGGATTGCATTTACGCTCCTAACCGGACCTCAGGGTAGGGACCAGACTATCCTTTTCGAACAGATAAAGCAGCACCCGGAGGGCTTGTCCGCGTTTGGATTTAAGTTCCGGGTCGCGGTCGAGGATGAGACGGACATCGTCTCGCGCCGCCATCATCAATTCCTGGTGCGCCGCAAGGTCGGCGAGACGGTATGACGGCAGGCCGCTCTGACGGGTCCCGAGCAGTTCGCCGGCGCCGCGCAGACGCAGATCTTCTTCGGCGATCCGGAAACCGTCCTCGGTTTCGCGCAATATCTTGAGCCGGGCTTCCGCAGTTTGCGTAAGCGGCGGCGCATAAAGCAGCAGGCAGGAAGACGCCTTCTCGCCGCGCCCGACGCGACCCCGCAGCTGGTGCAGCTGCGCGAGGCCGAACCGTTCTGCATGTTCGACGACCATGACTGTCGCTTCAGGGACATCGACGCCGACCTCGATGACAGTGGTCGCGACCAGGATATCGGTTTCACCGGCGGAAAAAGCTGCCATCGCCCTGTCTTTCTCGGCGGCGCGCATCTTGCCGTGCACCAGGCCGATTCTTCCGGGAAAGCGACGGTCCAGCGCCGAATGCCGGTCGGTCGCAGCGGCGAGGTCGAGGGCTTCCGACTCGTCGACCAGCGGGCAGACCCAGAAAATGCGCGCGCCGCCCGAAATGGCGCTTTCAAGCCGGTTTACGACATCCTCGATGCGCGATAGCGGCAGGACGCGGGTCTCGACCGGCTTGCGCCCGGCGGGCTTGTCTGTCAGCCGCGATGAATCGAGGTCGCTATAGGCGCACAGCATAAGGGTGCGGGGGATCGGAGTCGCCGTCATGACCAGCATGTCGGCGGCCTGTCCCTTCGACGTCAGCATCAGCCTCTGATGGACGCCGAACCGGTGCTGTTCGTCGATTACCGCGAGTGCGAGGTCGTGAAACGCGACATCGTCCTGGAACAGGGCGTGGGTGCCCACGGCGATCTGGATATCGCCTGATATGAGCCCATTGATAATTTCGGTACGCGCCTTGCCCTTGTCACGGCCGGTCAGCAGCGCCGTGCGGAGCCCGATGGCGTTGGCGAGCGGCTCGATGGTTGCGAAATGCTGCCGGGCAAGGACCTCCGTCGGCGCCATGATCGCGCCCTGGGCGCCGGCCTCCACAGCCTTGACGATGGCGAGGAAGGCCACGACCGTCTTGCCGCTGCCGACATCGCCCTGAAGCATCCGCAGCATCCGCAAGGGCGAGGCCATATCGGCGGCGATTTCTGACAGTGCCTCGATCTGCGATGGGGTCAGCGTGAAGGGCAGGGCGGCGATGGCCTTTTCGGTCAGGACGCCATCGCCGGAGATGGCGCGACCGCTTCGTTTACGCTGCGAGGCCCGCACCATGGCGAGTGCGAGCTGATCGGCCAGCAACTCGTCATAGGCGAGCCGCGCACGCGCCGGTGCCGACGGGTCCAGATCCTGCTCGCTTTCGATGCCGTGCGCGGCCAACAGGGAGTCGCGCCAGTCCCTCCAGCCCTGTTTTTCGATCCACGCGGCATCCTGCCATTCCTCCAGCTCCGGTGCGCGTTCCAACGCGCCTTTGATCGCCCGGCGCAGCGGCCTGGGATTGAGGCCCGCGGTCAGTGGATAGACCGGCTCTACCCCGATCACGTCGTCCGCCTCTTCCGGCCCGGCGATCAGGTCGGGATGCGTCATCTGGATACGCCCCTGATAATGCTCGACTTTCCCGCTTATGATCCGTTCCTGTCCGGTCGGGAGCGTCTTCTGCAGGTAATCGCCTTTGGCGTGAAAGAAAACCAGCTCGATCTCGGCCGTGTCGTCGCTGCAGAGTACGCGGTAGGGCAGACGCGGGATGCGCGGCGGCATGTGCTCGAGAACCTGAACGGTCAGCGTCGCAACCGCACCCGGCGGCGCATCGGCGACCTTTGGCGCGAACCGCCGGTCGATCATGCCGATCGGCAGATGCCAGCACAGGTCGACGACTTTCTCGCCGGCGATCTTCGCAATCGCCTGCGCGATACGCGGACCGACGCCGGTCAGCGTCGTAGCGGTGGCAAAAAGCGGATTGAGAATGGCTGGACGCATGAACTCGCCGAATTGTTCGGAATGGCTGACAAGCAGCGGCGACAGGCCTATATCCTAGGCGAGAGCGGAAGAGTTGCAATCCATCATGACCGAACAGGATCTTGAGACCAGACGCCGGCGGCTGAATTACCTGAGTCAGCGCCGGGGCACCAAGGAGGCCGATATGGTGCTGGGCGGTTTCGCGGACCGCTATCTCGCGGATATGGAAAGGGTGGATCTCGACCGTTTCGAGGCTCTGCTGCTGGAGCCCGATCCCGACCTGATGATCTGGGTTGGAGGGGCTGAACCGCCACCGGAGGTTCATCGCCATGCCCTTTTCGACCTTCTGATCGATTTTAAGAAAACGCTGTCAGACAATTGATTTTCAAAGATAATCCTCTCAAGGCTTCGTGCAGAACCCTGCTCGGTGGCATTCCCGACGGCGTCGATGCGCTGGCTCTGGCCGAACTGGTTTCCATGACAGGTTCTGCAGGGGGAGGGCCGCACCTGCATGTCGCCAGCGACGACCGGCGGCTGGAGCAGTTGCGCGGCGTGCTTTCCGTCATCGTCCCGGAAATGGAAATAATCCCTTTTCCGGCATGGGACTGCCTGCCTTACGACCGGGTATCGCCCAATGCAGACGTGCTGGGCGACCGGATGCATGCCCTGATGAGGCTCAAAGCGGGTATCGAAGGGCCCACCCTGGTCCTCACAACGGTAAATGCTGTGCTGCAACGGGTGCCGCCGCGCGATGCGGTCGGCGGTACCACCCTTTCCCTCAAACCCGGCGTGCGCGTTGCGCTGGACGAGCTTGCGACCTATCTGGAGGCGCGTGGGTTCGGGCGCACGGGAACGGTGCGCGAGCCCGGTGAATACGCGTTTCGCGGCGGGATCGTCGATATCTTTCCGCCGGCATCCGACCGCCCGGTACGGCTCGACCTGTTCGGCGACGAGATCGAGAAGCTGCGCTATTTCGACCCGGCGACCCAGCTGAGCGAGGACGAGTGCAGGGAGATGGCGCTCGAACCTGTCTCCGAACTGACACTGGATGAGGCCGGGGTTCAGAGATTTCGCGAGGGCTACCGCGCGCTGTTCGGCGGGGGCAGCGGCGATCCGGTCTATGAGGCCGTGTCCGAGCGTCAACGGGTCGCAGGCGTCGAACACTGGTTGCCCTTGCTGTACGGGCGGATGGAAACGCTGTTTGACTATCTCCCGGACGCGCCGGTGACAATCGATCATCACGGCGGCAATGCAGTTACGGCGCGGCTTGAGACCATCGCGGATTTCTATGATGCCCGGAAAAGTTTCGCCGATGCCCGCAAGTCGGGCGATGGAGGCGAGGCGGTCTATAACCCGCTTCCGCCGGACAGGCTTTATCTGACCGAAGAAGACTGGAATTCCGCCATCCATACGATACCGAATGGATGGTTTTCCCCCTTCGCTGCGGCGCCTGAAGCGGAAAACGCGACAGTTCTGGATTGCGGCGGACGGCGCGGACAGGAATTCGCCGCCGCCCGGCTTGCGGCGACCGGTGACAAGGGCGGAGACCGGTCGGACAGCGTATTCGATGCCGTTGTCGGCGCGGTGGGTCGGTCATTCGAGCGCGGAAACCGGGTCGCCATCGCCGGCTATAGCGCAGGCAGTGCGGAGAGGCTGTCCACGTTGCTGCGCGAGCACGGACTTTCGACGGCAGAGCGGGTCTCGACCTGGGCGGATTTCCTGGCCCTGCCGGACCGGACGGTCGGGTTGTTCGTCCTCGGGCTGGAACACGGATTTACGCTCGACGGATTCACTCTCATCACCGAGCAGGACATTCTCGGCGAGCGGATGGTGCAGTCGCGCCCGCGCCGGCGGCAGGCTGAGGCCTTCATCAGTAATGCCAGCGAACTGTCGCCGGGCGATTACGTGGTCCATGTCGAGCACGGGATCGGGCGTTTCGAAGGGCTGGAAACGATCACTGCCGGCGACGCGCCGCACGATTGCCTGCGCCTGACCTATGACGGCGGCGACCGGCTGTTCGTGCCGGTGGAGAGCGTCGAGGTGCTGTCGCGCTACGGCTCGGCTGATACGGCGGCAAGTCTCGACCGGTTGGGCGGGGCAGCCTGGCAGTCGCGTAAATCGCGGCTGAAGAAGCGTCTTCAGGAGATGGCTGAAGAGCTGATCCGAATCGCAGCCCAGAGGGCGCTTGCACCTGCGCGGAAAATCAACGCCCATTCAAGCCCTTACGAGGAGTTCTGCGCTCGCTTTCCGTATCAGGAAACAGCAGACCAGCAGGGCGCCATCGAGGACGTGCTGGACAGCCTGTCGGCGGGCCGCCCGATGGACCGGCTGGTGTGCGGCGATGTCGGGTTCGGCAAGACCGAGATCGCGCTTCGCGCGGCGTTCGCGACGGTGATGGAAGGGGGACAGGTCGCGGTTGTCGCGCCGACCACGCTGTTGTGCCGCCAGCATTTCGCGACCTTCAAGGCGCGGTTCCAGGGTTTTCCGGTCCGGATCGGGCAGCTTTCCCGCATGGTGAGCGCGAAGGAACAGGCGGAAACCCGCAAGGGAATCGCCGACGGGCAGGTCGATATCGCCATCGGCACCCACGCGCTGTTGGGAAAATCCATAGAATTCAAGGATCTGGCGCTTCTGATTATCGACGAGGAGCAGCATTTCGGCGTGGCGCACAAGGAGCGGCTGAAAAAACTGCGCACCGATGTTCACGTGCTGACGCTTACCGCGACGCCGATTCCCCGGACGTTGCAGATGGCGCTGACGGGCGTGAAGGAAATGTCGATCATCGCCACTCCGCCGGTCGACCGGCTGGCGGTACGGACCTTCGTCACCCCGTTCGATTCCGTCATTATCCGCGAGGCGATCCAGCGCGAACGGTTCCGCGGCGGGCAGATTTTCTATGTATGTCCCCGCATTCAGCATCTGGAGGAGGTCGAGGCGACGCTGCGCGAGCTAGTGCCGGATGTACGGATCGCCGTTGCGCATGGACAGATGACGCCGACCGCGCTCGAAGACGTCATGAACCGGTTCTATGACGGGGCGGTGGATCTGTTGCTGTCGACCCAGATTGTCGAATCGGGGCTCGATATCCCGTCCGCCAACACGCTGATCGTTCATCGGGCCGACATGCTGGGGCTGGCGCAGCTCTACCAGCTTCGCGGGCGTATCGGGCGGTCGAAACAGCGCGGCTATTGCTACCTGACGCTGCCCGCTGACGGGAAGATGACGGATGCCGCGGTGCGCCGGCTGGAAGTCATGCAGTCGCTGGATGCGCTCGGCGCCGGTTTCACCCTGGCAAGCCACGATCTCGATATTCGCGGCGCCGGGAACCTGCTCGGCGATGAGCAGTCCGGCCATATCCGCGAGGTCGGCGTCGAGCTGTATCAGCACATGCTGGAGGAAGCGGTCGCCGAGGCGCGCGGTATGAGCGTCGCGGGGCAGGATTGGAGCCCGCAGATCAATATCGGTACGCCCGTTCTGATCCCGGAGAGCTATGTCACCGATCTCGACGCGCGGCTGGGACTATACCGACGTCTGGCGGCGCTGGAGGAAGCGGGAGAGGTTGAAGCATTCGCCGCCGAGCTGATCGACCGGTTCGGCCCTGTGCCGGACGAGGTGGAGAACCTGTTGCAGGTCATCGCCATCAAGCAGCTCTGCCGACATGCAGGCGTGGAAACGCTGGATGCCGGGCCGAAGGGCGCCGTGATCCGCTTCCACAACGACGAATTTGCCGATCCCGTGGCGCTGGTGCAGTTCATCCAGGCGCAGTCGGGCCAGGCCTCGGTGCGTCCGGACCATCGACTGGTCATAAGACGCGAATGGGGCCATGCCGGAACGCGGCTCCGCGGATCGCGACAGCTGGTGGCCAAACTGGCGGAGATGGCCGCGGGCTAGTCGGCGGGTTTCCGCCAGACTGGGGCAAACCAGGGTTGTTGGTCACGCGGCAGGCCGGATGGACGCCAGTAATGGTCGACGGGTTCGAATCCGGCCTTCGGGACGAGCTCCAGCCAGGTTTCGTCCCGCCATTTTGAGCGGAACCGTTGCCCATCGAAGGCTTCTTCGTCGTTTCCGCGCGGATTCGAGGCAAAAAGAACGCCCCCCGCCTTCAGGCTAGCGAAAATCCTGGCCAATACCTGCAAAATGTCGTCCATCGGTACGTGAAGCAGGCTCGCGTTGGCGAATACCCCATCGAAATGGGCTGGCGGAAGCTCAAGAGCGATAAAATCCTGGTGCCAGACCTCGCAGCCGGTACGGTTACGCGCGTCTTCCACGAAGGCGGCTGATCCGTCGAGCCCGATAACATCATGCCCGTGATCGCGGAACCAGATCAGGTCGCGTCCCGTTCCGCATCCGAAATCGAGAATCCGCATCCCGTCCCGGTTGTCCAGCGCGTTCAGCAGGGCGGCGTAGTTCTGGGTGACGTCGTGATCATGCGTGCCTTCCCAGAAACGGTCGGCAACCGCATCGTAGAACCGGAGAGTGGCGTCGAGCTGGCTACGAGTCGTATTCATTCGAATTATCCGAAAGGGTTTCCAGGCTATTGAATAACAGTTATTCGGCGGCCGCTTTACGCAAGGCTGGCGGTTCTCCCTCGTTCTGTCGGGCGAGGTCGAAAATCTGGACGAACACTTCGGGCGCCTGCGCGCCGGAAACCGCGAATTCGTCCTCGATAACGAAACACGGAACGCCAGTGATTCCGGACTGGCGGACCTGTTCGTCCTCGGCGAGAATTTCCGCCCGGTGTCCAATGCCGTCAAGAAAGGTTGCAGCTTCGTCGCGGTCCAGCCCGATGTTAGCGGCGATATCGGCGAGGGCCTCGATTTCGCCGGTGTCCTGACCGGCAGAGAAATAGGCGTCGTAAAGCGCGTCTACCAGGGCCTCCTGCAATCCGTACGGTTCCGAATGGCGCAAAAGCCGGTGTGCGGCGACCGTGTTCGGGATGCGCCGGATGCGATCGAACCGGAAGGAAAGCCCGTCTTCTCGTCCAGCCTTGCGGAGTCGGTCCTGGGCCCGTTCGGCGCGGTCCAGCGTACCGAACCGGGTCATCAGGTAGGTATCCCGCTCGATCCCGCCCAGAGGCATGGTGGGGTTAAGCTGGAACGGGCGCCAGCGTAGCTCGAAATCCAGGGCGGGGCGCATCGCCATCGCCTTTTTCAGGCGCTGCTTGCCGATATAGCACCAGGGACAGATCGTGTCGGCGATGATTTCTATGAGCATTCGCGACGGGAACAGGTGAACTGACCGTCAGTATAGCACGGATCAGCGGTCGACCGTGAGGTAATGGATACTGAACAGGCGGTTCTCGTCGATCCAGAGCCGTTCCGGGGTATAACCGGCGCTTTCTGCCAGCTCGGCGAACTCTTCCGGCGCGTATTTGTGGGAATTTTCGGTATGGATCGTCTCGTCGGCCCTGAGATGGAACGTTCGCCCGTTCACGGTCACATCCTGCGCGCGGAGGCTGATCAGGTGCATTTCAATGCGGCCTTCCGCCTCGTTGTACAAGGCATGGTGGCGGAACCCGTCGAGATCGAAATCCGAGCCCAGCTCCCGGTTCGCGCGGACCAGCAGGTTGAGATTGAAATCGGCCGTTACGCCTGCCGCATCGTTGTAGGCGGGCTCGAGGATTGAGGCGTCCTTGCGGAGATCGACGCCGATCAGGAAGCCGGGCTCCGGGCCTGTGAGAATTTGCCGCGCCGAGAGCAGGAATTCCGCCGCTTCCGGCCGCGTGAAATTGCCGATCGACGAGCCGGGAAAGAAGCCGAGGGTGCGCGACGCGTTCGTGGGACCGGCTGGGAGGTCGAACGGCCGCGTGAAATCGGCGCAGACGGCGTTGACCGGCAGGTCGGGATAATCGGCGGCGACCGACTGGCAGGCTGCAATCAGGTGATCGCGCGAGATATCGAGCGCGGTGTAGGCGGCGGGCGTCTCCAGCGCGTCCAGAAGGAAGCGGATTTTCACGCTAGAGCCGCTGCCGAATTCGATGACGTGGCAGGCGGGCCCGAACAGGTCCGCCATTTCTGCGGCTGTCGCCTCCATCAGCGCGGTTTCCGTGCGGGTCGGGTAGTATTCCGGCAGGTCGCAGATCGCGTCGAAAATCTTTGAGCCGGCCTCATCGTAGAAGAACTTGCAGGGCAGCGTCTTTTGCGGCTGCGACAGGCCGGCGATCACGGCCTCGCCAAAATCCTCCAGAGCGGGCTCAAGATCGTAAAATGCGGCAAGGCGCTCGGGAATGGAATCAGGCATGGGGTCTCCGTTCGGAAGCCGGACCCTAACTTCCACGTTTTGGCCGTGCAACCCGGAAGCCTGGAGAGTTCGCGCTTTGCTCTTTAGATCAGCTGGATTAGGCTGCTTATCTGTCGTTAAAGGAGTGTTTGTGATGGCCGAAGGCACCAGCGCGGTTGAAGAAACCAAGGACAAGGACCCCGGGATGGGGCACAACCAGCCCGAGGTCGTGTGGGATCGCTGGGTCAAGAAACGCACTTTCGTGCGCGCGCTCGAAGGCACCTACGGAGAGATGCAGAGCGGGCTCTACGAGCAGCCGCGCGTCGTCTCGACTGCCGACATGAAATGGAAGGGCGGGCCGCAGGCCTACGGCAAGCACGCCATCAACCCCGCCAACGGGCAGATCGCGCAGTCGATCGAGACCCACATGCATGTGTTCGCGCCGGGCGGCTACGCCCAGAATCACGGGCATATGAACACGGCGACCTTCTACGTGCTGCGCGGCAAGGGGTACGATATCCACGACGGGGAGCGGATCGAGTTCGAGGCCGGCGACATGCTGCTGGTCGAGGCGTCCTGCGTGCACCAGCATTTCAACGCGTCCGACGAGGAAGATCTCGCCGTCGTGGTGATGAAGGCGAAGCCGCTCTTCCTGTTCATGCACATGCTGTTCCAGAAGACGGTCAAGCTTCCGCCGTCCGATCCCGTGCCCGGGATGGAGCTTTATTCACCGCCCGAGGATGTCTGGTAAATCCAGCAGGTTGAACCCGGAGGGGACGCATTCGATCTTCTTGGCGAGCGTCGCCTCGTAGGTGAAGCTGCATTTCATCCCGGTTTTCAGCGCCGAAGGGTCGGCGCTCTGGCCGTCGATCATGATCCGCGTCCGGCCGGCGGCGATCCGCAACGTGCCGCTCTTTTTCGGATAGTCGCCCTTGTCGGCAGCGAGGGTGGAGGCGACGGATTTCCAGGTCAGGACGCGGTTGCCGCGCGCCAGCGTCGCGATTTCGCCCCGGTCCGTATCGACCTTGATGATCGCCTTGAAAATCTGCGTCCTGGAGCGGTCGATGCGGGCCCGGACCGCCGCCGAAACGACATCGAGCGGGTATGCGTAGAGCGTCTCCAGCTGATTCCGGATCGTTGCGGCGTCGACCAGGCCGGTCTGAAGCCACTGACGCCCGGAATCTTCCCGAAACGCACTGTCTGCCATGGTTTTCTCGAACGCAGCGCGCAGCGCGTCCGCCCGGATCTTCGGCACATTCGGTCCGACCAGATAGGGGCGCGCCCAGAGCTGGCGTGACAGAAACAGGTTGAGCGTTTCCCTGTCCTTGCGGGTCGCGGCGAACTCGGCGGCTACGGGCACGTCGGGAAGGTCCTTATGACGGGCTACGGCGAGCTGCAGCAGAATGCGGATCTTTTTTTCCGACACCAGATTTTTGCGTGTGGCGCGGATTGACGACCAGGACCAGCCGCAGCGCCCTTCGATAACGCCCTGTTCCATCGCCAGATTGATGTCGAACCCGGTGGGAAACCCGGTGACCAGCTTGATCTTTGTGCCCAGCACATTATTGAGCACGGTCGGGAACAGGTCGGTGTCGGAGCCGGCGCCGGTGCCGCCCATCAGAGCACCGCGCGATTTGAGGTCGGCCCAGAAATAGATCGGCGCGGTATGCCAGGCGACGCAGACCGGCACCTCGTTGTTCATCGATCCCAGCCACTGGAACCGCCTCGGATCGAACTTTGCCTGACTGTTGCCGAACAGCGGTTCTGTCGGCGCGGCGCGCCCGATAGTGCCGATCGACGTCCCGTCCTGGTTTTCCTCGGCAAAGAGGCGATTGGCGAGCTTGAGACTGCCTGCGCCGGGTCGGTTCTCGACGGTGACTGCCGGATTGCCCGGAATATGGCGGCCGATATGGCGCGCCAGTGTGCGGGAATAGCGGTCATACCCGCCCCCCGCGTTGTAGCCGACATAGATGGTGACGGTCCTGCCGCCATAGAAAGAAGCGACATCGTTTGCGGCGGCCTGGTTCGCGGCGGGGGGGAAGGCAAGCGCCGCAAGCACGATGGCTGCCGGGGGAATTCGCCTCATGCCGGTTTTTTCCCGCCGCCGTCCTGCGTTGTGACGAAGCAGAACATGGCAGCGGCGATAAACACCGCGGCGAACCAGAAGATCTCCTGCGTGTACGCGTTATCCAGCATCCAGCCGAACAGGATCGGCACCGCGAAGGATGCGCCCATCAGCCCGCTCGAGAGGAATCCCATCACCTTGCCCATCGATCCTTCCGGCGTCACGTCGCGGATCAGCAGGTCCCGTGTGGGCAGAAGCAGACCCTGCAGGAAGCCGGAGGCGGTGATGGCGGCAAAGATGGCGAGGTCGGGCAGCGCGACGCTGCCGATCAGGGCGATAAGAACCGCTGCGCCGCCCAGCGTAATGAAGGCGGTCATGCGGCGGATGCCCACCCGGTCGGCCAGAAAACCGCCGGCGACGATGCCGAATGCCGTGCCGGTCAGAAACCCGGTGAGCGCGTAGTTCGCTGTCGTCAGGGTCATGTTGTAGAGCAAATCGACCGCAGTGACGAAATAGACCTTTATTCCGGTAAAGCCGAGAGTCAGCAGAACGAAGAACAGCAGGCACATCATGACGGGGAAGGAAAACAGCAGTTTCAGCCCGTCCGGGGCGCCGTCCGCGCCGTCGCCCTGTTTTTTCTTCCCGTCGCCGAACTCCATGGCATTCTGCAGCACCGCTTGCTGGCTCCAGAGATACAGGGCGAAAACGAAACCGATGAGCCCGACGGCGTGAAATGCGCCGCGCCATCCCCAGAGTTCTGCCAGGGCGAGCATGGTGAAGGGCGTGATGGCAAAACCAAGATTGCCGCTGAACAGATGGACGCTGAAGGCCCGGCCCAGGCAGCTGCGATCAATCGACGCGGCAAGGATGGCGTAATCGGCCGGGTGAAACACCGTGTTGGCGATGCCCGCGATGGAATAGAGGACGAGGAGCTGCCAGAACGAATCGGCGAAACCCATCAGCCCGATTGCAGCGGTTTCGATCAGAAGCCCCCAGACCAGAAGCTTTACCGCGCCGATCCGATCGACGAGAAAACCGATGGGGGTCTGGAGGATAAAGCTCGAAAGCGAAAACGCTCCCAGGATGACGCCGAAGCCCAGATAGCTTGCCTCGATATCGGCCTTAAGCAGTATCAGGATGGGCGGAATGACGAGAAAATAGAAATGGCTGAGCATGTGACCGAAGCTGACCAGCCCGATGATTCTGGTGTCGCGCGCGGTAGAAACGGCAATCTGCGCCATGGTCGGGGGTCAGCCGGTCTCAATTTGTGGAATTTTGCGGGCACGATAAGCCAGCCGCCATTCGAATCAAACTGGCGAATCAAACTGGCGAATCAAACTAAGAACCGACCGAGGTTCGCTTGACCGGCAATAGGCGCTACGGCAGACTCTGACGATCCGCCAATTAAAGGAAATTCGCCATGTTTGACGGTACGCCCGACATGCTGGCCCGGCTTATCGAACCGGGGCGCGTTCACCGCAGCGTCTATACCGATCCCGACATCTTCGAGCTCGAAATGGAGCGCATTTTCGGTCGCACCTGGATTTTCGTCGGTCATGACAGCCAGATTCCCAACGAGGGGGATTACATCACAACCGATATCGGCCGCCACCCGGTGATCCTGATCCGTCACCGTGACGGGGAACCCCGGGTGCTGCTCAATCGCTGCGCGCATCGCGGACCGAAGGTCTGCATGGAAGAACGCGGCAACGCGAAGAGCCTCGTATGTCTCTATCACGGCTGGGCCTACGACACGGATGGCTCGCTGATCGACGTCACCATGCCGGAAGGCACGGCAAAAAATTTCGACAAGTCGGGCTTTGGGCTGAAGAAGGTGGCGCGTATCGGTCGTTATCGGGGCTTCATCTTCGCCAGCCTGGCGGACGAAGGACCGTCCTTCGATGAATTTCTCGGCCCGATGAAGGCCAATATCGACGATTTGGTGGACCGCGCGCCTGACGGCGAAATTCTGCTCGACGCGGGCCAGCACCGCTATTTTTTCCGCGGCAACTGGAAGCTTCAGGTCGAGAACGTGCTGGATTCCTATCACGTACCGTTCAGCCACGCCTCGACGGTCAACAGGAAGGGCGAGCAGTTCTCCCGCCGTGAAGGCGACGACACCGGCGCCAAGGTTATCGACGAGGCGAAGGAAAAGAAAAAGGGCGATGCCACGTCCGATGCCTGGAAAGGCCGCCGGTCCTATGTCGTCGATTACGGGCATGGCTGGACCAGCAACACCCAGCTCAACGACAAGGGGCGCACCAGCCCCGCGTTCGATGCCTATGTGAAGTCGCTGTCGGATGCGGTCGGCGCGGAACGGGCGAAGGAAATCCTGACGCCGGAATTCCATAATTCTCTGCTCTATCCGAATACCTCGATCATGGGGCTCAACATCCATATCCGGGTGATCCGGCCGGTCGCCGTCGATTTGACCGAGGTGACGATCTATCCGGTCCGGCTGAAGGGGGCGCCGGACGAGATGAATTACGGCAATATCCGTCTTCTGAACGTGACGCATTCCGCTGCGTCCTTCGTGCAGACCGACGATCTGGAATCGTTCCGCCGAACCCAGCAGGGGCTCGCCAGCGAAAAATCCGAATGGGTCGATATCTCGCGCGGGCTGGGCGAGGAACAGGCCGACAACCACTACAACGCCGACATGGAGTCCGCGATGCACGAGATGGCGATCCGGGCCCAGTACAAGGCGTGGCTGCGCTACATGTCCGAGGAGGCAGCCTGATGGATGGCGATGCGTTCAAGACACCGGCTCCTGCCGCGCCGGGCGGGGTGAAGGGCATCGACCGCGAGCCGTTCGAACTGTTCCTGATCCATGAAGGACGCCTGCTCGACGAGCGCCGCTTCGAGGAGTGGATGGAACTCTTTACCGAGGACGGTCATTACTGGGTGCCGTCGACACCCGATCAGGAATCGCCCTATCAGACGGCTTCGCTGTTTTTCGACGATCGGCAACTCATGAAGACCCGGGTCGACCGGCTGCGCCACCCTCGTATTCATATCCAGACGCCGCCGTCGCGCACCATGCATATGATTTCGAATGTCGTTGTCGACGATATCGGCGGGGCCGCGACGGAATACCGGATAAGCTCATCGGTCCTGATGGGGGAGTACCGGCTCGACGTTCAGAGATTTTTCGCGGGCCGTCAGTATCACACGCTGATCAAGCACGGCGACAGTTTCAGGATAAAGCTCAAACGCGTGAACCTGATCAACTGCGACTCCGCCTTCGAAGCGATGGCGCTGCCGATTTAATCAAGACGGCGCCGCTACCCGGTAAGCGATTAAGACCTAGCCCTTCTTCCGCTCCCGCTCGATCTGCAGACGGGCCATGAAGGACATGAAGGGGTGGACGCCGAGCTTGACCAGCGCGGCGTCGTCGAGCGCGAGCAGCGCCTTTCTCTCCGCGGCGGTAATATCCAGCGTCTTCGCATAGGCCTTCGGGTCGGCGACGAATTTCGCGCGCTCGGCGTCGTCGTTCGCAAGCCGGTGCAGCGCGACCGAAATATCCAGCCGGTTCGGCGCGATGGCGGGATAGTGCGGTTCGAACGGTTTCTCTTTGCC
>Ga0181579_10001920_pt1 | contig 16971 bp, 16 predicted proteins | sample 071ome_24_FD_132996 | JGI IMG/M metagenome (GOLD analysis project Ga0181579, IMG submission 132996) | Coastal salt marsh microbial communities from the Groves Creek Marsh, Skidaway Island, Georgia - 071402CT metaG (megahit assembly) | ecosystem: Environmental > Aquatic > Marine > Intertidal... | reverse complement strand
TCCACAGACCCGAACAAGCGCGTGATCGGTTACCGCAACGTGGTTTGTCAGAATCCGGCCGGCGGCGCCCGCACCGTCGTATCCGTGCGTGACACGCCGGGCTTCGTCATCGACGAACCGGAAGAGCGGGGCGGCACAAACAAGGGACCGACCCCGGTCGAGTCCGTGATGGGAGGGCTTTGCGGCTGCGACGCGGCAATCACCCACCAGGTCGCGCACATCATGAAGTTCGAATATGGCGATGTGGATTACACGTGCGATGCCGAGATCGACGTGCGCGGCGCCAAGGGTGTGCAGGGGGTCCGGCCCTATTTCGAGAAGGTCACGGTCATCAAGACGTTCCGCACGAACGAGTCGCCCGAACGGGTGCAGAAGCTGAAGGCCAATGTCGAGCAGCGCTGCCCGGTCTCGAACCTCATTCGCGACGCCGGCGTCGACCTCCACATCGAGTGGGTGATCGAGCCGATGTAGGGCCCCGCGCAGGCCGGGCGTCTCGCCCGGCCACGCCGGTTGCGGTCCTAGCGCTCGAGACGCGCCATCTCGCCGAGAATGGCGCAGACAGCGGCCGTGTCGTCGTTCTCGCGGCCCTGGGCCATGCCCGCCACATAGATGTCCGAGCAGGTGGTGAACAGCGGCGTCGGGCAATCGAGAGATTTCGCGAAGGCGCCGATCACGGACATGTCCTTCTGCCAGACCGAAATCTTCATGGTCGCGTCGGAATAGTCGTTGGCCACCATCATCGGGCCGCGCACCTCGAACATCCGCGACGTTCCCGCGCTGTCACTGATCACGTCGTAGATCACCTGCGGGTCGAGCCCGCCCTTCATGCCCATGACCATCGCTTCCGCGGCCGCGATGTTGTGGATCGCCACCAGATGGTTCGCCACATACTTCATGCGGCTGCCGTTGCCGAATGGCCCGACATAGTAGTGGGCCCGCGCGAAGCCCTCGATCACCTCGGCGCAGACGTTGGCGGCGGCCTCGTCACCGCTGAGATAGACGGCCAGGTCCTTCTCGCGCGCCTGGGCGCCGGTTCCCGACAGCGGCGCGTCGAGCATGGTCACACCCGCCGCGGCAAGTGCATCGTGGTTGCGTTGCTTGTCCTCGATCGGGAAGGTCGAGCATTCCATGACGATCACGTCGGTGTTGCCGGCCGATGCGATTCCGTCAGCGCCCGTGCACACCGCATCAAGCGCGGCCGTGCTCGGCAGGGACGTGATCAGGATATCGGAGGCCTGGGCGACTTCGGCCGGCGACGCCGCGACCGTGCCGCCCTTGCCGGCGAGTTCGTCGCAGCGCCCGGCATCCAGGTCGAATCCCGTGACCGTGTAACCGGATTTCAGAAAATTGCCCGAGATGGCGGACCCCATGATTCCGAGGCCGACGAGGCCGATGCGTTTGGACATATGAAAACTCTCCCCGATTGTCCGGCGGCGGGCCGCCGGTGGATTTCGCTGGGCCGGTTTATATCACTATCCGCACGCGGCGCGAGTGACCGGAGGCGACCGGCGCGGGCCGGACATGCTATGGCCCGTTCATGACCTTTCGCGGCCCCGCCGAATGACCTATATCGCCTTCCTGCGCGCCAACCTCCGGTTCATCGGGTTCGGGTTTCTCCTGACCTTTTTGTCGAGCTACGGCCAGACTTTCTATGTCGCGCTCTATGGCACGGAGATTCGGGCGGAGTTCGGGTTGGGTCATGGCACCTTCGGCGCGGTCTACTCGACGGTCAGCATCGTGGCCGCCCTGGCGCTCGTCTGGCTTGGCCGGCTGCTCGACCGGGTCGATCTGCGTCCCTACACGGCGGTGACGCTCGCCGCGCTGACTGGCGCGATGGTGCTCCTGTCCCAGGCGCATTCGCTCTGGCTGTTTGCGCTTGCTCTGTTCGTCACCCGGCTGTGCGGGCAAGGTCTAACAATCCATATTATGGGCACGAGCATGGCCCGCTACTTCCCGCGCGATCGCGGGAAGGCTTTGAGCCTGTCCGGACTGGGACTCGCGCTGGGCGAGACCGTGTTGCCGATTACCACGGTGGCGTTGATCGCGGTGATCGGCTGGCGCGACGTATGGCTGGGAACCGGGCTCGTGACGGCGGCCGCGTTGCTCGTTCTCGTCCCGCTCGTGCTCAAGGGGTTTGCGTCCCGGCACCGCGACTATCTCGACCGGCAGACGCGGCCCGCGACGGGTGTGGGCGCGGGACGCGACTGGACCCGCATGGAGGTGTTGCGCGACCCGCGCTATCTGGGCGCGATGGCACTGCTGCTCGCCTATCCCTACGTCGCGACCGGACTCCTCTTCCACCAGGCGTTCATCGCGGAGGTGCGCGGCTGGCCCATCGAGCTGCTCGCAACGGGCCTGATTGCCATGGCTCTGATGAAGGTGCTGACCTCGCTCGTGATCGGGCCGATGATCGATCGGAGCGGAGCGGTGCGGCTGATCCCGGCTTCCGCGATCCCTTTTATCGCCTGTTTCATCGTGCTGGGCGTGTCGGCCCATCCGCTCATGCCCTATGTGCTGCTCGGCGCGCTCGGCGTCGGGATCGGGATGCTGCAGCCGATCATGTCGGCCATGTTCGCCGAGATGTACGGAGTGCGGAACCTGGGTGGCATCCGTGCAATGTCGGTCGCGACCATGGTGCTGGCCGCCGCGGCGGCGCCGGCGACGTTCGGTTTTGCATTCGATCTCGGTGTCTCGATCGCATCGGTCGCGGGCGTCTGCGTCGCCTACATGGTGCTTGCCGCCCTCCTGGCCCAACGCGTGCTGGGTGCCGGAAACCGGCGTCATTAACCGTTTTTCAATGCGCACCACCTAGCCTTCCCGGTGTCGCCGGGGCTTCCGTCCCGGCCACCCGGGAAGGTCTGGCATGTCGCTGAACACATTCGTCGCCGTACTGGTCGGTTTCGGCCTTTTCATTGCGGCCATCGCATTGAGCACGAGCAACTATTTCGTCTTCATGAGCGGTGCGGGGGCGATTCTCGTTATCGGCGGGACCCTGGCCTCGACCTTCATCAGCTACGAATACACCTACGTTCTCGACGGATTGCGCGGCATCGTCGCTGCGTTCCGGATCGACCGCCGAGGTCGCTCGCGGCTCAACACCGAAGTGGGACGCGTCATCCGGTGGGCCTACCTGGTGCAGAAGGAAGGGATCGTCAGCCTCGACGCGGAGGTCAAGAAGACTCCGGGCTGGGACGGTGGTTTCCTTCGATTCGGCGTCGAGCTGATCACCGCCGGATACAATGGCGAGAAGGTCCAGTCTGTGCTCGGCAACGTCATCGAATCCACCTATGAGCGCAACATGGCCGGCGCGCAGGTCCTGCGCAGCATGGCGTCCGCCGCGCCTGCTTTCGGAATGGTCGGCACCCTGATCGGCCTGATTATCATGCTCGACAGCATGGGCGACGATCCGAGCCAGATCGGTGCGGGTCTCGCGGTGGCGCTGGTCACGACCCTTTACGGAATCATGCTGGCGCGCCTCGTGTTCGCACCCGCGGCGGCGAAACTGCAGCAGCGCGAGGAGATCTTCCGCTTCCGCAATTACATGATCGTCGAGGGGCTCGCGATGCTGGCCGATCATGAAGGCCCACGGGTGATCCAGGATCACATGAACAGCTATCTCGATCCGACCATCCGATACGACATCGATCGGCAACTGAAGGGCCGCCCGGGGGCCAAGCCTGCCGCCGTGCCCACGGCGGGCAAGGCCAAGGCGAAACCTGACGCGGCCGCAGCAGCCTGAGCGCGCCATGAGTGGGCCGCGCAAATCTTTCTACCGACCGCTTCCCCCGTCACGCGATGACAGCGAGCATGCCTGGCTGCTGACGTTCGCCGACGCGGTGACGCTCCTGCTTGCCTTCTTCATCATGCTGGTGAGCTTCTCCAAGGTCGACATGCTGACCTTCGAACAGGTCAAGGCGGGGATTGCCCGCGATCTCGGCCAGCGTGCGATCACGCGGCCCGCTGCGCAGCTGCGTGCCCAGCTCGATACGCTGGTCGATTCGATGGGGGTCGCGGATGCCGTTCGGATCGACACATTCGAGCGCGGCATTGTGCTCGAGCTTGCGGCCAATGCGTTTTATGCGCCTGGCGCGGCGGAGATACGCCCCGAGGCCCGGCCCATCCTCGAGACAGTCGCCGGCGCCCTGACGTCGCCCGTTTACAGCAAGTTCCGGATCGCCATTGAGGGTCATACCGACGACAATCCGGTCGCGAATGCGCGCTTCGCGTCGAACTGGGAACTGTCGGCGGCACGCGCAACAAACGTGGTGCGCCTGTTCGGAGACGCGCAGGTCCCGCTGCACCGGATGCGCGCGGTCGCGTTCGCGGACACCCAGCCCAAGGTCGCCAACCGCGATGCCGCGGGCCAGCCGGTCCCCGCGAACCAGGCCCAGAACCGCCGGATCATCATTCGCGTCCATCGCTGTATCACCGGCGGAAGATCGCGGTGCGCCAGCCGGGGTTTGACATTTCGACGCCGACCCTTAGCGTGTCCGTCGCCTTTTCCTGAACGCTGCGCGGGCTTTCGACGATGGAGTTTCTGACCGAGTTCTGGACCTCGCTGCTCGGCTTCCGGGCGCTGGTGACGGACGTGCTCCGTGACACCGCCTTCGGTACGAGCTTCGGGCGTATCGTGCTCGCCGTCGTCGTCTTCGGCCTGCTGCTTGTCGCCCGGGGCCTGTTTGCGCGTTTCTTCATCGGCTGGCTCAAGCGGATCGCGCAACGTACACGCAACCAGATCGACGACCGGATGGTCGAATCGCTCGAGCGGCCGCTCCGGTTCGCGCCGATCGTGCTGGGCTTCTTCGTCGCCACCGAACTTCTCCAGCTCGAAGGCGTATTCGAAACGCTGGCGCTGCGCCTGACCAAGTCGCTGATCGTGTTCACCCTCTTCTGGGGAGTGATCGCGCTGGTCGAGCCCCTGTCACAGTTCCTGTCGAGCCTGCGCGATGTGCTGTCCTCCACAATGGTGGAGTGGATCATCAAGGCGCTGAAGATCCTGTTCGCCGTGATCGGGGCCGCGGCAATTCTCGAGCTGTGGGGGGTGCAGATCGGGCCGCTGGTCGCCGGTCTCGGCCTGTTCGGGCTGGCCGGCGCACTCGCCGCCCAGGACCTGTTCAAGAACCTTCTGTCCGGTGTCCTGATTCTCGGCGAGAAACGCTTCCATCCCGGCGACTGGATCAAGGTGGACGGCATCGTCGAGGGGACGGTCGAGTCCATCGGTTTTCGCTCGACCATGGTCCGGCAGTTCGACAAGGCCGTCGTCCAGGTGCCCAACGCCAAGCTTGCCGACACCGCCGTGATCAACTTCTCGGAGATGACCCACCGGCGCATCTACTGGAAGATCGGTGTTCTTTACAACACCACCGCCGCGCAGCTGCGCGAGATACGCGACGGGATCGAGACTTATATCCATGGCGACGATGCTTTCGCAGACCCCAAGGATGTCGCGACCTTCGTGCGCATCGACAGCTTCAACGACAGCTCGATCGACATCATGGTCTACTGCTTCACGAAGACCACGAACTGGGGTGAGTGGCTGGCCGTGAAGGAGGCGCTCGCCTACCGGATCAAGGAGATTGTCGAGGGGGCGGGCACCGGCTTCGCGTTTCCGAGCCGCTCGCTCTATGTCGAGGCGTTGCCCGGCGACGCGCCGGAGGCGTTCACGCCGCCGGCCGGTTCGCAGTCGCCCGCAATGTCGTCCCCCGCGGCCGCGGCATCGCCGGATGTTGGAAACGTCTCCGGTGACGGCGAGGGCTAGGCCCGTCGGTCAACTTTCGCGCGCGGCGGCACGTTCCGCCGCCTCGTCCTCGAGCGTTTCGATGTCCGGCGCGTCCACCACCCGGCTTGCCATCCGGTAGCCGAACCCGGCCCGCGCCATCGCCGCCAGGTCCCGGTCGCGTCGCGCGGCACGGTCGTCCCGTCGCCACGGGCCGAGCCGCCTGCGCTGGGCATGGCGGCACGCGGCGGTGAACTCTGCGTCGGGGTCGGCGGTGTCCAGTGCGTCGAGCGCGGCGGCGATGTCGGCAGGTCCCACACCCTTGGTCTTGAGGGACATCTCGATCTTGCGCCGCGATGCTCCGCCGCGATGCAGGCTCAGCGCACGGTTCTCGGCATAGAGCGTGTCGTTGACGAGGTTCCTGGCAACGAACTCGGCAACGATTGCGTCCGCCCAGGCCGCGGCCTCTTCGGGATCGGTGCCGTGCAGGCGCACCGAGCGACGCACCCGGCGCATCAGCACCTCGCGCAGGTTGGCTGCCGAGGTCGCGTAGCGGTCGATATAGGACAGCGCGGCCTTGCGCAGCCGTTCCTCGGTCGCGGGCCGTGGCTTGCGGCGCGTGCGCCGGGGCGCGTTTTCGCGAGATGGTTCCTCGTTGCTCATTGCCCGGCGCGCGGACGGGGCATAAGTTCGCGCCCATGGAAACGACGGAACCGAGCCGGCACGCTGGCGCGCCGAGGGTGCGCGAGTTCGGCCATGTGAATTGGCGGGGTGTGTGGACGCTCTATCACCGGGAGGTCAAACGCTTCCTGAAGGTGTTCACCCAGACCATAGCAGCTCCCGTCGTCACCACGCTTCTGTTCTACACGATCTTCTCCGTCGCGCTCGAGAACCGGGTCGGCAGCGTCGGGACGGTGTCGTTTGTCGTGTTCCTGGCGCCCGGCCTGATCATGATGACGATTCTCCAGAACTCCTTCGCAAACACCTCGTCCTCGATCATGGTGTCGAAGGTGCAGGGCAACATCGTCGACGTTCTGATGCCGCCCATCAGCCCGCTCGAGATGATGTGCGCCTATATCGCCGGCGGCGTGACCCGGGGCATGATTGTCGCCGCCGCGGCGACCACGGTGATGCTGTTTCTCGTCGATCTGCCCTTCGCCAATCCGCCCGCCATCGTCTTCTTCGCCGTCACGGCGTCGGTCATGCTGGCGCTGCTCGGCATGATCGGTGGCATCTGGGCCGAGAAGTTCGACCATATGGCGGCCATCACCAACTTCGTCATCGTGCCCCTGTCCTTCCTCTCGGGCACCTTCTACTCGATCGAGCGGCTGCCCGAGACGTGGCAGTACGTCGCCCAGTTCAACCCGTTCTTCTATGCGATCGATGGGTTTCGCTACGGTTTCATCGGCCAGGGCGATGCGGGATTCTGGCTCGGTGCGGCGGTGATGCTCGGGATGGACATGCTCCTGTTTCTGATCGTCCATCGGATGCTCGCCACCGGCTACAAGCTCAAGTCCTGATCGGATGTCGCGGTCGACCGACAGCCTTGTCCTCGGCGGTCGCCCGGTGGCGCGGCGCTTCGGCGCCATCAACCTGCGCGGTCTGGCCCAGATGTACACGCGCGAGATGGTGCGTGGCTTCAAGATCTGGGGGATCACCCTTGCCGCGCCGACGGTTCGGGCATTGCTCTTCGCGAGCGTGTTCGGACTCGCCATCGATCGGCCCGACGTCACGATGGGCGGGCTCGCCTTCATGGAGTTTCTGCTGCCCGGTCTCGTCGCCGTGGCGGCGCTGGAACGCGCATTTCAGTCGAGCGCCTTCTCGATCGTCTATGACAAGACCGAGGGGATATTCACGGACCTGGCGATGCTGCCGCTCACGCCCGGCGAGATTGTCCTCGGCTATGCCGCCGCGTCGGTCTCGGCGGCCCTGATCGTCGGTGCGATCGTGTGGGCGGCTCTGCTACCGGTCGGCGGTGCACTGCCGCAGGCGCCGCTGGTGCTCGCCTTCTTCGTGGCCGCCGGCGCGCTGATGGTGGGGCTCTTCAGCCAGATCACCGGCCTGTGGGCGCGCAAGTGGGACTACCTGGAGTCGGTCCAGACGTTCATTTTTCTGCCGTTCGTGTTCCTGTCGGGCGTGTTCTTCTCGATCGACGAGCTGTCGGCAGCGGCGCAACCGTTCGCGCGCGCGAACCCCGTCTTCTACATCGTTGACGGCATCCGATTTTCGATCACCGGGCAGGCCGATGCCGATCCGTGGACCGGCGCGGCGGTCTGCTTCGGTTTCATCGTCGTCCTGTGGGTGGTCGTTTATCGTCTGTTTGCGGCGGGTTACAGGATGAAAAGCTAGCCCGCCTGCGGCGTTGACTTCCGGATCGCCTTTTTCGATAGTCACCGCCTTTTTCGCGGGCATGATCGGATGCGCCGCGGCACGGCCTATTGGGAGTGTGGAATCATGAATGCGGTGATGCCGAATTACGGTTATCCAACCGTCTCGTTCGAGCGGGGCGAGGGTGCCTATCTGTTCGATACGGACGGTCGCCGCTATCTCGATTTCGCGGCCGGAATCGCGGTGAACTCGCTGGGTCACAGCCATCCGGCGCTGGTGGCGGCCCTTAAGGACCAGGCCGAGCGGCTCTGGCACGTGTCCAATCTCTATGCGATTCCGGAGCAGGTACGGATGGCCGAACGGCTGTGCGAACTGTCCTTCGCCGAGGGCGTCTTCTTCTGCAACTCGGGCACCGAGGCGATGGAGGGTGCGGTCAAGGCCGCCCGGCGGTTCCACGCCCAGAATGGACATCCCGAAAAGTGGCGCTCGATCACGCTCGAGGGTTCCTTCCACGGCCGGACCATTGCCATGCTGTCGGCCTCGAAGAATCCCAAGCATCTGGACGGGTTCGGTGATCCGGCTGACGGGTTCGACATCGTGCCCGTCCACAACATGAACGCGCTGCGCGACGCGATCACGCCCGAAACGGCGGCGATCGTTGCGGAACCGATCCAGGGCGAAGGCGGCCTGCGGCCGCTGGAAGAGGATTACCTGCGCGACCTGCGTGCCACGGCCGACGAGTTCGGCCTGCTGCTCGTCTTCGACGAGGTGCAAACCGGTTTCGGGCGGACAGGAAAGCTGTTCGCCCATCAGTGGACGGGCGTCACGCCGGATGTGATGGCATGCGCGAAGGGGATCGCCGGAGGTTTTCCCTGCGGTGCGGTGCTGGCGACGGACGCCGTGGCATCGTCCATGACGGCGGGGTCCCACGGCAGCACCTTCGGCGGCAACCCGCTGGCGATGGCCGTTGCGAATGCAAATCTCGACGTCCTGACCGCCGATGGTTTTCTCGACACGGTCGTGAAATCCGGCGAGGCGCTGCAGGCGGGTCTGCGCGAGGTCGCGGGCCGGCATCCGGACATCATCAAGGACATCCGGGGCAAGGGCCTCATGATCGGAATGGTCGTGGCCGAGCCGCACATCAATGCGCAGCTGGGCGAGGCCGCCCGGGATGCCGATCTTCTCACCGTGGTCGCGGGCGAGAACGTACTGCGGATGCTGCCGCCATTGATCATCGGCGAGGCGGAGATCGCCGAAGCGGTCGCGGCAATGGAACAGGCCTGCCAGACCCTTGCCAATGCGGCCGATGGCTGAGCGGCACGACTTCCTCGATCTCGATCGGATCGACGCCGCGACCCTGCGCAGCATCATTGACGTCAGCGCGCGGATCAAGGCCGACGGTGCGCGGCCGCAGCTGCTTGCGGACCATACCCTCGCGATGGTGTTCGAGAAGCCGAGTACGCGCACCCGGGTGTCCTTCGACGTTGCGATGCAGACCCTGGGTGGCAGGGTCGTCAGCCTTGAGCCGGACGGCTCGCAGCTGGGCCGGGGCGAGACCATCGCGGACACCGCGCGCATCCTGTCGGAGTATGTCGACGTCATCATGTTTCGGACCTCGTCGGTCGCGAATCTGGAAGAGATGGTCGATGCCGCCTCGGTTCCGGTGATCAACGGACTGACCGACCGGTCGCATCCCTGCCAGATCATGGCCGACATCATGACCTTCGAGGAAGAGGTGGGGCCGATCGCGGGCCGGGTCGTGGCCTGGAGCGGCGACAGCAACAATGTCGCAAATTCCTGGATTCACGCCGCGGTCCAGTTCGGGTTCGAGTTCCGAGTTGCGGCGCCGGCGGACCTGCGTCCACCGCAGGATATCCTCGACTGGGCGGCGGCGAACGGCGGCAATATCTCTGTCGGGGACGATCCTGTCGCGGCGGTGACGGGCGCCGATTGCGTCGTGACCGACACCTGGGTGTCTATGGGTGACAAGGAAGCAGACCGGCGCCGCGCGCTGTTGACGCCCTATCGCGTCGACGAGGCCCTGATGGCGCATGCCGCCGACGATGCGGTCTTCATGCACTGCCTGCCGGTCTATCGTGGCGACGAGGCGACGGCCGAGGTCGTGGACGGTCCCCAGTCCGTCGTCTGGACGGAGGCCGGGAACCGCTTGCACGCCCAGAAGGGGATTCTCCTCTGGTGCCTGCTCGGGAGTGCGGCTTTTGCCTGATGCCGGTGCGGGGCCGGAACGCGGTGGTGCGGGCCGACCGGTTGACGACCTGATCCAGCCGTTTCAGCTCGAATCCGCGAAAGACGGCGAGGCGCGCTTGAGTGGACGGCTCGCGCGGCTGGGTGAGGCGGTGGACGATGTCCTGCGCCGGCACGACTATCCCGAGCCCGTCGCGCACCTGCTTGGAGAAGCCATCGCCCTGAGTGCGACCCTGGCGGGCGCGCTCAAGTTTGACGGCATTTTCACCCTCCAGATCCAGGGCGACGGCCCGGTGTCCCTGCTGCTCGCGGACGTGCAGACCAAGGACGATGCTGAGCGTTACCTGGTGCGCGGTTATGCGAAATATGACGCGGATGCGCTGGAACAGCATGATGCGGAGACGGGCTTGCTTGGCTCCGGATATTTTGCACTCACCGTCGACCAGGGTCCGCACACGGACCGGTACCAGGGCATGGTCGAGATCACCGGCAGCACGCTCGCGGAATGCGCGCAGCATTACTTCCGCCAATCCCAGCAGATGGATGCGGCGATCAGCCTGTCCGCGGGACGCACGGGGTCGGGCGGGGCGTGGCGTGCCGGCGGCATCATGGTGCAGCGGATCGCGGATGATCCCAATGTGCAGCTCCCTTCGGACGACGGCGACGATACCTGGCGGCGCGTCATGATGCTGATGGCAACCGGCACCGAGGACGAACTGCTCGATCCCGCCCTGAGTGCCGAGCGATATCTGTTCCGCCTGTTCCATGAGGAGGGTGTGCGCGTCACCGATCCACGGCCGGTGACGCGCGGTTGCCGATGTTCGGCCGACCGGGTGTTCAATGTGCTTGTTCAGTTGCCGCGCGAGGATCTGGATGACCTCGCCGTCGACGGGATGCTCGAGGTGACATGCGAGTTCTGCAACGAGACCTATCGGTTCACGCCGGAGGCGGTCGATGCGCGAGGCGAGGCGTGAAGCTGTCATGAATTCGCCCGAATCGGTGGCTATCTGATCAGGTCAGTCGCAATGGATTCGGAACCTTCCCGGGGGGATTTCATGCATCGATTCAATCGCCGCGCCGCACTTGCGGGAATGTCGGGGCTGGTCCTTGTCGCCTGCACCGCGCCGTCGCCGGCGCCCGAGTATCCTGAGATCACATTCACCCACCTGTCGCCGATCCGTCTCGATGCCGCGACCCTCGAGATCGTTGACGCGTTCAAGCCGAGCCTGTCGGCGCCCAACGTCGAGCATCTGATGCCGGTTTCGCCAGCTGCCGCGGCCCGGCGCTGGGCCGCGGACCGGCTGGTTCCGGCGGGGAACGGGGGGCGCATCGTTTTCACGATCCTGGACGCCGGGGTGATCGAGACGCCGCTGGAACGCACGACCGGTGTGCGCGGTGTGGTGACGAAGGATCGGTCCGAACGTTATGACGCGGTGCTGAGGGTGAGGATCACCGTCGAGGGCGGCGGTGGTCGTCGAAGTGGAGAAGTCAGCGCGGATGCGATGCGCAGCCGCACCGTCCTCGAGGGCCTGTCGTTGAACGAGCGTGAGAAAATCTGGTTCCAGATGACCGAGGAACTCGTCACGGATATCAACGGCGAGCTCGACTCCGCGATTCGCGACTTTCTGAAGCCGTTCCTCCTTTAGCGCTTTGCCGCGCGTCTAGGGGACCGGCGCCCCCGACGCACACCAGTCGATCAACCGGTCGAGAAACGCCGCACATGCGGCCATCTCGCTGTCGGCGATCCATTCGTCGGGCTGATGCGCCTGGGCGATATCCCCCGGTCCGCAAAGCACGGCCGGAATGCCGTGCAGCTGGAACTGACTGGCCTCCGCGACATAGGCGACGGTCTGCGTGGTGTTCGCGCCGGTGAGGTGGCGAACCAGGCGTTCGGCGGCGGAGTCCGGATCCGCCTGCAACGCCGGGACCGAGGGGAGCGGTGTCAGCACGACATCGGCGTCGGCATGGGCCGCCTTCATCCGTGGTCGAAGCTCCGTGTCCAGATAGGCGCGCACCCGGTCCTCGATTCCGTCGGCGTCCGTATCCGGCAATGGACGGAACTCCCATGCGACGGCGCAGTGCTCCGGAATGATGTTGAGCGCCTCGCCACCCTCGATCTGGCCGATGTTGAAGGTCGTCCAGGGGGGCTCGAAGCCGCTCTCCGCGTCCGGTTCGGCGGCGACATCGGCCGCCAGCGATGTGAGGAAGGCAATGAACTCACCGGCGAACCCGATGGCGTTCGCGCCGAGATGCGGTGCGCTCGAATGGGCGGCGACACCGGTGAAGACCGCCTGGAAGCCGCGAATGCCCTTGTGCGCGTTGACGATCTGCATGCTGGTCGGTTCTCCGACAATCGCTACCGCCGGCATCGGCACCGCGGCGCCCAGCTGGGCGATCATGCGACCGACGCCCAGGCAACCGACTTCCTCGTCATAGGACAGCGCGATATGCACGGGGGTCTTCAGATCAGCGGCGGCCATCGCGGGCACCCTGTCGAGGACGGCGGCGATGAAACCCTTCATGTCGGCCGCACCCCGGCCATACTGCCGGGCCTCTCCGTCGACCGTGCGGGCGGTGAGCTCGAAGGGATCACTCGTCCAGTCCTGGCCAGTGACAGGCACCACATCGGTGTGGCCGGACAGCACGATGCCGCCCGCGCGCATGGGCCCGATCGTGGCGAGCAGGTTCGATTTGGCGCCGTCATCGCTCTCGATGCGCCGGGACTCGATCCCATGGCGCGCGAGAAAATCCTCGACGAAGGCGATCAGGTCGAGGTTCGAGTGGTGGGAGGTCGTGTCGAAGCCGACCAGCTGCGCCAGGATCTCGATTGCGCGGTCGGGGGCGGCGCCCATTCTCAGCTCCTCCAGAAGGCGGGCGTGAGGATGACCAGCACGGTGAACAGTTCGAGACGCCCCAGGAGCATACCGGCCGAGAGCATCCACTTGGCCGCGTCAGGCAGGTCCGCGAAGGTGCCGGCCGGGCCGATGACCGGGCCGAGGCCGGGACCGACGTTCGAGATCGCGGTCGCCGCGCCGGAGAGGCTGGTCAGGAAATCGAGCCCGAGCATGCTCAGGCCCAGCGCCAGGAGAACGAAGACCAGAATGTAGAAGAACACGAAGCCGAGGACCGACAGGGCGATTTCCTGGGTGATCGGGTTGCGGTTGTAATGCGGGATGAACACGCCATGGGGTTGCAGCAGGCGCTTCACCTGGATGGTCGCGATGGCATAGAGCACCTGGAAGCGAAATATCTTGATCCCGCATGTCGTCGAGCCCGCGCAGCCGCCGATGAACATGATGATGAAGAAGATGATCAGCGCAAAGCTGCCCCAGTTGTCGAACGCGGCGGTGGCGTAGCCGGTTCCCGTCACGATCGAGACGCCGTTGAAGGCGGCCGAGCGGATCGCCATCCCGAGCGGCAACTCCTGGGAGACGTAGAGGCTGGCACTGATGATCGCCATGATGGCGAGAACGATCGCAAGGAACCAGCGCACCTGGGAGTCGCGCAGCAGGCCGCCTGGCCGGCCGCGTGCGGCCTGCAGGTAGAGTACGAAGGGCAGGGAGCCGACGATCATGAAGACGATGGCGATGATGTCGACGGCCGCATTGTCGAAGATGCCGATGCTGTTGTCCGAGGTCGAGAAGCCACCCGTGGCGATCGTGGTCATCGCGTGGGCGATCGCGTCGAAGCCCGGCATTCCGGCGAGCCAGTAGCCCAACGCGCAGACGAGGGTGAGCGCCAGATAGATCGAGCCGATCGCGGTCGAGGTCTGGGCGGCGCGTGGCAGCACCTTCTCCGACGTGTCGGAGCTTTCGAGGCGGAAGATCTGCATGCCGCCGACCTGCAGCATCGGCAGGACCGCGATGGCCATGACGATGATACCGATCCCGCCGAGCCACTGGAGCAGGGCGCGCCACAGGAGAATGCCCGGTGGCGCGGAATCGAGCCCGATGATGACGGTCGAGCCCGTCGTCGTGATTCCGGACATGGCCTCGAAGAAGGCATCGGCGAAACTGAGATTCAGCGCCGCGAAGGCAAACGGCAGGGCCGCGAAGACCGTCAGGCCCAGCCAGCTGAGGGTGGTCAGGACGAAGGCCTCTCGAATCCCGATCTTCATGTCGCCGCCGCGCATGGTCAGGATCAGGGAAACGCCGATAAACAGCGTCAGCCCGGCCGAGGCGAGGAAGACCTGCCAGTCGGCATTGCCGCTCGCCGCATCGACCAGCGCCGGCAGGAACATGGCGATGGACAATGTCGTGAGCAGGATGCCCAGGATGAAGAGGATGGGGCGGAAATCTAGCAAATGGATCTCTCGTGGCCCGGTTCGTGCCCGTGTTCAGGTTCCCCGACGGGCGGCGTGCGGGGAATGATTGGCGAAAATCGGCGGGCTGTCCAGCGCCGGAGGCGGCTCAGACGGAAGCGCCCGGCGTGACATTTCCGATGAACGACAGGAACTCGCGCCGCGTGTCCGAGGATTCCCGGAACGCGCCCAGCATCCGGCTGGTGACCATGACCACGCCGGGCTTGTGGACACCGCGTGTCGTCATGCACTGGTGCTCGGCCTCGATGACAACCGCGACCCCCTTCGGATGCAGCACCTCGTCGATGCAGTTGGCGATCTGCGCGGTCAGCTTCTCCTGGATCTGGAGGCGCTTGGCATAGGCCTCGGCGACCCGCGCCAGCTTGCTGATGCCGACGACGCGGCGCTCGGGCAGGTAGCCGATATGGACCTTGCCGAGGATCGGCGCGAGATGGTGTTCGCAGTACGATTCCATGCGGATATCGCGCAGCACGACCATCTCGTCATAACCCTCGACCTCCTCGAAGGTGCGCTCCAGGTATTCCAGAGGGTCCTCGCGGTAACCGGCGAAGAACTCTTCGAACGCGCGCGCCACGCGCGCCGGCGTATCGACCAGTCCCTCGCGCGTGGGATCGTCGCCGGCCCAGCGCAGGAGCGTGCGGACGGCCTCCTCGGCCTCGGTGCGGCCTGGCGCCGACGCGGGTTTGGTTGGCGTATCGTCTGACATGCTCGTTTCCGTTGTTCCGGCCGCGCACACGGCGCGGCGCCGGTCAGTTCGGGCGGACGATTTGATGCGGGCTGTCGAGTGAGAAGGCCGGGATGTCGACCTCGATCAGGTCACCGTCGTCGGTCTGCATCTGGTAGGAACCGACCATGATTCCCGATGGCGTCGCGAGCGGCGTGCCGCTCGTGTACTCGAAGCTCTCGCCCGGCTCCAGCACGGGCTGCTCGCCGACAACGCCGGCCCCCCGGACTTCCTGAACAAGCCCGTTGGCGTCGGTGATGTGCCAGTAGCGCGAGCGAAGCTGCACCGTGTCCGGGCCACAATTCTCGATCCGCACCTGGTAGGCCCACACGAAATGATCCTCGTCCGGCTCGGACTGGTCCTCGAGGAAAACCGGTGTCACCGTGACCGAGATGTCCTTGGTCGTCTGGTTGTACATCTGATCGTGGATCTGTTCGTACATCTGATCCTGCCAAAAGCGGCCCGGCACCGGGCGACGGTGCGTTGCAACATGAACAATCGGGGGGATTTGGCTACAAGCCGGCACAAAAGTCCAGCCTGCGGGGGCGTCACATTGTCGCCGCGCCGCTGCGGTTGCGCGGCCGGGGGGCGTTGACTATAGATTCGACCTTCAAACGCGGGTGTAGTTCAGTGGTAGAACGTCAGCTTCCCAAGCTGAATGTCGCCGGTTCGATCCCGGTCACCCGCTCCATTTTCCCGTCTGTCGGCCCGGGGCCGGGACAGCACGGCGCGGTATAGCGAATCAAGACGATGGCAGACCCGAAAATTGTGATTGCCGGAGGCGGAATCGGCGGGCTGTCGGCCGCACTCGGCCTCTCGCTCAAGGGTTTCGACGTTGTTGTCCTCGAGAAGGCCTCGAAGTTCGGCGAGATTGGCGCCGGTATCCAGCTCGGGCCGAACGCCTTTCATGCGCTCGACTATTTCGGTGTCGGCGCGGCGGCCCGCGCGAAGGCGGTCTATGTCGACACGTTGCGCCTCATGGATGCGGTCGATGGCGAGGAAATCATCCATATCCCGCTCGACGAGCCGTTCCGCGAACGGTTCGGCAATCCCTACGCGGTGATCCATCGCGCGGACCTGCATGGTGTGCTCCTGGACGCCTGCCGGGAGCGCGCGAACGTGGACCTGCGGGTCAATGCCGAGGCAGAAACCTACGCACACGAGGACGACGGGGTGTCCGTGTCGCTCGCAAACGGTGAACGGGTTAACGGGGCGGTGCTCATCGGGGCGGACGGCCTGTGGTCGAACATCCGGCGCGGTGTCGTCGGGGACGGGGCACCGCGCGTTTCGGGTCACTCGACCTACCGCTCGGTCATTCCTCTGGACAAGATGCCCGAGGACCTGCGCTGGAACGCCGCGACCCTTTGGGCCGGACCGAAGTGCCACATCGTCCACTACCCGCTGTCGGACTGGAAATACTTCAATCTGGTCGTGACCTACCACAATGACGCGCCGGAGCCGGTCGCCGGCCAGCCGGTCCCGAAGGACGAGGTGCGCAAGGGCTTTGCCCGCATCCACGAGAGCGCGCGGCAGATCATCGAGATCGGCAACGAGTGGCGGCTTTGGGTGCTGTGCGACCGCGACCCGGTGGAGAACTGGGTCGATGGCCGGGTCGCGCTGCTCGGCGATGCCGCGCACCCGATGATGCAGTACTACGCACAAGGTGCGTGCATGGCG
>Ga0181579_10001919_pt1 | contig 16973 bp, 17 predicted proteins | sample 071ome_24_FD_132996 | JGI IMG/M metagenome (GOLD analysis project Ga0181579, IMG submission 132996) | Coastal salt marsh microbial communities from the Groves Creek Marsh, Skidaway Island, Georgia - 071402CT metaG (megahit assembly) | ecosystem: Environmental > Aquatic > Marine > Intertidal... | reverse complement strand
CAAGAGCACCCATCGCGGGGTCCTGCCTTGCGCCAGGACGACGGAGCGTTTCCGCAAGCGCCGGGCTAGTTCCGATACATCTCCCGTCGCCCTGGCGTAAGGCAGGGCCTAATGGCATGGACCACAAGGCCGAGAGTCCGCCGCCAGGGCACCCATCGCGAGGTCCTGCCTTGCGCCAGGACGACGACGGAGCGTTTCCGCAAGCGCCGGGCTAGTTCCGATACATCTCCCGACGCCCTGGCGTAAGGCAGGGCCTCATGACATGGACCACAAGGCCGAGAGTCCGCCGCTCGGGGCGCCCATCGCGAGGTCCTGCCTTGCGCCAGGACGACGGAGCGTTTCCGCAAGCGCCGGGCTAGTTCCGATACATCTCCCGTCGCCCTGGCGTAAGGCAGGGCCTCATGGCATGGACCACAAGGCCGAGAGTCCGCCGCTCGGGGCGCCCATCGCGAGGTCCTGCCTTTCACCAGGACGAAGGCGCGGGTGATAGCCCAAACCTCTCCCACCTGCCCATTCGTGAAACCTCGGCACGGCTGCCATCGCGACGCGGGGGTTGCGCCGAGGGCGGGGATTGCTCACCTTTGCCCGCGATGCCGACCCTTGAACGGAGTTCCCGATGCCCGGACCACTCGACGGATTTCGCGTGATCGACATGACCAGCGTGATCTCGGGGCCGTTGGCCACGATGATGCTGGCCGATCAAGGCGCCGAGGTGATCAAGGTCGAGAATCCGAGCGGCGGTGACTTCACCCGTGCCATGTCGAACCGGCAGGGCGGGTTCTCCGCCTCGTTCCTGAACAACAACCGTTCCAAACGGTCGGTCGCGGTGAACACCAAGGACCCGCGCGGCATGGATCTGGTGAAGAAGCTGCTCGAGGGCGCCGACGTGTTCGTGCAGAACATGCGGCCCGGCGTGATCGAGCGGATCGGCCTCGGCGAGGACGTGGTGCGCGCGATCGCGCCGGAGATCATCTATGTCTCGATCAGCGGCTTCGGCGATCGCGGCCCGTTTGCCCAGCGCCCAGTCTACGACCCGCTGGTCCAGGCGCTCTCCGGGCTGACCACGATCCAGGGCGGCTCGGACGAGGCGCGGCCGAGGCTGGTGCGGACCATTGTTCCGGACAAGCTGACCGGCGTCATGGCGGCCCAGGCGATCACCGCCGCCTTGCTGTCGCGCGAGCGTACCGGCAAGGGTCAGCATATCCGGCTTTCGATGCTCGACAGCGTGGTGAACTTCCTTTGGCATTCGGACATGGCCAGCCAGACCTTCGTCGGCGGCGAGTTCCCCCAGGAGATGGCCCAGAGCTTCATCGACCTGATCTACGAGACCAAGACCGGCTATATCAGCGTCGCGGTCAATACCGACAAGCAGTGGAACAACCTCGCCAACGCCCTCGGCCATCCCGAATGGCTCGAGGATCCACGGTTCCTGACCCCGGCGCTCCGGCACGCGAATATCAACGACCGCCTCGCGCTGACCCAGGAGGCTTTGTTGACCAGGACGGCGGAGGAATGGCTTGAGGTCTTGGAGGCCGCCGACGTGCCCTCGGCCCCGATTCTGCGCCGCCGCGACGTGATGCATCACCCGCAGATCCAGGCGAACGAAACGGTCAAGGAATACGACCATCCGGATGCCGGGCGACTGCGCCAGGCCCGGCCGGCGGCGCAATTCTCCGGCACCCCGCCCGAGATCACCCGAGGCGCTCCAAGGCTCGGCGAATTCACCGAGGACGCCATGCGGGCATTGGGATATGACGAGGACACCATCACCAAGCTCGCGGCCGACGGCGTGATCGGCGGCGGCGCGAACAGCCAAGCGGCGGAGTAAACGCAATGCTGGACTTCTATTATTGGCCGACACCGAACGGCTGGAAAGTCGCGATCCTGCTCGAGGAACTCGGCATCCCCTACACCACCCACCCGGTCAATATCGGCAAGGGTGACCAGTTCAAGCCGGCGTTTCTCGCGATCAGCCCGAATAATCGGATGCCGGCCATTGTCGACCATGATGTCGAGGGCGAGCCGATCACGGTGTTCGAGTCCGGCGCCATCATGTTCTATCTCGCCGAAAAGACCGGCCGTTTCATCCCCAGCGACGCGCGCGGCCGCAAGGAGGCGCTGGAATGGCTGTTCTGGCAGACCAGCAATCAGGGGCCGATGGCGGGTCAGCTAAGCCATTTCGTGAACTACGCGCCGGGCGAGCACCCCTACTCGCATACCCGTTACGCCAATGAATATGACCGCTGTGTCGGTGTACTCGAGCGACGGCTGGAGGGACGGGACTATATCCTCGGAGATGAGTATTCGATCGCCGATATGATTTGCTGGCCCTGGGTGCTGATCGCGAAGCCGCTCGGCGCCTCGCTGGAGGCCTTTCCCAACGTGACCCGTTGGCGCAAGGCGGTGAAGGACCGCCCGGCGGTGCAACGCGCGGTCGATCTCGGCAAGGATTTCCGCCGCCAGGCGCCGCCGACCGACGAAGAACGGGCATTGCTGTTTAACCAGACAGCCGCCAGTACAAGTGGGGCGGCGGAAGCGGCGAAGCGATAGGCCCGCCTAGACGTTTCTGGTCTTTACGGAATCGGTCTAGTAGGCCCGCTCGACACAGAAATCGACGACCTCGGTCAGCGCGTGCTTGGGCTCGCCATCGGGAAACAGGCCGAGCGCGTCACGGGCGATCGCCGCGTAGTGCCGGGCCCGGGCCACCGTGTCGGCCAGCGCGCCGTGGCGCTGGATCAGTTCCTGAGCCCGCGCCAGGTCACCGTCGTGCTGATCCAGATTCTCCAAACAGCGGCGCCAAAAGGTGCGTTCCTCCTCGGTGCCCCGGCGAAAGGCCAGGATCACCGGCAGGGTAATCTTGCCCTCGCGGAAGTCATCGCCGACGGTCTTGCCCAGTTCCGCCTGTTTGGCGGAATAGTCCAGCGCGTCGTCGATCAGTTGGAAGGCAACTCCCAGATTGGTGCCGAAGGCCTCCAGCGCGTCTTCCTCGGCCTTGGGCCGACCCGCGACGACGGCGCCGATTCGGGCGGCGGCGGCGAAGAGCGCGGCGGTCTTCGACTGGATGACCTCTAGATAGGCGGTCTCGCCGGTCGCCGTGTCATTGGTGGTGATCAGCTGCTGCACCTCGCCCTCGGCGATCACCGCCGACGCGCTGGACAGGATCTTCAGCACCTGGAGCGAGCCGTCCGCGACCATGAGCTCGAAGGAGCGGCTGAACAGAAAATCACCGACCAGCACGCTGGCCTGGTTACCCCAGACCGCGTTGGCGGATTCCTGGCCGCGCCGAAGATCGCTTTCATCCACCACATCGTCATGCAGCAAGGTCGCGGTGTGGATGAACTCGACGCAAGCCGCGAGCCGCACATGCCGGTCGCCGCCATAGCCACAGAGCGCCGCCGCCCCGAGGGTCAGCATCGGACGCAGGCGTTTACCACCGGCGGCGATCAGGTGTCCCGCCAGTTGCGGGATGAGATGCACCGGACTTTGCATATGTTCGAGGATCGTCGCGTTGACCTTGTCCAGGTCGGCGCGAACCAGCCGCAATAGCGGCTCCAACGACGCCTTCGGCTCGGCATCGTTTTTCTTGAACTCGACTATCGCCGCCAAAACCCTACTCCGTTCACCTTGACGATTCCCCACACGGCAGAATAGGACTGGTTTTCCACCGGTCAACCCTGGCGGTCAACCCTGGCGTTTCCCACGCGGCCCCTGGCCGCATGTGATATACGACGTTTTATCGGATGGGATCATGAAGGAACTGCTTCGCACCACCGATATCGTCCACCTGTCCTTCTTGATCGCGCTTTTGAAGGACGGCGGGATCGAGGCGGTGATCCTGGACAATCACATGAGCATCCTGGAAGGCAGCGGCAACGCCATTCCCCGGCGGCTTGTGGTCAGCGCAGATGATCACGACGAGGCCCGCCGAATTCTCGAGGACGCCGGTGAGAAACTCGATATCCGCTGATACCGGTTCCGCGCCCGAGACGACGCGGGACGCCTTGCTCGCGGGCAAAGTGACGCTATGGCAGCCTCGGGAGGGCTATCGCGCGGCGATCGACCCGGTGATGCTCGCCGCCGCCGTGGAGCCGAAAGCCGGCGCCCAGTTGTTGGATCTCGGTTGCGGCGTCGGCGCCGTCGCGCTGTGTCTGCTGGCGCGGAAGGCCGGTATTACCGTCACTGGGCTTGAGCTGGACGCGGACCTGGTCGCGCTGGCGCGCCGAAACGCGGCCGCGAACCATGTCGAGGATTGTCTGGAGATCCACCAGGGAAGCATCACCGCGCCGCCCGCCGATATCCCTCCCCAGAGTTTCGATCTGGTGGTTTGCAACCCGCCTTATCTGCAAGCCGGCACGGCCACCGCTTCTCCCGAGCCGGCGCGGCGGTCGGCGAATATCGAGGCACTCGGGGATCTCGCCGCCTGGATCGCCGCCGCCGCCCGCGCTCTCAAGCCAAAGGGGCGGGTCGCGATGATCCATCGCGCGGATCGGCTTGACCGGATTATCTCGGAACTCAGCGACGGGTTCGGCGAGATCACCATTCATCCGCTTTGGCCGAAACAGGGCAGACCCGCCAAACGGGTGATTGTTCAGGCCCGCAAGGGCGTTTCGTCACCGGCGCGCATGGAGGCCGGCACCGTGCTGCACACGGCGGATGGAGACTATACCGATACCGCCAAGGCCGTGCTGGAAGGCGCAGGTTTAAGGGCTTTGTCTATTTTATAAAGATTTTTCTTGATTTAATAATTCAACATGGCACTCTCTCACCCGAACAGAGGGAGGATGACCCGTGTCGCATGTCGAACAGCTTTCCCCACCCATCACCGGAAACACCGCTCCAAACGCCAATGCCGACACCGTTTCCAATTGGATCGAGGCGATGACGCTGGACGAGATCGAGATCGGCGCGCGCCGCATCCTGCGCGCCGCCGGCAAGCAGATCCTGCTGGTCCGCACCGAGGACGCGGTCCATGCCTGCAACAATCGTTGTCCGCATGAGGGATATCCGCTGATGGAGGGTTCCGTGGCGAGCGATACCGGCGCCTGCGTCCTCACCTGCAATTGGCATAACTGGAAGTTCGACCTGATCTCCGGCGAAACCCTGGTCGGCGGCGATGCGCTACGGCGCTATCCGGTGGAGATCCGCGACGGCGTGATCTGGCTCGATGTCGCCGATCCGCCGGCGGCGCGGCGGATCGAGGCGGCCTTGGAGAATCTCCACGACAGTTTCGAGGACCACGAATATGACCGCATGGCTCGCGAGATCGCGCGGCTGATCAAGGCCGGCGGCGATCCCCTGGACGCGGTCCGCCATGCCATCGACTGGACCCACCAGCGCTTCGAATACGGCACCACCCACGCCTTCGCGGCCGCGCCCGATTGGCTGGCCTTGCGCGACCGCCTGGCGGGCGGGGACCCGGCCCTGGAACTCGCGCCCTTGGTGGAGATCGTCGGCCATCTCTGTTGGGACAGCCTGCGCTGGCGGAGCTTTCCCTTCCCCGAGGGCACGCGCGATTTCGACCCCGACGCGCTGGTGCTGGCGATCGAGAACGAGGATGAGGCCGGCGCCATGGCCCTGGTCCGGGGTGCCTTGGCGTCGGACGCCGGCGCCGCGGCCCTGGACGGCCCGATGAGCCGGGCGGCGGCGGCCCACTACCAGGATTTCGGCCACGCGATGATCTACACCTATAAGGCGCGCCAGCTTGTCGACGCGCTGGGCGAGGAGGCCGCTCCCGCGATCTATCTCTGTCTCGCCCGCTCCCTGGTCTATGCCAGCCGCGAGGATCTGATCCCCGAGTTTCGCGCCTATGGCGAGACCCGCTCCGGTTGGGACGGCGGGGGTGGCGAAACGGTGGATGGCGAGGCCTTTCGCCATCTCGGCGTGAAGCAGGCCCTGGCGACGGCGGCGGCCGCGTCCGGTGATCCCGGCGCCCTGTTCGACGCCCTGGTCTCCGCCGCCGCCTGGCAGATGCTGCATTTCGACATGGGCTACATGCATCAGGACCATCGCCCGGTGCCGGACAATATTAACTGGCTCGACTTCACCCATGCGCTGACCTTCGCCAATGCCGGGCGGGTCCAGGCCGAGCGGCACCCCGAGCTCTGGCCCGATGTGTTGCTTCAGCTCGCCTGTTTCACCGGGCGTAACGCGAAATACACCGACGGCGACCAGGACATCTCGCGCTGGATGGTGGACGACCCGCTGGTCTTCATCGACGAGGCCTGTCGCGAGGTCTTCGATCACGGCCAGTTCGAGTACATCGTCTCGGCGCATCTGGTGAAGCTCGCGGTGGCGGCGCGAGAGGAACTCCTTGCCCGCCCCGACGCCCCCTGGGCCGGTCTGATGGCCGCCTCGGTCAACCGCTTCATGCACGAGCCGCTGAAGCGCAAGCACACCACCCGCACCGCCCGCCAGGCCTTGGGCTTTGTCGCGGCGGAGGGGTAGGTGCCGACTAGGCAGGCAGGACCCTTCGAGACAGCACTTCGTGCTTCCTCAGGGTGAGTGGACAATGAGAACTCACCCTGAGGAGCGCGCGAAGCGAGCGTCTCGAAGGGTCTTCGCGAACCAATCGACACGTCATCCCTCCGCGACGATCCCCGTGGGCTTGCCGTCGATGCTTTTGACGTTCTTGCGCTTCCAGTATCGCGCGACCCCGTCCGGGCCCATATCGGCATAGAACGGCAGCAACTCGCTCTCGCCCCTGCTCCGTTGGAAAATCATTTCCGGCACGCCGGTCCCGCAGGAGGTCTGCACCAGATCGACGGCGAGGTCGAAGATCTGCCGGCTGCCGGCGAGTTCAGGGAACAGCGGCCCGAGTTCCGCCCATTCCGGGTCGCGGGGATGGATCACCTTCGCCTCGCCATGACTTCAAGCCTGTTGCACAAGCAATCGGCGAAGTCGTTTTAGCATGGAATGACTTGCATCAGGTGCTCGGCATATTGTTCTGGTTTACGGTCGGTATCAAAAATGCTCTGGTCCCGTTCGCTGTCTGGCATTCCAGCAAAGTAGATCGGGCGCAGCGAGAAATGCTGCAAGCGCTTGTGGATTTAGAAGCGCTCGGTCTCGATATTCGTAAGGACGTGCGGGGCGAGTTTCGCTGGCTTCTGAAGGAAATCAACAAACTCGAAGACCACCGCAACAATGCGGTTCACTCTCTGTTGATGAAAGGCGACGAAGGTATCGCAGCCGGCGCGCACCAATTTGGGCATCAGCGAGCGAAGCGATTGGCTGATAAAGACCCGCTACGAGAGTTCCAATGGCTGTATGATTCGATCGTTACCGTGCGAGACCACTCCGCCGCACTAATCAATTGCGTACGTGACGCTCAGCATCCATTGCCCGAAAGACTAAAGATGCCAAGTCGTGGGGATTCCAATCAATAATAATCCCGCCGACGAGATTCGCGCGCAACTCCTCCGCTCCCGCCTCTACCATCTCGGGCGTGACCTCAATTTCGTCCTCAATTTCAAGCGCTGGCCTGTCCATTTTTAAATAGTCCCGATTCTTGGTACGTCAACCGGATAGTTCCCAAAGTTTCGGAAGGTCAACATCCCGATACTTGATGTCGGCGTCATCCAAAATATGCTTTTTAACACTTTCGAGTAACGTTCGAGCAGCGGTTATTGCTCCTTCAGGATCATCTGTTCTCCTATCCAAAGCTTTCTGCCAAATTCGATGCACATTGTCAGAATCTAGCGCACCCAGTTTTTCACCAATAGGGTTCGCCGCCGGCGAATGGTCTGCGACTTCCAGGTGGTCGAGCAAAGGGCCAAAAGAATCCCAAATAAATTTGCGCCTTTCAGCGTAGGTTCCAAACTCATGCTTTATATATTGCCAAAATTGACTCGTATCACGACAACGAAGAACAAACGCTGGCACTTTGCTCGATAAGTCTTTGTGAGCTATGAGCTCTTGCCGCAGACGGCGATAAACGTCATCGCCTCGATCAAAACTTCCGCCTGTCGCTTCCGTGACGAGGCCGTTTTGCAGTACGTGCATGCGGTCGAGAAACGACATCGCTTCTAAATCAAATGCTACATCATCTTCAAACATCCCTATATCTCACCAAATTTTTGGTTCTAGCACCCGGACATTCTCTTAAAAAACACATAGGCCAAAATAAATTTAGGAAAAATCCGTGCTTTCAATTGATAACATCAAAATTGGATATACAGATTATATATTCAAGGCATCGCAGATGATTTTCTCAGACCCAACCGCTCAAATCCGCCCATCGTAGCTGCCGCGTGGGATCTTGGCGGCGATGACGGTGTAGGTGTCGGCCCGGAGCGCGTCGCGCATGGCGGCTTCGAGGGCGCCGCGATCCGCGACGGTGACTCCCTTGCCCCCCAGCGCCTTGGCGACGGCCTCGAAATCGGTTTCGGCCATGTCGACACCGGCATTGGCGTAGTTCATCTCGCGTTGCTTCTTTTCGATCAGCGCCAGCGAGGCATCGACGAAGACCACCACCACGACCGGTAGCTTGAGGTCTCGCAGGGTCACCAGTTCGCCCAGCACCATCTCCAGCCCGCCATCGCCGGTGAACGCGATCACCGGGCGGTCCGGCGCGGCGAGCTTGGCGCCGGTGGCCAGCGGCAGGGCGCAGCCCATGGTGCACAGCCCCGTCGATTGCAGCACCGCGTGCGGGACAAAAGACTCCCAAACCTGGCTCAACAGAATGCGATGGGCGCCGGAATCGACGGTGATCACGGTGTCCCTCGGCGCGACCTTGCGGATCGTCGTGGTGATCGCGGTGGGGCCCCAGGCCTCGTTCTGGCCATAGGCGCCGGCCAGGGTCTGGCGGGCCTTGGCCGGTGCATCGTCGGGCCAGGTCGGGCGTGTCGTCACCCCGGCGCTCACCGCGCGGATCCCCTCGACGATGTCGCAGACGAAACTGATCGGCGCCTGATGCATGTAGGAGTATTCCGGCGCCGCGAGCAGCTCGACCACCCGCTTATCCGCCGCGTCCCAAGGATCGCGCCAGCCGGCCCGCATCTCGATCGGATCATAGCCGGCGAGCAGGATGTAATCCGCGTCCTTGATAAGCGGCATCAAGGCCTTGTCGGCCAGCGGCGAAAGCCCGGCGCCACCGAGGCTCATGGCTTCGTCATCGGCGATCAGGCCCTTGGCCTTGTAGCTGGCGATCACCGGCGCGCCGAAAGCCTTGGCGAAGGTGGTGATGGCCTCCCCGGCATTGCCGTTCACCGCGTCGACGCCGGCGATCACCAGCGGGCGCTCGGCCTCGGCCAGCCAACGGCGCGCGGTTTCCAGGTCCGGACCCTCGGCGGGCGCGACCGGGGCTCTCGGCACCCGGGACGTGGGAAGCGGGGCGTCATGAATCTGGGCGGCGACGGCGATCGGAACATCCAGATGCACGGGGCCGGGTCGGCCTTCGGTGGCGATCGCGATGGCCTTGTCGATCAGGGCCGCGACATTGCCGTCCGGCACGGTGAAGCTGGCCTTGCAGATCGGTCCGAACACCGCGCGGTGGTCAAAGACCTGATGGTTGTAGGTCACCGCGTCGGCGGGATCGACACAGCCGGTCAGCACGATCAGCGGCACCCGGTCCTGCTCGGCATTGGCGGTGACGTTGACGGCGTTCGCGGCGCCGGGCCCGACCGTGGCGACCAGCACGCCCGGAGCCCCGGTCATGTGGTGCGTGCCCTCGGCCATGAAGCCGGCGGCGTTCTCGTGCTTGGCGAGCAGGAAGTCGATCCCCGCCTTCTCCAGCCCGTCGACGATGCTCAACACCTCGCCGCCCGGAATCCCGAAGGCGGAGCGCACGCCGGCCTGGTAGAGGCGGCGACCGATGATGTCGGCGGTTCTGAGGCCAGCGCCACGGGTCTCGGCCTCTGGATCGGTCATGTCGCCCCTATCGGTCGAGAACGATTACTCGGCGGCTTGTAGACGGGCGGCTTCCTCGGCCCGCTTGGCCAGTTCGCTGAAGCCATCGCGGGTTTGCGGCAGCTTGCGGTCCAGGATGCGCGAGGCGACGACCGTGCGCAAGATCTGGGCGGTGCCTCCGCCGATCGTGAACATCCGCGCGTCGCGGGCCAGCCGCTCCATCGGATAGTTGCGGGAATAGCCCCGCGCGCCGAACACCTGCAACGCGTCTGTGGTGACCTTCAGCGCCATTTCCGAGGTGAAGATCTTGCCCTGGGCGGCCAGGGTCGCGTCGGGGAACGGGCTGCCGTTATGGCCGGCGCTCAGCGCGGCCCGGTGCAACAGCGAGCGCGCCGCCTCGATTTGCACCGACATATCCGCCAGCATCCATTGCAGGCCCTGGAACTCGGCGATCGGGCGCCCGAACTGCTCGCGCTCCTGGGCGAAGGCCAGGGCGTTGCGATAGGCGCCGACGGCGAGGCCCAGCGCCACCGTTCCGGCGCCGACGCGCTGGGAGTTATAGGCGTTCATCAGATCCGCGAAGCCACGCTTGAAGCCCGAAGGCGGCATCAGAACCATGTCGGCGGGAATCTCGAGATCCTCGAAGATCACCTCGGTCTCGGGAATGCCGCGCAGGCCCATTGTCGGCTCGCGGGTGCCGATGCGCAGCCCCTTGGCCTCGTCGCGGATCGCCAGGAAGCCACCGATGCCGAGCTCGCTTCCATCCTCGTCGAAGACCCGGGCGAAGATCAGATGCAGGCGGGACACACCGCCGCCGGTAATCCAGTGCTTCTTGCCGTTGACGATGTATTTGTCGCCACGCTTGTCGGCGCGGGTCGTCATCTGGCTGGCGGCGCTACCGGCGTCGGGCTCGGTGATGCAGATGGCCGGCTTGTCGCCCGCGAGAACCATGTCGGCGGCCATGCGCTTTTGCGCCTCGGTCCCGTAATGGATGATCGCCGAGATCGCGCCCATGTTGCCCTCGACCACGATCCGACCGGTCGGCCCGCAATACGACGCCATCTCCTCGACCACCAGGTTGGCCTCCAGGAAGCTCCGCCCCGGCCCGCCGAGTTCCTTGGGCACGGTCATGCCCATGAAGCCGGCTTCGGTCAGCGCCTTCACGTTGTCCCAGGGATATTGCTCGCTCCGATCGGTCTCGGCGGCGTTGCCGGCGACAAGGGTGGAGGCCAGCTCACGCGCGCGGGCGCGCAGGTCAATCTGATCGGCGGTCAAGTCAAAGGACATTGGAAATCCCTATCTCAAGGAGGATCACGAAATCGTGAGCATTGTGCGAGTCGCCTCGTCATAAGGCAAACGAATAAAATTGATTATTAGGTTCAGTTTTCTTGAAGTAAAATTCTCGCATGTCCCTGCGCCAACTCGAAACCCTGGTCGCCATCGCCGACGCCGGTAGCTTTCACGCCGCCGCCGACCGCCTCGGCATCACCCAGTCCGCCGTCAGCATGCAGATGAAGGCGCTGGAGGCGGATCTGCGCATCTCCCTGTTCGATCGTTCCCGTCGGCCGCCGAGCCTGCGCGAGGCCACGGCGCCGCTGGTCGATCGCGCCCGGCGGGTGCTGCGCCTGTATCAGGATTTTCGGCTCGGTGCGCAGGTCACCGGAACCGTCGCGGGCACCCTGCGCATCGGCGTCATCCCGACGGCGAGCACCGGTATTCTGCCGGACGCGCTGGCATTGTTGCGGGAACGCACCCCGCGTCTGCAGGTCAGGATCGAGAACGAGCTTTCGACCGAGCTGATCCGCCGGGTCGAGCGCGGCGGCCTGGACGCGGCGATCCTGACCGAGCCGGCGCGCATGAACGCGGGTCTGCGTGCCCGACCGATCCTGCGATAGCGTTTATTAGTGGTCGCGCCGGCGGAGAGCCCGGGGGAGTCCGACGCCGATCTGCTGACCGCCCTGCCCTTCGTGCGCTTCAACCGGCGGGCCGGTGTCGGACGGGTCATCGACGCGGCCCTGCGCGAACGCGGCATCGCGGTTCAAGAGCGCATGGAATTGGACTCCATCGAGTCAATCCTGATGATGGTCTCGCGCGGTCTCGGGGCCGCCGTCGCGCCGGAACGCTCGATTTCCGAGGCTCAACGTGAGCTGTTGAAATGTCTGCCGTTCGGCGATCCGCCGCTCCATCGTCGCGTCGCCCTGGTGGAGCGCGCGTCCGGCGACAGCACCGTGCTGACCGACGCCTTGCACGGCGCCCTGGTCGAGGTCGCGGGGACATGGGAGAGATAAGTTATGCGAGAAATCCATGGATTGGTTTGAAACCCGCCGTGTTCGTGCGTATCTCCAACGCAGGAGAGGCTCTCGACCAGAGCGAGGCGCCGGGAAATAGGGGACGGGCATGGTCGAGACACCGGCGGTCAACGGGACACCGAGCATAACGCGCGGCAAGAGCGACGTCGCCGCCTCCCCGGTCGATCCGATCACCGCGGCGTTGGAAGCCGACAAGCGGGAAGGCTTGCTGCTGGCGGTCAAGGCGCGCTGGGTCGCGCTCGCGGTCATCGCGCCCTTCCTGGTCTACCTGAACCCCAACTGGTCGGTGCTGTACTACGAGGCCATGTTGGCCGCCTTCGCGCTTATCGGATGGCTCCAGATCAAGGTCGGGCGCTTCGGCAAATCCCGCATGGAGCTTTTGCTGATTTATTGCGATCTGGCGCTCATGACCCTGATCATGGTGGTCCAGAACCCGTTCATGCAGCATGTCCTGCCGGTCGCGATGCAATACACCTTCGGCGGGTTCATCTATTTCTTCATCTTCCTGACCGGCGCGACCATGGCCTATTCCTGGCGCACCATCGCCGCTTATGGCGTGTGGACCGGAATACTCTGGGCCGGCGGGCTAGCCTAAGTCACTTTTCAGCCCGACACCCTGCCGGAGATCTCAAGTCAGATCCGGGCGCTGTTGGCCGACCACCCACACATGCTTGAACACCTGGACCCGAACGACCCGGGCATTCCCAAGCGGGTGCAGGAGATCTTCGTCTTCTTCATCGTCGCGGTGATGCTGGCGGTGGCCGGCCGCCGGACCAACAATCTCCTGCACAGACAGGCCGAGGCGGCGCGCGAGCGGGCCAATCTAGCGCGCCACTTCCCACCCAACATCGTCGACCAGCTCGCGCATCGCGACCAACCTCTCGGCGCCGTGCGGGACCAGGATGTGGCGGTGATGTTCGTCGATATCGTCGGCTTCACCAAATTCGCCGAGAACCGCCTGGCCGGAGAGGTGGTGGGAACGCTGCGTGAGTTTCACGCCCGAATGGAGCGCGCGGTTTTCGATCACCACGGCACCCTCGACAAGTTTCTCGGCGACGGCTTGATGGTGACCTTCGGCACCCCAGAACCGGGCCCTCGCGACGCCGGGAACGCGCTCGCCTGCGCCGCGGCCATGGTCGAAGCCATGGCGCAATGGAACCAGGAACGCGCGCGGATCGGCGTCGAGGCGATCCGGATCTCCATCGGTCTGCATTTCGGCCATGTGGTGCTCGGCGATATCGGCTCGGAGCGACGCCTGGAATTCGCGGTGCTCGGCGACGCGGTCAACGTGGCCAGCCGGTTGGAGGGCATGACGCGGGAACTCAACGTCCAGATCGCGGCCAGCGGCGATCTGATCGATACCGCCAGGCGCGAGGCGGCGCCGGGGATCGAGACCCTGCTCTCGCGTTTTAGCGCCACCGGCGCCCGCGCGCTACGCGGCCGGGGCGAGGCCGTGGAAATCTGGACGCTGTGATCAAACGATCAGAAGAAAGGCGCGCCACGTGGCGATAGGAGATGTGATCGAGGTCGATGACCGGATGCAGAGCGGATATCGCTACACCCTGGTCGAGCCGATGGGCGAGAATTTCGCGCCGGGTTTCACGCCCTATTGCTCTCCGGCGCGGATGCTGGAACTCGGCGTGTTCGAAGGCAAGTATCTGAACGATTGCACCGGAGAGTTCCCCGAGGATTGGTTCACCAATGCCCGGATCGGCGACGTGCCCGATATCTCCCTGAACCATTTCGCCATCAAGAGCCGCCAGCCGCTTTCGGTCTGGCGCGAGAAAGGCTGGTCATAGAGCCGGACCCGAGGGGCTGGTTCCAGTGGTACTGCCGCTACTATCTGGGCCGCCGGATCGAGGGCGTGGACGCGGCGCAGATCAAGCGGTGGCGCGCCTTCGCCAGACACGCGGGCCAGATCCGCGCCAATTGCGAGCCCGGCGATACCTTCTGCCGGCGACGCCAGCGCCAAGGCCTGCTGCAATGGGCGCACGACCCGTTTATCTAGCGGACGGAGCTAACTGGCGAGGCCGGCGAATTCCAGCCGCGCGGCGCCGTAGCGGCGGCTGTCCAGGGCCTCGAAGCCATCGGGCACATCGAAATCTTCCTTGGCCGCGACCTCGACCACCACGAGCGTCTCCAAATCGAGCCAGCCGTGACGCCGCAGTGCTTCGAGACAAGGCCCGGCGAGACCGCTGTTATAGGGAGGGTCGAGCATGACGAGACCGGCGGACTCGGGCGCGGGCCGACGCAGCGCCGCCGCGTCACCGTCGATGACCGTGGTGATCTCCTCGTAGCGCAGGGCGCGGATGTTCTGGAACAAGGCCTTGCGCGAGGGGATCGCCTGTTCAAGGAAGACCGCGTGGCGGGCCCCGCGCGACAAGGCCTCCAGCCCGAGCCCGCCGGTCCCGGCGAAGGCGTCGACCACGAGCTTGCCGCGATAAGGGATACCGAACCGCCCCCCATCAAGGATATTGAAAAGGGATTCGCGCACCCTGTCGGCGGTCGGGCGCGCGTCGAGCCCCGTCGGCGCGGTGAGTTTAGCGCCCCGGCGGTTTCCGGCGATGATCCGCATGTCCGGTCCCGGTCCTACTGGTGGTTTTGTTGGCGTTGCCCCGGCGCCCCGCCCGCGCCTTCTCACGCGCCTCGGTCTTGGCGTCCCGCGCCTGGTCGCGCTTGGAGGCAAAGCCTTGCCCCTTGGGCTTGGCGTGCGGTTTCGGCTTCGGCTTGGCCTTGGCGGTACCCTGGGATTGCGCGGCGGTGCGTTTTAGCCCGAGTTGATCCTTCAGCGATCGCTGTTTGACCTCTTCCACCTGGCCTGCCTCGAGATTGCCGAGTTGGAACGGCCCGAAGGAAATCCGGATCAACCGGTTCACCGTAAGCTGAATATGCTCCATGAGTCGGCGAACCTCGCGGTTCTTACCCTCGCGCAATCCCACCGTGACCCAGGCGTTGCTCGGCCCCTGATGGTCCAGCTGGGCCTCGATCGGCCCGTATTTGACGCCGTCGATCACCACCCCGCGCTTGAGCTTCTCCAGCGCCTCGGGTTGGGGCCGGCCATGCACCCTGACCCGATAGCGCCGCACCCAGGCGGTGGAGGGAAGTTCGAGAAGCCGCGCCAACTCACCGTCGTTGGTCAGCAGCAACAGGCCTTCGGACTCAACATCAAGGCGGCCCACCGTGACCACCCGCGGCATGTCCTCGGGGAAGTCCTCGAACACCGTCGTGCGCCCCCGCATGTCACGGGTGCTGGTGATATGGCCGCGTGGCTTGTGGTAGCGCCAAAGCCTGGGAACCTCGATTTCCGGGAGCGGCTTGCCGTCGACGTGGATCTTGCTTCTCGCGTCCACCGTGACCGCCGGGCTCTCCAGAACCTTGCCGTCCACCGCGACCCGTCCGGCGGCGATCCAGCGTTCGGCGTCGCGGCGCGAGCACAGACCCGCGCGCGCCATGCGCTTGGCGATCCGCTCCGGCCCGGCATCATCCTGAAAGATCGCCTGAAAATCAGTCATCGGCGTTTTGGCTTTCCCGCCGCCGCTTTTTCTTCACCCAAGCCGGCGCGCCGAAGGCGGGCACGGGCTTCGGTTCGGTTGGGCCGCCCGGACGGTGCGGGCGCGGCGCGAAGCGCCCGACGGTTATCAGCCGGTCATACATCACCAGCGCGCCGGCGAGACCGACATTGATCGAGAACTTCATCGGGATCTTCACGGTGTAGTCGCAGCGCGCCAGCATCCCCTCGGAAAGAATCCCGCGTTCCGGCCCAAGCACATAAGCCGCGCAACGGGGATGATGAAAACTCGGCAGCTCGATGGCGTCCTCGGTGATCTCCACCCCGATCAGCGCGCAGCCCTTGGGCAACAGCAAATCCTCGGCGGTATCGAACTTGTAGAACGGCATGTTCGCCGCCGAACTGGAGGTATCCGCCAGATTGATCTCGCGCATCGGCGCCGCCGGGGCGACGGTGAAGACGAAGCTGGCTCCGAATGCATGGGCGGTTCGGGTCACCGCGCCGAGGTTCATCGGCTTGCTGATCCCTTCCACGCCGATTCCAAAATATCCGCGCATGATCGCGGGTGTTGCACGAAGCGGTACTCGAAGGCAAGGTTCAGCACCGATTCAACATGGAGAAATCTCGATGACAATCGAGACACCTGTCGGCGCCACCTCGAGCGAGGTCGAGCGCGTCTATCTGGACGAGACCGATCCGGCGCCGATCGCGGTCGAGGTGACCCGGGGCGGCATGGTCGAAAGCGTGCATCGCGCCATCGTCGCGATTTCCGACGCCAAGGGCCGGCTCGTCCACGGCTGGGGGGCGATCGACCGACCGATCTACGCCCGCTCGGCGATCAAGCCCCTGCAAGCGCTCGCCGTGATCGAGACCGGCGCGGCCGATGCCTACGAGCTCGGCGAGGACGAGATCACCTTGTGCTGCGCCTCGCACCGGGCCGAGCCGATCCATGTCGACCGGGTGCTGCCCTGGATCGCGCGTCTCGGTCTCGGGGTCGACGACTTCGAATGCGGTCCCCAGATGCCGGGCCACGAGGCCAGCGCCCATGCGTTGATCAGCGCCGGGATCGCGCCGAGCCGCGCCCACAACAACTGCTCGGGCAAGCATTCGGGCATGCTGACAACGGCGGTCCACATGGGCGAGCCGGTCAAGGGCTACACAAGTCCCGACCATCCGGTTCAACGCCGCCTGATCACCTTGATGGAGGAAATGGGCGAGGTTGATCTGTCCGCCACGGCGCGCGGCGTCGACGGCTGCGGCATTCCGGTTTTCGGCGCGCCGCTCAAGGTGATCGCCCATGCCATGGCCAAGCT
>Ga0181579_10001914_pt1 | contig 16990 bp, 19 predicted proteins | sample 071ome_24_FD_132996 | JGI IMG/M metagenome (GOLD analysis project Ga0181579, IMG submission 132996) | Coastal salt marsh microbial communities from the Groves Creek Marsh, Skidaway Island, Georgia - 071402CT metaG (megahit assembly) | ecosystem: Environmental > Aquatic > Marine > Intertidal... | reverse complement strand
TAGCGCTTCGGGGCTTTTCGTATGTCGCGGGGGCTCGCTGGGGTGAGGTGGCGGGAAGCGGGGACGTACGAGCGTTGGGGTGAAGTAATGTGCGCTATTTCCCAACTGTTTGCACCTCCTCTTCGGCCGCTCCAACCCCGAGGAGCCCCCGGGCTTCCGGGAGGGGATGGACTGGGGCTGGCTTGGGCCCACCCTCGAGGCGGGCCTCGCCCGCTTCCCCTTCCTGGAGGGGCTTTCCCTGGACCGAAGGGCCAGCTGGTGGGGCTACTACGAGATGACCCCCGACCACAACCCCATCCTGGGCTTCGTGGAGGAGGGGCTTCTCGTGGCCGCGGGCTTCTCGGGGCACGGGGTGCAGCAGGCGGCCATGGTAGGCCGCCTCATGGCGGAGGAGGTGGCCTTCGGAAAGGCGCAAAGCCTGGACCTCACCCCCTTCCGCCTAAGGCGCTTCTGGGAAGGAAAGCCCTTGCGGGAGCGGGGCGTTGTGTAACGGGCTTGTGTCCACACGAGGACCCCGGCAAAAGGTCCTTGGGGAGGCTCCCCGGGCCAATGGCGAAACGATTGACCAGAGGCCCAGCCTCCCCTATGATGGGGGTTGCCTGGCGCCTGGCGGCGTAGCTCAGGTGGTCAGAGCACACGACTCATAATCGTGGTGTCGTGGGTTCGAGTCCCACCGCCGCCACCAGGAGGCCCCCCGGGAAACCGGGGGGCTTGCCTATGCGTTTCTTCCACTTCGGTTAGCATTGGCCGCCCCCGCCCCGAAAAGTCGTGAAGAGGGCAAATCGTCAGGGCATAGAAGGGGAAAACCGGTAGTCGTGGAGGTAAAATATGCGGGGCACAATCACGGACTGGGCGGAAGCTTGGCTTCTGGACTGCAGGGCTAGGGGGCTTTCCCCGAACACCATCGGCTACTACCGGGACGCGGTGAAGGCTATGGTGAAGGTGGTGGGCGACAAACCCATGGCGGAGCTTACGGCGGACGACCTTCGGGCCTTCCTCGTGAAGTCCTTTGAAGACGGCCTTAGCCCCGGCGGCGTGGCGGCTAGGTGGCGGGCGGCGCGGGCCTTTGTGCGGTGGGCGGTGAAGGAAGGGGCCCTCGGTGTTGACCCCACGGGGAAAATCAGGCCGCCTAAGGTGCCCGAAGCGGACCTTCCCGTGGTGCGGGAATGGGAAGTGAAGAAGCTTCTTGCGGCGGCGGAAATGGGGAAGAACCCACTAAGGGACAAGGCCCTGGTGATGGTGCTTTGGGACACGGGCCTACGGGCCAGCGAGGTTCTCGGGCTTCGGGTTTCGGATGTCAAGGCGGAAGCGGTGCGGGTTCGGCGGAAGGGCGGGGCCGTGCAATGGGTGCCGGTGAGCCTTCCCACCTACCGGGCCATCCTCGCCTACGCCCGGGCGGAGCGTCCCCCTTCGGACCATGACGCTTTATTCTTGACCCGAAGCGGTTTGCCCTTGGCGTATGACGGCTTGAAGATGGTCCTTCGGCGGCTAGCGGAATACGCGGGCCTTCCCCCCAAGCCGCCGCACGCCTTCCGGCGCGGCGCGGCGGTGGCGATGGTCAAGAACGGGATGCCTTCCTACGCGCTTCAAGCGATGCTCGGGCACAAGTCCCCGGTGATGACCGCCCACTATGTGCGGCTTGCGGAAAAAGACCTCAGGGAAATCCACCGGACAGCTTCACCCGTCATCGGCTTGATAAAGCGGCAATAATCTCGCCCGTGGGGTCCAGAAGCGCCCCGACAACCTCGCGCAAGGGGGCACGCCAATATGCCGACCGCCAGCGGGCGCGGCCCCACCTTGACTGATTGGTGTGGCGGTATGGGGCCCATGCGTCCCGCTTCCGTTCTGCGATGGCGCGTAAGGCGGGAACATGGAAGGCCACGGGCGCATCGGCGTAGCGGACGACCAAGACTTCTGCCCGTGTGGTCCAAAGCCACCCCGGTATGGCGCGGTCAATGTCCGAAAAGTCTTCTAGAAAGACGCACGCTGTGCGGATGGGTGCGAGGGTGCCCCCGTACGCTTTTACCTGCACCCCGACTGAGAACGGGGCGCGGTGAACCACAAGGTCAATCCCTTGAGCGTCAAGCTCCGGCGGGGCGGGGCGCACCTTCCCGTCCGGGTAAAGCTCATGTAGAAGCGCGAGAACGGCGCGGTCAGTCTCCGCCCGCTTCCCCCGGGCGAGGTCCACCGCGAAGGAACGGGCCGCGTTCATGTGCGGCCCCCCTTCCCGGGGGCGGCCCCCGGTCTGGGCGGGCCGCACATGGCAAGGGGCGCGCCTACTGCGGCCGCGTAAGCCGCGAGGCGCTCAATGGCCGGTCCACGGATACGGGGGCTGGGGTTTGCGGCCGCTTCTGCGTTGACCTCGAGGAATTGGCGAACAGCAACGACACGCTCCCCGGGGCCGAGGTCCACGGGGCCGGGGACCACGGGGAGCGGCCCTAAGGGGGTAGGCACCACGGGGACGGATGGCGTGTTTCGTGAAGAAACAAGAGCGGCCGTGGCCTCGGCGGCCTCGGGGACTTTCGCCCAGAACCCCCTCGCCCCTTCAACGCGGTCATAATGCCTCTTCTGGTGCGCCCCGATGGCGTAGCGCGCGGCGGCCCGCCCGTCCCGAACGGGCTCGGCGTAAACAAGCCGAAGGCCCGAACGGGCGGCAAGAACGGCGAGGCGTTCGCGGCGAACGCCGTAAACGATGGCGTGGGCGTGGGGGTGGAAGGCTCCGTTCCCCGCACGTGTGGCGGCAGCGATGGCGAAATGGGCCCCCCGCTCGCGGCGCAAACGGCGGGCGAGGGCGGCGAAGCAGTCTGCCACCCGGGCCGGGACCCGGGCTATGCGGCGGGAGGCTTCATCGGGGGCCTCGGCGGGGACGAGGGTAGCGCATATGGCCCCCGGCATGGCCGCCACGGCCTCGGCCTGGGCTAGGCGTTTTCGCCAAGTCTTCAGACTGGTGAAGGCCCGGAAGGACCGCCGCTTCCGTGGGCGACCACGCTTTCTTGTGGTGCGCGGCGCCGGCCGTGGCGGCCCATCGTCTTCTTCATCGGCGCTTTGGTCGTCCGGGCTTTCGGGTGGTGCGGCGGAGCCCCGCCCGGGGGCGGCGGGGGAAGCCCGTCCATGTGGGCGGTGGGCGGCCCGGGGGCGGGGGCGGCGGACGACCGCGCGGCGCACGCCCTGCCACCAGGCCCACGCCCCCGTCAGTCTGATGACGAGGAGGTGAGCGGGGCGGCGCCGTGAACGAAAGGCGTGGCGGAGAATAGTGCGCGCCCTTCGCCTGCCCCGGCGGCGGTCCCTCCGGTTGGGGATTTCCGGGCTTGAACTTCGGGCGGTCTGTGATATACTGAGCACAGGCATAGGACTTTCTCCTTTCGGCGGGCGGTCAACCTCGCCCGCTCCCTTCATTTTATCACTTTGTCAAGGGGCCAAACCACACTTTACCCGGTCTAACTTTCTAGCGTAAGCCCCGTACTAAACGGCGTTTTCCGCACTTGATTAGGGGAAGATGAAGGGAAGCTAAAGGAAAGCTAAAGGCGAAGTCTTGACTTGGTGCAAAATCACGGGGAAGGCGGAAGTGGGCGAAGTGAAATCTGACGGGGCGGGGTAGGCTACGCGCGCGCGGGGGCCGTGGGGGTGCCCCCGGGGTTCGCTTGGGCGGGCGCGGCCCTTTCTCCGGCGCTTGTGTGCATATCTTTGCGGATATGTTGCAAGTCTATGCGGCATAGCGGCGGCGCGCGCTATATAGCCCGCTAGTCGCGGCGCTCTGTTTCTTGCGGAAACAGACAAAGCGCGGCCCCCGGCTTCGGGCGGCTTGGGGTTCGCGGCCTCCTTAGGGCTTGACTTCCGTCCTTCCGCGCTTCGGGCCTCGAGGCCCGGGCGGTCCTTCGTGGGCTTCCCCGGGGCTAGCCTTCCCCGGGAAAAATCGGCGCGGCTCGTGTCGTTCCTGACTTGCTTCGTTCCCCTTTGCGCGGTCTGCAGGGGACAAGTCCCGGGGGCTTAGGGGGTTCTCCCCGGCGGCCGACTTCCGGGGAAAAATGCTCGGCGTCTTTGCCGTTCTGGACTTGCTTCGTTGCTCGTTTGTGCAGTTTGGAGGCTACAAGTATCGGCGTAGGGACCCCCTAGGGCTTAGGCCGCCCCTGGGTTCGGTGAAGGTCCAGGAGAAAAATCGGGCGGGATTTTGCCGTGTGGAAGGGCGTTTCTCGGGGGTTTGTGCAGTTTGGGGACTACAAGTTTTGGGAACTACAAGTATCACGGCGGCGGACCTCCGGGGTTCATTCGCGAAAGTTAGATTTCGCGAATCGTCCCCCCTACCCCAAAAGCAGGAGCGGGCGGTAGAATATCCCCGTGGGGCAAAAGGGGGGCGCGCCGATGCCAAGAAGGGGGGGAAACGCCCTTCAAGGCGGCGTTTCCGCGCCGTTCTTTGGAAAGGCGATGCCTCATAATCGTGGTGTCGTGGGTTCGAGTCCCACCGCCGCCACCAGGAGGCCCCCCGGGAAACCGGGGGGCCGTGGCATCATGGAAGGCGCATGGATGTCCCGGCCTTCCGCGAGCGCCTTCTTCGCCTCGCCCCCAAAGACCCCCTCGTCCTCGCCGTCTCCGGGGGCGGGGACTCCGTGGCCCTGGCCCTCCTGGTGAAGGAAGCAGGGCGCCAGGCGGTGGTGGCCCACCTGGACCACGGCCTGCGCCCGGAAAGCCCCCTGGACCAGGCCTTCGTCCGGGCCCTGGCGGAAAGGCTGGGCTTCCCCTTCTTCACCGAGCGGGTGGAGGTGGCCCGGATCGCCCAGGCCCGGGGCGAGAACCTGGAGGCGGTGGCCCGGGAAGTGCGCTACGCCTTCCTCCACCGGGTGGCCCGGGAGGTGGGGGCCCGGGCGATCCTCACCGCCCACACCCTGGACGACCAGGCGGAGACCGTGCTCCTCCAGCTCCTCCAGGGGACCGCCCGGGCCACGGGCATCCGGGAGCGGGAGGGGATCGTGGTCCGCCCCCTTTTGGCCCACACCCGGGAGGAGCTTCGGGCCTACCTCCGGGCCCGAGGAGAGGCCTGGCGCGAGGACCCCACGAACCAGGACCCCGCCCTGGACCGGAACTTCCTCCGGCTCTTCGTCTTTCCCCTCCTGGAGGAGCGCTTTCCCGCGGCCAAGCGCGCCCTGGCCCGCTTCGCCGAGGCCCGGGCCGAGGAGGAAGGGGTCCTGGAGCGCCAGGCCGAGGCCCGGCTCCTCCCCGACCCCCGCTTCTTCGTCCCCGCCTTCCGGGCGGCGCCCCTCCTCGAGGCTCCCCTGGCGGTGCGCCGCCGGGCCTTGAGGCGGCTTCTGGAAAAGCTCGGCCTTAGGCCGGAGGCCCGCCTCGTCCTCCTCCTGGAGGAGGCCCTCCGCGGCCGGCCCCAGACCCTCCCGGGGGGCGTCCTGGCCCGGCGCAAGGGGGGCACCCTCTTCCTCCTCCCCCCAAGGCCCCGCCTGCCCCTGCCCCCGGGGTTCCGCCGCCCCGCGCCCGGGGACTACCTGGAGCGGCCTTCCGGGAGGAAGCGCCTCGTGGACTTCCTGGCGGAAAAAGGAGTCCCCCGGGAGCTCAAGCCCCTCTGGCCCGTGCGCGCCGAGGGCAACCGGGTGGTGGAGGTCCTGGGCCTTTACCCGCCCCCTCCCGAGGAGGCCCACATGGCGGAGGCCTTGGCGGAGGCGGCCTCGGCCTTCCGGGAAGGGGAGGTGCCGGTGGGGGCGGTCCTCGTCCTCCCGGGCCGCGTCCTCCGGGCCCACAACCGGGTGGAGGGGCTAAGGGACCCCACGGCCCACGCGGAGATGCTCCTCCTTAGGGAGGCGGGGCCCGAGGCCCGGGGCGGGCGGCTTTACGTGACCCTCGAGCCCTGCCTCATGTGCCACCACGCCCTGGCCCAGGCGGGGGTGGAAGTGGTCTACGGGGCGGAAAACCTCAAGGAAGGCGCCCTCACCCGCTTCGGCCTCCCCACCCGGGCCCGGGGTGGTGTGCGGGAAAGGGAGTGTGCTAAGCTCTTAAGGGACTTCTTCGCCCGGCTCAGGGAGGGGTGCCGGAGCGGTTGAACGGGCCGGTCTCGAAAACCGGTAGGCCCCTCGCGGGGCCTCGCGGGTTCGAATCCCGCCCCCTCCGCCAAAAGGGATGGAGGCGGCTTCTGGCCGCCTCCATCCCTTTTCCCTCGTCCCGCTTGGGCTTTTGCGGGGTGCTCAGAAGCGGTAGCCCACCTTGAACTGGGCGGCGAGCGTCCCGCCCGCAAGGCCCAGGTCGGCGCCCACGAAGGCGGGCGCGTTCAGGAACTGGGCCAGGTCGTACTCGGCGTCGGCGCGGAAGTAGAGGCCCAGGTTGGCGAAGCTGAAGCCGGGAAGCGCCACCCCGAGGCCTACCCCCGCCTTAAGCCCTTCGGCCACCGGGTAGAGGTAGCGGAAGAGGAAGGCGCCGTTCAGGCTTCCACCCAGGGTGTAGGCCAGGTCCAAGGCGGGGCGCACCTCCCCCACGGGGGGCTGGAAGAGGAGGCAGTGCCAGGAAAGCTCCCCGCCAAACCCCTGGGTCCCGCCCACGAGGGCGAAGGAGGGCTTCAGGTTCTCCACCGAGAACTGGGCCGAGGCCAGGCCCAGAAGCAGAACCGCGGTCGCCAAAAGCTTCCTCATAGGTTACCTCCCAGGTCTATGTTACCATAGCTAAGCTTACTTGACAAGACCTCTGCAACCTCCACCCCCTCCGCCGGGAGGGCGCGGAGGCCCAGGGCCTCGAGGTGAGGCCCGAGGGCAAGCCCCAAGCCCCGGAGGAGGACCCAGGGGGCGCCCAGGTTCATCATGACCGCGAAGCCCGCGACGAAGTGGGCGAGCTCCTCGGGGGCCATCCTCGGCCCCTCGGTCCTGCCGTACCCGGGCAGGTCCAGGAGGTAGAAGGCGTACCCCTCGGGGAGGGCCTCAGGCCAGCGGGAGGCTTCCTCGGCCACCAGGAGGACGGGAGGCCCCTTCCCCACCCGGTCAAAGACCAGGTTCAGGCCGTAGAGGTGGAGGTAGCCCGCACGCCTCATAAGGCGAGCCCCCCGGGCAGGGGCCTGAACCCCTCCCCCAGGAGGAAGTCCGCCACCAGGTCCCGGACCTCCTCCTGGGCCTCCCAGGGCACGAGGTGCCCGGCCTCGTCCACCACGAAGCGGAGGGCCTCCCCCTTGGCGAAGTCGGCCACCTTGGCCCCGTGAAGGGGCGGGGTGAAGGCGTCCAGGGCCCCCTGGACCACGAGGACCCGGGCCGCGGTGCCCCTAAGCCAGCGCCTTTCGTCGGCGAGGGCCTCGAGGCGGCCAAGCCACCGCCAAAGCCCCGCCTCGCTCAGGCCCTCCTTCCAGGCCTCGTAGACCTCCTCGCTCCCCGCGCTTAAGGCCCCGAAGAAGAGGGCCCGGCCCACCCGGGCAAACCCCTCCACCCCGCCCCGCTCCAGGCCGAAGCGCAAGGCGCCAAGCCGCGCCGAAAGCAGCGCGTCCCGGAAGAGGACCGGGGAGAGGAGGACGAGGCTTCTCGCCCCCTCCTGGAAGGCCACCTTTAGCGCGTCCAAGGCCCCCTCGGCGAAGGCCACGAGGTGGAGCCCTTCCTCCGAGGGGAGGTCCAAGAGGAAGTCCAGCCCCGCCGGGGGGGCGAGGAGGCCGGGGAAGAGCCGGATCTCGCCCACGGCCCCTTTATACTCCAGGGCATGGAGGTCAAGGCCTTCCTGGAGCGGGAAACCTTGGACCGGACCCTGGGGGTCCGCTACCTCAAGGCGGAGAAGGACGAGGTGGTGGCGGAGCTTGTGGTGACGCCCAAGGTCCACCAGCCCTTCGGCTTCCTCCACGGGGGGGCCACGGTGGCCCTGGCGGAAAGCGTGGCGAGCGTGGGGGGGTTCCTGAACTGCCCTCCGGGGCACGCCGCCTTCGGGCTGGAGATCAACTGCAACCACCTCCGCAAGAAGCGGGAGGGGACGATCCGGGCCGTGGGGAGGCCCCTCCACGTGGGCCGCACCACCCAGGTCTGGGAGGTGAAGGTCTACGACGAGGAAGGGCGCCTGGTGGCCGCAAGCCGCTGCACCCTGGCCGTGGTCCCCCTAGAACCAGCCAAGGAGCCAGCGTAGCCAGTTCCCGCCCAAAAACCCCTCGTCCCCTAAGGCGCGGAGGTCCCGGTGCCGGTCCAGGCCCTGGGGCACGGCCTCGAGGCCGAACCCCCCGTCCCAGTCCGTGCCCAGGCCCACCCGCCCCCCGCCCATGAGGGCCTCGGCGTGGGCCTTGTGCCGGAAAAAGGCCTCCAGGGGAAGCCGCGCCATCCCCCGCTTCCAGGCGGGGTCTAAAAAGGCGTTAAAGGGCACGAGGCCCAAAACCCCCTCCCGCCCGGCCAGGGCCCGCAAGAGCCCGTCGGAGAGGTGCCTCTCGGAGGGCACCAGGGCGCGGCAGTTGGCGTGGGTGGCGCACACGGGGCCTTCGTAAACCCTTAGGGCCTCCCAGGCCGCTTCCTCCGCCAGGTGGGAGAGGTCCAGGGCCACGCCCAAAGCCGCCATCGCCTCGAGGAGGGCCCGCCCCTTGGCCGTGAGGGGGCCAGGCTCGGCGTTCCCGCCGGCGTAGGCGTTTCCCGTGGCCCAGGTGAGGGAGAGGAGCCTGAGGCCCCGCTTGCGCAAGGGGCGGAGGTCCTCGGGGGCTTCCAGGGCGTGGGCCCCCTCCAGGAGGAGGACGAGGCCCAAGACGCCGTCTTGGGGGAAGCGCTCCAGGTGGGCCAAGAGGTCCTCCCGCTCCCTTAGGACCCTCACGAGGCCCCGCCTCTCCCAGGCCTCGTAGAGGGCGAGCTGGGCGTAGACCTCCTCCTCCCAGTCCTCCTGTGCCCCTTCCCGAGGGTCCACGAAGAGGGTGGCGAAGGCGAGGGCCACCCCCGCCTCCTTAAGGCTCGGGAGGGTGACCAGGGGGGTGTCGGGGTGGGGGTCCTGGGCGCGGAGGGCCTCCAAGGGGAGGGTGAGGTCCCGCCCTAAGGCGCGGGCGTTCCAGGCCAGGTCCAGGTGGGCGTCCACCAGGAAGGGAGGCACGGGGAAAGTCTACAATGGGGGCGTGCGGGCCCAAGACCTCCCTCCCCTTCCCGAGACCCCCGGGGTCTACCTGTGGAAGCGGGGGGAGGAGGTGCTCTACGTGGGCAAGGCCAAGAGCCTCCGCGCCCGGGTGAAAAGCTACTTCCACGCCGAGGGCAAGGCGAGGCGCATCGCCGAGGAGGCCACAGGGCTAGACTTCATCGCCACCCGGGACGAGGTGGAGGCCCTCCTCCTCGAGGCCAACCTCATCAAGGCCCACCGCCCCCTCTACAACGTCCTCCTCAAGGACGACAAGCACTACCCCTTCCTCAAGCTCACCAACGAGCCCTTCCCCACCCTCCTCGTGGTGCGCCGGGTGGAGGAGGACGGGGCCAAGTACTACGGGCCCTTCCCCGAGGCGGGGGCGCTTCGCCGCATCAAGACCCTCATAGACCGCCTCTTCCCCTTGCGCAAGAACTCGGGCTACCCCATGAAAAGGAGGCGCTACCCCTGCCTGAACTACAGCATGGGCCGCTGCCTCGCCCCTTGCGTGGGGAAGGCGGACCCAGAGGCCTACCAGGAGGTGGTGCGCCAGGTGGAGGCGGTCCTCGAGGGCCGGGTGGACGGGCTCCTTCAGGAGCTCGAGGCCAAGATGCGGGAGGCGGCGAGAAGGCTTGAGTTTGAGCGGGCGGCGGAGATCCGCGACCAGATGGAGGCCCTAAGGGCCTTCTTCTCCACGGACCAGCAGGCCTTTGACCCGGAGATGGGGGACCTGGACTTTCTGGGGATGGCCCGCTCCGGGGCCCTCGCCGTGGTGCAGCTCTACCAGGTGCGCTCCGGGCGGATCCTCGGCCGCATCAGCCGCGTGGTGGAGAAGGAGGAGGCCACGGACGAGGAAATCCTCTGGGCCTTCCTCCGGGACCACTACCTGGAGGCCTCCCCCCTCCCCCCCCTCGTCCTCCTCCCCTTCCCCCTGGAGGACCTGGAAAGCCTCGCCGAGCTCCTCAAGCGCCGCGCGGGGCGGAAGGTGGAGCTTAGGGTGCCGAAGAAGGGGGAGAAGGCGCGGCTCTTGGAACTCGCCGAAAGGAACGCCCGCCTCGCCTTGGAGACCGAGCTCAAGCTCCGGGAAAGGCGGGGGGAGCACCCTGCCCTCAAGGCCCTCCAGGACCTCCTGGGGCTTCCCGCCCGCCCCTGGCGCCTCGAGGGCTACGACATAAGCCACCTCCAGGGCCAGGCCCGGGTCTTCTCCATCGCCGTCTTTGAGGGGGGAAGGCCCAAGCGGCAGGAGTACCGCAGGATGCGCCTCAAGGCGGGGAACGACGACTACGCCGCCATGGAGGAAGGGGTCTTCCGCCGCTACACGGGAAGCCTCAAGGACCTTCCCCTCCCCGACCTCCTCCTCATTGACGGGGGAGTGGGCCAGGTGCGGGCGGCGGCAAGGGCCCTGGAGCGGGCGGGCCTCAGGCTTCCCCTGGTGGGCCTCGCCAAGGGGGAGGAGGTCCTGGTCACGCCGGAAGGGCGGGAGCTCCGCCTCCCCCTCACCCACCCGGCCCTGCAGCTTCTCATCCACCTCCGGGACGAGGCCCACCAAAACGGCCTCCGCTACCACCGGAAGCGGCGGAGCGAGGAGCTTTTCCGGGTCCTCCAGGGCATCCCCGGGATCGGGGAGAAAAGGAGGCGGCTCCTCTTGGAGCGCTACGGGGGGCTAAGGGCCCTCAAGGAGGCCCCCCTGGAGGAGCTCGCCCGGCTTCCCGGGATGAGCCTCGAGGCCGCCCGGGCCCTCAAGGCGGCCCTGGCCGAGGAGGAGCCCGCCTGACACCACCTGCGCCCCAAAAGGGCCTCCCCAAGCCTTGGTCCGGGCCCATGTGCGGGCGCACCTCAGATGAGGGCGCTCACCGACTGGTTGGTGTGGACGTGGCGGATGGCCTGGGCCAGAAGCTCGGCGGTGGAGAGCACCGTGTAGCCCCCGTCCTTTAGGGGGATGGTGTCGGTGAACACCACCTCGCGGACGGCGGGGTGGGCGAGGTTCTCCTTGGCCCCCCCCACCAGGACGGCGTGGGTGGCCATGACCACCACCTCGGGGAGGGCCCCCGCCTGGAGGAGGGCCTCCACCCCCCGCCTTATCGTCCCCCCGGTGGAGACGATGTCGTCCACCAGGATGGGCCTTTTCCCCTCCACGTCGCCGATGACGTAGGTCACGGAGGTCTCCCGGGGCCCGAGGCGCCTTTTGGCCAGCATGGCGAGGGGAAGGCCGAGCCTTTCCGCAAGCCTTCTCGCCTCCTCGGCCCGGCCCGCGTCCGGGGAGACCACCACGGCGTTTTCCACGTACCCCTTTTCCCGGAGGTAGCGGGCGAAGAGGCGCACGGCGGAGAGGTGGTCCACGGGGATGTCAAAGAAGCCCTGGATCTGGGGGGCGTGGAGGTCAATGGCGATGACCCGCTCCACCCCCACCCTCTCCAAAAGCCCCGCCACCAGCCTGGCGCTGATGGGCTCGCGCCCCTCCGTCTGCTTGTCCTGGCGGGCGTAGCCGAAGTAGGGGATGACGGCGTTGATGCGCCCCGCCGAGCTCCGCCTGGCGGCGTCGGCGAGGAGGAGGAGCTCCATCAGGTGGTCGTTCACCGGGGGGCAGGTGGGCTGGATGAGGTAGACGTCCTCCCCGCGGACGCTCTCAAGAAGCCTGACCCGCACCTCCCCGTCGGGAAAGCGGTCCACCAGGGCCTTGCCCAAGGGCACCCCCAGGGCCTCCGCCACCCGCCGGGCCAAGTCGGGGTGGGCGCTCCCCGAGAAGAGCCGGATTTCCATGGAACCCCCTCCTCACTCTACCAGGGCCCGGGCGAGGAGCCCAAGGCGCCTTGCGGCCTCCCGCAAAAAGGCCTGGAAGTCCAAGGCCGCCCCCTCCCCGGCCCCGTCCGTCACCACGCGCAGGAGGACCATGGGGTGGCGGAAGCGCCAGGCCACCATGAGGGCCGCGGCCCCCTCCATCTCCACGGCGTCCGCCCCGTGGAGGGCGCGAAGCCTTTCCGCCTCCTCCCTTTGGGCCAGAAAGCGGTCCCCCGTGGCCACCACCCCCCGCCGGAAGGGAAGGCCCAAGGCCAGGGCGGCCTTCTCCGCCCGGGCGAGGAGGGCGGGGTCCGAGGGGAAGAAGGCCACCCCAAAGGCGGTCTCCCCCGGCTTGCGGCCGAAGGGGGTGAGGTCCACGTCCCACTGGACCGCCTTCTCCGCCAGGAGGAGGTCCAAGGCGCGGAGGGAAGGGTCCAGGGCCCCCGCCACCCCCAGGAAGAAGCTCTCCGAGGGGCGGAAGCGGGTGAGGACGTGGGCCACGGCCAGGGCGGCCGCCACCTTGCCCACGCCCGTTTCCGCCACCAAGACCCCCTCGCCCCGGTGGAGGGGGAAGGGGGCCTCCAAGGCCTCCCCCGCCCCCAAAGCCTCCCGGAGGGCGGAGGCCTCCTCGGGCTCGGCGGCGAAGAAGGCGGTCACCTCGCCTCCAGGGGAACGGTGGCCTGGACCCTAAGCCCCGCCTTTAGCACCTTCTCCGCCCAGGCCTTGGCGCCAGGAAGGTCATGGTCCCGGTAGTTGCCGCACTCCCTGAAGCTCGCCCCGGGGACCTCCCCCTCGTGGGCGAGGACGTCCTTCAAGGCCTGGGCGAAGGCCTCGAGGACCTTTTCCTCCCCCACGGGGCCTTCCACCACCAGGTAAAACCCCGTGCGGCAGCCCATGGGGGAGAGGTCAATGACCCCCGGGAGGTGGTCCCGCAAATACCCCGCGAGGAGGTGCTCCAGGGTGTGCAAGGCCCCCGTGGGCAGGGCCTCCCGGTTGGGCTGGGCAAGCCTCAGGTCGTACTTCTCCACCACGCCCCCCGCGAGGGCCTTCCTCCCCGCCAGGCGCACGTAGGGGGCCTTGACCTTGGTGTGGTCCAGGCTGAAGCTCTCCACCTCGGCCATGCCCCCATTACACACCACCCGGGGGCAGGACGGGAGCAGGGAAAGGCCCAGGCTCCAAAGCCCCCCGGACTTTTTCCGCCCCTTGGGTTCCAGGAGGCGTAGTAGACTCTTGGCGTGGTCCTGGTCCTGGATTTCGGCTCCCAGTACACGCGGCTCATCGCGAGGAGGCTCCGGGAGCTCCGGGCCTTCTCCCTCATCCTTCCGGGGGACGCCCCCCTGGAGGAGGTCCTCAAGCACCGCCCCCAGGCCCTCATCCTCTCGGGGGGGCCGAGAAGCGTCTTTGACCCCGACGCCCCCCGACCCGACCCCAGGCTCTTCTCCTCGGGCCTGCCCCTCCTCGGGATCTGCTACGGCATGCAGCTCCTCGCCCAGGAGCTCGGGGGACGGGTGGAGCGGGCGGGCCGGGCCGAGTACGGCAAGGCCCTCCTCACCCGCCACGAGGGCCCCCTCTTCCGGGGCCTCGAGGGGGAGGTCCAGGTCTGGATGAGCCACCAGGACGCCGTGACCGCCCCGCCCCCGGGCTGGCGGGTGGTGGCGGAGACGGAGGAGAACCCCGTGGCCGCCATCGCCTCCCCGGACGGGCGGGCCTACGGCGTCCAGTTCCACCCCGAGGTAGCCCACACCCCCAAGGGGATGCAGATCCTGGAGAACTTCCTGGAGCTTGCCGGGGTCAAGCGGGACTGGACCCCGGAGCACGTCCTGGAAGAACTCCTCCGGGAGGTGCGGGAGCGGGCGGGGAAGGACCGGGTCCTCCTCGCCGTCTCCGGGGGGGTGGACTCCTCCACCCTGGCCCTCCTCCTCGCCAAGGCGGGGGTGGACCACCTGGCCGTCTTCGTGGACCACGGGCTTTTGCGCCTGGGGGAGCGGGAGGAGGTGGAGGGGGCCTTAAGGGCCCTTGGGGTGAACCTCCTGGTGGTGGACGCCAAGGAGCGCTTCCTGAAGGCCCTAAAGGGCGTGGAGGACCCCGAGGAAAAGCGCAAGATCATCGGGCGGGAGTTCGTGGCGGCCTTCTCCCAGGTGGCCCGGGAGAGGGGCCCCTTCCGCTTCCTCGCCCAGGGAACCCTCTACCCGGACGTCATTGAGTCCGCCGGGGGGCACGGGGCGGCCAAGATCAAGAGCCACCACAACGTGGGCGGCCTCCCCGAGGACCTGGAGTTTGAGCTCCTAGAGCCCTTTCGCCTCCTCTTCAAGGACGAGGTGCGGGAGCTCGCCCTCCTCCTCGGGCTTCCCGACACCCTGCGCCTCCGCCACCCCTTCCCCGGGCCTGGCCTCGCCGTGCGCGTCCTGGGGGAGGTGACGGAGGAGCGCCTGGAGATCCTGAGGCGGGCGGACGACATCTTCACGAGCCTCCTCAGGGAGTGGGGCCTCTACGAGAAGGTGGCCCAAGCCCTGGCGGTCCTCACGCCCGTGAGGAGCGTGGGGGTGGCGGGGGACGAAAGGAAGTACGGGTACGTCCTCGCCCTCAGGGCCGTCACCACCGAGGACTTCATGACCGCCGACTGGGCGAGGCTTCCCCTGGAGTTCCTGGACGAGGCGGCCCGGCGGATCACCCGCAGGGTCCCGGAGATCGGACGGGTGGTCTACGACCTCACCTCCAAGCCCCCGGCCACGATAGAGTGGGAATGATGGGCGAACCCGCAAGGCTCAGGCGGCTCACCGCCGAGGAGTACCTGAGGGAGGAGGCCACCTCCCCCGTGAAGCGGGAGCTGGTGGAGGGGGTTCCCTACGCCATGGCCGGGGCGGGCCGGGCCCACAACCTGATCGTGACCAACCTGGTGCTCCTCCTTGGCCCCCTGGCCCGCAGGAAGGGCTGCCGCCTCTACGTGGCCGACATGAAGCTTAAGGTGGGGGAGGCCACCTTCTACTACCCGGACCTCATGGCGGTCTGCGCTCCACCCCCGGAGAGTCCCCTCTACGAGGAGGCCCCCTGCCTGGTGGTGGAGGTCCTCTCCCCCGCCACGGAGGGGGTGGACCGCAGGGAGAAGCTCTGGCGCTACCTCTCCCTTCCCTCCCTCGAGGGCTACCTCCTGGTGAGCGCCCGGGAGAGGCGGGTGGAGCTCTACCGGAAGGAGGGGGATATCCTCCACCAGGTGGCGGAGGAAGGCGAGGTCCCCCTGCCCTGCCTGGAGGGGAGCCTGCCCGTGGCGGAGGTCTACGCGGGGGTAGAGCTGGAGGGCCAAGAGGCGTAGACTGGAGGGGAAAGGAGGCAAGCCATGCCCACCTTTATCGTCCTCAGCACCCTGACCGACGACGGAGCCGAGACCCTGGTGAAGAACCCCGAGCGCATCAAGGAGGTGAACCAGGAGCTGGAGCGGGACTTCGGGGTCAGGGTGGTGGCCCAGTACGCCGTGCTCGGGCCCTACGACTTCGTGAACGTCGTGGAGGCGGAGGACGCCGCCACCGTGGCCCGGGCCATGCTCCACCTGGCCTCCCGGGGAAGCGTGAAGACGATGACCCTCGAGGCCATCCCCGTGGCCGACCTCATCGCCCGGCTCAAGTAGTGGAGGTTCTGGAGACTTCCGTCTACGCCGAGGACCTGGAGAAGGCCCGGGCCTTCTACGAAGGGGTCTTGGGCCTTCCCTGCTTTCAGTTCAAACCGCCCCGGCACGCCTTCTTCCGCGCCGGGCGGGGGGTGTTCCTGGTCTTCAACCCAAAGCTCACGGCAAAGGAAACCCACCTCCCTCCCCACGGGGCCAAAGGCAGCGTCCACGTGGCCTTCCGAGTGGAGGAGGAGGAGCTTCCCGCCTGGGAAGCGCGCCTCAAGGCGGCGGGCTACCCGGTGTGGTGGGCCGAGTGGCCCAAGGGAAAGAGCCTCTACACCCAGGACCCCGCCGGCAACCTGGTGGAGCTCGCCCCGGCGCGGATCTGGGGCCTGGAGGAGGCGTGAACCCCTCCCCCAGGAAACGCGTGGCCCTCTTCACCGACGGGGCCTGCCTGGGAAACCCCGGGCCCGGGGGGTGGGCGGCCCTCCTCCGCTTCCACGCCCACGAGAAGCTCCTCTCCGGGGGAGAGGCCTGCACCACCAACAACCGCATGGAGCTCAAGGCGGCCATAGAGGGCCTAAAGGCCCTCAAGGAGCCTTGCGAGGTGGACCTCTACACCGACAGCCACTACCTCAAGAAGGCCTTCACCGAGGGCTGGCTGGAAGGCTGGCGGAAAAGGGGCTGGCGGACGGCGGAGGGCAAGCCCGTGAAAAACCGCGACCTCTGGGAGGCCCTCCTCCTCGCCATGGCCCCCCACCGGGTGCGCTTCCACTTCGTGAAGGGGCACACGGGCCACCCGGAGAACGAACGGGTGGACCGGGAGGCGAGGCGCCAGGCCCAGTCCCAGGCCAAAACGCCCTGCCCGCCCCGGGCCCCCACGCTTTTTCACGAAGAGGCATAAAAGCGTTATAATCGGGCCATGCTGGAAACCGCCCTGCGCCCGGAGGACCGGGAAAGCCCCACCTTTAAGGCCAACAAGGACGCCTGGGTGGCCCTGGTGCGGGACTTCAGGGAAAGCCTGGAAAGGGTGCGCCAGGGAGGTGGCCCCAAGGCCGTGGAGCGGCAGCACAAGAAGGGCCGCCTCACCGCCAGGGAGCGCATACAAAAGCTCATAGACCCCGGCACGGAGTTCTACGAGCTCATGGCCTTCGCCGGATGGGGGATGTACGAGGAGTGGGGCGGGGCCCCGGCGGGGGGGGTGATCACGGGGATCGGCCGCATCGCGGGACGGGACTGGATGATCGTCGCCAACGACGCCACGGTGAAGGCCGGGGCCTTCTTCCCCATCACCGCCAAGAAGGTGATCCGGGCCCAGACCATCGCCCTGGAAAACCGCATCCCCACGGTCTACCTGGTGGACTCCGCCGGGGTGTTCCTCCCCCTCCAGGACGAGGTCTTCCCCGACCAGGACGACTTTGGCCGCATCTTCTACCTGAACGCCCGCATGTCGGCCCTGGGGATCCCCCAGATCTCGGCCATCATGGGGAACTGCGTGGCCGGGGGGGCCTACCTCCCCGTGATGACGGACGTCCTCATCATGACGGAGGGAAGCGGCCTCTACCTCGCGGGCCC
>Ga0181579_10001908_pt1 | contig 17003 bp, 16 predicted proteins | sample 071ome_24_FD_132996 | JGI IMG/M metagenome (GOLD analysis project Ga0181579, IMG submission 132996) | Coastal salt marsh microbial communities from the Groves Creek Marsh, Skidaway Island, Georgia - 071402CT metaG (megahit assembly) | ecosystem: Environmental > Aquatic > Marine > Intertidal... | reverse complement strand
ATGTACCGGTATCCGCCGCGATTGTGCAGGGGGACATCGCAGATTGTATTAATGCGTCGGCGACAGAAGTCGGCGTGTTTGGGCATGGCTATACCTACAGCGGGCACCCGCTAGGCTGTGCGGTGGCGAGTAAAGTGATCGACATTTATGTGCGCGACAAGATTTTTGACCATGCGGCGACGGTGGGCGATTACCTGCAAGGGAGGCTCAAGGAGTTCGGAGACCATCCACTGGTGGGCGAGATCTCCGGCGTCGGCATGATCGGTGCCTTGGAACTAGTTGCCGACAAGGCGAGCAAGAAACCCTTTGATGGTATGAAGGTGGGTCAGTTCTGCGCTAAGGCCGCGGAAGATAACGGCCTCGTCATCAGGCCGCTGGGTGGCAATCGGGTGGCAGTGTGTCCGCCACTCATCATTGAGACCTCTCATGTCGATGAACTGATCGAGAAATTTGGCGCCGCGCTCAATCTCACCCTCGATTGGGTGACTGCCGAAAAGCTGGCTTGAGGCGGGTGTCGGCATAGGCCTCTCTTGATCAACGCGGATACTCTGTCTCCATGAGTGATATGAAGTCTTTGTGCATCGCTCATGTTGAGTTGGGCGCACACCTTTACGGCGGCGCCCAGCAAGTGCTGTATCTGCTAGGGGAGCTGTCCAAGACGGAAGCCTGCTCGGTGCTGATTTGCCCTGAGCACTCAGCAGTGGGTGAGGCAGCCCGGGCAGCCGGCATCGAAGTTGAGGCTATTCCCTATCGGGGCGATCTCGACTGGCGCGCGACAAAACGCATCGTAAAGATATTGACCCGGTATCAGGTTGACCTGGTTCACGTGCATTCCCGTCGCGGTGCAGATATCTGGGGTGGCCTGGCTGCGCGCAAACTGGGTTTGCCCTGTGTCTTGTCTCGGCGTGTCGATAACCACGAACGTGCTTGGGCGGTCGCTGCCAAATACCGGCTTTACGATCACGTGATTGCGATTTCTGAAGGGATTCGTGATGTGCTGATTGCTGACGGGTTGGCGCCCCCCAAGGTGTCCTGCGTTCGGAGCGCGGTGGATTGGGACCGGTTTCAAAAGCCCGCAGACAAAGCGGGTCTGACGGCACGCTTTGATCTGCCTGAGGACGCAACGGTGATCGGTATGGCCGCGCAGCTCATTCCGCGCAAGGGTCACGACGTCTTGCTGGAGGCGCTGTCTGACTTGGTTCAGCGGTGGCCTACTTTGCAGGTGCTGGTAATGGGCAAGGGGCCATCGGAGTCAGCGATCAGGGAGCAAATTCGCACCCTCGATCTGGGTCGGCATGTTCAGCTTGTAGGGTTTGTCGAGGATCTTGAGCACGTCTTGCCGAGTCTTGATTTTCTGGTGCATCCGGCGCGAACCGAAGGTCTCGGTGTGGTGTTATTGCAGGCCGCCTCCGCGGGTATCGCTGTGATCGCCTGTGATGCCGGCGGCATGCCAGAGGCGGTGATTGATCAGCAGACAGGCTTGCTGGTTCTGCCGGGTGATGTCGGGGCGCTCACGACGGCCATCGAGAGCTTGCTCGTAGACCCCGAGCGAGCCGAGGCTTATGGCGCGAAGGGACGAGAGCGTATGCTCGCGTCTTTTTCACTCTCCGCGATGGCGCAGGGCAATGCGAATGTTTATCGCGAGGTGATGTCGGCGCGCTCCGGAGGATAGAGGTTACTCCCACGGAGGCACGGAGGTGTGGGCCGGAATCTCGACTTACTTTTGCTTTTTCTTTCGCCGGCCCGGCCGGGTGGTCTGATGATGCTTGCGCATCAGTGCGCGCATCTGGTCGTAAGACAAGCCCAGCAGTTTCGCGGCTTCATTCTGTCGCTGGTCGCAGGCCGTTAGTGCACGTTGAAGCCAATCGAGTTCCGTCTCACGCAGCAAATCCTTAAGGGATACGGGCCAATCGGGCGCCTCTTCGATTGCGCTGTTTGCCGCAGCCTGCTCTGACCTGTCGAACTGCGTCGCGCTGGCCTCTGATGCCGAAGAAAAAGGGTCTATCACGATCGTCTTGATCGGGCACTCGGGGTCAGTCGTTCTGAACAGTGAGCGCTCGACCACATTTTTGAGCTCGCGGATATTGCCGGGCCAGTGATGGGCGCTGAGCTGCTGGATCGCAGCGTCGCTAAAACCCGGAAAATAATCCCAGCCGAGCTCGCGGCACATGCGAATACTGAAATGCTGCGCTAATTCGTAGAGGTCATCGTCACGCTCTCTCAACGGCGGTAGATGCACCACGTCGAAGCTGAGCCGATCGAGCAAGTCCCAGCGAAACAGACCCTCGTCGGCCAAGGAGGGCAGGTCGGCGTTGGTGGCCGCCACCAATCTGACATCGACCTGTAGGGTCTTTTGGCCGCCAACCCGCTCAAACTCGCCGTACTCAATCACCCGCAACAGTTTTTCTTGCAGGCGCAGTGACATGGTGGCGAGTTCATCAAGAAACAGTGTGCCGCCATCGGTCAACTCGAATCGCCCGATATGCTGCTTTGTCGCCCCAGTAAACGCCCCAGCCTCGTGCCCAAAGAGTTCACTCTCCAGTAGGGTTTCAGCGATGGCGCTGCAGTTGATTTTCGTGAAAGTCTGGTCCCAGCGGGGCGAGAGGTAATGAAGACGCTCCGCAGCCAATTCTTTACCCGTTCCCCGCTCCCCAATGATCAATACAGAGCGGTCAATGGGCGCCAGTCTGGAGATGTGGTCCAGTGCGGCGGCGAGCTGAGGGGACTCGCCAATGATATTCGGCGCTTGGGAGTGCATGGGTGAAATATACACCCATAAAGGCGCTTAACGCTATTTAATAGAGGTTAATATCACCTATATGGGATATTCGGCAGCTGTAGAATATTCATAACGGTATGACATTAATGACTAAAAATAACTTGGCACATCCTTCGCTACCACCTTGGTGTGCAGGCGCAAACAGCCTGACGAGACAGGGAAGCAAGTCATCATGAAACAACGGAGAGATGAAATGGATGTTGTCAACGAGAGAGCGCTGGTTTACATGGCCGTGTTGTTTGTCTGCAGTGCCGTGGCGGTGTTCGCCGGGCCGGCCAGAGCAGCGGCGACCTTTGGAGTCGTCACGGCCTCGGTGGAGGGCGCGTATTGGTTGGGCCGGAGTCTGGCCGGCCGTTATGGAGCGTCCGATCAAGTCGTGTCAGATACCGAAGGGAGCCCGCGCTATGCGAGTTGATTCGCGGGTAATGGAAAGGGACCCGGGCGTTGCCAGAGCCAGAATGATTGGCGCGATGGTGGCGGGTGTGATGCTGATGGCAGGCTGCGGCATGGTGACCGTCGTCAGCGAGGAGGCGCCCAGCGACTACGCCCTATGTATTGAAAAGCGCGAGGCAGGTGGTGTGACGCCTGAGCTTGCAGCGCTCGACTGCGCCGAATTGGCGGAGCGAGCAGGCACCGAAAGCGTATAAGAGGAGAGAGACATGGGTATTTTTTCTAGAATATCGGACATCGTGAATTCCAACTTGAATGCGCTGTGTGACAGCGCCGAAGACCCCGAAAAGATGATTCGGCTCATTATTCAGGAGATGGAGGACACGCTCGTCGAGGTGCGGAGTGCGTCAGCGCGGGTCATCGCCGAGCAGAAAACCGCCTCACGCCGACGCGATCGGATCGCCGCCGAGGTGACCGCCTGGGAAGAGAAAGCCAAGTTGGCGGTCTCAAAGGGTCGTGACGATCTGGCCAAGGCAGCACTACAGGAGCGCCGCGCAGTGGAAGACACGCTGAGAGTGGTTGAAGATGAGTTGATGGCCTCCGGCGAACATATTGGCCAGCTCAATGAAGAGATCGGCCAACTGCAGCAAAAACTGGACGACGCCAAGGCCAAGCAGAAAACCATTTTGCTGCGCGCCAAGACGGTCAGTTCCCGAGTGCAGGTGAAAAAGCAGGTTCAGCGCGACGAGTTGGATAATGCCTTCGCGAAGTTTGAGCGATTCGAACGCAAGGTCGACAACCTCGAGGGGGAATTGCAGGCCATGGATCTGGGGCGCGATACCGCTTCCAACCTGGCCGCTGAGATCGACGCGCTGGGTGAAGAGGACTGGCTGGACGAAGAGCTCCTGCGCATCAAGGACTCGATGGCAGAGCCCGAGCCCGCGCCATCTGACGATGCCGAGTCCAAAAAGACATGACCGTAGCTGTCATAATCTAACCCAAAGGAACAGGGGCTGAGCGTAATGAGCGCGCAGTGATCAACAGGGAGAGGAAATGAACCCGTTTGAAATGTTATTCGTGCCTATGGTGCTGTTTATGGTGGTCGTGGCACCAATCTGGATCGTCATGCATTACCGTAGCGTGAATCGATCTAGTAGCCAGCTCAGCGAGGATGAGCGGCAGTCACTGGAAGAGATGTTAGTGGCAGTGGATCAAATGGCGGATCGCATCGAGTCGCTTGAATCGATACTTGATGCCGACCATCCAAACTGGCGCCAAGAGCGTGGCGGCCAGACCGAGAAGGAGGTGTAAAGGTGTCGAATCGTCAGCGTAGTTTTGGTGAAAGCCGTCGTCGCGGCTGGGGTATGGGTCTTTATCGAAACCGCTCCGAAGGATGGATCGGCGGTGTCTGTGCAGGCCTAGCCGCGCACTGGGATGTGCCCAACTGGGTTGTCCGTTTAGCCGCGGTGGCACTCTTGATGTTTACAGGCGCGCTCGCCTTTTGGCTGTACGTGATTGCCTGGGTTGCGATTGCACCCAAGGCGTCGCGATGGTCCGAGCTCCCGGAGGAGGAGGTGGAGATCGAGATGGAGTACGACGAGGATCGTCACACCTACCGTCGTAAAACGGTCTTTCGCTATACCGATGCGCCCGCCGAGCGGGTTCGCAAGGCGAAAGAGCGGGTGGCCAAGGCTGCCAGCCGCATTGAAGCGATGGAGCGCTATGTGACGTCCCGGCAGTACGATCTGAATCGGGAGTTCTCGAAGCTCTAATAAGGCCGAAAGGGGCCCACAAAAAAGGGCCCCGCAGGGCCCTCTGGAGTACCAGTCGCGATCATTCGGACCAGTAGATGTTGTCCAGCCTGTAGATCACACCGTTTTGGGTGTTGCTAGCATTAGGAAAGATTGTGATGCCCGTCGTAACGGACGACAAGTTCAGCCCTGATGCGACGAGGTCCGCGATTTGAATCGTGACGGTTTGCCAAGCGTCGCCATAACCGACCTTACCCGTCTCTTGCTCCGCTGAGCCGCAGGGGTAGATACAGTCAACCTTGACTTTGAAGCCACTAGAAGAGGCTACCTTCATCATTTTTACGTCGAAGTTCAGCGTGCCATTGGCATAGGCGCTCATATCAAGGCCTGGGTCAAACGCTTGAATGTACAGGCCCGCAAAGCCCTCCCCGGTATGGCTGACTTCAAGCACGTTGTTGCGCTCGGCATCCTCCACGATTGCCCAATCCATGTTTGGGCAGCCTGAGCTGTCAAAGCATTCGTTGTAATCAATACCCTCGTCGAATCCTTTTATGCCGCCGTTCCATTGTGGGGCAACTTCACCGTATTGGAATACCGTCCCTGAATCTGCTACGCCGGGTATCGCCTCGTACACGATATTGAAGTTCTGCTGGGCCTCGGCCCATTCGAGCGTGACAGTGTGGCCCGGTTGCGGGAAGTCAGAGACGACAACTGATGCTGAGGCGCCCCGAAGAAACTCGCCGGTGGAAGGCCGAACCACATTAAAAGTGCTGCGGCCAAACTCTACGCCATCAGCGAGAGCGATAACCGTGTGCTCTCCCGAACCCAAGTTGTTGAAATTAAAAAGCAAGCCGAAGCCGTTGTCGGAGTCGCCACAAATGCTCGCCGTGTCCCCTCGCGCGGTTCCCGCTGCTGCAACGCTTTTACTGCCATCTTCGAACTGCATCTCGATGACTTCTGCGTCACAGTTCCAGCCAGAAAACATGCCGATCCCTGACTGGGTTGAGCCGGCTGCCGGGTTCTCCAGCGAACCGTTAGCCAAGGCCAAGCTCGCTTGAAGCGCAGCGACAACTGTGGCGATGGAGAAAAACCGCTTTGTAAGTTGTTGTCTCATGTCATTTATCCGTTTTTGTAGGTCTGTAAGCTGATCGACTGAAAAGAGCTTTGCAACCCCAGTCTAGCCAACGGAGCGCAGTTTGCCGGTTGCTGAGTGATTTCGACGCCATCACTGCGATAAAACGGGTTCGTCTCGGGTTAAGCCGGAAAATTCAAGACGATTCGGTTAAACTTGCGCCCCCTTTTTCGGTGCGCTTCGCTGTTTATGGCCCCTGTTGTTTTCGCCCACGCAAATGGGTATCCGCCCGGTGCTTACCGATGCCTACTGACGGCGCTCGAATCCGGGCTGGGGGCGCCGATCGCCACACACGAGCACAGACCCTTGGTGACCGATGATGCGTCGCCGCAATTCCTGTCTTGGCAAACCTATGCATCGGATTTAATTGAGCGGATAGAGACGGACGCGAACGCTCCGGTGTGGCTGATGGGGCATTCGATGGGTGCGGCCTCAGGCGCGCTGGCAGCTGCGCGGCGGCCAGAGTTGTTTCTTGGCATCATCGCGCTGGATCCGGTGATCATTCCAGACAAAATTTGGTTTTGGTCACTGATTTTTAATCGATTGAGGCCCAATGGTATGCCGATCATCCGGCGTGCGATGGGTCGCCCGCACCAGTTTGGCAGTTACGAAGAGGCTTTTGACTTTTATCGGGCGAAGCGTGTGTTTTCCTCGGTACGGGATGAGGTGCTTATGGACTACGTTCTGGCTGGGCATGTTGAAAACGCCGCGGGCTCTGTTTCGCTGCGTCATTCGGGTGCCTGGGAGGCTTGCATTTATCGATCTGTTCCAAGGATGAAGCCGTCGTTACGAGCGTTGAAATGCCCTATGCACATTATCGCTGGCGCATCTTCTGACGTGCTGAATGAGAAGAATCTTGCAGAAGTCGAAAGCTTGAACGAGCGCATTACAAGTCAAGCGCTACCCGGTGGGCATTTGTTGCCTCTGGAGTCACCCGAGCTTTGTGCTGAGGCGGTCACACGCTTTTTAGTCGAGCACGGCCGAGGTGGAAGCTGACATGGGATTCCGTGTAGGGTCATCCCACCAGATGGCCTGACGTTCAAAGCGGGTTGACCCTATGAGCCAGAAATCGGTGACCAAACGCTGGGCTGATCTTGATCAGCGGCAGTTCTTTCCCAGAGAGCTCAGCTGGCTGTCATTCAATGCCCGCGTGCTGCAGGAAGCGCGCAATGGTTCGGTGCCGCTGATTCAGCGAGTTCGTTATCTGGGTATCTTTTCGAGCAATCTGGACGAGTTCTTCCGAGTGCGGGTAGCGGAGGTCCGCCGGCTGATCAGTGTCTCGTCCGGTGCCGAGCGTCAGGCGGCGAAAGATCTTTTGCAAGGTATTCAGAAGCGCGTGGTCGCCCTGCAAAAGGAATTCGACACGATTTACATCGATTTGATGCGGGAGCTTCAAAAAGCCAAGATTTTCTTAATAAATGAAAAGCAACTGGACGAAGGTCAGGCGGCCTTTGTCGCGCAATATTTCAGGGATACGGTGTTGCCCGAGCTGGAGCCCATCCTGCTTGAGGAATCGCTTGCCATTCCCAACCTGGCCGACGAGTCTCTCTATTTGGCGGTGATGGTCAAAACGCCTGGCAAGGATCATTTTGCTGTGCTGGAGGTGCCGTCGGAGCAGTTGGGCCGCTTCATTGAGATCCCTCGCCCTAAGGGTCGAAGAACAGGCACCGTCTATATCACGCTGGATAACATCATTCGAGCTTGTCTGCCCCAGGTGTTCAGGGGCGTCTTCGACATCACTAAAGTTGATGCCTACTGCTTCAAGTTTTCTCGAGATGCGGAACTGGAACTGGACCCGTCGATCAGCGAGAGCTTGATCGAGAAAATGGCTACTAGTTTGAAACAGCGCAGACGGGCTGATGCGGTCAGATTTGTTTATGACAAGACGATGCCTGATGCGCTGTTAAGTGCCCTGCGCAAGAGTTTTGGATTTGGTCGCTACGACAGCATGATCGCCGGGGGGCGATACCATAACTCCAAAGATTTTTTGTCTTTCCCAAATCCCGGCGGCAAGTCACTCGAATTTCGGCCTCACCCGCGGATCGATGTGCCTGACCTCGACGATCCCGAGAGCATTTTTGAGGTGATACGTGAGCGGGATGTATTGCTTTACTTTCCCTATCACCGGTTCGACTACATCGTTGATGTTTTGAAGACCGCAGCGCTAGATCCCGACGTGACATCGATCAAGATTTGTCTATACCGGATAGCAAAAAACTCGCGCGTTGCTGAGGCGCTCATCAATGCTTTGCACAATGGCAAGCGCGTGACTGCTGTCGTCGAGTTGGCGGCTCGTTTTGATGAGCAAGCCAACATTGAGATGGCCCATCGCCTGACCGAGGCTGGTGTGGAAGTGATTTTTGGCATTCCGGGGCTGAAAGTGCATTGCAAGCTCTTTTCGATAGAACGCCGTGAATCGGGAGGAATCCGATACTACAGCCACATCGGCACGGGTAATTTCAATGAGAAGACCGCACGCTTGTACACCGATTTCTCGTTGCTGACTTTTGATCAGGAGATCGGCCAGGATGTCGCGGGAGTATTCGATTTTCTGAAGTTCAATTATCGGCTCCCCAAGTATCGGTCTCTGTTGGTGTCGCCTCATAGTTCGCGACCGGGGCTGGTGGAGAGGATTGACAGGGAGATTGAGCACGCGCGGCGAGGCTATCGCTCGATGATGACGCTGAAGTGCAACAATCTGGTTGATCGCCAGCTCACCTTGAAGCTGTATGAAGCCAGTCAGGCTGGGGTCGAAATCAGGCTTATCGTGCGGGGTATGTGCTCGCTTTTGCCGGGTGTCAAAGGTGTCTCTGAGAATATTCAGGCAATCAGCATTATAGATAGGTACCTTGAGCACCCTCGTCTATATGTCTTTCACAACAAAGGCGAGCCAGAGTACCTGTTGGGGTCCGCTGATCTAATGACGCGCAACATTGATCACCGCGTAGAGGTGTTATGCCCCATCAAAGACCCTCTGATCCAACAGCAACTGCAGGACATACTGGACCAGCAGTGGCATGACAATGCGAAGGCGAGGGTATTGGATAGGGCGCAGCGTAACGAGCTTGTGCCGAGGGTTCAGTCTGGACAGGTGCTCCAGGCACAGGAGACGATCCACCGCTATTTGCAGACGGGGAAAAAGCCCAGAATGCCAAAGTCGTTGATGAGAGAGCCGTCGAAGCGTCGCAGGAAGACTTAATCTACCTTTAGGGGAGCAGCCAGTCTTGAATTTCGGCGAGATTGCGAACGACGATTTGCTGGCCTTTGGGATCTTCGTTCAGATTTTGCGGGTCAATCTGCAGTAGCTTGAAGACATAAGGTAATAGTTTCGCCCGGATGCTGAGCCGCCACTCTCCATTACTCATGCCGAAGTCATGTGCCACTACAGCCTGTTGCTCCGGCGACAATCTAGGGTCAGGTACCATCTCGATAACGACACGATGCTGCCAATCCCGGTCTTCATCGATGGTCTTATCCGAGTGGCCGATCGCCTCGGGCTCACCCCGGAAGCGGCTCAATACAAAATCGCGATAATCCTGATTTTTTTCGCACCATGCCCTGACATGCCAACGCACCCCGCTCCAGACCAGAGTGTGTGGAACAATGATCCTCCCCTCCCTGTCCGGTTGATTCAGCGACACGTAATCCACCTCCAGTCGGAGATGCTCGCGGGCGGCTCTGATAAGAGGCTGCAGCGTCTGAGGCGGTATTTGTCGGCCGGGCGGTGTCAGTATTTCAGTGGCAGTGAACGCATCCGGTAGTTGGCCAAGCACCTGCTGCATTTCACTGACGCCAGCCAGTATGTCTAGATATTCCTCGGTCACACCCTTTGTAACTTTGGGTGAGAAGGTGCTACTGGGTTTATACCCCTTCGCCGTGGCGTCGTAGTCAAGGTTTCCAGGCCCAATAGATCTTTTGTAATTATTGATGTCCTTGCTGGCCTGTTGGCGCCCTATACCGAATACTTTGCACAGGTGTGTCGTGGTCAACCTGCCTTCCCAAAGGGCGATAATTTCGATGAAGCGGTATCGGAGTATTTGCTCCCATCGGGTATCACTCATTTGGTTTTGGGCCCCTAAGATGCTGTCTCAAGTTCTGTTCAGTGCCGATCACATTAACGCCAAATGCATTTTTGGACCAATAAGCTCAAATTAGTCAGTCGACATCGTGTCTGTCGCTGCGTCGCGTTTCTGGATCAGGAACAGCCCCATGAGTGCGCAGCCGGAGCACGCCAGCATTACCATAGCCGGCTCCAGAAGTTGTCCGCGATATATCCAGCCCGCCCCAGCACCCACTGCTGCCGCGAGTAGCGCGTGAGTAAAACCGTAAACGGCTGATGCCGCTCCTGCTTGTTGTCGAAATAGCGAAATGGCCCCCATGGAGGCATTAGCAGCTGTAAGTCCCACGCCGAGAAAGAAGATAGACGACAGGCTTGCTAAGGTGAGTGGGAAGTCTGACGCGAAGGGTGCGAGCCCCGCGATACTGAGGGCTGCGAGAAAACTGATGGCAAGACCGGTCCGCAGAGTCTTATCCATGCCCCAGTGCATCACCACTCGCGCATTAATGAGGCTACCTGTCATAAAGCCCAGGACCGTCGCGGCGAACGCATATCCGAACAACTCTGTCGGAATGTTGAAGACATCCGGCAGAAAGTAAGCGACGGTGGAGAGATAGCAAAACAGTGCCGCGAAAGAAAAGGACCCCGCCATTTGATAGCCAAGGAAAGCGCGGGTAGACAGCATCAGCGAGAAGGATTTAAGCACCGTGCTGACGGTGAGTGCTTCAAACGCGGGCTTGGGGGCTGATTCGGGTAGTCTGCTTAGTGCCAAGAGCAAAATCGCCGCGAAAAGAGCGAGGGCAAGAAACACAGCGGGCCATGGAAGTAGGCCCAGGATCAATACGCCGACGCTCGGCGCAATCATGGGGATAACTGCCATCGCGCCCGACAACGCGGACATGACTTGGGCCGCCTGATTCCCCTCATAACGATCTCGTACTATTGCTCGAGCGATGACCGGCCCGCTGGCCGCTGCGACCCCCTGCAAGCACCGCATCAGCCACATCAATTCCATATTTTTGGCTACTGCACAGAGCACTGAGGTGACAAGAAACAGCAACGTCCCCGCGCGGACCACGGGCAGTCGGCCGTACTGATCAGACAGCGGTCCGAATATCAGCTGCCCGGTCGCCAGACCGATCATGAAAATGCTTAGCGTTAACTGCCCTTCAGCCTCACTGCCACCCAAGTCCCGAATCATCAGCGGAATGGCGGGGAGGTACAGATCGGTAGCAATGGCTGCGTAGGCTACCAGGCCTACGAGCGTGCAAAAAGTTAGGGCATCCGCGAACCGGTGTCGGCGGATCAATTCAATGTTTCGGCTTGTAGCTCTACTACCGGGCAGCTTTCTGGCACGAAGAACTGTCCGTTTTCGGCATCCATGACATCAAGGCCAATGGCTTTGTTATTCGAAAACAAGGCCACTCGCATGACGTAGGTAGTGTAATGATTTTTCATTTCCATGAGCTGAAACAGCTGGACCTCAGCGCCTTCATCGTTGGCCGCCTGAGTTGCGACCTGTTCCATATAGCTCTTTGCCTGATTGGCTTCCATGGGGGTGAGCGGTTTTTGGAGAATCGCGTTCAGCATGGCGCTCACAGAGGCCTGATTCGGTTCAGCAAGTAGCGTCGAGTGCGCTACGGCATTGAGTTCGTTCATACGGTAGGTGCCCCCCAAGGCAGCCGCCAGTGTCGCGGCGAGCGGCGCGTATTCTATCACCGATTTTCGCGCGGCTGGTCAATTCAATACCTCGTTGAAAAGCAATCAGTTACACTCATTTTATTAAAGTATTTGCGACTATGGGTGCCGCTTTGGAAGCACGTCAAAACACCTATTCGCGTCTCGTCAAAGATGACGAGACGCTATTCTGGATTCTCCAGTGCCTGGGCTGGACGGGTATTTCGTTGCTCACATATCTCAGTCTCAGCGTCCCCTATGACCAATACGAGTTGTCCTACCTAGCCCACAATATCGCGCAGTCTCTTGTCGGGTTTTTGCTATCCACTCCGTTACGGTATTTGTATCGCTCAGTGTGGAGCTGGGGCGGCTATGCTCGAGTAGCCGTCGTGATTGGCTCAGCGGTAATGCTGGCGGTTCTCTGGGCAGCTATTCGCTTGTTTCTGTTCATGATGATGACCGGCGAGTCGGGCTTGTGGTCCGATTTTGGCGGCTGGCTTTTCCCCTCATTGTTCGTCTTCTTCACATGGGCGGCTCTTTACCACGGCATAAAGTATTTTCAATTTTTGCAGAGAGAGCAGGAGGTGGCCGTCAGGGCTGAGTCTGCTCAGCGGCAGGAAGCACTGAAGCGCATGAAGGCGGAGGCCGAAACTAAGGCGGCTCAGTTGCAGTTGCTCCGGTATCAGTTAAATCCTCATTTTCTCTTTAACACCCTCAATTCGATCAGCTCGCTTATTGCAGCCGAGCGCGGTATTGATGCAAACGGGATGTTGTTAAAACTGTCGACTTTTCTGCGTTTTGCGTTGGAGCGCGATGATATGACGCTCACCAGCTTGCGAGAAGACTTGATGGCGGTCGAGCTTTACTTGGAGATCGAAAAGGTCCGCTTCTCTGATCGGCTCGTAGTTGAATTAGATGTGACGGCTGACGCATATCGTTGCAGTGTGCCCAGCCTATTGCTGCAACCAATAATCGAAAATGCCATTAAGTATGCAATCGCACAGGCTGAAGAGGGGGGTATCATTCGGGTGAGTGCGCGAATAGAGGATCAGGTGTTGATACTGACTGTTGATGACTCTGGGCCTGACGATCCCCAAAAAACCGTCTCGGCACCCCCAGAAAGTGAGGATGCAAGCGGCACGGGGATCGGGTTGCAAAATATCCGCGAGCGGTTATCAACCCTATACGGGGCGATGTTTTCAGTGGAGAAAGGTAGCTCACCGCTGGGTGGATTCCGGGTCAGGATTTCGATACCTGTGACGACTCAGCCGGTTATAGAGTCATGAGCGCGCATCCCGACCTAAAAGTGTTGCTGGTTGACGATGAGCAGTTGAGTCTTGAGTTGTTGCACACAATCGTTGAGGGTGTGGACGGGTTCAGCGTCGAACACACTTGCCGCAACGGCAGGGAGGCCCTCAAGACGCTTCGCGAGCATCGGTTCGATATTGCTCTGATGGATATCCAAATGCCCGGCGTCACCGGCATTGAAGTTGTCGAGCGGACTCAGGCAGACCAGCTCCCCGCGGTGATTTTTGCTACGGCTTACGACGAATATGCCTGCAAGGCTTTCGACCTTCATGCGGTGGACTACATCGTTAAACCATTCGATCCAGAGAGAGTTGCTGTGGCGTTGCGCCGTGCAGCCGAGAGGGCGGCCTCTTCAGAGTGGATGTCTGGCAAAGACGGCCCTATCAGCGCGATCGCCGAGCTGAAGGAGGCCGGGGGACCGGCTACCCATGAGCCTCATACCTCCGCCGACTTTGGTCGATTACCGATCAAAGATGGAGGCCACACCTACCTGCTATCCCACGAGGATATCGATTGGATAGATGCAGCGGGCGACTACATGTGTGTTCATGCGGAGGGCAGGGTGCATATTTTGAGGTCAACGATGAAAGACCTTGAGACAAAGTTATCGTCCGAATTTGTGCGGATCCATCGATCAACTATTGTTAACCTGCGTAAAATCAGGGCGGTCGATACGCTCCCGAAAGGGGAGTGTCTATTGCATCTTGATAATGAAGTGACGGTGCGCGTGAGTCGCAATTTCCGTGCCGCCATTCAGCACTTATTGTCCTGATTACACTACAATCTGACCCCTTCCAGTTTGTCCCATACAGAGCCCAGACTGTCGTGTTTGCGATGGGGGTCTTCGCCAGTGTGGGATAATTTGGACATATAACGGTAACTAAACTTGATCTGGGGTCCCTAATGTCCAGCCTGTCGGGCGCGCTGTCGCGCATCGTATTTTTACTATCTGCATCGTTGATGATTGCCTCCTGTGGTGGCGGGTCAGCGGAGTCGCCCGTCGTGGAGGACCCCTTCTATCCGGTTGCCGAGGAAGAGTGGGAGCTAGTTTGGCAAGACGAGTTTGAGGGTGACTCTCTGGACGCGGCCAATTGGGAGCCCCAAATTGGCGATGGTTCTGACTACGGGCTGGATCGCTGGGGCAACGGCGAGCAGCAGTGGTACTTGGCTGAAAATGCCACGGTCTCAGACGGCATGCTGACCATCACCGCTCGATCACAACAGGTGGTATCGGGCTTTCCCTACACCTCGGCGCGGCTTCGCTCTGCCAATAAATTTGATTTCCAGTACGGCAAAGTAGAGGTGCGTGCCAAAGCAGCTCTGGGTGGCGGTTTGTGGTCAGCCGTGTGGATGTTACCCACGGACACTCCCTATGGCACTTGGGCAGGTAGTGGCGAGTTCGACATCATGGAGGTGGTCAATGCGGGCACTGCGCGCGAGCGCACCTTCCTGACAGCCCACCATGGTTTTGAGTGGCCGCTCAACCAGCAAGCGGGTATGGATGTTGATGTCGAAGCGCCCGGCGAACAGTTTCATACCTACTCCATTGAGTGGAGTGACAACCTCATCCACTGGTTCATTGACGATGAGCACCTGATGACTGTCGGTGCAGAGCACTACTACTCATACTATTACGCAGGCCTAAACGAAGGCTTTAAGAACGGGAGTGAGTCGGCGCCCTTTGACGTGCCATTTCATTTGCTGATCAATCTGGCCGTCGGCGGTAACCTTCCGGGCACCGTAAATAACGCCGATATTCCCAGCGACATGGTTGTCGATTATGTCCGAGTGTATCGCTGCACCTACGACAACGGCGGCGGGCGCGGTTGCAATTCTAATGTGGATCGCCTCTTAGATCGCCCCGGGGCGCAAGAGCCCTTCATGGCCTCCTTCCCGCTTTACACCGATTCGGCCGACTCGCTCTCTTGGTTAATCGCAGGTGAGCCGCTCGTCAGAGAGCTGGCTGTGAACTCTTTTTGGGACAACGAAGGCTCACTCTCCTGGATGGAATCTGAGGTAGAGGGTCGGGGCGCTGTGATCGATATCAGCACCTCGAACATGGGCAATATCTCTATCAATGCAGCCGATGGTGAGCACATTGAACTGTTCGGTTTTGGGAACAGTCCGAATTGGTGGGAGAAGCACGCGGGAGAGCTGAAATTCGATCTGTTCATTGACAGTTCCGGGACCGATCTAGACAGTGAATTGCTGATTAAAATGGATAGCGGATACCCTGCGCTGGGCACGATGCCGCTCGCTGTGAGCGAGATGCCGCTGGATCAATGGTTCACCGTTAGCGTACCGGTGGCGGAACTGATCAAAAATGCGGGGAGTTTGCCGCTGAATACGAGTCAGGTTGTTAGCCTCTTTGTACTCGAGCCCACCAGCTACGCTCATGTCATGCTGGATAACGTCGAGCTGGCCTGTGGTCATCCCGCTAAGAATGGATGCGGTATTCGGCCTCCGGGCGGCGAGGTCGATAGCACACTAGTGCCCGTTTTCACCGACGGCGAAGTGGCGTCCATATGGGATCGTGGCGCCTGTGCGTATGACACGACTGTGGGCGGAGACTACTGTGAGAACGATTCACTGAATCTGGTCACGTGGGATGTCTCGGATTCCGGCGATCCCGATGTGGGTATGGCCATGAATGTGAACTTCGGTAATAACGGAGCCGACGGCGTGTTCTTTTTCGCTGCCTCAGCGGGGGTTGATCTCAGCACATTCGTGGGCAACGGGAAGCTAAAGTTTGATCTGCGACTGCCACCCGAAACGGCGGCGGCGGGCATGGTGTTCAAAGTGGATTGTTTCTACCCCTGCGGTACTGGTGATCAGCCTATCGATCTGACCGGTTATGAGCCCGGTACGTGGCAAACCTTCGAATACGACGTGGCTTCTTTGATTGGGATGGGCCTCAATGTGTCCAGCATCAACGCGGGTCTTGTGCTTTTCCCGACTTGGGGTAATCAGCAGGGCTACTCTTTTGAGGTGGCCAACGTGCGCTACGAGGCCGATAGTGCCGATGGTGGTGAGGACGGCGGCAGCTCCGGCAACCCAGACGCACCGCCCTACGCCGTGTTGAAAAATGGTGAGGTGGCCGCTGCGTGGGAAGACGGCATCTCTGGCTTCGATGAGGGTATTGGTTATAACAGCTGCGTGGGTGAGGGCGGTGTGGAATGCCCGAACCTAGGTTGGAATTTCGTCGACGATGCCGAGCGCGGTAGCGTTTTGCAGGTCGAGCACGGCCCAGGTTTCGCAGGCCTGTTCTTCGGTAGTACTGAGACAAGAGACTTGTCAGATTACTTGGGCGGCGTGCTGAGCTTCGACATCAAGGTTGTTGCGGAAGGCGTCAATACGGCTGGGTTTGTCATGAAAGCGGACTGCGTATACCCCTGTAGCTCTGGCGACAAAGCGATTGGCACGGTGGGTCTCAGTGGCTGGGAGACCGTGGAATTCCCGGTAATTGATCTGGTGCTTGGTGGGCTCAATCTGCAAAAGGTGAATACGGGACTGGTGATTTTCCCGCTCGCGGGGCAGACAGAGGGCGTGGTCTACCGCTTGGACAACATCGAGTGGAAGGCCTCGTTGCCTGACGCCGACCCGTAATGAAGGTCGCCAAAAAAAGCCGGGCATAGCCCGGCTTTTTTGTGCCAGTTCCTGAGTGAGCTGCCTTTAGATTTTTGCGCGGCTCACTAACTCCCTCACAAAGTCACCGTGCTGAGGCAGGGCATCCACCGTCGATTTGACTGTAACTTGTATCTCAGACAGAAATTGTGTCAGCTGATCTTGGGTCATCGCGTCGGCAATGTTGTGATAGCCAGCTGGCGTAATGCCTTGCCCCATCATGACCTGTACCCATGAATTTTCCGAGAAGACGTCATCCTGTGGTTTGAACACCCGAGCGCCGTT
>Ga0181579_10001906_pt1 | contig 17023 bp, 10 predicted proteins | sample 071ome_24_FD_132996 | JGI IMG/M metagenome (GOLD analysis project Ga0181579, IMG submission 132996) | Coastal salt marsh microbial communities from the Groves Creek Marsh, Skidaway Island, Georgia - 071402CT metaG (megahit assembly) | ecosystem: Environmental > Aquatic > Marine > Intertidal... | reverse complement strand
GTGACGGGTTTGGCGTACGCCGAGTTTGCGGTGGCCATGCCGGTGGCGGGTTCGGCTTATAATTACATGTTTGCCACGTTTGGTGAGTACGCGGCGTTTTTAACCGGGTGCAATTTGGCGCTCGAGCTCACGATTGCGAGCGCCGCCGTCGCGAGAGGATGGACGTCGTACTTCATGTCCATGTTTGGCGTGCGCGCCAACGCGGCGAGGTTGACCATTTGGCCGGACGTCATGGAATTAGATTTAATAGCAGGCGTCGTCGTGGCTGGGATGACGGCGCTCCTCGTGAGCGGGGCCAAGGAGACGGCCAAGTTTAACTCCATCGTGACGTACGTTTCGCTCGTCGTCATTGCGATTGTCATTTTCGCCGGCGCGGCGGAGGTGCATCACGAGAATTGGTCCCCATTCGCGCCAAACGGGATGAAGGGCATCATATCCGGTGCATCCGTCGTCATATTCGCGTTCGTTGGCTTTGACACGATCGCCACGTGCGCGGAAGAGGTTGCAAATCCGAGCGCCGATTTGCCCTTTGGTATTCTCGGTTCGCTCGGCGTCTGCGCGACTTTGTACGCGCTCATGTGTTTAGTCATCACTGGAATGGTTTCCTACGTCGACATCGACGTCCACGCACCCTTCGCCATGGCGTTTGCGACGTACGGCCTCGGATGGGTCGCCTCCATCGTTTCCATCGGCGCCGTGGCTGCCATCACAACCTCTCTTTTGCTCTCCATGATGGGACAGCCGAGAATCTTCATGGTGATGGCTCGAGACGGTTTGCTTCCGGCTTGGTTTTCAGACGTGAGCGAAAAGTACGGCACCCCTGCGAACGCATCCTTATTCTCCGGCATCGTCACCGGTGGATTGGCCGTTCTGCTCGACATTAACCTTCTCGCCCAACTCGTCTCCATCGGCACCCTGAGCATTTTTTGCTGCGTCAATCTCGGCCTCATCGTCAGTCGATGCACGCCGAAACGAGCGGAATGGAGCCAACGCGCGCCTCCTCTCAAACGCGCCGCCGCGCTCTTCCTCAACTCCTTAGCCTTTGGCGTGGATTACAGATCCCGGGCACACATCTCGTGGTTCGGCGTTCTCACCCTCATCGGCGTCGCCGCGTCCACGCTCAGCTTTCTCACCATTCCCATGACGAGCGCTCCGGCGACGTTTCGCATGCCCTTGGTACCGTTCCTTCCCGCCTTTGGCGTCTTGCTCACCTGCATCCTCATCGCCGGTCTCGGTGCGTTGGCTTGGATTCGTTACGTCGTCTACACCTTCGCGTGCACCGTCGGGTACCTCACCTTTGCCGTCGCTCGCCACAGATCCGAATCCGATTCGTCTTCATCCGGGTTCGCGGACACGGCGCTTCGTTACGTTTCCCTTTCGTCCTTCGCCGACGCCGACGAAGACATCCCGTCCGTCCTTCCCTCTCTCGCCCCGCACCGCCCGGAGATCGATAGCTCCGTTCGTCTCGTGCCGTCCGATCACGTCCGCAGCGACGGTTTCCCATCGGCGTCGGCCGGCTTGTAACATCAATGTCAATCAATCAGTTCCATTGTCTCAGTGGGTGGAGTAAAACGCCATTTTTCCGGAACTTTTTCCGCAAGATGAATTTCGATCGAAATGAAATGAAATCCCGACCGCGATCGCCAGCGCTCGACGCCCTCGCATGGTGACGAACGACGGCCACCGCGACGTCGAACGAAGAAGAGCCTCACTGGGGTCGCGCGACGACGGCGGGAACGGCGGGAGAGCGACGACGTCGGGGACGGCGCGCGTGAGTGGACGCTCGACGCACGCACCCGGAGGGACGACGACGACGTCGATTTTGGGAAGAATCATGGCGCGGTACGCGTTGAGCAGAAGGATGCGCGCGCGGGCGATGTGCGCGGTGATGGTGATGGTGGCGATCGCGTTGGTGAGCGGGGTCGGAGGGGCGAGAACGGGGGCGAGCATGGATGGGGGAGCGACGACGACGGCGTTTGGATCTTCTTCTTCTTCGTCAAAGTACGAGTCCCGCCCGGTGGGCGAAACCGGGTTCACCACGCAGAGTGGACGCGAAATGATGCGCGATGACGGGGGTGACGATGATTCTTCGTCTTCTTCGTCTTCTTCTTCTTCTTCGTCGTCGTCGTCGAACATTGGATCTGGGATGAGCTCGGACGTGGCGGAGATCGACGTGAAAAAGTCTACGGCTGATTCTTCATCGTCTGGGTCTTCGCACGTCAAGTCGTCCACGGCTTTGAGCACGTCTTCGACGTCTGAACCCCTCGGACGGGGTACTGTGGCTAAATCGATGCCGGTGCCGATTCCCAAGGCGACTCGTCTTCGCGTTCTCGTCACGGGCGGCGCCGGTTTCGTCGGTTCGCACCTCGTGGATAGACTCATGGAGCGAGGAAACATTGTCATCGTCGCGGATAACTTTTTCACCGGTCGCAAGGAGAACATCATGCACCACCTTCAAAACCCATTCTTTGAGTTGATTCGACACGACGTCGTCGAACCCATGCTCGTGGAGGTGGACCAGATTTACCACCTCGCCTGTCCGGCGTCTCCAGTGCACTACAAGCACAACCCGGTGAAGACCATCAAGACGTCCGTCATGGGCACGCTCAACATGCTTGGCTTGGCCAAGCGCGTGGGTGCGCGCATGCTTCTCACCTCCACGTCCGAGGTGTACGGTGATCCTCTCCAGCACCCGCAAAAGGAGGATTACTGGGGTAACGTCAACCCGATTGGCGTTCGCTCGTGCTACGACGAGGGCAAGCGCGTCGCGGAGACGTTGTGCTTCGACTACCATCGCCAAGAGGGCGTCGACATCAGAATTGCCCGCATTTTCAACACGTACGGTCCGAGAATGGCTCTCGAAGACGGTCGCGTCGTATCCAACTTTGTCTCGCAAGCTCTTCGCGGCGAACCGCTCACTGTCTACGGCGATGGCAAGCAAACGCGCTCCTTCCAATACGTTGACGATCTCGTCGCCGGTCTCATGGCGCTCATGGACAACGAAGATGAAATTGGCCCGGTCAACATTGGTAACCCGGGTGAATTCACGATGATCGAGCTCGCTGAAGTTGTCAAGGAGATTGTCAACAAGGATGCGAAGATTGAGTTCAAGGAGAACACCGCCGACGATCCGGGTCGCCGTCGTCCCGACATTTCATTGGCGAAGAAGGCGCTCGGCTGGGAGCCGAAGATTACGTTAAAGGAAGGCTTACCGAAGATGGTGGAAGACTTTAGAGAGCGTCTGAATCTCCAAAAGACGGAATTGTAAGGCTGAAATTCAAATCATTACTACGAGCGAGACTGGGGCATCGCGCGTTTGTTTTAGTTTTGTTTGATTTATCATCACAACTACCGGTAGTACTCGTATCGTCTCTCACGATCCAATCTCCTCCTTGACTTCAATTTTTACGTCTCCCGGGACGTCTATCGGTACGTCGACCTCGTCTAATTTAAGCAGCGGCACGTCCGCGCCGGCGGCGTTGAGATTGCGCTTTGAAGCGTGTGATGGAAGCATCATGGTGGAGCCAGCGCGCATGCGCTCCGCTTCGGCTAACAAGTCAGCCAATCTATCTTGATTCGCTGACGGTAAAAGCTTCGACGCGTACGGCACCATGTCGTAAAAGGACGTTCTAATCGTCACTTCCGCCATGCCGCTCACCTCTGAGATTCGGAACAAGCTAGCCTTGTCCTTGTGCCACTCCTTGACCACGGCGGAGACGTAAATCGCCGCCGCCGCCACAGACGCTGGTTGCTTTTCGCTATGATGCCCCTCGGAAATTCTCAAGTTGAGGAATGTCTTGATGACGTGCGAGCAGAGCTTGATGAAATCCATGTTGGCCAACCCGAGGTTGCCGCAGAAACGATTTACCAAGAATTCCGGCGTAATCATTTGCTCCATCATTTGCATATTCAAACCGTCGCACACCTTGAGAATAAACTTGTAACACCGCCCGATTTCCTTCACCGTCGTTCCTTGCGCCGCGCCACAAATTTCCTTAAAAGTCCGCGTCATCCCTTCTTGTCTCGCCGCAATGTACAAACACGCCGCGTACATCGCCGCGTTTGATTTACCTTGCGTGCTGTGCGCTTGCGTCACCATGCGATACAAGTCACACGCCCCATCCTTCACCACCCGATTCATCCCCATCGCGTCCGCAAACTCCCCGATCGAGTGAAACGCGCTCATCAACGCCTTGTCTGGATTCATCCCTCGGTTATGCAACCGAGACAGCGTCGCGTTCACCGTCCCATCCGGGTTTCGCCCAATCGTCGTGCTCAACCCCCCTCCCGAGAGCATCACGTTCGTCGCCCCCGCCGTCCGCGACGGGTCCGCCCCGTTCTTATCCTTATCCCCGTCCCCGAACGTTCTCCACTCCGAGCACTCATCGATGATCCTCGACTCGATCACCAGCCCGCACTCGGTGCAAATCAAATCCCCGCTCGAGTGGTCCTCGACGATGGGCGTGTGCGTCGCGCACTTTGGGCAAATCTGCGTGAACTTCTTCACCTCTTGCGCCGACGGGCTCGGCGCGTGGTTCGTCGTCTTCGTGTTCATCGCCGTCGTCCGTCGTCCGGCGCGCTCTGACGTCGTCTTCGTCGTCGTCGTCGTCGTCGAGGTTCGCGTCACCGAGCCGAGCCGAAGCGAACTGCGTGCGTGTGTTCCAATTGATTGATTGATAGCCATATGACTCTTACAGTACGAACGGATGGATTTTGGCACTTGAACGTCAATCCAACTGGAATGGATTTGGAATGGATTTGGAACGCCAGAGGACGACGACGACGGACGGACGGACGGACGGGATGGCGGACCGCGTCGTGAGTTCACCCAACGTAAAGGTGACGACGACGAGGACGGACGCGACGTCGACGTCAAAGTCAAAGTCAGAGGGACGACGGAGCGTCGTTCGTGGTGACGGCGAGCGCGATGATGAAGACGAGGACGATGATGAAGATGTCGACGATGTCGACGTCCCGCGCTTCGGTGCGTCGTCGACGCTCCGCGCGAGCGTGTTGCATAAGTTGTTACCGATGGATGACGACAGTGGGGGCGAGGAAGAAGGAGAGGAACCGCGACTTGGGTCTGGGACGGGGGGTGAAGAAAACAAAATGGACCGTCGGTTCAAGAGACGGGTGCAGAGGATGATTCGGAAGAGCGCTAAGAGGAGGAAAAAGTTGGAGAAGACGTCGCGAAAGGAAAAGTGTCGGGTTTTAGAGCGAAACCTGAGCCGAGCGACGCTTCCGACGGAGACTGTGAACGCGCTGATGTCGAATAGAGACGGCGACTCCAAAATCATAGACGGCAAGCACGCCATGGAGGTGAACGTCTACGACGTCGAGTCCCGGGGCGTTTACAAGACGAAACACAAGAAGACGTACGTGCAGGTTGCTTGGAAACGAAACATGACTCGTCGAAAAGTGTCCACGTCGAGACGAGAAGACACGGAACATCCAGTATGGTCCGAGGGGAAGGGGAAGTTTATCTTTCAAAACTGCTCGCCTGACGGTTACTTTAACATCAAACTGAAAGAGGTGCACATGTTCAGAAAAGTGGTGGTTGGATACGCATCCATTCCGGCAAAACTCATTCCTCACGACGGAACAAAGGCACACATGCGTGTTTTTCTAGACAAGAAGTCTGGTTCGAAGAGAAGAGGCGCTGGAGCTATCATTCGGTTGTCCATAGGAAGAACGATTTTCGAAGAGCCCGCCGTCGGTGAGAAGGGATACTGGCCGAGCATTGCTTCCGAAGCGGAAGTGTGCAGGCAGAGTCGACCCAAGCTGTTGGTAGTTAGCGTGATGAACGCGAGAGGTGTTTACGACGCGGACAGCTTGGGAACGAGCGATCCATACGTTAAACTAGGATTTAACACGACTCCTCTGGGCGAAAGATATCAGACAGCTTGCAAATACCGGACGCGCTTCCCGGTGTGGAACGAGCGCTACCTGTTGCGCGTGCCGGAGGATCCAGAGTGTAGCGCCGTCGTGTTCACCCTGTGGGATAAGGATACGTTCTCTAGTCACGACTTTCTAGGATCAGCCGCCATATCGCTGGCTGAAATTCCTTTAGACGGACAAGTCGCCGACGTCGATCTCGACATCAAAGGCAGAATCACCCCAGACGCCGCCGGCGAAGTGTGCTGGATTCATCCTCGCGCCTCGTCCGACTTGGGCAAGCTTAGAGTTCAAATTTCAGAGGTGGGCGAAGCGGAATCTGAGGCCATTCTCAAAACTCTTCGCGTGGGTCCGTTGACTCGAGGAGAAGGAACGGCTCTCGCGAGGAGCGTACACGTCGCCGTCGTCGCGGCGAGGCAGCTTTTTCACATCGACAACTCAAATGGTTCGTGTGATGCTTTCGCCTATGTTTCCATTGACAACGCGCCAAAGGATGAATTTTGTAGAACGAAAACAATCTTCAACACGTTGCATCCGGTGTGGAACAATGGTATAGGGCAAGTCTTCACGTTGATTGCGCGTCCGGGCGCGGCTGAAGTTTGGATTGAACTCTATGACAGAAATTTATTTTCATCGACACTCATGGGAAAAGCTGCGATATCCTTGGCTTCTTTGCCTCCCGATGGTTCTTGGAAAGAGTTTGCCACACCCTTGTACGGGACGGACGAAAATAGAAACGCACTCGTCGGATCGACTGACAGCGGTCTCGCGTGGAACGCTCACGAGCGCGTCAAGGGCGAGCTCATCGTGCGCTTGAGCGCCGCTCGCTTCCCACACGCAAATATTCCGCGACCGCCGCCCGTGCTCGATTCTATGATGTACATTAACCAACACGAGACGAACAAGTACTTGTACGTCCAAGCGCTTGGTTTCGAAGGGTTGCCGATCCGTTACAAAAAGGATAGTACAAATGCTCGAATCCGAGTATCCTTGAACACGCATCGCGATATTCTGTGCAGCCATATACAACGGGGCGTCATGGAAGATTTCGATTTTACGCCCGAAGTGATGGTGATGCCAAAGACGCATTTGAGTCGCACGCTGACAATACAGGTTATATCTGAAATGAAAAGCATCTACGGTTCAAGGACAGCCGTCAAGCTGGGGAAGAAGTTCATTTCGTACTTAGGCTTGCCCGAGTTGAATAAAGGAAATGGAAACAAGGCGGGTGAAGGTGCCCAAGGCGATGAGGTTGCGGATGCGATTGACGACGAAGATGAAGATGACAACTATGGATATGTTGAAGGTGAAGAGCGTTTTACAAACGGCAACGCGATTGGTTACGCGCAAATACGAGTGGACGATCTGCGAGTCGGCGATTTGAAAAAATTCAAGGTGAAACTGCTGCCAATGCAGAAGACAAAGTCGTGGCTTTCGAGCAGATCAGAAAATCTCGGGGAAATGGAAGTGATGTTGGGGTGTGGGTACGCAAAGTTTCCGCCGAAAAACTTGCTACAGATTGATCAAGCCGCGCGTCCCACCTTGGGATCGTTTACGTGCAACATTGCATCTGTCATCGGGGATCGAACGCCGAATCAACATCTCGCCCCGGTTCTCGACAGCCTTTTGAACATGGCTTCTGGTTCCGCTGAAAAGTTCGGAAATCACGTGTGGGCATCGGTGATGTGGGATAACCGCTCCGAAACCGTCAAGTCGACGCGCGAGTATTTCAAGTTTTCCATCACAGAAGCGGCGAGCGATATTCGAATAGTCTTCAAGTGTCGCGACGTACTCACAGGTGGAGATAACATACTCGGGGCGGTTTCAATTCCCATCTCGACCGTCTTAGAGAGTCCTGGACGTAAGATCGATTCTTGGTTTAACATTACACCACCGAATTCTGAGTTTTTGACTGAAGAGGAAATGGAAGATCCAAATCACGCAATGTGCATTTACCCGCGGTCAAAGGGATCCATCTCTGATTGGCAAGGCTTTGCGCGCATCAATCTGTCTTTCGAGTCGAAGAGTTCAAAATGGTCGGAATGGGCGTGGTACTTGCAGCAGACAACTTCGCCGCAGAAAACAAATCACATTCCCGACACCATAGACGGAGTCATTCTCAGCCTACATCGTCTCATTGAATCCATCGTCTTCCCCATCAAGATGTTTGCTCGAGCAGCCGTCTTCATGTGCAACCATCCGCTTCGCGCGCGGGTAAAAGTATTTTGGTTCTCGTATCACACCTTGTGCTGCTTGACGTTCAGACGAGCCATGTTGAGTAGCTTTATTTTGATATGGCTCCTCCCGGGATTGTTTGTCTGCGGCTATTGCTCGAGATTTATCACGAGGGAGCTCTTGGCGCATTTACCGTTATTTACGGATGACGAAGCAAATGCAAGCGTGCTGGAGAAGACCCGGAGAGAGGTTATACAGTTGGGTAAAACTAGGAATAGAAAGCTCCGCAAGTATCGCGACAAGTTTTTGGAAGAGGAGAAGCTCGTCAAACTCCGTGCGCAAGGTCGCGCCGTTGAACTGACGGAGAAAGCGGTGAAGCAAGGTGTGCGCGCTCGCAAGGCGAGGCGTCAGAGAGCCGGTATCGATGACGAATTACCCAGTGTGACGTCGATGCTTCTTCCACAAAATTGGATCAACGGCCTAGTCGCCGTGTTGACGTCAGCCAACCCGGCAGACATGGTGCTTTCTCTCATTCAAAGAATTGTGTGGAGACTCCTCAAAATTATCAAGGATGCCGGTACGACGCTCGTGAGAATCGATAAAGTCGTCACATCAGGCGGCCCGAGACTGATGCCTGGAGTGTGCAAACTGGCGGGCACGCAATTGGAAAGTATCACCGACATGCTCGATCGACCACTCCAGCTCATCACATGGGACCATCCAGCCCTGAGCAAGTATTTCTGCACACTGGCCGTCATGCTCACGTTGGTCGTATGCTGCTGCCTCCTTGTCGTCGAAAAGATATTTTCGCTCGTGAACACGTATTGTCCAATCAGGCTTTGGCATTTCGTCTGGTTGATTGGCGTGGCGCCGACGCTCCCAGTTATGGCGGTCCACCTCAAACGAGTCGCTGTAGGCGTGGAATACGCCCTGCAGCTCGTTGTGGGCATGTACGTGCCCGTCATGCCCGTCTGTCTGGAGACGATTGAGGAAGTCAAAAAATTGCTCGAGGCTGATTTGCAGGACAAGGCGAAAGTTCTGAAGGACCAAGTCCGAAAAGAACTCGAAGTGAAGCGTCTGCAACGCGAAGAGTTAAAGGAAAGACGCGCACGAGAAGCGCAAGAAAGGTTCAAGAGACGACATCAAAATCCACTTGAGTGGCTCGGCGCCGCCGTGGCGCGCGCACCCACATCCTCGAGCGTTCTCCACAACGAGCGCACCATGCGATTCTCAAGACCAGGTCACGAGGATGCGCCGAGTGTAGATATTTTCCGATCGAACATCCAGTTTGGGAGCGCCACCGTACACATTTTCAGCTCTCTGATTGCGTTCGCAATGGCTGTTCCAATTCGCGCCATAAACATGCCGCTGCGCGTGATACAGCGTTCCACCGAACGACGACTCGACGCCTGGGACCGATTGAACCGCATTCGCACGATGAATTGGCTCATGTATGAGTTCTCTCTTCGTAAAAATTTACCGTTTGGTAGCGTCAAGGTTGACGTCAAGGCGGACGATGGAGGCGCCGCGGTCGCCAAGTCTCCAGCTAGAAATCGAGTCGTCGAGGTTGACAACGAAACCGCCATCGTCACCGCAAAGAGCGCAACAAAGTCAATGATAGAGCATAATAATTCATAATATGCGTATAGAACACATAATATAGTAACTGTAGAAGCAAAGTAATTTCCGTGACGCAAATTGCGTTGGCTCATTTTATGGGCGTTTAGATGATTAAATAAGAGAAGTCTCAACCCTGGCGCTGGTGGGCGAAGCGCGTAACGCGCGCCGGAAGTCGAGGACACAGACTTGGTGAAGTGCGAGCCGCCGCTCACATTACAACTGACACTAGCTAATTGAGACGCTTGCCCGAAACTGTATCTCGGAGGCGCCCGTCTAACGAGTCACGGCGGGATGCGTGAGTAATTTCACACACCCGCGCAAAGTCGTTTGTTCGTTGACGCGGAGATTTACTTCTCCGTGGCTTCGCGCAAACGACGAATGGTGGAGCGGACAGTGACGGAACCGCCGGTGTTGAGGCTGTACGCACCACCCGCCTTCGTCTTGTTGCACCCCTTGCAGCACCAGATACCAACGGCCTTACGCTTCATGCCGTACTTGCCGCAGAAGTCACAGAAGAACTTGGAGTGCTGAGAAACTTCCTGCTTCTTGACAACCTTACGGAGGGAGGCACCGTAACGGGTGCCGTACTTGCCCACAATGCCTACGATTCGGAAAGAAACAGATTGTCAGTAAAAAGTAACGTCGATTGCTCCCTCAAAAGAGCTCGTGGGTACGCTCGCGCGTCGCGTCGAGCGCGATCGATTCGTCAAGGCACGAAAGCCTGACCCTAAAACGCGATGCCGTCACCCTGGTCACTCGAGCGTTGGCGAGAGATCCCGAGGCGAGCGTCGCGTCGAAGCGGCCTGAATGTGATACGTACCAACTTTCTTGGTGCGCTTAGCCATGTCTAGAAAGTTATACTAGCCTGCGGTGATGTGAAAGCGCGGCGCCAGTCGTCAGTCGATCCGTTCTCGCGCTCTCGAGAACCCTAGAGAAATCGCGAACCCCCGCCCCTCCCGCGCGACGCGACCCGACACGAGGTCATTCGCCGATTAAAATCAACCAAGAATTCATCCTCTCTCGCGCTCAGTTCGTTTCGTCGTCGTCAAGCGTACCTTGCTCGAAAGCGCGCGCTCAGTAAAGGCGGATCGTCCCTCGCGGGAGAACCTCCTCTTCCCGCTCGTCGTCTCTCTCCTCTCTTCTCTCGGACATGTGGAATTTTATATCTCCGCATTTTCGCTTTTACTACATGATCCCGATTCTATATCCATAGTACGACGTATCTCTGTCTTTTATTCGGACATGTGATTTCCTGGTTCGCGAACCGTCAACCTTGTCCGTATACACTCCGAGGTTGCTCAGAGCCCAGCGCGGCGGACGCCGACGGACGCGCCGACGGACGCGCCGACGGACGCGTCACCGACCGACAGACTGGGACGCGAGGACGATCGATCGATGACGTCTCGATGCGTCGACGGGGACGACCGCGACGCGTCGTCACTCGAGACGTGGGCACGCGAGCGGGGCGTGCGCTGGTGCGCGTCGGTTGAAGTGCGAGGACAACCGTCGAGCGATGGTTCGACGGCGCATCGGGGCGTGTACGCGAGGGTGGACGGCGAGGGCGTGTCGAGGGATGAGGCGGTAAATCTGGTGACGATTCCTCGCGAGGCGATGATCGCGTGCGAGCGAGATGAGGGGAAGAGACCACTGGTTGGGGGAGTTTCAGAGGAGGCGGCGGCTCGCGACGAGCTCGCGCTGGAGTTGCTTCGGCGCAAGTTTGACACGGAACGGAGCTTTGGGCCGTACATTGATTCCTTACCCGAATCTTACGCGTTGTTGCACTCTTGGAGCGACGCCGAGGCGCGTGAGCTGCAGGACGTCACGGCGATGGCTTTGGCGCGGCGAAGAAGACTCGAGCTGGAAAAAGCGTTCGAGCGCGTCAAGCCGGAGGTTATCGAAATAACGCGTTGCGAATCGGAGGACGACGCTTACGCTCAATACCGCTGGGCCTGTGGAACGGTGAGTTCTCGCGCGGTATCCGTGCCCTTTCACGGTGCTGGGGCGCTCTGTCCGGTTGGAGACATGTTCAACTACGCCCCGCACGATCCGCCGAGCCTCATTCGAGTCGTCGGCGCTCCGACGTTCGGCGTTCGCTCCGAAGATGACGACGAAGACGACGAGCCTGGGATCGTAGGCTCGGAAGAACGAGAGCCGGTTCCAGGCGACGGTGCGTACGATGAGGTGACGCGGTCGTTCTCGTTCCGATCCTCGGTTCAACCGCTTGGTAGACGCGGCTGTCTACCGGGGGAGGAAATTTTTGTATGTTACGGAGAGTATTCCAATCTCGAGCTCTTGGATTTCTACGGATTCTTATTAGAGCCCGACGTTAATCCACAAGATTGCTACACGCTAGATGTGTGCGTAGACGATTCAGAAAGGTCGACGATGCCGCTGAAAGTATTCGTCGGTGGTTTTGATTGGAACGATTTGGCGGAGATTCGCATTCGGTCGGCGCTCACGAAGGTGCGCAAAAACGAAAAGTACCTGCGCGACGTCGCTCGCCAGGGAGGCGCACTCGGCGCCGAAGAAGAGTTCGCCGTGTTTGACGCCATCAGAAAAGCCGCCGGTGAGACGTTGATGAGTTTCCCAACCACAGCGAAGCAAGACGTCGACGCGCTTGCCAATTTACGAGCGTCGATGAGCGAGAAAATTCGGCTCGCGACGACGTGGCGCCTAGGAATCAAGAGGATCGTGCAGCGGGCGTACAAGTGGGCTGACGCGAGATGCACGGAAGTACGATCACAGAGTGGGTCAATCGAACGCGGGTTGGGGCGGCTCAAACTTGCGCACGTCGCCAGGCCCAAGTGACGATGTAGCTAGAGACTTAGAGATATCTTACAACACGTTTTTAGAAAGTACTAGGTAGGGACGAAGACCCTCTCTCAGTTTCGATTCTTAGAGTCGACGATGATTGTCACCGGACCGTCGTTGACGATATTCACCTCCATCATCGCTCCGAACTCCCCATCCTCGATCACCCCGCCGTACTCGTTTCGAGCCTTTTGCAAAAACGACTCGTACATCGCCTTGGCGCTCGACGGCGGCAGCGCTCGATGAAACGACGGCTTATTCCCCTTGAGCTCGGCGTGCAACGTAAACTGACTGACGAACAAGACGTCCAAATTTTCATCCTTGATCGATCTCGACCACGCCTTGGACCCGTCCTCGCTCGACCAAAGCTTCGTGTTGAACGTTTTCCTTAAAACGTATTCCACATCTTGTTCGTCGTCGTCGTGACCGATGCCAACCAGAACGACGGCACCGCGACCGATGGAGCGCGTCACCGAGGCTGAGGACCCGCTCGAGGACGACGGCGTCACCGTGACGCTTCCTCGCACGCACTTTTGTATCACCGCGCGCATCGTCGGGTCCGTCGTCGTCGCTTTATGACGACAACTCGCAGTCGCGTCCTCGGGGCGGCACTTCACCTCGCTCTGAACTCGGCTCGATGACGTCGTCGTGCGCGAGTTTGAGAATGGCGTCGACGACGGCGACGACGCGGGTTCGACACACGAACGTCGCGGGGACGCGCATGCGTCGATCGTGGCGCGGCGAGACGGTTCAACCTCGCGCGTCGTCGTCGTCGTCGTCGTCGTCATCTTCTCGAACGAAGAGCACGAATGGTGGCTATGCGTTGGACGACGACGATGACGACCCGTGGAGCGCGCTCGGGGTGGCCCCTGGAGCCTCTGCCGAGGCGTGTAAGCGCGCGTACAAACGTATGGCAAAACTTTATCACCCAGACGTCAACCCCAACGCCGAGGAGCAGGAGATGTTTCTCAGAGCGAAAGCCGCGTACGAGACGCTGAGCTCGGCGAGCGGGAGCGATTTGCAAAAGGTGCAGACGTACGAATGGAAACTCAAATGGAAGGAACAACTGAGAAAGATGCGAGACGCCAAGGCTGAAAAAGAGCGCGAAGAAGAGGCTGAGCGCGTCACCATGGTTGGAACGGAGACGATGCGACAGCAGATTGCGTCGCAAATGGCTGGATTACGCGATAGAGATCGGCGTCGAGTGCGAAACGTCATGAAGCCGACTCCGGTTAAATTTGACGAGCCGTTCGCTAATATCGACGACGATTACTCCTGGAATCACGAGGTTCAGTGAAACGGTGAGCTGAGTGATATTATACTAAGTGCTTTAGGTCTAGCGCGCGCGCGTTTGTAAGTAGGTAGATAAACTTGTCAAAGCGGCTCGACGCGCGTTTCTTCCCTCGTTCGCATTCAGGCTCGAAGCAACACTTTCAAAAGTGCCATGCGAATGAAAAGACCGTTTTGCGCCTGTCGGAAGTAACCGGCACGGGGGTCGGAGTCAACATCGACCGTGATCTCATCGACGCGCGGGAGCGGGTGCATGACGACCGAACTCTTGGGTAAAGCGTCCATGATGGAGCGATCCACGATGTACTTGCCGCTCGCCTTGGCGTAATCATCCGGGTTGAGAAATCGCTCCTTTTGAATACGTGTCTGATACAGGACGTCGACGTCGGCGGCGACTTCCGCGAGATCTGTGGCCTCTTCCCACTCGAAACCCTTGGCCGTGAGCATGTCTTTGATGTCATCTTTCATCTTGACGACGTCTGGCGCGACAAAGTAAAACTTGACATTCTTAAACTGCGTCAAAGCCGTCGCCAAGGAGCGCACTGTTCTGCCGTTCGCCAGGTCCCCGACGAGGGCGATTTTGAAATCATCCAGACGACCAATCTCTTTTCTGATGGTGTACACATCCAAGAGCGCCTGCGTCGGGTGTTGTCCCGGGCCATCACCGGCGTTGATGATTGGCTTTGACAAAACGGTCGCCGCGCGGCGAGCCGAACCAGCGGTGAAGTGTCTCAACACGATGATGTCTGCGTATCCCTCAACGGTGCGCATGGTGTCTTCGAGCGTCTCACCCTTTGCCGCGCTCGAGTATTCACCAGCAGATTCCGTGCTCACGATACCACCGCCTAAACGGCCCATCGCAGCTTCAAAGGACAGTCTCGTGCGCGTGGACGGTTCGTAAAAGAGCGTGGACATCAGGTAGCCCTGCAACAAAAGAGACTCCGGGGTCCCCGGTTTAACCTTTTCCATCTCATCCGCAATGTCGAAGAGCTCCTCCATCATCACCCGATCAAACTGTTCAGCTTCAACGCAGTTCTTGAGATCCTTCAGGCCCGTCTTATAAGACGTCGCTCGCGTCGCCGATGCCACTGAACCACGACGCCTCGTCATCATCATCATCATGTTTGTTGTTGAAGCACAACCCGTGCCCGTGGACTTTGACGTCGAAGGACCTCGCACAGATCCCGGACGCGACGCAACGGATGTCGTCATCGCACTCGCCGTCATCGTCATCATCATCGTTTGCGCTTCAGTCGACGCGCGTCGGTGTGGCGCCGCCGACTGAACAAGTCGATCAATCCATCGGTTCCAACGAAACGGTTCGTTTTTTATTTTTTGAAAAAGAGCACAGCGTGGGTTGAGAAAACAAATTTGTCGTATGCATCATCTAAAACAAATTGCCGTACACGGCGCTAGTCGCGTGGGTATCGCCCTGCGCGCGAAGGGCGTTCATAGGATCCGCCGCGGTCTTGCTAAAGACGTTTGGTTCGGAGAACGGAGCCCACATGTCTCTAAACGCGTAATCCGCAATGGCGAGACGTGCGTACTTGCGAGCGCTCGCCTTCAGTACGTCGTCCAAATAATCGAGAATGTTCACCGTCGGATCGAGTCTCCACTGCCAACCTTCCAAAACCATGACGGTGACGACGGCAATCATGACGTTCGGGTCGAGGCAGAGGTGGTACTTCTGCACCGTCTCAAAAATGGCACCCATGCAATCGCCCGCTCGCGGAGTCGACTCTTGGAATTGATTAACGGCAACGGCAATGTCTCGCCTAAAGTCAGTGTAATCCACGTTCGCCTTCACGTTGTCCGCAAAGGAGAGGATCGTGTCCGCGACAGTGCTACCGTCCCAGGTGACGATGGCTTGGAACATTCTCGCGAGCGACGCTTGATGAAACGGCGTCAAGCGCGTCGCGAGACCAGTGTCTAAAATGATAATCTCCGGTGACGCGTCCGACAACGTCGTGGTGTCGTCGTCGTCGTCGTTCTCCTTGATTGAGCTCGACTGTTTCCCGCGCATCCCCGCAATCGTGGAGAGCGTGTGCGCCACCCCGTTGGGAAGTCTGACGAGAATGTTCCCGGGGTGCAAATCCGCGTGCAAGAAATTGTCGTCAATCAGCATCTTGAAAAGCGTCTTCACACCCAAACCAGCCAGCGTCTTGTTTTGAGGATTACCAAGCTGCTCCTTTGCGGCTTCGGGTGAGAGCAAGTAGCTAGCGATGCTCACGCCTTGCTCGTACGTCTCGACGAGAACCTCCTCCGTGGCGAGTCCGGGGATGGGCGTCGGAAAGCTCACGGCGGGCATGAGCAAAAAGCTCTTTCTAAACTTATCCAGATTATCCGCTTCGTGTCGGAAATCAACCTGTTGCAGCATGTGCACACCGAATTGCTGAATTGTGTTTTCCAGTTGCAAAGGCTCCAACCACTTGATACTCTTCGATAAGGATGCCATCCACACGAGAATCTCAAAGTCGCGAGTCAGGGCGTCCACCACGCCCGGATGGCGTACCTTGACCGCCACCTCTCTCTTTTGGCTCCCGCGTCTGATGCGCCCGTTGACGAGGCGCTCTACTTCTCTTCCGAGACCAGCCGCGCCGTCGCGCCACTCCTCAAGCATGCCGAGCGCTGCGCGAGAAATTTCCCCGCTCATCACCAACTCGATGCCCGCCGATACGGATCTCGTCAATCGAAGCGCGAGCTTTGTTGCCGTCAAGTGTTCCTCCGCGACTCCGGGCTTGAGTCTGGCCCTGTGAATTTGTGCCACGCTTCCGCTCGCCAGAGGTTTCTCGTCGAACCACTCGAAAATGTCCTCGAAGCTTTTGATTGACTTGCCGTCGTCCGACGACGTCACCCCAGCCGCCGCGTCGCCTCCGTACGCGCGTTGCAAGATTTTCTTCGTCTCAGCCCAGCTGTGCTCGGGCGCGCCCGCCTGCAAGTGCTCCAACTCGTGACACATCGCCGCAGGGAACACGTCGTACCTCGTCGACGCCCACTGCCCCCACTTGATAAAGGCGGGCCCGCACGCCTCGAGCGTTCGCCTGAGCAACGAGTACCACAGCCTGTTTCCCCACGCCCATCCGTCTCGCAACAACACGGGTGCCAAGAAGGCCAACGGGGAGAAAACGACGGCGAGCTGAACCCCACGAGCCCACGTTTTAACGCGATAGCTCAGCGATGTCGTATCGATCGCCTGAGAAGACTCTCGTCGTCGTCGTCGTTCCGCTCGTCG
>Ga0181579_10001904_pt1 | contig 17024 bp, 15 predicted proteins | sample 071ome_24_FD_132996 | JGI IMG/M metagenome (GOLD analysis project Ga0181579, IMG submission 132996) | Coastal salt marsh microbial communities from the Groves Creek Marsh, Skidaway Island, Georgia - 071402CT metaG (megahit assembly) | ecosystem: Environmental > Aquatic > Marine > Intertidal... | reverse complement strand
GCCACCTTGCGGCACCTCGGTATGCCCGCCAAAGATTAGTAAATCTCACGAAGACGACGCATCAACACGGAAGCCGAGCACACATCCATGTCCGACCCAGATCAATCTACCAGCCCGTCAACTCATGCCCTGTCAGAACCGGGTCAGGACAATCCTAAAGGCGACGTCGGGCACACGAGCAGCCTGCCCCTGTTGCTGGGCTACAGCGGCTTGCTGCCCATGGCAGCCATACTCTTAGGCCAGTGGTTATTGCCGCTTTATAGTGACCAACTTTTGTATTTGGCCACGCTTTATGTGGGTGCGATTTTCGCGTTTCTTGGAGGCATTCAGTGGGGTTTGACTCTTCAGTTGACCGCCGCAAGTGGCGGCAGAGAAGCACAACGGCTGCTGGTCAGCGTGCTGCCGGCGCTAGTGACGGTGATCGCCTTAGTGATCCCGCAGGCCTTTGGATGCCTTCTATTGGGTCTGGGTCTTTGGGCGCTACTGGCCTTTGAATGGCTAAATCGCGGCAGCCTGCGTCACCCGACCTGGTATCTGCCACTGCGCATCAATTTAACCGTACTGCTCAGCGGCTCTCTGGCAGCTGCTCTATCGCTTGCTTAGCCAGCGTTCAAAGTTGACTGAACTTTGACGCTTTCTATACGAGGCAGCCGATTATGCTGGCCCCATCAGTCATTCCTGTGAAAACCAAGGCTTGCTATGCCGACGCCTAAAACGACTCTTTCCGACGCAGACATCAGCCGCATCATTGAAATGGCGTGGGAAGACAGGACGCCCTTTGAAGCCATCGCCGCTCAATTTTCAGTAGACGAAACCCAGGTCATCAAAATCATGCGCAGCAGCATCAGCGCAGGGGCCTTCAAGCGCTGGCGGGCGCGAGTCAGCGGGCGAAAGACCAAACATACGGCGCTTCGCCAGCCGGGAGTGTCTCGACACCAATCCAGCACCCACAATAAGGCCAACCGTTAGGCGGCGGCCCGCCAACCTAATCGCTCTTTTGAATATTGCCCATGGTGCCCATAACCGTGGAGACCAGAGTTGATACGTCTCCCAATTGGGCCGGCACGATCATAGTGTTGTTGGTTTGGGCCAAACGGCCAAACTCTTTCACCCACTGCTCGGCCACCCGCAGATTGATTGCGTCCTTACCACCGGGCTCGCTCACCGCTGCACCGACCGCTCTAACGCCAGCGGCGGTGGCTTCGGCAATCAGTCGTATCTCTTCAGCACGACCCTCGGCTTCGTTAATTTGCCGCAACTTTTCCGCTTCCGACAGGTTGATTGCTTCCTGCCGCTCACCTTCTGAGACGTTGATCCGTGCCTGCCGCTCACCTTCGGAAGAAGCAACCACCGCCCGACGCTCACGTTCGGCACGCATTTGCTTTTCCAGCGCGTCCTTCACCGAAGCTGGGGGAACGATGTCTTTGATTTCGTAGCGCAGGATTTTCACACCCCACGGTTCCGCAGCCCGATCCACAGCCTGAACCACTTGAGAGTTGATGGTTTCGCGTTCTTCAAACGTGCGATCCAGCTCGATCTTGCCAATCTCTGAACGCAAGGTGGTCTGAGCCAGTTGAGAAGTCGCGAACAAATAATCTTGAATCCCGTAGCTGGCCGCTCGTGAATCGTTGACCTGCAAGTAAATCACCCCATCAATTTCCACAGAAATATTGTCCTTGGTGATGCAGCTTTGAGATGCCACGTCCACAGTTTGTTCTTTCAAAGTGTGTTTGTAGGCCACCACATCGACAAAGGGCACCAAAATGTGAAAGCCGGCATCCAAAGTCTTGGAATATTTGCCGAGCCTTTCCACAACGAATTGCTCCCGCTGGGGCACAACACGGGCGGTTTTGAGCAAGACAATCACCACCAAAAGCGCCACCAAAACACCCAGAAAAAAACTCATATCCATTAGTTGTTCTCCTGTTCAACGATCAGGGTATTACCGTCCCTGCCTACGATCTTCACCAGCGCACCCTGAGCCAGGGCCCCTTCAAGGCTTCTCGCATTCCAGTCCGCGCCGCGATAATGCACCCGACCCCGTTCGGGACTGACGTCATCAAACCCGCTCACCACGGTCACCTCTTTCCCTAGATAATCTTCATCAGCACTACCTTGTACTGACTCTCCAACAAGGTGGAACTTCAACCGAGAGCGAACACCAACCAGCAAGACCAAGGCCAAGCCAGCAAACGCCATAAAGGGAATACCGTTACCGGCCGGCATGCCCAACCAAAGAGCGATGCCAGTAATAACTGCCGCCAGCCCGATGAAAAATAAAATGAAGTTACCCATGGTGACTTCAGCAATAATCAGCGCAAAGCCTAAGCCCAACCACAAGTACTCGCTGTTCAGGTCCATGATGCCTCCGTAAAAATCGGTCCCAAGTCCATCTAGGACAACGTGAAGGTGCCCTTTATTACCTCGACGCAGTGTCCGGTAATTTGTGTTTTTAGAATCTGCCCATTGTCGCGGATAACGTCCACAATTATTCGGCTCGGGCGCAACATTTCTTCGCCCTGCAAAATCTCGTAACGCCCTCTACCCTGCAGATTTTCCTGCTCCGCCAACAGGCAGGCCAAGGCCCCCGCCGCACTCCCTGTAGCAGGATCCTCAAAGATGCCGTGCAACGGATCAAACATCCGCGCACGGATGGAGCGCAGCCTGCGATTTCGGTACGCACGACAATAGACATAGACCAAAAACGGGTCATCCGTACCGGCCGCATCTCCCGGCGTTTCGGGATGCAGACCCAAGCGATGAAACGCATCGATTTGCGGGCAACAGGCCTCCAGAGCCTCAAGTCCGGACACTTGCACAAGGGGGAACTCGATGCCGACACTGGCAATGCTCGACCGACCACCCACAGACACCACCTGCTTGGGGTCTAATCCCAGCGCTCGCGCCATGTCTTCATTGCTGTGGCCGGCACGCTGCCGAAAAGCCTGCGGGGCAGTAATCCGGGACTTTTTTGGGGAACCGTCCGCACTGACTTCAACCACCACTTCGACAAGACCCGCAATTTCCTCGAAGTGCATCACACACCAACGAGTGCTGCCGTGAGACACCATCTCCATCTTGCCCGCCACCGGAGCCGCTACAGGGTGCGCAGCTAAGACAAAACCGGTCCCAACGTTAGGATGACCGGCAAAGGGCAACTCCGCCTTTGGGGTAAAAATGCGAATCGAAGCGGTGTTTTACGGGTCCTTCGGGGGCAGCACAAATGTCGTCTCTGAGTAGCCAATATCTGCCGCAATCTGCTGCATATCGACGCTGCTGAGTTTCTGTGCGGCAAAGAATACGGCCAATGGATTACCGCCAAAGGTATTCTGGGTAAAAACATCAACCGTGACAAAATCTAACCTCCTATGCTTAATGTCTTTGCGTCCCGTTAGTTGCTACCCTGCCGCCTATTAGCCCGCCTTATGGAACCTCGTATTTTCCCTTTTTTCGACAAAGACCCAATTTATGAAAGCACTTTTTTACTCGGAACATGGGCCAGCCGACGTTCTGCGTTATGCCGATCAACCAAATCCGACCATTGGGCCTGCCGATGTCTTGGTCAGCGTGGCGGCGACGGCCATTAATCGCCTCGATATCGTCCAGCGCCATGGCTGGTTTACCTTGCCGGGTTTTTCACTTCCTCATGTGGCTGGCATGGATATGGCGGGTACCGTGGTAGAAATCGGATCGAAGGTAACGCATCTGTCTACAGGCGACCGGGTTATTATTGATCCCTCTCTTCACGCTGTTCACCCAGATTCCAGTCTCGCTGGCTACGGTGACCGTTATGGGGATTTAGGCGTCTTGGGGGCCACGAAACCCGGAGGTTACGGCGAGCTGTGTGCGGTCAGTGCCGATCACGTTCATCGGTTACCTGTTGATATGGATTTTGCAACCGCCGCAGTCTTCCCCACGGCATGGATGACAACCCATCACGCCCTGTTCAATGTGGGCCAACTACAGGCGGGCGAAAGCCTGCTGGTGCACGGTGGCACCAGCGCCCTGACTCTGGCTGCCATTCAACTGGCGTTAGCTGTCGGCTCCAAGGTTTTTGTCAGCGCCACTGCAGACGAAAAGTGCGATGTTGCGCAGGAACTGGGCGCGGTTTCCGCCAACAGCCGCAATACAGACATTGTCGACTGGGCCAATGAGCAAACCTCCGGCGTGGGTGTGGACGTGGTGCTGGATCACGTCGGCACAGCGCTCTGGGAAGCATCGCTGGACGCCCTTGCCCCCGGAGGGCGACTGGTCAGCTGCGGCAACACCACCGGTGATGAGGCAGCAATACCGTCGCTCGGCTCTCTCTTTGGGCGCGGCATACAAATCAGAGGCAGCGATGCCTATCGCTCAACAGACTTTTCCAAGGTTTGGCAGCACTATTGCGATGGCATTGCCGCTGGACAATTCAGCCCCCAAATCGCTCACACATTCCCCATCGCCGAAGGTGCAAAAGCTCAGGAATTACTGGAATCTGGTCAGGCTCTAGGGCGAATTGTGTTATTGCATCAAACACCAAATTGACGGGCGTGTTTAACCAATCACGCCCTGCTGCGCCAACTTCTGCATCTCATCCAAACTCAAGCCCAAGTCCGCCAATACTTCAACAGTATGCTCGCCCAGATCCGCCGAGGGCTGCATTTTTGCCTTGGGCGCGTTGCTAAAACGCAGTGGGTTGCGGGGCTGCCGCATGGCCCCTCCCCGAGGATGGTCAAAATCTTGGAGTATTTGCGTAGCTTGCACTTGTGGATCGTCAAGGACTTGCGCCCGAGTATTTACGCGACCTGCTGGGATCTCGTTATAGGCCAGAAGCTCCATCAGTTCATCGGTTGCGTATTTGCGGCAATCGGCGCCCAAATAGCCTGAGACAACGGCACCATCAGCGGTCTCACTGATGCCGCATACATCAGCCAAGTCGCCAGCGTACTGCACACCCTGACCTTTAAACGCGTAATTCCACATCAGCTCCGGCCAGTTGAAATAGATAGCGGTATCCAGCATCGAAAGCTGGACGTGCTGTCCGTTGCCATTTCGCTCTCGAGCCAATAGCGCCGCCGTTATGCCTTGGGCTGCGGTGAGCGCGGTGACTTTGTCATAAATAATCGAGCGGACCATCTGCAAATCGGGTCCGATTTGCCTCGGCGCGTCATCGGCTTGGGCCGGATTCATACTCATCGGCGTCGCGCCCTGCACATCTAAAATACCGCTGAGCGCCTGAATCACATAGTCATAGGTTTTCTGCTCGGCATAGGGGCCCACCTCGCCCATACCGTTGATGGAGGCATAAACCAGATTTGGGCAATCTCCCCGCAACGCTTCGTAATCTAGGCCTAAGCGGGCCATCTTGCCGGGCCGGTAATTCTGCAGCAACACGTCGGCATCGGCCGCCAGCCGACGAATCAGAGCCTGACCTTCTGGATGCTTTAGGTTGATAGCAACCGATCGTTTGTTGCGATTAATCATGGAATAGATAGCGCTTAGACCATTGCGCGACGCGCCAAGCCCGCGGATACCGTCACCCCAGCCCGGCGGCTCAATTTTGATGACATCTGCTCCTTGATCGGCTAGCACTACAGCCGCCATGGGACCGGAAACCACCGAAGACAAATCCAGCACTCGGAATCCGTGCAGCGGACCGTCTTTGGCTTGCTCAGCGCTCTCTAGATCGTTGTTGGTTTGCTGGCGAGTCATAGTACTTATAAGCCCCATTAAGTCTTAAAACGTGTCGTAGACCATAGTTTCATGAAACAAGTGCGGTCGAAGAGCCTCTCGGGATCCTCGGGTTGTTCCTTGTCTTTTGCGTTCATACTAAGCTGCGCCCATCGGACATACCATCTCTGCACACAACAGCCTGGCCTACCGCGGGCAATGGATCGAATATGAAAACACTGCTATATCTGGGCGCTAACGCCTTCCCATCCGCAGCAAGATACCTTTGCATCCTATGTTTTACGCTAGTGCTTAGCGCCTGCGCTCAAGACTCAGATAGCGATAGCCAAAACACCGTCGATATCGCCGAAGACGCGACACCCCTGACCCTGACCCAGTGGCTTGACGAGCAGTACGAGGAGGAGCTTTTATTTTCACCCATACAGCTGACGTTCTTCGGACGCAAAGAGCGCAATAACGAGCTGGATGCTTTCACGTATGAGGCTTTCGCTGAGCAACTGGCATGGAAAGAAGCATCCGTAACGGCGATGAAGCGGCGTTTCGACACGGCTGCTCTAACCCCAGATGAGGTACTGTCCTATGACCTGTGGATCTACCAGCTGCAGGAAATGAAGGCCAGCGAGCCGTTTTTCTATGACGACTTAGTCTTCGATCAAATGAATGGCATCCAAAGCTTCGTCCCAACTTTTTTGATCAACTTTCACCGAGTGGATTCACAGCAGGACATGGAAGCCTACATTGAGCGTGTTGCAGCGGTAGCGCCTAGGATGCAAGAGGCTATCGATACCGCGTCGAAGGGCTTGGCCAAGGGCGTGATTTCGCACACCTTTGCTCTGGAAGGGGTAAAACAACAGACTCAAAAGGTAATTTCCGGTCAACCTTTCGATCCAAGTAGCGAAGCCGACAGTGACCTGTGGGCCGATATGAAAAGTGAAATAACCACCCTCCAAGAGGCCGGCACGATCGATGAGGAAACCGCGGCTAAGCTCACCGCCGATGCCAAAATCGCGTTGCTAGAGCACTTTTTGCCGGCCTACGAAAGCATCGTTCAATGGGTAGAAAATGCGGCTGATCGAGCGCCAGAAAAAGTCTCCGGCGTAGGCGCTCAGCCCAACGGTGCAGCCTATTACAGGTACCGCCTGAAGGATCAAACCACCACAGATTTGACCGCGCAGGAGATCCATGAAATTGGTTTGGATGAGGTTGCGCGTCTGCGCGCGGAAATGGAACAGATCAAAAATAAGGTCGGATTTGACGGTGACTTACAGGACTTTTTCAACCACGTCCGTGACAGCGAATGGAACTACTACCCAAACACTGACGAAGGCAGGCAGGCTTACATCGACGACGCTACCTCAGCCATCAACCGCATCAAGGCCGAGCTACCTAACTACTTTGGCTTGCTGCCCCAAGCCGATCTTATCGTCAAACGGGTGGAGCCTTTTCGCGAGCGCGACGGCGCAGCCCAACACTACTATCCCGGCACACCGGATGGCTCGCGCCCTGGAATTTACTACGCGCATTTATCCGACATGACCGCCATGCCAAAAAACCAGCTGGAAGTCATTGCCTACCACGAAGGTTTACCGGGACATCACATGCAGATTTCAATTGCCCAGGAACTTAAAGGGGTACCAAAGTTTCGAACCCAAGCAAGCTTTACCGCCTACTCCGAGGGTTGGGGCCTGTATTCAGAATTCCTAGCTAAGGAAATGCCCGGCACCTACACCGATCCATACCAAGATTTTGGACGGCTTACCGGCGAGATTTGGCGCGCGATCCGTTTGGTGGTGGACACCGGGTTACACGCCCAAGGCTGGACAGAACAGCAGGCCATCGACTACTTCATCGCCAATTCACCGGAGCCATTAGAGAGTATTCGCTCAGAAGTACAGCGTTATATCGTCATGCCCGGCCAAGCCACGACCTACAAAATTGGCATGCTGAAGATTCTCGAGCTGCGGGCTAAGGCGAAAAGTGCCTTGGGTGACGATTTCGATATACGTCAATTTCACGACGTCATTTTGGACGGCGGCGCATTGCCTTTACCGTTACTGGAACGTAAAGTCGCGCGATGGATCGCAGAGCACAGCACCTAAGAGTTCCAGCGGCGGCGGACTGCTCTGAAGCAGTTGCGTCGGTAATGCCTGCGCCCAGCATTTTTAACTTAGGGCGTTCTTTGCGCGCCTTGTTGCTGCGGTTTCTGCTAACGGCCCTGGGCTGCGCGGCAATAATCCTAAGCACCGACACCGATCACGTTCATGCCGGCGCCGCCGTTGATCACGATTGCATTATCTGCGAAACCAGCACTACCCTGGGAGCGGCTTCGGCAAAACTTACGACCCCTTTCGAGGCGACAACCCGTGAGTTGGTAGCGGAGCTACCTCCATCCACTGTTACCGCCACGCTCTATCCAAGCGGCTCTCCCAGAGCACCACCCCAACCACTCTCGACCGTTTAAATATTCAAGATTTGCCCACCGGTTCTGCGCCGGTGGCGATGTTATTTACCGTTAAGGAGTTGTTATGACTATTCGACGCACACCCGAATATCGCATGTGCCGGAGCAAAGTTAGAGCTTCGGGAGTTTTACTATTTTCATTATTTACTGCTTGCTTGGCGCCGAATCTTCTAGCCGAAGAAACCTCTTCCGCATCTGAATTTGAGGAAGTGGTCGTGCGAGCCCACCCGCTGTCTGCCGAGGGTCTAGCCCAAAGCAGCATCTCTCTCAGCGGCGATGCCCTTAGGCGTAACCTTGCGCCGAATCTGGGCGAAGTGCTGGGTACCCAGCCCGGCATTAATTCCTCGAGCTTTGGCGCGGCTGTGGGCCGGCCGGTCATTCACGGCCTTGGCGGAGCACGGGTAAAAGTAATGGAGGACCGCCTAAGCAGTATGGATGTGTCGGTCACCAGTGGTGACCATGCCACAACCGTAGAGCCTTTTATTGCCGATAGCATCGAGGTTCTCAAAGGCCCAGCCACCCTACTCTACGGCAACGGCGCTGTTGGAGGCGTTGTAGACGTGCATACGGGCCGAGTCCCCCACGGCCAGCAGGACGAGGGCATCAGTGGCCGCATTACCGCCCAAGGCAGCGACAACGAAAACGAACATGCGGTTGCTGGCCGTCTGGACGGCCGCAGCGACGCCATTGCTTGGCACATCGATGCCTTCGATCGACGTTCAAGCAATTATGAGATACCCGGTGAAACCGAATCCGCAGCTCTAATCGCCCAAGAAGAAGCTGAAGCCGGGGCTGGCGCAGAGCCTCACGCGGACGAAGAAAGCCCCGGCTTTCTGCCCGGAAGCCATTTTTCCACCGATGGTGGCGCTTTTGGCGTGAGCTTTGTCGGCGACAACTGGTTTTCAGGCATTGCGATCAGTCAGCTTAATGCGGTCTATGGTTTGCCCGGCGGTCACGGGCATCATCATGAGGATCACGACGATGACCATGACGCAGATCATGACGCAGATCACGATGATGACCATGACGCAGATCACGATGTTGACCATGACACAGATCACGATGGCGATCACGCTGATGAAGACTTCACCACGCCAGTCCTAGATTTAGAGCAACAGCGCATTGACCTTGAAATCGGCAGAGCTGGCCCGCTCTCTAATTCACAAAGCACATGGCTTAGTCGGGCCGCCAGCAGCGTCGAGAGCATCAACTTCCGTCTGGGCGTAAATGACTACGAACACGCGGAGATTGAACCCAACGGCGAAATTGCGACGTTCTTTGAGAACGATGCGCTGGAAGCACGACTGGAAATCACCCACGCCTTGGCGACAAGCAAGCACGTATGGGGCATCCAACTCGAAGATCGGGAATTTTCCGTCACTGGGACGGAGGCCTTCGTACCTGCCGTCGACAGCGAAAACCTAGGCGCCTTTTGGTTGAGCGAGCGTGATCTCGACGGCCTCTCTATGGAGATGGGATTACGGGTGGAGCAAGTGGAGCACAAAGACCAAAGTTCGGGCAGCAAGAAGGACTTCACCGCCACTGCCGGTTCCGTAGGTGTGATATATCCGATCAATTCGGATCTCACCCTGACCGCAAACTTCGGTTACGCCCAGCGCGCGCCGGTAGGCGAGGAACTTTTTAGCAACGGCGCCCACCTCGCTACCGGTCGCTACGAAATTGGTACCGCCACCTTGGACGAAGAGACCGTCTATCGAAGCGATTTCATTCTCGGGTGGGCCAAGGACAGCGTGGAACTCAATCTCAACGCCTACTATGCGTCATTCGATGACTTCATATATCAAAACCCCACCGGCGCTGAAATGGAAGAGCTGCCCGTGTTCGTCTGGAGCCAGGCAGATGCCAAATTCCGAGGTTTGGACGGCGAACTGCGCTGGAGCAATATTCAAATGGCTGGAGGCACGCTTAGCATGCGAGGGTTTTTCGATGTCATCCGAACCTCTTTGGATACCGCCAGCGAGAGTGAGCTACCGCTGATTCCGGCTGACCGAATCGGCCTGTCGCTAACCCAGCAATGGGGCGACGTTGCGCTGATCCTTGAAGCCATGCGGGTAGCCGATCAGGATGATGTGCCAAGCTACGAGTTGCCAACAGAGGGCTTCAATAACTACGACGCTCACTTGGAGTGGCAACCGAGGTTATCATCTGGCCAAAAGGTTACCGTCTTCCTGCGCGGCGAAAACCTCAGCGACGATGAGCAGCGTCTGCACACCAGCTTCATCAAAGACGCCGCCCCCCAGCGGGGCCGCACGTGGACACTGGGCGCTCGGTACCAGTTCTAGCATCAACCGACCTATCGGGCTCGAGCAACTCGCTCGGGCCTGATTTCCGCACGAGCCGGTGCGATTTTCCGGTAACGCGAGCCACGCATTCAGATCCCCTTTGACCGGGCACTTAGGCCTAGGTTGCGCCGACGCATGGTTGTTGCTGCAAATCCAAGTCACAACCGCAAGTTTTCCCTTACAAATATTTTTGCGAGACTGGCGATAGAAAATCTCAGATTTTTCAGATCCTAACAGAACGCAGTGCGGGTCCGGCAAACGCCAAGGAACAATCCTACGATGAACTTTCGACCGCTATCACTTGCCATCATCCTCGGGCTGCTTTGCCCCGTTGCCACAGTGTCGGCAACGCAGTCGGAACTGTGGCGGCATTGGACTCAACACAATCCCAACTCCGCCATTCAAGTCAGCCACGACAGTTGGCAAACGCTGTTGTCCCGATACGTCACAGCCAGCGATGACGGCATTAATCGCGTGGGGTACGCAGACTTCGACGATGCCGCTAAAGCCAGATTGAGGGAATACCTAACCCAATTAAGCCAGTTACGGCCTACAGAGCTAACCCGTGCGCAACAGCTCGCGTACTGGATCAATTTATATAACGCCCAAACGGTCCAAGTGGTCTTAGATCACCCGAAAAAAAAGAGCATCCGCTCCATGGGGCCGTTTTTTGCCTTTGGCCCCTGGGATGAGCCGTATCTCACTATTGAAAATAAAAAGGTCACTCTGAACGATATCGAACACCGGATCTTGCGCCCGATTTGGCGCGACCATCGACTGCACTTTGTTCTCAACTGCGCCAGCATAGGCTGCCCCAATCTGAGCCTTTTGGCCTACAGCCCGGAAACCATGGAAAACCAGTTAGACCAAGCGGAGTCGGTATTTCTCCAGCACCCTCGGGCGGTTACGATCAACGGCCAAGGCGCGTTGACGCTCTCCAGCCTATTCGATTGGTATCAGGCCGACTTTGCGGAAAACGAATCTCAATTGCTGACCTATCTTGCCGGCTACCGGAGTGACCTAGCCGCGCTACTCGCTGCAACCGAGCAACCCCGTCGCATAGCTATTGACTATGTTTATGATTGGGATCTGAATATAAGCAGGAAGTAACAACCACAAACGTAACTCGGGGGAGAGACTATGGATGCGTCGAACTACGAAACAATTTTAACCTCGCTGGATGATGGGGTGCTAACCATTACGATGAACCGGCCAGACCGACTCAACGCTTGGACCTACAAAATGGGCGTGGAACTCCAAGAGGTTCTTGAAGCAGGCAACAGCAGCGCGGAGGTAAATGTTTTCATTCTAACTGGTGCAGGTCGGGGTTTTTGCGCCGGCGCAGACATTAAAGACATTTTTAAAGACCAAGCCGACTCCGGGAGCAGTAACGACGATGCGCCAAGGGACTGGGTAGGCACAGTAAGGCGCTCGAAACCCATCATCGCCGCGGTAAACGGCGCGGCGGTTGGGGTTGGACTGACTCAGATCCTGCCTTTTGACTTCATCATGGCCAGTCCGCAGGCAAAATTCAGCGCGCGTTTTGTGAAAATGGGCGTGGTGCCTGAGCTAGCGAGTTCCTACTACCTTGTAGCCCGCACAGGCTTCGGCCTAGCCAACCGTATGATGCTCACCGGCGAAACCATCGACGCCGTCGAAGCAGAACGCATTGGCTTAGTGGACGAATTGGTAAGCGACGCCGATGCGTTGCTTAGTCGAGCTACACAGTTGGCCAAACAAATCGGTGAAAATCCGTCCAGCACCCTTGGCGTGATCAAAGAACTCGTGACGGCGAACATGGCGGAGCCGGACATCAAGGAGGTCCAGCGGCGTGAGGTGGCGGCCTTAAATGAGGCCTACAAAAGCCCGGCCCACCACGAGGCCATTGCGGCATTTATCGAGAAACGACCACCTAACTTCAAAAACCTCGCCTGAACAACGACGGGGAGCTTAGACTGCTGCAGTGCGGGCAGAACCGCGCTGCAGCAAGTAAAGACCCATAACAGCCAGTAAATTAACCAGACCCAGGGCCTGCATTATCTCGACCCACGCGCCTTGCAAGGTATGAGCTTCACCCGTCAGCAAGGGCATCCACAGACTCGTGCTTAGCAGCACCACCCCTCGTAAGCCATCAATCATGAAACGCAGCGGACGGTTCTCCAACCAAACTCCAATGACGTACATGGATAAGGCAAGCAGCGCAAACAGCCCCCACACTTGCTCCGTTGGCATCTGTTGATAGGCGCCAGTGAGAGCAAGCCCCGCTGCCGTCAGGGTCCAATATTGAACGAAGACATACGCTTTAGAACTGGTAGGCGCTACAGGATCGTATTGCTCTGCCCAGCCAACGGGGTCATGGGTATCTGCCCGTAGACCTTGGGGGAACCACCCGGGACCTTTGAACCAAATACGTACCTTGTCCCGCCAACGCGGCGCTTTAATGGCAAGCACTAGGGTTTGCCACCAAACACTGGCGTTCGCCCAAATAGGATTCCAACTGCGTAAGCCGTGAGTAATGCCGTAAACTGGTTTCTCTTCTTCGCGTTCATCGCAAAAGGTGCCAAACAAACGATCCCAAACAATAAAAAAACCGCCGTAGTTCTTGTCGATGTATGCCGGATTTTTGGCGTGATGGACCCGGTGGTTGGATGGCGTCACGAGGATGTAGTCCAATATTCCAAGTCGCTTCACATGCTGGGTATGCACCCAAAACTGATAGACCAAGTTCAGCGTGCCAACGCTGATCATCACGTAGACCGGTGTTCCCACCAAATACATGGGTAAATAAAATACGAACCCGATGTAATCGGTACTGGTCTGCCGCAGCGCGGTACTTAGGTTGTACTCCTCGCTTTGATGGTGGGCGCTGTGGGACGCCCACATGATGCGCCATTCGTGGCCAAAGCGGTGCTTCCAGTAATAGCAAAAGTCATAGGCCACAAAAGCAGCCAGCCAGTGCCACCAATGATCTGGCGTCCACGGCACCACACCAACCATCTGCACGGCTTGGGCGAAAACCACGGCGGCAAAGCTCAAACGCAGCACTCCCATGAGCTGACTGAGTGTGCCCATCATCAAACTCGCTATCGCATCATTTAAACGGTAGGTCTGACGCTTTTTCCAATAGCCCCAAGCCAACTCCAGCCCCATGGCCAAAATAAAGAAAGGAACGGCTAGCTCTACAAAATTCATGCCCACAGTGTAGTGCTTTGCCCCGCAGGAACCACCCAGAAAAACCTCACTTTGGCTTATCCTGCCGCTGCCGCTGTACTAGTCGCTGACGCTTTGAAACGCCATACTGAAACAAAATTTGGGAGGAAATTTCATGCCACGACTATCACAGGTGCCACGCGACCAGGCGGATTCATCGGTGCTGCCATTTTACGACGCCCTGTTTGGCAAGGGCCGAGATCCTGTCGCCGAACCCGGCACCGCGACCGGCACACCGGGCAACTGGTGGACAGTGTTTGCCCATGTCCCAGACTGCTTACTGCACATGGTGGCGGGCTTTGAATTCTATCGAGACAAAAAACGCAAGATATCGCCGCGTTTGCGCGAACTGGGTCAGGCCAGAGCAGGCTTTGCCAGAGGCAGCCAGTTCGTATTCTCTCAGCACTGTAAAGCGCTGCGGGCAGCCAAGTTCACTGAGGCGCAAATCGAAGCCATTGCACACTGGTCATCGACCGATCTGTTTGATGATGTGGAGCGGGCAGTTCTGGCCTATACCGATGACTTGGTGTTACAAGGCGGTCGCGTCAGTGACGGCACCTTTACAGCACTGCAGTCTCACCTGAGCGAGGTACAGATCATTGAACTAACCTACACCATCTGCACCTATGAAATGCACGCCACTATGACGCGGGCGCTGCGGCTTGAATTTGATGACGTACCTGAGCGGATTCAGGAAGTGCCTGTGCCAGAGGGTGAAAAACGCGACATCGACTTCTTCAAAGATGTTAAGTAAAAGATAGGCATTGATTAGGAGAAAACCGTATGGCAATTACCGGCCAATGCCTTTGTGGCGAAATTAGCTATAGCATCGACAATCCACCCGCCATGAACGGCGTATGTCACTGCAAGAACTGTCAGCGCCAAGCCGGCAGCGCTTTCTCTACCTTGGCGGGTGTTCCCGTCAACGAGCTGCACATCTGCGGAGAACCAAAGCTGTACGTGGATCCGGATACGGTCAGCGGCAATAGCGTAAAGCGGTTCTTCTGCGGCAGCTGCGGGTCGCCGATTTACTCGGCGGTGCAAAGCTCACCGGACATGGTCTTCTTGAAGACGGGGACCTTGGACGATAACAGTTCGTTCCAGCCCCAGTTCCATGTGTGGTGCGATACCAAGCAACCCTGGGTCGATATCGCGGACGGCGTTCCTACCATGGCACAAAATCCGGGCTAGCGGCCATCTTGGGCCATAGGTAATTCGGGGCCGACCAAGTCGGCCCCGCAAGCCACCTCAGCTACTTCATCTGTCCTTTAACAATGTTCAGTAACTTTTCACCGTAGGGGGGGCGCAAGCCAAGCTTTTCCGCCGGGTTAAAGGTGGCCTGCCTGAACACGGACTTAGCATGGCTAAACGTACGGAAGCCGTCTTGACCATGATAGGCCCCCATACCCGACGGCCCTACCCCGCCAAAGGGCAGATTTTCCTGAGAGATGTGCATGATCACATCGTTGAGGGTGACACCTCCCGAGGTAGTCTTGGTCAATACCTGCTCGGTTTCCTGTTTGTCGTTACCAAAGTAATACAACCCCAGTGGCCGGTCGTGGGAGTTGATGTAGTCAACCGTTTCTGACAAATCGTCGTAAGGCTTGATCGGCATCACCGGCCCAAAGATTTCCTCCTGCATGATCGACGAATCTTCCGGCGGATCAATCACCAAGGTTGGCGGAATTTTGTGGGCTGATTGTTGCCGAAAATCCTCATTCGCCGGATTAATTTCCACCACCTCGACCCCGCGTTCTCGGGCCTCATCCAAATACCCATTAATGCGCTGGTAGTGCCGGTCATTCACCACCGACGTATAGTCCGGGTTGTCCAACAATGTTGGAAACATCTTGGCTACCGCGCGCTTGCTGGAATCGACAAACTCGCCCATCCGCTCGCGAGGCACAAAAACGTAGTCCGGCGCTAAGCAGATTTGTCCAGCGTTCAGGGTTTTTCCGGCCATTAGCGCGTCGGTGGAACTGTCCATTTCAGCCTTGGGGGAGAAAATCACTGGCGACTTGCCGCCCAGTTCCAAGGTTACCGGAACAAGATTCTCCGAGGCGGCTCGCATTACATGTTTGGCCACGGAAGTTGCGCCTGTAAACAACAGATGATCAAAGGCCAAGCCGGAAAAATCGGCGCCGGTTTGGGGCCCACCAGTCACCACGGCAATTTCATCATCGTTGAATTCTTCAGCGAACCCGGCAGCCATGGCAGCTGAAGTCGCGGGTGTATACTCGCTGGGCTTGATCATGCACCGGTTGCCCGCTGATAAAATACCGGCCAGCGGCGCAAAGGTCAGATTCACGGGAAAGTTCCAAGGACTGATAACACCAACTACGCCTAGCGGCTGATATTCGATCCAAGCTCTGGCTCCAAGCAGCGCTAAAATGCCTGGACTCACCTTGCGCTTTTCCTTTTTTTGCCAGTCTTTTAAGTGCTGTTGGGCGTGACGCAGCGGCCCCACAGACGATGCGATATCGGTGAACATAGACTGATGTTCGCTGCGGTGCCCAAAATCCTCAGTCATGGCGTCCACAAACGTCTTTTGGTGTTTCTTCACCACCTGAATCGCCCGCTCCAAACGATCAACCCGGGTAGCCGTGGTCACCGCACCCTCGGCCAAATAGGCCTTGCGCTGACGCTCCAAGATATCCTGCATGGCGGCTTGCGGGGTTTCTTCGTAGGTTTCGCTCATCGGCTCACTCATAGCTTTCTCCTGCCCTGTTTCAACACCTCATCGAGGTGATCTCTACTTCATAAGTTAATCAAGTGGCTCCTAGTCTTCAGCTCACTTTTCATGCCTGCCTACGTAATGGCCGGCGCGTTCTCATCAACAAACTGTTCTCGCAATGTTCGTTTTAGCACCTTGCCGGTCGCATTGCGCGGCAAGGCGTCAATAAACGACACGCTGCTGGGTACCTTAAACTTCGCCAAATTAGCCAAACAGTGACCGATGACCGTATCGGCGTCCAAAGTTTGCCCCGGCTTCAATACCAATACTGCCTTACCGGTTTCACCCCAGCGCTCATCGGGTACTCCAATGATGGCAGCCTCGGCCACCTGCTGCAGCTGATAAAGGACGTTTTCTACTTCGGCAGGATAAACATTTTCGCCCCCCGAGATGTACATATCCTTCCAGCGATCAACGATATAAATGAAGCCTTCGTCGTCAAAGCGAGCGGCGTCGCCGGTCTTTAACCATCCGTCGACAAAGGCTTCAGCGGTAGCTTCGGGTTTGTTCCAGTAGCCCGGCGTGATGTTGGGGCCGCGAATGAGCAATTCCCCAACCTGACCCCGAGGCAGCGTCACGCCATCGTCGTCCACAATTTTCACCTCGGTATGCAGTAAGGGTTTGCCGGCGGAACCAATCTTGCGCAT
>Ga0181579_10001894_pt1 | contig 17084 bp, 18 predicted proteins | sample 071ome_24_FD_132996 | JGI IMG/M metagenome (GOLD analysis project Ga0181579, IMG submission 132996) | Coastal salt marsh microbial communities from the Groves Creek Marsh, Skidaway Island, Georgia - 071402CT metaG (megahit assembly) | ecosystem: Environmental > Aquatic > Marine > Intertidal... | reverse complement strand
ATGTGATCCACGTCTTTATCTACTGCTATGACTGATCCTCAGAGGAACCGGCGCGATAGGTACTTGTAGCTAGAGCCGCAGTAATGGCGAACAAACTGAATGACACGGGAAGAACCATGAAATACCTGAGTACACAATCAGGACATGTCGCAATCCATACGGCAATAGTCACCCCGACAATCGCTAATAACCCTAAGCCAATTGTGAGAGAGTTCAAGCTGGAGGCTCCTGATTTTTTTTTGCGGCCAAGTTCACTGCATGGACCAAGGACTGTAGACAATTCGGTGAACCGATTTTGTCCACCGCTGCAACGGCTGTGGGCACGGTTCGAATTGCGGTTTCTGGCGGGCATCCTGAAAAAATCACCAGCGGAGTACCTGGATGCAACCTCTCCAATTCTTTTGCAAAGTCAGCACCGCTAAATCTCGGCATATCCAAATCTGTAATAACGACATCCGGTTGCTGTGTGCTAATTAATTCGAGTGCTTCAAATCCGTCACCCACACAATCCACGGCTAATGAATCAGATTTGGTGCGGAGCCCAATTGACAAGAGCTCTCTGATCAGCGGGTCGTCATCTACAGCAACGACTTTAATTTTCGTGACCCCACGACCAGCTGTTCCCACCATCACTCGATGCTCCTTCGATGCTCCTTCAGTGAGACGATCAGAACCGTCTCTGCCCAACATTGGATTAGAGCGTCGATGATGTACGGCATGGGCCTTTGGCACTGCCTCAGTATGGCCCGACATTTGGTGGTCAAAAGTGGGGGGCAGTCGGCGCATCTGGCAACGCAATTGTTTGGGCGGGGGGTAAGACTTTCCTGATTTCGGATGAAGATCCTAGGATCGAGTCGAACATTCTGAGTTCGTTGACAACTCTATTCCCAGTCGTACTCCCGCCATCGCAGCTTCAGTGCGATTCTGAACCCCGAGTTTTGAGAATAATGATTGGATATTCTTCTTGATCGTGCCCTGCGATAACACGAGGTGATCCGAGATTTCTGTATTAGTGCAACCTGAACATATAAGCTGGAGAATCTGTTGTTCTCTTGCATTTAGTGTTACTCCAACCATCGATTCGTCCTGCCTTAATCGGACGATTCGCAAAAGCGCCATTTCATCGAATAAACTTTCTCCCGATCCTATTCTTCGAATTACATCTTCGAGGGTCGAGCGACTTGCTCCTTTTAGTAAGTAACCCGAAGCACCGGCCCTGATCGCTTCACGCAGATAGCCATCAGACTCAAAACTCGAAAGCATCAACACTGCAAGTTCAGGCGAAATGTTTTTGATTATCTGTGCGGTCTTGATGCCATCATCCTGACCCAGACGTACGTCCATTAGAACAACTTCTGCGTGAACACTCTGTATCGCTGCTATAGCTTCACTCGCCGAGGAAGCTTCGGCAACGATTTCGATGCTGCTGCCGGCGAGCATTGCACGTAAACCTGCACGTATTAGCGGGTGGTCGTCGACTACGATGACCTTTGTCGATTTGGTTGCACTTGTCACTGGTGACTCCGGGTTCAGTTTTTCTCGAACATCGTTGTGATCTGTTTTTCTGAGCTCGCGTTGCATCTCAGAACTCAGCTGTGTCAGTCGAAAGCTCTTCTGCTTCGACCTCTACTTCTACTCTTGTGCCTTTGCCAGATTCCAGACAAGGACTGGTGATGACCATTGATCCTGAGATGAGACGCAACCGCTCTCTCATTCCCTGTATTCCATTTCCATGTGCAACCGAGTCATCCAAGTTGAACCCTTTTCCGTTGTCTTCTACCAACACCTTAATTCTTCTCCTGTCAGCCGACCTGGAAAGAGTCACACTAACTTCTGATCCACCGGAATGTTTCAGACTGTTGTTGACTGATTCCTGTATTACCCGGAATAAAACGATGCCTTTTTGGCCGCTAATGACTTCTTCGATGTTTTCCTCAGTTGTGTAGTTGAAGTCGATTTCGCTTCGTCCTGTGGATTCAGACAAAAAACGTTTGACGGCATCGACGAATCCAAGGCCGTCTAGGTCAGGAGGTCTGAAATGGACCATTATCCGTTGGACGTCGTTCAACGCCCGATTGACAAGCGACTCTACCAAGGTCAAATTCACCAAGGACTTTGGGTCTATATGCTCTTCGATCTCCGTGTATAAAGCTGAAAGGAACATCGACGCGCTTGCCAGAGTTTGGGCAGGGCCATCATGTAAATCTAGAGAGGTCAGATAGCGATGTTTTTCTTGAGCGCCTAAAAGAGATTCGATTAGGGACGTCTTTTCAATATTCAGTCGATTGAGCTCACGTTGCGCCAGGTTTGCCTGGTCTATCAAAACTTCCGCTCGCGCGGCGTGAACGTTCAATGCCAGCAAATCCCATAATGGTTCCAAGGAATCCAAAAAATCATCGTCATAACCGGATGGCCGATTTGCAATCCCAATCATTCCAATCATTTGCTCTCCAATCATCAATGGAATTCCTGAAAACGCATTGATTTCCGGGTGTCCTGGCGGGAGACCTCCAGATCGTGGGTCTCGGTTCGTACAGTTGGAAATAACTCTGGATTTTGTGCGAATTGAGTAGCCAAAGAGGTTGTCGAGAGCTCGGAATTCCATTCCCCCCTCCGAAACCGAATCGGTGTACAGTCTCGTGCTGTCTTTGTCCCAAGCGATATTTGAAATGGCCAAAGTCCGCAAGAACGGGTCAGCATTTTTCGGATCATCTAGCACGTACCCAAGAAATCCGAATTGGCTTTCAGTTGCCTCAAGTACCAAGTCGAGCATCACTGAAAATTCACTGGATGCGTTAGGCAGTGAATCACGATCGCCAATTACATTTTTAGCTCTTATGGCGGCAAGCTTGGAAGTTATGCCTATTGGATCTAGTGTCATATAAGCGAGATATAATTAGTCGGGCGCCAAGAGTTCATTCGAGTTATTCCGTTGGTTGGGCAGTAGGCAAATTGTCGGTGAATATGCCCCAACAAAACATATCCTGTGGGGGTGTCCATGTGGCCCTTAATGGCTCCCCGAAAAACTTGTTTTTTACCCTCTCGGTAGAGCCTGCGCTGAAGTTTCATAACACCGCCCGTGCATCAAGTAGTTTTATATTGGAACATCAGTTCCTGAACACGGTCCTCTGCCGGGTAAGAAAATAGTTAGCTGTTTGTGTTGGCGTGGTGCAGATATTCCAACACCCCGCCCTTCCCCTCTCAATTTGCGTTGCATACCATTCGGAGTCAGAACAGTTGCTAGAAAGAGCGGCTGATATGTGATCAGCACTAGAACGTGGAGGGGGGTAACACAGCTGGATTATTTCGACACCACTTCCCCCATGCCGAGGTTTTAAGCTTGGGAATCCTGCCGTGTGTGGTTTCCGGCACGGTTTGGATGGCGGAACGAGATATTCAGGTCGTTGCGGGAGCTTATTGTGATTCAAGAACGACGACTCTGAGTGGTTAGTCGAAGGAAGCGCCGGTGTACGAGCCTGACCGAGAACGCGAACCCGATAAAGTCACCATAGTTCGTCGCACAGCGTATATCCCACACATACTTTACAAGCAGGAGGCAGCGGGCGCGAGTCTCGTAGGGCTCCAGCAGATAGGCGACTACCAAGAATGGGGGCCAGGCATTTAGGAACAGCTGGGCGGCAACCGGTGGCGAATTTTACAGCAGCTGATTCGTGTGTTTCCGCTTGATATCGCGATATTGGGGGCTTAGCGCTGTAGATGGGGATACTTAACAGTCAGCAGTTCTTCCGCATTTGCAGCCCAGTTCGATAGACGGTTATTTAGGTGATAAATCGGACCGAATCAGCGGTTGTTGAGCCAGTTGACGTCTGATGGAATTCTCAGCCAATCAGCTGCTCTATCGAGCTTCAAGTGTCAATTTGGGGTACGTCGCACCGAGCGAACCGACGGTAAATCAAGCTGGTTCCATCTATTGCCCCGGAAGGATAAATCCAACTGAAAATGGTGGAGCTGGCGGGATTCGAACCCGCTACCTCTTCAATGCCATTGAAGCGCTCTCCCAATTGAGCTACAGCCCCGATTTCGAGGTGTGTTCGGCGGACCTCGAAGGTCAAACGCCTAACCAAAAAATCGTAGCACAGGGTTGAGTATTTTTTACGGTCTCACCGATTTAGATCCCTCCAATTCAGTCGGGAAGTTTTAGAGCGGAAGTTCAAGTAATCCGCGGCACAGGGTCCCTCCGCTCCGGTCGGGGCGCGTCGAATGAGGACCAGGACCGGTCTCATGAGGATTCCTATCTATGGCGGTTGGTTCTAGATTCCTACGATTGAGATCAGGCCTCTAGTCGTACGAATCGGGGTCTTCTTCGTGTTCTTTGTACTCGGTACGGTCGCGCATCGGCAGTTCTTTATCGGGATTTAGTTCTGTACCGGCGTCGTCGACGGGTTCATATCCGAGAACCTTTCGAGCTTTGTCGAGCGAAAAGATGTTCCAGTGGTTGTCGCTCATTGCGAACACGACCGTGTACATCAGATCATCTGGCGCATCGACAGCTTTAACGTGGACTTGAGCTGTGTCACGGTGAGAGAGCCACATCGACAGTGCTGCAGCGGAATGAGTCGGGTCGTTGTCTGAAAGCGTCCAGCCAATACGGATGTTTATCGAAGAAATTCCGAACCACTCGCTGTAGTAGCTTCCCAGTCCTTCTGCATATGCCTTGGCTGCACCGTAATAGCCATCTGGGCGAATCGGGACGGTTTCGTCGATGAGTTTGTACGGTCGTTTTACGTTCTCGTACTCACCGGCGAGGATCGAACGGTACGGTTCATCCCTGTAAAAACCACCAATTGCGTGCTGAGAGCTACCGAATACAACTCGTTTCACTCCCATTTGTTTCGCAGCTTCGTAGACGTTGTAGACGCCAACCGCGTTGTTGCGCAGAGCCGATTCCCAGTTTGCGCTTGCGCTTCTATCTGCGGCGAGGTGGACCACAGTGTCCTGCCCTTCAAATGCCGGAAGAATCGTGTCGAGCTTGGCAATGTTTCCGCGGAAGTTGTGAGCGTCATCAAGTCCTTCCGTGCCGTATCGGGACAACGATGAAAGTTCGTATCGCGCTTCGAATTCGGGACGCAGTGCCGACCCCACAAGTCCGCTAAGGCCTGTGACGAGCACGCGTTTTTTGTCGGACATTCAACTCACCTGAGATATTCGTCGATTTAGCTTTTTGGCAGGGCGACGATGTTAGCTCAGCTATGAGCTCGTGTCTCAGCAGAGTTGTTTCGAGCCTTGGCGGCGTGCCATACAACGAAGAGGATTCCACCGAATAGGATCACGCTAAGCCAGCTGATGGTTCGGTCGATGGCTACGAGACTGATCGAATCGGCATCGCTCATCCCGAACAGGATCAGTAGTCCGGTAAGTCCGCCTTCGACGAACCCGAATCCGCCCGGGGTCGGAATTGTGGTGAGCATTGCGTTTGCAAGAGCTGCGAACAAAACGATTCCGAATGAAATGTCGAATCCCATAGATTCGGCAACAAAATAGAATCTTGCCACTTCGAGGAGCCAGCCAATTATTCCGAGGGCTATCTGCGGAGGAATGCCTCGCCCGGAAAAACTTCCAAGAGTCCCTTTCTGGAAGTTTGTGTAGGCGTTCGCCAACCGTCCGGGAAGTCTGCTTGAGATTCGTTCGCCTGCTACCCGCATGACCAGGAGTCCGAGAATCAAGACCCCGACCAGAACAAACGCGGCGAAGACCACCCATCCTGGAACTTCAGAATCGCCCTCGAGGGACAGCCAAATTGCGGCAAAAAGGACGAGCAGGAGTACCGCCGCCATGTCCTGAACTCGTTCTGCAAGAACCGTGCCCAGGCTCGAAGGGAAGTCGCTTCCTGACTCTCTCGCCAACGCCCAACCTCGGTAGGCGTCACCGAGGCGTAGAAATGCCACTGAGTTGGCGAACCATCCCATCAGGATGATGCCTGATAACGCAAGAGTGCCTGGTACTTTGTCGCCGTTTGAACCACCGATATTCGCGGTTTTCGCGAGCTGCCTCCAACGCAAACCCCTGAACCAGAAGCTCAAGTAGTAGAGAACAAGTGCGAGCAGATACTTTGCGGGGTCGACATTACGGATATTGGTCCAGACCTCGTCCCACTCAAAATCGAAGATTCTCCAGAGAGCAAATCCGAGCAAGCTTGCTCCTACGACGATCGCTATAAGCGTCGGCAGAGATAGGACGCGTCGACGCAACGTGGACGCGTCCGGCATTCCGTTGCGCGTCTCAGGCTTGCTTGGTTGAGGATTTTCGCTGCTCATGTGATGGATGAGTATGGAGTTAGTTGCTGAGCAACGGTGCCTGGTGGGGCACTCCTACGCGCCGTGGGTATTGGTTAGGTGTGGATGAAATCTTCATCCAGTAGACGATTTGATCTGCGGGTGAAGATCCCGGGCTGTCGACGGTCAAGGTTATCGCAGGAGAAGCACCGAGTTCTTCAGCAGCGAATTCAGCTTCTCGCAATTCTTGTTCGATTCCCGCTGATTTAGGAAGGACGGCAACACCGCCAATGTTCAAGAATGGCAGTGTGAGTTCAGCAAGTTCGGGTAACGAAGCGACTGCTCTAGCTACGACCAGATCGTACTGCTCTCGGTAAGCACCGTCCTGCCCGAATTCTTCGGCTCGCCCGTTCACGACCTCGACACCGGTTAATTCGAGTTCAGAAACGACTTCACTGAGAAAGTTTGTACGCTTTCCAATGGAATCCAGAAGAGTGATTTCGAGCTCGGGTACTGCCAGCTTGAGTACGAGTCCGGGGATTCCTGCACCTGTCCCAACATCTATCGCTTTTCTGCCCGCAAACCACTCAATGGTTGGTACGTTGCCACCGGCCGGAGAGAGAATCCTGAGTGATCGAATAAACAGCTCTTCACGAATTCGCTCCCAGGACTTAGCACCGGTGAGGTTGAACTGCTTGCTCCGGAGTTCGATTAATTCGCCATAGCGTTTGAAATGATCGATCTGGGTTTCTGTAAGTTCGCGACCAAGCTTGTTGGCGGCCTTTATGAGTTGATCCAAATGATGCCTTTTTGCGCCCGAACGCGACCCGAATAGAGAATTGAGCGGTAATGTTATAGGTCGAAAACGAATGGGCGCATTCAGGGATGGCGTCCGATTGAATAGCAAAATCCATCGTTCGATGGCAGTTCAGAAATGGACAGACAGTTGCCCTTGCGAATAGCAGTACTTGCCAAGCAGGTACCCGATCCAGAGACACCTCCGTCACAGTTCAAAATCGACGAATCGACCAATTCGGTGGTCCCGCCCAGCGGTGTACCACCGGTAGTCAACGGATTTGATCTGAACGCTGTCGAGGCAGCGCTGCTTCTTAAGGACGCCGGGATTGATGTCGAAATTTCAGTTTTGTCGGTTGGGACAGACTTTGCACTTGATGCATTGAAGAAAACGCTGGCCATGGGCGCAGACCGCTTGGTACTTGTCGATGAAGCCGGTTTGGACAGAATCGACGCAGCTGCAACAGTGAAGGTTTTGACCGCTCTCCTTGAAAAAGACGGACCTTTTGACCTGGTTCTTGGCGGTCGTCAGGCCTCTGATTGGGATCAGGCGCACGTTGTTCTAGGCGTCGCTGAATCGCTTGGCATCCCGCTTGTCACACTCGTTCAGAAACTCGAAGTAGATGGTGAATCTCTCAACATCCAACGGGTGATCCCCGATGGTTATCAGGAAGTCACGTGTCCGACACCGGCTGTTTTGACCGTCACAAATGAACTTGGAGAAGCCAGATACCCGAATCTCCGAGGAATCATGCAGGCGAGCAGAAAGCAGCCAGACACATATTCTCTTGCCGATCTTGAATTAACGGAGTCTGATCTTGAGTCCAAAGTGAAGCTCGAAAGGCTGTACATCCCCGAATCGAACAAACAGGTCGAGCTGATCGATGGAGAAGACGAGGCAGATGCCGGGCGAAATCTGGCATTGCGGCTTCGAGAGGAGAAGTTGATCTAATGACCTCCGTTCTTATTTTCATTGAAGCCGATGAGACAGGTGCCGCGTCGCAAGCATCGCTACAGGCGATCACAGGTGCGAGCAAGGTAAGCCCTTCGAACGTGATTGCGGTAACTGCTGGATCAGTTTCGGGAAGTGATTCGCTTCCTGTGGACAAGGTGATCGATTTACCAGGTGTCGAGACGTCCGATGACGGCATATTTGACTCTCTCACGTCAGATATCTCTGAATTGATCCAGTCCAATTCGCCTGACCTTGTACTGTTCCCGAAGAGTGATCAGGGAGCCGTAGTTTCAGCCCGAGTTGCTTTCAGACTTGGAGCAGCGTTCGCAGCAGACTGCACCGACATTACGGGGTCAGCTGGTGCGATCAGTGTGACCCGACCTGTGTACGGAGGTAGCGCCCTCGCTGATTTCTCAATCGCATCCACTCCCGCGATCGTTTCATTAAGAGCGGGAGCATTCGAACCGTCAGCATCCGAAGGTGGAACCCCTGCGACCGAGCAAGCATCATCATCTGGTGAGGGCTTACGAGGAGCCTCGGTGTTGAATGCCGTAGCTGAGTCGCGAGAAGGTGTTCGACTCGAAGATGCCCCGGTTGTCGTGAGCGGTGGTCGAGGGTTAGGTGGTCCTGAGCCGTTCGCTGTTCTGGAAGACCTGGCGAATTCTTTGGAAGGAGCAGTTGGGGCTTCACGTGCAGCTTGTGATGCCGGGTGGATAGATCATTCACACCAGGTCGGTCTCACTGGCAAGTCTGTAAGCCCGGATGTTTACATTGCCGTCGGAATTTCTGGTGCAAGTCAGCATATGGCAGGATGTTCGAGTTCCCGCGCCATTGTCGCCATCAACAAAGATGGTGATTCCAACATCTTCAAAGAAGCTCGCTTTGGAGTGGTTGGGGACTGGGAGAAAGTGCTTCCCGCTTTCATTGAGCAGGTCAAGGCACTAAAGGGTTAGGTTACGAGCCTAGATCGAGATGATGAACTAATGGATTTCGGTTACGGAGATGGTGTTGACGGCGTTTTTAAGTTTGTTGATAACGCTGAGGTGCTCGCCGTGTTTTTTCCGAAATTCGGCCAATCCATTGTTGTAGACATCCGACCGAAGGACGATATTCCTCCGTTGGTGAAAGTCTTGCCAATGGCTCGTTCTATTTCCGAAAGACTTCGGACGATTCGTCGATTACGCCCAGAGCTTCCACGACCACAGGACATCATCGCTATTCCGTGGATCGGTTACGTTGACGTGTTGAAAGAGTCAGGGTTGTGGGATCGGGTTGTGGCACGCGTGGAGCATTCCGGTTTTGACGAAGCTGTGAAGCAAATTCACGAATCATTCGGTGAGCTCCAGCGACTTGAACGCAAAGAGCTTGCACACCTGATTCTCGGAGAACACTACGAAACCATCTGGACTCGACCAACGAGCTAACCTGGTCATCGTGGTACTGTTCGGGCTCAGTTAGAGCCGACTAGTATCGTTACCCGTACTACTGGGAACGGTCAAAACTTTATTACAGGTTGATTCGCTACATGCGATCGTTCCAACTTCCTAGAGTGATTTCGTGGCAGTGGCTTGTTGGCGCTGTGCTTTTGCTCGCGTTCAACGCGATTTCAACTTTGATTCGGTTACCGCTGGGTTCCAGATCTAGATGGATCGCGTACCCGATCATCCTGGGTGTCCTGTGGTTTTCATGGATTGTTCCGGACGGTGACCGAAGGTTCGATACTCCGGCAGCAGCAGCCTCGTTAGATCACGGTTACGGTCTAGTTGCCTGGGAATTCGACAACTTTTTCGACAAGTGGACGCACCGGATCTGGACTGCGCTTCCCTGGACGCCCACATCAACCGCAGATCGCAGAGCACATCTTGAGCGCTATGTCGATCTGGTAGGTGAGTTACGAGCTGCCAGGGATTCGTTGAGCACACTGGCATCGAATCCAGATAGCTCGAGTGCACAGCTGGCCATTGCTCAGAACTCAGTCGACGAGCTTCTTGATGAACGGAATCAGATTCGTCCAGCCGTCGAGGAATTTCTTGAGCAAAAGATTTCTGAGACGGTCCGTTCAGAGGACATCGATCTCACCGGAAGTTGGGTATGGCCTCCGGTCGACTTTCGGATTGGGGATCCACCCAAGCTGCTCGTTACCTCTCCCCGTGATGAGATTTTGCGACTTGAGGATGTCCTCATCGAGCCAGATATCGCTATTGCCGAGATGGAGAAGATTGAAGATCGCCTTTCGGCCGACTCGGACACATCAGCTGTCGTTCTCCAAACCGGTGGTCTAGCTAGCTATCCGAACGTAATACCAACTACACATCTGAAGCGCTTGTTGGATGTGGGATCTCACGAGTGGCTTCACTCATACCTGGCGTTTTATCCGCTAGGTCAGGCTTACTTCGGTGACGGTCAAATGCAGTCGGTCAACGAAACTCTCGCTGACATTTTTGGTCGGGAGGTTGGATGGCGGGTCCACGCCGATCTCACTGGTGAAGAATTTATCGCTCCGGTACGTCCCGAAAGGGCGAGGAAAATGAGCGAAACCGAGAATGATGAACCTGAGGTTGTCCCTGATCCAAACGAATTCAGCTTCAATCGTTTCATGGCAGAAACTCGAACTCATGTCGATGAGCTACTCGCTGAAGGTTCCGTTGAAACCGCAGAAACCTACATGGAAGAACGCCGGGTAGAACTTGTCGATCGCGGGTATTCCATTCGCAAGATCAACCAGGCGTATTTCGCGTTTCACGGCACGTACGCTGAGAGTCCTTCTTCGACAAGCCCGATTGCTCGTTACCTGTGGGATCTGCGTGAGCAAGTGGAAACTGTTGGCGAGCTTGTAAAGCTACTTCGACCGATTCGTACGTATGAACAGTTTGAGGAGCTGCTCGTAGAGCGGGGAATCGAACTTGAGGGCGAATGACTCTAACCGTCTCAGTTTGAGTCCTTGTCGACAGAACGGCGAATTTACGCCACCTGTCGGTATACTTTGAGGGTTGCTCATAACAACTATGCCGAATTCGTTCCGAGTAATTGATTTCTCAGTTCAATTTGGTGACACGACATTACCGTGCCTCTTGGCACGATGCAGGAGATGCGATGGCGCGCTCGATCGACGACACGCACGTACCGGATAACAAGATGTATCGTCCTCCACAACGGGAGGAGTCCGAAGTCACATTTGATGAACTCGTAGAAAGAATCAGAAACTCGATGCCAAACATTCCTGGTATCGGGGGGGCAGGTTCGGCAGGGCTTATTCTTGCCGCACTGATTGTTATTGGAATCATCTGGGCAGGAACTGGTTTCTACACCGTAGGTCCTGACCAGGAAGCGGTGCTTCGAACTTTTGGTCGGTTCACCGGAACAGCAAGCGGCGGTTTGCACTGGCACTACCCGAGCCCAATCGGCAAACGTGATGTTGTTGCTGTTACGACTACTCGACGTATGGAACTGGGATTCCGATCTGGATCTGACGGGTTCACCGTTGCTCAGTCGATCACCAACGAGTCGCTGATGATTACCGGTGACGAAAATATCGTTGACGTTCAGGCAGTAGTTCAATACAGAATTTCAGACCTGCCGAACTTCCTTTTCAAAGTAGATGATCCAGGTGATAGTGACCGAGGTATTTCGGCAGGATCACCTGACGGTCGAACTCTTCGAGACATGGCAGAAACTGCTTTGCGACAGGTTGTTGGTGCACGAAACATCGACGACGTTCTGACCACAGAAAAGGAACGTGTTCAAACGGAAGTTCTTCTCAAAATGCGAGAACTCGCCGCTGACTATGAAACTGGAATTGACGTTGTGCAGGTTCTCTTGCAGAACGTGAACCCACCACTGGAAGTACAACCCGCGTTCGAAGACGTTGTGCGTGCTCGTGAAGACCGTGAACGTCTGATCAATCTAGCCCAAGCCTACGAGGCTGCGGAAATACCGAAGGCGTCTGGTGAAGCAGCAAAGATCGTTGAAGCAGCAGAAGGTTTCAAACAGGGTCGTATTGCACGTGCCCAGGGTGAAGCTGACGGATTCGATGCGATCCTTGAGGGTTACCTCGACTCTCCAGACATTACTCGACAAAGGCTGTACCTAGAAGCGATGGAAGAAATCCTGCCAGGAATCACGAAGTTCATTCTTTCTGATTCTGGCGTTCTACCATTCCTCCCACTGGAGGGTGCTACCACAGGAGCCGGAACGGTCACAGGAACGGGAGGTGCCCAGTAATGAGCAAGCTCACAGTTCCACTAATTGTTCTGATAGTCGCCGCAATAATCGTCATTCCACAGACGTTGTTCGTGGTTGATGAAACCCAGGTAGCGATCGTTACTAGATTCGGTGCGTTCCAGGAGGCTTACACCGATCCGGGCCTGAAGGTGAAAACACCGTTTGCTGAACAGGTAACTAAGTTCGACAAGCGTTTACTCCGAGTGGACGTTGCTCCGGCATCGTTGCTCACGGCTGACAAGCGCAACCTTGTTATCGATTCCTACGCGAGATACCGGATCATTGACCCGTTGGTGTTTTTCAAGAACCTCAGAAATGAGTCTGGTGCAGATGCTCGTGTGGGTGACATCGTCAACGCACAGCTTCGCCAGGAAGTAGCGCTGGACTTGCAGGAAGAAGTCATTTCGGAAACTCGTGAAGACATCATGAACCGTGTGACTATTGCAAGTAACCGTATCGAGGTTTCAAGAGAAGATTTGTTCCGAGACTACGGCACACTTTCGCACCCTGCGGTAACGGTTACCGTCGATGAAGACACTACAGATACTGAACGTGCTCGAGCGGTAACACCCGAAGAACTTGCAGCCTTGGAAGGGAACGCTAATCCACCTGAATTGGAAGGATTTGCAATCACCTACACAGCGGATGTTCGAGAAGCCCTGGGTATCGAGATTATTGACGTGCGCATCAAGCGAGCTGACTTCCCGCCAGACGTAGAGACGAGTGTGTTCTCTCGAATGGAAGCAGAACGTGAGCGAATTGCCAGTGGTCTTCGAGCCGAAGGTACTCAGCGGGATTCAGAGATTCGTGCTGCAACTGATCGAGAAGTGAATATTATTCTCGAGAACGCACAAGGTGAATCTGCCCGACTTCGAGGTGAGGCAGAACAGGAAGCAATCGCAATCCTGGCAGAGTCGCTTGAGAAAGACCCGGAGTTCTACGACTTCCGTCGTTCACTTGAGGCCTACAAGGTATTCCTTGACTCGCAAACGACGGTCATTCTTGATCCTGAAAGCGACTTGCTGAAATACCTTTCGGATCCAGCTCCGACACCGTAGCGTACAGAACAACGAAAACTAAAACCGACGGTTCAATGAAACCGTCGGTTTTTTTCTTTAAATCAGGTTATGGAGATGTTTACTAAGAATAATTCTCAGGATTGCGACCAGCAGCGAAGCTGAAACGATGAACAGCACTGAATCCATCGGCATTGAGGTTGCAAGTCCGAGTGCTGTGCCTGCGGCAGGGGCATGCTCAGTGTTGGTGATTGTCATGAACAGGATCACCAGTGCCAGAGACATGCCCTGCATGGAGTGAATCATGTACTTGTTGGCAGCAACTGCTTCGGGCACAAGCATGAGGATGCCGACAGTACAAGCTCCTGCGACGATGGCGACGAGATGCCCGCCTACAAGTCGAACAGGGTTAGATGCGACTGAGTGTGGAATAAAGAACACGATCGCGACTGAGCTGGCAATTGCCGCGACGATCGCCCCATTCGTGAGCGCGTCTTCGGCGATCAAAACCCCGATCAGTGCTAGTCCCGCCAGGATTGCCTGACCGATGTAGATCTTTGGCCTGTGAACAAATCTCGCATCAATCCACCTGAATAGCGGGTGATGCCTAGCAGCATGTAATCGAGGGTATCGTTGTCCGAAATCCGGTTGTTTGTCTCTCATTCGGGAGTGCGTTGTGATCGTGAGTGATTTTGAAGTCACATTACCGATAACGAGCCCGAAGGGTCATCAGAGATTAATCACAGAGTTCACGGATTCGTGTGAACTTGCTTGCTATGTATGTGAACACTGACTAACATATGCGTACTCGATTGATAATCGAGTACCAGGGTATATGGCAACAAGAACACGTTTAGATCATCAGACACGGCAACACCAGATTGTCGAAGCAGCTCGCGAGTTGATTGCGAGCGGCGGTGTGGACGCGCTCACTATCAGGGGAATTGCATCTAAGGTTGGAGTAACTGAAGCTGCAATTTACCGACATGTTGCCAGTAAAGAGGAAGTTCTTCTCCTCCTGATTCAGGAAGTAGAAGAATCTCTGTTCCAGGCGATCTCGAGAGCCACGCGGTCTGACCGCCACGCACTTGACCGTCTTGAGCACATGCTCCAGTTGCACGTTTCTTACGTTGAGTTACGACAGGGGATTTCATTCGTTGTAATCGCCCAGGCTGCTCAATTTGAGGAACCGAGAGTTCGTTCCGCTGGTAAGCGATTGGTTGAGAAATACCTCTCACTTGTATCCGAAACGATCTCTCAAGGCATCGAAAGAGATGAAATAGATAGAACAGTCTCACCAAGCGCGGCGGCAATGATCTTCTTCGGAATGATTCAGTCGGCGGTGACGCGGTGGTTGTTCGATCCTTCGGCACACCCGCTCAGTGAAAACGCAGTTTCACTGTGGGCTTTGTTCCGAACTTCGCTCGAATTCTCTGACGAAGACGCTGATCTTCATACGAGTGATAACGGGGGTAAATAATATGTCCGTAATTACAGTAGATGGCCAAATAGGCGCAGGTGCCCCTGAACTGGGCAAGAAGGTCGCCGGCATGTTCGGTTTTGAATACGTTGACCGCCTGGCATTGCCCGGGTCGTACTCACAAGGTCTGGCAGAACAGCCAGAAAAGCTCACAGACCGGATCTGGTCGATCGTTGAGCGAGCAGTCTCAGGATTCGCACTGGGCAACGCAGCGGGCGATCCATATTTCAACGTTCCACAAGAACTTCTTATTCCCCTCACGTGGGATTCAGACGGTCCATCCGCTGTGCATTCAACAGCCGAGTACATGCCGAATGTTGAGCAGGTGTTTGAACAGGGCAAGGCTGTAATCGTTCACCGAGCTGGGTGTGTTGAGGCTGGTGACCGAGAGGCGCTGAAAGTCGGCCTGTTTGCCTCATGGGAAGACCGTATCCAGCGCGTGATGTCTCGAGAAGGACTCAAAAACCATGCTGCGGCTGAAGATGCGATCAAGCATCGAGAACAGCTCCAGCATGAGTACTTCGGTGACGTTCACGGTGTGAACCCTGAAGACCGCAGCCTCTACGATATTGCGATCGACACGAGTGCGGAGGCTATTCACATAGCTTCGATCAAAGTCGCTCGATTTGCCCGTCATAACCTGGCGCTTCAACCCGCTTAGTTCTCCATCTGAACTTCACGTATTTCACTACTTGCGACTCCAGTTGCGAGATATAGTGTGATTAGTGGCGTACTGGAACATTTTGAGAGGGCTGCGAACCTAGATGCTGACTAAGCTTGCCAAAGAAATCATGACCTCACCGGTTATCACGGTTACTGCAGATACACCTGTATCCAAAGCTGCGGCGATTATGCTCGAAGAGAGCGTTGGAGCACTGGTGGTGGTTGATTCAGACGGTAATTACGAGGGAATGCTCTCGGAGTCCAGATACCTGCCCGAAGAAAACGTCATTCCATACATGCGGCGTACGGTGCTTCGAGTGTTCGGTACTGAGCTTGGTGACCCGGAAAACATCGAAGAGGTCATTCAAGAAACCCGAAACAAACCGATTGGAGAGGTCATGGCGAAGAACCTTAAAACGGTCTCGCCAGACGCTCATCTTGCCGAAGTTGCGAAGTTGATGGTCGACACACGGGCACATCATCTCACAGTCGTGGATAACAACAAACCTGTGGGGATGATCTCCCGCCACGACTTACTTGAGCTTTTTGCAGCAGCTGAAGGTTAGTTACCTGCCAAGGCGATTTTGCCTGCGTTGATATCGCTGGTGAGATCGCTCAGGTCTTTGGGGTTTTCGACGCTGGTCCACATGTTTTCCGAATGGAACGCGGAAAGCCGTCGTTCCTTCGCCAAGTCCTGGAACGTGGTTGTTTCGTGATCTCCAATATCCGGAAGCAGCGGTTCGATTTGGCGGTCGAACAGGTAAATCCCTGCGTTGATCCAGTACGGTAAATGTCCTTTTTCGATGAACTGCGTGACTGTGTTGTTATCGTCAGATTCAACAACTCCGTACTGGCTTGGGTACGGGACCAACATCATCGTGCCCATCGCATTCGACTGGGCGTGAAGATCGAGGATTGGTTCGACCGGCTGGTTGGTGATCACGTCACCGTTCGCTACCAGAACTGGTGACGAGTCGGTAGGTACTTGTGATAGCCCTTGCTTCAACGCACCACCGCGACCAAGTGGTGATTCTTCAAACGAGTAATGGGCTGTGATCCCGTAATCCGAACCGTCTCCGAAATGATCTTGAATCATTTCGCCCTTGTAGCCGCATAGAAATACGACGTCGGTCACACCTTGTGAGACCATCCAGTCGACCTGGTAGCCAATGATCGGTTTACCTGCCACTTCGACGAGTGGTTTAGGGCGGTCGTCCGTAAGCGGTTTGAGGCGTTCTCCACGACCTCCAGCAATGCTGAGAGCGAAGAATTTTTCAGTCATCAAGATCCTTTATTTCGAAAGTCCCGAGAGAGGGTATCAGTACCCAGTCACTAGTTCGAGTTGCCTGAATTCGTGCAATTGAACGATTCTTACGTACCTAATAGCTGATTGAAGCGATGATCCCGCCTAGCAATCCTTGCATGCTTCTGCGGTCTTCGACCTGTTCGGGCGAGTCGAAGGCTCCGCGGGATGGATATGTGCCGGGTGATTGAACCACTACCAGATCGAGGCTAGGGCAAACGAAAATGTGCTGGTTACCAGCACCACTTGCGGCGAAGCAATCGGCTGGTAACTGAGGCCAAACTTGAAGCTGGTCGTTGCACCAGAATCCGAGGCCATAGACGTGACGGTCCGTCGGTTGGTTGGTAAGTATCTCGTCTGAAACCCTGGTGGCTTTTTCGATCCATGCCTGGGGAACTACTTGTGTCCCGTTCCAATT
>Ga0181579_10001892_pt1 | contig 17098 bp, 16 predicted proteins | sample 071ome_24_FD_132996 | JGI IMG/M metagenome (GOLD analysis project Ga0181579, IMG submission 132996) | Coastal salt marsh microbial communities from the Groves Creek Marsh, Skidaway Island, Georgia - 071402CT metaG (megahit assembly) | ecosystem: Environmental > Aquatic > Marine > Intertidal... | reverse complement strand
CTGACTGCAGTTCCGCTTCGAAGGCCAAATCCTCCTCTTCGGTATGTCCGCGTCGGCGGGTACCAGCCAGTGGACGGTTGGTGATCACGCCATCCTCTACCCGGGCAAGAATTTCCGGCGAGGAACTGACGATTTGGAAGTCGCCTAAATCCATAAAATACATGTAAGGCGAGGGATTAAGGCTGCGTAATGCCCGGTACATGTTAATTGGTGGCGCCTGGAAGGGAATGTGCATGCGCTGTGCTAGCACCACCTGCATGACGTCACCGGCACGGGTGTACTCCTTAATGGTTTCTACGGCCGCCTTGAATTCTTCTTCGCCGAACTCCGAGATAAAATCGCTTTCGCGCACCGGCTGATTGGCGCTGCCGTGCTGTAGGCCCTGCACTGGCAGGGTGAGAGTCTCCTCGCGGTCTCTGAGGCGCTTGCGCATCTCATCCTCGGCTTGAGGGTCATCAGCATCGACCAGACTGATCATCTTCATGCGGCCTTCGAGGTTGTCCATGACGACTACCTCCTCGCTGACCATCAGTAAAATATCGGGCGTGTCCAGACGGTCGCCGGCAATGGCCGGCTGCAGCCGTTGCTCCACGTAGCGCACGGTGTCATAGCCGAAATAGCCGACCAGTCCGCCGAAGAAGCGGGGCAGGCCGTCCACTTCCACAACCTCAAAGCGGTTCTGGAATGCTTCGATAAAAGCGAGAGGATCATCGGTTTCTACATCCTCGACCACGTCGCCATCGGTGATGACCTGAACGTGCCGAAGATTGACCCTAACCACAGTGCGCGCGGGCAGGCCGATGATGGAATAGCGGCCCCACTTTTCTCCGCCTTGAGCAGACTCCAGCAGATAGCTATAGGGACCTTTGGCGAGCTTTAGATAGATAGATAACGGGGTGTCCAAGTCAGCAAGGGCTTCATGAACCACGGGTTTCAGGCGGTAAGAGGGTTGTAGCGTTGTCATGTGTTGTTCCAGAAAAATGAAAAATAGTCGAGGGAAGGCGTTCTGGCATACCGGCACGGGCCGAGGCATAACGCAGGCCTAAGGCGTTTAACGTCGCCAGCAACCTCGCCAAGGTTTTTCATTTCTGTTCAGGTTCACACAAGACCTCTTCGATCTGTAGGAAATAGAGGCGCAGGCTACCATGACATTTCTCGCATGTGGAGCGCAGGAACTCACAGATTTGCGAAAGTAAAAACCTTTAAGCCGTTCCAGTCGTGCCAGCGGGCAAAATCTGATCCATCTGGTCGAACAAATAAGTTGCATCCAACGTTTCAACGTCGACGCCGTGGTTGTAGCCGTAACGAAAGCAAGCCACGTCAACACCAGCAGCCTTGGCTGCCTCGACATCGGTTGTGGAGTCACCCACCATCAGAGTATCTACTTGAGCGACCCTTAGTTGCTGCAAGCACAGATCAATGGGATCCGGAGCAGGCTTCGGTGCCGCGGCGGTATCGCCACAAACGACCGAGGCGAAATAGCCGTCTAAGGACATGGCTTCCAGCAAAGGCAAGACAAATCGGGTTGGTTTGTTGGTGACAACGGCCAGTCTTCTGTCTTGGTCAACTAAGTGGTCGAGGGTGTCTATAACGCCTGGATAAATGGTGCTTTCTTCGGCAACGTGATCTGCATAGTAGTCCAAGAAATATTGCAGCAAGGTTTCCACCATGGCTGGCTGCAGCTCTAAGTCGTGATGAGCAAGGGCCTGGGTGAGGGAGAATTTGGCGCCATGGCCAATCCAGTTTCGGGCCTGAGCCGTTGTGACGCCCGGATAGCCGGCATTTTGCAAACTGGCGTTCAGCGCTTGACCGAGGTCAGGTGCAGTATCAACCAAGGTGCCATCCAGATCGAATAAATACGCGCGGTAGCTTTTATCGATCACAGTTACGCGTCGGCGATTTCATCGCGCATGGCATTGATGGTGGCAGCGTAGTTGTCGGCGCCAAAGATCGCTGTGCCGGCGACAAAGGCATCGGCACCTGCCGCCGCTGCAGCCCCAATGTTGTCGATCTTGATGCCGCCATCAATTTGCAGTCGAATGTCGCGCCCTGACGCATCAATCAGGCGTCGCGCCTGTCGAAGCTTTTCTAAGCTCGACGGAATAAAGGCTTGGCCACCGAAACCAGGATTTACAGACATGATCAAAACGAGGTCGACCAGTTCGATGACGGGTTCCAAGGCACTTAAGTTAGTCGCAGGATTAAAGACCAACCCCGCCTTTGCCCCGCTATCATGAATAACGCTCAGGGTTCGGTGCAGGTGCTCGGTGGACTCTGGATGTACGGTGATGTAGTCCGCTCCCGCAGCCAAGAAGTCTTCGACTAGACGATCCACGGGTTTCACCATCAGGTGCACATCGATGCATGCGTCAATGCCCGCTTTGCGCAGGGAACTGAGCACCAAGGGCCCAACAGATAGGTTCGGTACGTAGTGATTGTCCATCACGTCGAAGTGAATGGTGTCAGCACCTGCGGCGAGGACGTCTGATACTTCTTCACCAAGCCGGGCAAAGTCTGCGGCTAGAATAGAGGGGCAGATCCAAGGATTCATAAATGCTCGCTACATCGAAAAGCGCATGTTAACCGAGGTAGATTTAGATGCATGCTTTTTTCGGAGAGGCGGAGAAACCCGCCGCGGTTGGCTTAGGCATTTACTGCCGCATAGTCTTGGGGAGTGCCAATGTCAGACCATAAACCGTAATGTACTTGGGCAGAGACACGCCCTTGGGCCGTGGCGTGGAACAAGAGGTCCCGCAAAGAAAAGGGGCCGTCAGGGGAATCCCTGAACAGCTGCCGGTGGAGCATGGCGATACCGCTGTAGACGAAGTCGCCGCCGCGGGCAGCAACACGCCCCTGGGCATAGGAAAAGTCGCCGGTCTTACGACTCGGTGGCGTCGGTACCAGCACCAAGTGGACGAGATCCTCCGGCAGCAACCGCTTTGGGAGATTCTCGACTGCAAAGTCGCTGTAGATATCGGCGTTACAAAGAATGAACGTGTCGTCTGCTAACAAGGGTAGCGCCGCCTTAATACCGCCGCCGGTCTCCAGCAGAGTCTGCTCGCGACTGTAGGTCACTGAAACCCCAAGGGCTGCACCGTCGCCCAGCAGCGCCTCAATCTGGTTGCCGAGGTGGTAGGTGTTCACGACTACCTCGCCGACACCGGCAAGGCGCAACTTTTCAATGATTCTTAGTATCAGTGGTATGCCTTTCACTGGCAGCAGCGGTTTCGGCGTTGTATCGGTCAAGGGCGCAAGTCGCGTCCCCTTGCCAGCGGCCAGGATCATGGCTTTCACTATCTTTCCTCGCGGCTCAGTAATTCGAGCTGAAGCGCCGCCAATGACCAAGCGGACAACAGTTGGTGGAGTTGCTCCAAGTCAGGATATATCTCGGTTAAAACCGTGAGTCGGCGCAAGGTTGGCAAGATGTAACCTAGGTGACTGGATTTGTTGTCCCTCAGATGCAGGCGAGCAAAGATACCAATTGCTTTTAGTTGGCGCTGAATAGCGCAAGCATCCAGCCACCAAGTGAGTGTATTCAGGGAGACCCCTCTCAGCTTGTGGTTGTGTTCTGCAAACCGTTCTAAGGCACTGATGATTAAGGATTCCTCGTGAATGTAATAACAGTCTCGTAACAGCGATGCAGGGTCATACAAGGCTGGACCGATTAAAGCATCCTGAAAATCCACGATGCCTAACTTGGCGTTGGAATCGCTCCCGGTTACTAACAGATTGCGACAGTGGTAGTCCCGGTGGACACAGACCCGGGGTTGTTCAAGCATGGCGTCAATTAAGAGTTGCCTACTGGAAGCCAGAACATCAGTTGTCTCAGGCTCAAGGCTTTTGTTCATCAGCCCCTCTACCAACCACTGGGCGCACAAGTCGAATTCCATGACTAAGCGGTCCTCGTCGTAGGTTGGTATGGCGGGATCCTGAACCGTTTGGAAAGGTATCAACGCATCCAAGGCCAGATTGACGCATTGGGCGAGATGCAGCTGGTTCTTTGCGTCTTGTTGATAGGCGTCGATTAGGTGGATTTCGCCAAGATCTTCCATCAGAAAAAAACCGCGATCGTGATCCTGTGCGAGCACTTGCGGTGTTCCTAGGCCAGCAAAAACTGATGCTAATGCGACGAATTGCGGGTTGTTCTCGAGCTCTGGCGGGCTCCACATTGCCACCCAAGATTGCTCCAGCGAATCGTTACGAACCCGATAAAAGTGCCGATGACTTGCCTCGACCCGAAGAGCCTGAAGGGAAATATTTGGCCGTTGCTGCGCAGTCGGGGGCGTACCGGTGTTCTGTTGGGACTGCAGCTGCGCTTGGCACCAAGCATGTAATTCGTTCACTGAGTTTTGCACGATAAGATTATATCCGGTGAGACATTTCTTTTATCATGCGGCGATGAAAAATACCCGTTTCTGTTTCCGTTTGCCGCTGCTTGCCGCCGGCCTGTTGGCCTTGTTGTCCAGCCATACCTACTCCGGCGAACGGACAGATGTCTCGCCGTCGTTTGCTGAGGACCTAGCGTCTGACCTTTACCGGCAGCAGCGTCAGCCCGCCGCTCGAAATTTTGGTCAGTGTCTTGGGGACTACGAGCTCGCGCCGATCAGCTCAGACGAGCAGGTCCCGGCGACAGATGCCTCCGGCAATCGAGTCATTTCTGCGGCCATGGACCGTTTGATCGGCCAGCGCGGCGGTTCAATCCAGTTTCAAGGCAATGTGGTAATACAGGAGGGCGGTAGACGCTTACTTGCGCCGTCGGCGTTGATGGAACAGAGCAATGAGCGGGTGCAGTTTCCTCAAGGTCTGTTCCTCAGCGAGACCAATCTTGTAGTTCAAGGTCAGAGCGGGGAGTTGCAACTGGATGGACAGTCCCTATCGCTGGAAGGGGTACAATGGGTGATACCCGGTCAGGGGTTGCGCGGCACAGCTCAAGGATTAAGCCGGGCCGCCGACGGCAGAATTTTGCTGCGTGATGCTCTACTTACTCGATGCGCGCCGGACAATGCAGGGTGGCTTCTCAATATTAACGAACTGGAAGTTAACGAAGCCGAGGCTTATGCCCAGGGCAAGGGAGCGGTGTTGCGGGTTCGCTCGGTGCCGGTTGCTTACCTACCTCGCCTGCGGGTGCCTTTAGCCGGAGAGCAAACCACGGGCTGGCAAATGCCCTCAGGCAGCCTGAGCAGCACTGACGGCTTGGACATTCAGGTGCCATATTACTGGCAGGTTTCGCCGCAGATGAACGCGACCTTGGCACCTCGCTGGATCAGTGAACGAGGGCTTGGCGTGGATGGCAACTTGAGTTTCGCCAACCAAGCCCAAGTGGGCCAGCTGGATGTCGCTTACCTGCCATCGGATGATTTGTACAACGGACTGTATGATGAAGACGTCTATAAAGAGCTGGGTGGTGCCAGTGCCCTCGGTGATTTTAATGCGGCAGACCGATGGCTTATCGCGGCAGATCAGGCGGGCAAAGTAGGTGTCTTGCGAACTCGCGTGGATTTCGCGCGGGCCAGTGACCGAGATTTTTTCCGAGACCTCGATTCGTATGTTGGTTTTACCAAGCCAAACGCTTTAAACCAGTTGGTTGAAGTGTCATATGCCGGTAAAAACTTGGATGTGAGTCTGCGCTCGTTGGGTTTTCAAAGATTGGACGAGCTGAACATTGCCGACTACGAAGCTGTGCCGTCACTGCAGATAAGCTATCGCTCCAATCCCCTTGATCGCGGGTTTGGGGTAAACCTTCAGGCACAGTGGTCCCAGTTTAACCGCAATGCACCAGCCTATAGTTCCGGCGCTGCTTCGGCCCTTGGCATTGAAGGCAACCGTAGTCACTTGGCGCCATCTCTGAGCTATCGCCGGGATTACACCGGCGGCTTTTGGGCTGTGACAGGCGGTTACAAGTTGACGCGCTACGATTTAGATCATGTGCCTGCAGCAGCGTCTGCGACGCTGGAGGCTCAAACCGACAGAGACGTTGGGTTTTTCAGTGTCGACGCAGGGCTGTTTTTTGACCGTGAGCTCAGCCTGAATGGCGGACTTTTTTTGCAAACTTTGGAGCCCAGGGTTTATTACGTGAGACAGGGTTATGAACGGCAAGATGCTCTGCCAATTTTCGACAGCGTGCCTTTGAACATGACCTTTGAGCAGTTGTTTTTGGACAACCATTTCTCCGGGCTGGATCGCATCGGTGATGCCGATAGAGCGACTCTTGCCATAACCAGCCGTCTTATCAATCCTGCAGGACAAGAAGTGCTGACGGTTAGTGCCGGGCATCTTCAGCACTTTTCCACACCCCGCGTGACGGTCCCGGGCTTTGCTGATATCGGCATTAACGACATGTTCGCCGGCGACGTTGCGCTTAGCCTCAGCGATCATTGGCAGTTACGCAGTCAACAACTGTGGAATTATGATCAAAGCCAGTGGGAAGAAGTTGGTGGGAGCCTGCATTGGCGCGGTGAAGGCCTGAGGCGATTCAATTTTGGGTTCAAAGACCGGCGCTTGGATAACATCAAACAAGCAGAAATGTCGGCCTATGCGCCTGTGAACCAAAACGTGGCATTGACCGCCCGCTGGCACTACGATCTGGAGGGGCACCGAACCTTGGAAGCGTTTGCAGGTTTTGAGTACGACGACTGCTGTTTGCGCATGCGTCTGGTGGCTCGCCAATACCTAGAAAATCCCAGCTACCGTTTGTTCGGCGCGCCTGCTTCTGTGTTGCCAAGTAATTTTCTGCGCACTGATCGCAGCGTATTATTTGAGGTGCAGTTGAAGGGTTTGGCGGAAATTGGCAGTAAAGTAGAGGCGTTGTTGCAACGAGGCGTGTACGGTTACGCCTCTCCAGCCATGCGGATGCAGCGGTACAACGCAAACTAAGGGCCCGCGCACACGTGTTTGGCAGGGGCCCGCAACGGAATAATGGAACAGAGCAAGAACAGCATGAACATTCAACAACTTGGCAGTGGGCTTTCAAAGACTCTTCGCACCATGCTCGGCAGAGCAAAGCACTTGGCATTGCTCGCACTGGTTTGGCTGCCACTTCAGTCATCGGCTGAATATCAACGCCTAGAGGCCATCGTCGCTGTCGTGGATGACGACGTGGTGCTGGCCAGCGAGCTGATCGCGCGGTTGGAGACGGTTCGGCGCTCTATTAAGGAAAATAATCTGCAGGTGCCGCCGGGCGATGTATTGGTTAATCAGATCATGGAACGATTGATTATCGAGAACATACAGCTCCAAGAAGCAGAAAAACGAGGCGTCACGATTGATGACGAAACCTTGGCGCGGGCAGTGACGGAATTCGCTCGAAGCAACAACATGACTTTGGAACAGTTCCAACAAAATTTGGCCCGAGACGGCACCAGTTACCGTCAGTTCCGCGAGGAAATACGAAGTGAGCTGACGATCACGAGGTTGCAACGAGCAATGATTAACCGGCGCATCGCGATCAGTGAGCAAGACGTCCAAGCGCTTTTGAATTCGCCCTTCTATCAGCAGATGTTCTCAGACGAGTATCGGGTGGGGCACATCATGCGCAGTCTTGAAGACGATGCCAGTGATGCGGATAAAGAGGCGGCCATAAAAGAAGCAGCTGGTTTGATTGAGGAGCTTCGAGGTGGTGCGGATTTTGCCCAGATGGCGATAGCTAAGTCTTCGGCCAGCACGGCGCTAGAGGGCGGAGATTTGGGTTGGCGTCGAGCGGGCGAACTGCCTACGCTGTTCTCTGACGCGGTGTTGGACATGCAGGTAGATGAGGTCGCGGATCCAATCGTCACCGGTTCGAGCATTCATATTATCAAGTTGCTAGGCCAGCGCGGTGCCGGCACCGAGCGGTTGTCGCAAACCAATGTCAGCCATATTTTGATTCGACCGTCGGAAATCCTCACGTTAGCCGAGGCCAAGGACCAAGCGGACGATGTTTATCAATTGCTTGAGCAGGGCGGAGACTTTGCTGAGCTGGCAAAGGAATATTCAGAAGACCCCGGTAGTGCGTTGAACGGCGGCGCGTTGGGCTGGTCTACGCCAGATCAATTCGTTGCGGAGTTCGCGCAAGTCATGGCGGTAACGGAGATTGGCCAAATCAGCGAGCCGTTCCAAAGTGAATTTGGCTGGCACATTTTACTTGTGCAGGATCGTCGGGAGCAGGACATGAGTGACGAAGCCCGCCGTAATATGGCCATGGATCTACTGTTCCGGCGTCGATTTGAAGAGGAGCGCCAAGAATGGTTGAAGGAAATTCGCGACGAAGCCTTTGTTGAAATGCGGCTGTAGCTGCCTATGCCTGTGATTGCCATTACCCCCGGTGAACCCGCCGGTATTGGTCCTGACCTAGTCATCCAAGCCGCCCAAGAAAACCGTGAAGCGGCTTGGGTGGTTATTGCCGACAAACGAATGCTGGCGTACCGGGCAAGAGCATTGGCGCTGCCCCTGCGGCTCGATGAGCAGATAAGTAATCCCAGTACTCAGGCAACACACCTCACCGTTTTAGATACACCCGTGGCGGCTCCTGTTCAGCCCGGTATGTTGAATGTTGATAACGCAGCCGGAACGCTGCGGGCCCTCGACTTGGCAATAGAGGGGTGCTTGGCGCACCGTTTTCATGGCTTAGTGACGGGCCCCATGCAGAAATCCGTCATGATGGAGGCAGGCATCGCCTTTTCGGGTCATACGGAGTACTTGGCCCGGAAATCTGGGGCACCAGATGTGGTCATGATGTTGTCCAGTGAAGCCATGCGGGTGGCTCTGGCGACTACCCATTTGCCGCTGCAGTCGGTATCCGCTGAACTTACTCATGAGCTGTTGGAGCGTCGGCTGCGCATTCTGCGGCAGGCGCTGCAGGAACAATTCAACATCGCCTCGCCGCGGCTATTGGTTTGTGGGTTGAATCCTCATGCCGGTGAGTCCGGTCATTTGGGACGAGAAGAGATAGATGTGATCGAGCCAGTTTGCCGGCGCTTGCAGGAAGAAGGCTTCGATATTGTCGGGCCATTGCCCGCCGACACGCTGTTCACACCAAAGTACCTTGAGCAGGCTGATGCGGTGATGTCTATGTTTCACGATCAAGGCCTGCCAGTGTTGAAGTACTCCGGTTTTGGCCGAGCGGTGAACATCACGCTGGGTCTGCCTTTTGTCCGCACGTCAGTGGATCACGGTACCGCCTTAGATTTGGCCGGTAGTGGGCGAGCAGACGTTGGCTCTTTTAACCAAGCCGTGGCGCAAGCGGTCGTATTGGCGGAAGCGGTGCATGCGCGCGCGTAAACGCTTTGGGCAGCACTTTCTGCATGATCAGCAGGTGTTGCGAAACATCGCCAGCGCCATGTCTTTGCGGCAGAACCAGCGGGTGTTTGAGATTGGTCCCGGTCAAGGTGCGCTCACCGAGTATCTGTTTGATGATGGCCTGACGCGCTACCTTGCTGTGGAGATCGACCGCGATCTAGCGCCGCTGTTGGGACCTAAGTTTCCCGGTATTGAGGTACTGCAGCAGGATATCTTGAAAACCGACTTGGGAAAGATTTTGACCCCCTCAGAAGCTCAGGATGGTTGGCGGGTCGTGGGAAATTTGCCTTACAACATTTCATCGCCTTTGCTCATGCAGTTGATTGACCACGTGCTCGCTTGCCCGAACAGTGTCCGCGATATGCACTTTATGCTGCAGAAGGAGATGGCCCAACGCCTCACTGCGGTGCCCGGGACCAAGGCTTGGGGGCGTTTAAGTGTGATGACGCAAGTGACTCTGGATACCGATTATCTATTCGATGTACCTCCTGAGAGTTTCCGACCGCCGCCAAAAGTTGATTCAGCAGTGATCCGGCTAACGCCTAAGCCAGACTGCGCGCTACCCGTGCGGCGAAAGAGTTTGGACCAAGTGCTACGTTTAGCTTTTGCCGGGCGTCGCAAGCGTTTGTCTAACGCGTTAAAAAATTTGAATTTGGACTGGCAGCAAGTTCCCGTAGACCCTGCATTGCGGGCAGACGATGTCACCATTGAGGGGTTTATAGCGTTGGCTGGCGCTGCCGACAGCGCCGAGGCGCAGTCGGGTTAACATCCCTGCAAATGCTGGCAGGATTGAACCGCACAAATTAAGCGAGAAAAAACGGTGACCGAAACGGATCCAAAACAAACTATTGATGTGTCGGTGCAGGTAAACTATCTGGCGGCTGAGTCTGCTCCGGAGCGAGAGCGCTTTGCCTTTGCTTACACCATTACCATTGCCAATCACGGTCCGATCCCCAGTCAATTGCTGAATCGACACTGGGTCATAACCGATGGTGTAGGTGATGTTCAGGAAGTGCGTGGTCCCGGTGTCATCGGGCAGCAACCTCGGCTAGCCCGCGGCCAGAAATTTACCTACACCAGTGGCGCGGTGATCAAGACACCTGTGGGAACAATGGAAGGCAGCTACGAGTTTCGAACCGACGATGGTGAGCTATTTGAGGTGCCCATCGACGTCTTTTCGTTGCGCGTCGCAGGTGTGGTGCACTAGAACAGATGGCGATATACGCGGTAGGTGACGTTCAGGGGTGTTGGCTTGAACTCGACGCGCTGATGAAAAAGGTCAACCTCAAAGATAGCGACGAGCTTTGGTTGGCCGGTGATTTGATTAATCGCGGTCCGGATTCGCTCCAAGTGTTGCGACAGGCTCGGCAAATGGGGGATCAGTGCCGCGTTGTGCTGGGGAATCACGATTTGCACTTTTTGGCGATTTTCTTCGGCGGTAAAAGCCCGCACAGCAAAGACACCTTCGACGAGCTGCTGGCGGCGACGGATGTGGAGGAGCTGGCCCATTGGCTGCGTGGTCAGAAGCTCATTCACAGCGGCTATGGGCATGTCATGACTCATGCCGGGATCCCGCCTCAGTGGTCTGTAGCGCAGGCTCAAGCTTTCGCGCGAGAAGTCGAGACAGTGATCGGCCAGAGCGATGCACAGGCCGAGCAAGCAGAGATTTCCTATCGGGATTTTTTTACCGCGATGTATGGCAATAGTCCGGCGCGATGGGACGCGAACCTAAACGGCATGGATCGGTTGCGGGCTATCGTCAATTACCTGACCCGCATGCGATTGCTGGAGCCCAGTGGTGCGATGGATTTCGCCCATAAGGGGCCTGTCGAAGATAGGCCCGACGGCCTGTTGCCATGGTTTGCAGAGGCTAATCATCAACGACGGCCGCACAAGGTTTTGTTTGGGCATTGGGCCGCGCTGAACGGTGAAACCAATGTAGCGGATTGCATCGCCTTGGATACCGGCTGCGTTTGGGGCCGGCAGCTTACCGCCTATTGTTTGGATAACGGCGAGAAAATCGTCCAATCAGCTCTTGGTGGCAACTAACGCGGCCCAAACGGTGGCGCTGTCTTCAAGCAAGGTGTCTTGTCTAAAGAGTCTAAGGGGCCTTGCGAAGTCAGCCCCACTTCCACCACAGTAACGGGATATCCCCATAAAAGACATTATCGTGTTAACCCAGACGTTTGAAACATATTTGGTGGGCGGCGCTGTTCGGGATCGTCTGATCGACGCCCGCAGTAACCGCCCCCAACCCGCTTCCACGACAGATCGGGACTGGGTGGTTGTGGGCGCGACACCGGCCCAACTGCTGGAGCTTGGTTTCACGCAGGTCGGGAAGGACTTCCCGGTGTTTTTACACCCAGAAACAAAGGAAGAATATGCCTTGGCGCGTACCGAGCGAAAGCGCGGTAGCGGGCATACGGGTTTCGAGGTGGATGCGAGTCCCACGGTGACTCTGCTGGAGGACTTATCCAGGCGCGACCTCACCATAAACGCCATAGCCGAAGACGCCCAGGGGCGACTAATTGATCCCAGCGGGGGGCAGCAGGACATTGCCCAGGGTTGGCTGCGTCATGTTTCAGCGGCGTTTGTTGAAGATCCATTGCGAGTATTTCGTGTTGCGCGCTTTGCGGCCCAACTGGCTGGGTTTCGGGTTGCACCTGAAACCCAGTTGCTGATGAATCAGATATGCGCTCAAGGTGAGCTGCAGACTTTGTCTTCGGAGCGAGTCTGGCAGGAACTTGTCAAAGCCTTAGCCGGCCCCGAGCCGCAACGATTTTTCGAGGTGCTGGAAGCCTGCGGCGGCCTGGCAGATTGGTTGCCCGAGTGTCAGGACACGAATTGGGATCTGGCCTTCGACCCGCGCCCAGACCCGATGGTCAGATATGCGAAGTTGCCGCTATCCGAAGCTGCGTTGTTGACACTGGTGGATCGTCTGAGGGGGCCAAAGTCCTGCGCTCAGGCGGTTCAAGATCGTTTTGCCTATCTGCCGCTGCTGCAGCGTTGGCCGCGGATTGATGCGGCGACGTTATGGGCCATGCTGCAACAGCTGAGGGCCCTTCAGGACACACAGCGTTTGATCCGACTAGTCGGGCTGCTCGATGAGGCTGAAGATCGCTGGCGGCTTGAGCAACAACTGTTGTTGCTGTGTGCCGAGCTAAAAGAAGTGCGACTTGCCGACGAGCAAGCGCAGCTGAAGGGAGCCGAATTTGGTCAGGCTCTCAGCGATCAGCGCGAGCGTCATGTACAAACGTATCTGTCTGGCTTGTAGCCGTGTTGACGCAGCGACTTGCTAAATTCTCTCTCGGTAGATTTCGACGCCAACGGCCGACGCCTCTGAGACGGCATTGGGCTTTTCCACCCGCACGCTGACAGCGTCGGCGCCTGCCTCAAGGCAGACCTTCGCGATATCCTCCACCAAGGTCTCTATTAGAAGGTATTCGCCTTCAACGGTCAGGCTCCGAGCGGCATCCGCCACCTCCGCGTAGTTCAGAGTATCGCCGATGTTCTTGCTTGCAGCGGCGACAGTGATATCGGTGATCAGGGTCAGGTTGATGATTACTGGCTGAGGCTGAACACGCTCCTCAGGCAGAATGCCGAGAATTGCGTTGAAGGTGAGATCTCGAATAAAAACCTTGTCCCGACGCGGCGCGCCTGTCATATCGCCGCCAATTCGGTCATCGGCCAGCGCGGGCGGGTCACGATGGCCAAGCCCTCGGACTCGCCGCCGGCCATGCGCAGAGCACCTGCATAGGCGATCATGGCGCCGTTGTCAGTGCACAGATCCAGCGGCGCATAAACAATCTCCGCATTTAGTTTGTCTGCCAACTCTGTGCGCAGCCGCGTGTTAGCGCTTACACCGCCGGCTATGACCAGCTGCCGGGCACCGGTTTGCTCCATGGCCCGACGGCACTTAATCACAAGCGTGTCGACCGCCGCCATCTCAAAAGCGACCGAAACATCGGCCACATCTTGCGAGGTTAACGCGTTCAGACTTTGCACGGTATTGAGCGCGTAGGTCTTCAAACCGCTAAAACTGAAATCCAGTCCCGGGCGGTCGGTCATTGGCCTAGGAAAGCGAAAGCGCCCGGGGTCACCTTGCTTGGCTTGCTCGGCAATCTTCGGGCCACCGGGGTAGCCCAGTCCCAGAAGTTTGGCTGTTTTATCAAAGGCCTCACCCGCAGCGTCGTCCACGGATTCTCCCAGCAGGTCATAGGCGCCGAAGTTTTTTACGTGTACCAACTGGGTATGCCCCCCAGATACCAAGAGGGCGACAAAGGGCAGATCTAACGGGCTGCCTTGTCGATTGATCAGCGGAGCCAGCAGGTGGGCTTCCATGTGATGAATACCAAGAGCGGGAATGCCCAAGCTCCACGCAAGACTTTTGGCGAACGAAGCACCGACCAACAAAGCGCCCATGAGACCGGGGCCGGCGGTGTAGGCAACACCATCAAGGTCATCCAAACTTTTGCCGGCACTGGTGAGAACCCTGTCAGTTAATGGCGTGATCTTGCGAATATGGTCCCGAGAAGCCAGCTCTGGAACCACGCCGCCGTAATCGGCGTGCAGGGCCACCTGACTGTGTAAGGCATGAGAAAGCAGCCCCTCGTTGCTGTCGTAGAGGGCCAAGCCGGTTTCGTCACAGGAACTTTCGATACCAAGAATAAGCATGGGCGCATGTTACAAAAATGCGCTCGGCGATGCTGTTAAATCTGGGTTCGGTTAAGCACTGTCCCATCTCTCCCACGGGGTTGCCGCACCTGAACCCTGTGTGTAGAATCCGCGCCCTCATTGGAAACAAGTTGAACCATGCCTCACGTAAGAGTCAAAGAAAACGAACCGTTTGATATCGCCCTGCGTCGATTCAAGCGCTCATGTGAAAAAGCCGGCGTCCTGAGCGAAGTGCGCCGTCGAGAGTTTTATGAAAAGCCCACGGCTGTGCGCAAGCGTAAAGCGGCCGCGGCGGTTAAACGGCACATCAAAAAGCTGCAGCGCGAATCCCGAAAGTTCGAGCGCTCCTACTAGCAGGGACTCTCGGCTGCTGCCGGTGAGGTGCGGCGTGCAGTAAGGGTTTTTGTACCCGCTAAGGCTAGGCAAATGAAAACGCCCATCCGATCCCCGAACCACCGCCTTTCAGCTATGCTAAAACCCCTCCAGTAGGGGTTTTTTTGTGGCTGGGGATTCTGGGTTTGTGACGTGACGAAACAGGGAATGGAAATGTCTGAATTAAAGGCTGCGCTGAGTCAGGCGACCAAGGAAGCCATGAAGGCCCGTGACAAAGATCGGGTGGCTACGCTGCGAATGGTCAACGCTGAGCTTAAGCGTATCGAGGTCGACGAGCGACGGGACCTTAGCGACGATGATGTATTTGCGGTACTGAATAAGATGCTGAAGCAGCGCAAGGATGCAATGCAGCAGTTCCAAGATGCGGGCCGAGATGACTTGGCTAGCATTGAGGCCTATGAGATCAGCGTTGTGGAAGGTTTTTTGCCTGCTCAGATGCAAGGCGATGAGTTGGCCGAATTTGTCGCAAAGCTTGTAGCGAAGTCAGGTGCTCAGGGTATGCAAGATATGGGCAAGGTGATGGCTTTACTCAAGTCAGAAGGTCAAGGCCGGGTGGATATGGGTGCGGCCAGTGCCATGGTCAAGGCTCAGCTAAGCGCCTAAAACAGCGTTCACAACGCTCAGGGTAAAGGGCTGCCGGCGCCGCAGCCGGTATATGTTATTGTAAGAAGCCATCTCCATACGGGTTCTTTCGTGGCTGGCCGAATACCGCAATCATTCATTAACGACCTGCTCGATCGCGTCGACATTGTTGACGTGATTGATGGGCGCGTGGCGCTGAAAAAGACGGGAAAGAACTATTCAGGGCTGTGCCCGTTTCACGACGAAAAATCACCCTCGTTTTCGGTTAGCCCGGACAAACAGTTTTTCCACTGCTTCGGCTGTCAAGAAAGCGGCACCGCGCTGACGTTCTTGATGAAATATGAGCGCATGGACTTCGTGGAAGCGGTAGAAGCTCTTGCCAAAGACATGGGCCTTACGGTGCCCCGAGAGCAAAGCAATCGCAATTACGTGGAAGTGGATCAGGGGATTTATCAGGCTTTGGAGGGAGCTGAGGGCCTGTACCGCCAACAGCTGCGTGGCGCTGATGTGGCGGTAGCCTATCTTAAGGGTCGCGGTTTGACCGGTGTTACCGCCAGAGACTTTGGAATCGGCTATGCTCCGGAAGGCTGGCACAACGTTAGCGAAGCGCTGATGGCCAAAGGTAGTACCAGCGAAGCGCTGCTCAAGGCTGGGCTGACGATAAAAAATGACAATGGTCGCGTTTATGACCGTTTTCGTCATCGCATTATGTTTCCGATTCGAGATCTTCGCGGCCGGGTAATTGGCTTTGGTGGTCGAAAGCTGGGGGAAGAAGAAGGCCCGAAGTACCTGAACTCACCGGAAACAGAGGTGTTTTCCAAGAGTCAGGAGCTTTACGGCCTGTACGAGGCGCGCAAAGCCCTACGAAATATTGACCGGCTATTGGTAGTAGAAGGCTACATGGACGTTGTGGCTTTAGCTCAGCACGGGTTTCGCAACGCGGTAGCGACTCTCGGCACCGCCACCGGCGAGGCTCACTACCACAAGCTTTATCGTTATACCGACGAGGTAATCTGTTGTTTTGACGGTGACAAAGCCGGCCGTTCTGCTGCGTGGCGGGCTTTGGAGAGCGCGCTGCCTGTGCTGAACGAGCATCGGCAACTCAAGTTCGTGTTTCTGCCAGACGGCGAAGATCCCGACTCGCTTGTGCAAGGTCGTGGCGCAGAAGCCTTTAGCGAGTTTTTGCGCAACGCAACGCCGGGAATTGAATTTTTGTTCAGCAAGCTTGGCGAGGGCTTGGACCTTCAAACCTTAGACGGGCGGGCACGTTTCATGGGGCTCGCTAACCCTTACGTAGAAAAGATCCCTGATGGAATCTTAAAAGACCTAGTAAAAGCCCGTGTACGAGAAATTGGCGGCATGGCTGCGCCGCTGGCTGGCAATGCGAGGGCTTCTAGTCAGCGTCAGGGCGCGGGCCAGAGCGCTGCCTCTGGCAAGGTTTCATTGTTGGTACAGCGGCTGCTGACGATTTTATTAAAGTCGCCAATGCTTTGGCACCAGTTAGACGACGAGTTGCGGCGCCAAGTCATAGCGCACAGTAAAGAGTTGGGACTGCTTGGAGAACTGACGAACTTCTTGTTGGATCGGCCTCAGGCAACGATAGATGATGTGTTGATCGGCTGGCCCGACGAGGAAGGGCAGAAAATCCTCATTGAGATGGCCAAAAAACCGCTGGATTTAGGTGAGGAGGCTTGGTTTCAAACACTAGCGGAAGGATTTTCGAATCTGCTGCGCCAGAAGCAAAAGACCCAACGCCAACGGCTGCTGGCGGAACTGGCCGCTCAAGGAGAGGACGACAAGATAAAAGCGGCGTTGTCCGAGTCGTCAACTCGGGCCCAGACAGAGCAAAAAATCCGGCCCCAGACCCGGCCAAAGAGCGAGCGCCATTAGTGGTCTTTCTACGGCGTTTTCGTCGTTGGGGCGTTGGTCCTGCCTAACGTGAGTCGAGTCGTTTAGCGGCTGACCCACGCCTGCGTATGGCGCGCGGGAACGCGCATTGGTATAATCCACTGCTATATCGAATAAAACCGACAATATCGAAAGGCTCTGGACAACTCGCCAAGACGTTAAGTAAGGACTTTGGCGCGCTTTCCCGTCCACTTCATTCAGCCGCAAAGGTGGGTCATCGAGGGTCGCAGCAGTGCTCCAGCAAAGTAAGGAGGGTAAAAACTTTGCT
>Ga0181579_10001886_pt1 | contig 17143 bp, 13 predicted proteins | sample 071ome_24_FD_132996 | JGI IMG/M metagenome (GOLD analysis project Ga0181579, IMG submission 132996) | Coastal salt marsh microbial communities from the Groves Creek Marsh, Skidaway Island, Georgia - 071402CT metaG (megahit assembly) | ecosystem: Environmental > Aquatic > Marine > Intertidal... | reverse complement strand
CGGCCTGATCGCCGGGTCGACAAGGGCGGTGAACAATTCACGCTGGTGGCTTCGCGAATCGAAGCTCACCGGATCGCGCGCATTGTCGCGAAGCCAGAAATAGTCAAAGCTCGCCGCCCCGCCATTGATCGACAGGCTGAGCTGATCATCACCGAGAACAAGATCTTTCAGCATCGCGCGCCTCCTTCCTTTGCGCCGACACTAGCGCCGGCGCATACGCCGCACAAGCATCGGCGAACACCCGGCCTTGTAACCACCCGTCGCCCGATGTACGGTCCGCCGACCGGACGCTGCCGCGTTAAGACAGCCGCAGTATCACGGGTGAATTATCACGGGGATATCATCGACGGACCATGAGCGGACTTGCTGATGACATGACAGACGCGCTGCGCCGGCTTGGTGTCGACAACCGGCCGGGGTTCGTGATCGCGGCACTCTATAAATTCGTCGACCTTCCTGATTTCCGCGAGCTTCAGCCGGGCCTGCAGACCCTGTGTGACACGCAAGACATCCATGGCACCCTGCTGCTAGCCGAGGAAGGTATCAACGGCACCGTCTGCGGTCCGCGCGAGGGAATGGCGGCGTTTCTTGACTGGATCGACGCCGAGCCTCGGTTTGCGGGACTGTCGCTGAAATTCTCCGCTGCTCCTGACCAGGCGTTTCTTCGCATGAAGGTACGGCTGAAACGCGAGATCGTGACCATGGGACGACCGGAAATCCGGCCGGCACAGACCACCGGCACCTATGTCGAGCCGGCGGAATGGAACGCGCTGATCGACGATCCGGACGTGATGGTGATCGACACCCGCAACCGCTATGAGACAGCGATCGGCAGTTTCGCCGGCGCGGTCGATCCCAAGACCGACAGTTTCCGCGAATTTCCGGCCTGGGCCGAGCGCCTGGCCGCCGCCGACGGGGCGCGCCCGAAAAAGCTGGCCATGTTCTGCACCGGCGGCATCCGCTGCGAGAAGGCAAGCGCGCTGATGCAGGATTTCGGATTCGACGAGGTCTACCATCTGAAAGGCGGCATCCTGCGCTATCTTGAGGAAATCCCGCGCGAGGACAGCCGCTGGCAGGGCGAATGCTTTGTCTTCGACAATCGGGTTGCCGTCGATCACGACCTGAACCCGGGGCAGCATGCCATGTGCCATGCCTGCCGCATGCCGCTGGCGCCGGAGGACCTCGAACATGAGGATTACGCGCCGGGCGTCAGCTGCCATCACTGCCATGACAATGCGGATGATGACAAGCGCCAGCGTCTGGCGGAACGGCAGCGGCAGATCAGCCTCGCCCGCGAGCGCGGCACCGCGCATCTCGGTGCCGCCGCGCGCCGCCAGCGCACCGGCCAGCGGACCGACTAGAGCGCGCCGCGCCCGTGCGGCGCGTCATGGTGAATCTGTGGCCCGACCGGCACAATCCCGGTCGGATTGATTGTCGCGTGGCTGCCATAATAATGCTGCTTGATATGCCGCATCTCCACGGTGCCGGCAATCCCGGGAATCTGATAGAGATCGCGAAGATAGGCTGACAGCGCCGGATAATCGGCGATCCGCCTGATATTGCATTTGAAATGGCCGACATAGACCGGGTCGAACCGGACCAGTGTCGTGAAGAGTCGCCAATCGGCCTCGGTCAGCTGGCGCCCCATCAGATATCGCTGGTCCGCAAGGCGCGTCTCCATCCGGTCGAGAGCGTTGAACAGGCGGGTCACCGCCTCTTCATAGGCATCCGGAGCCGTCGCGAAACCGGCGCGATAGACGCCGTTATTGATATTTGTGTAGATGTCGCTGTTCACCGCCTCGATGTCGTCGCGCAGTGCCGCCGGCCAGTAATCGTCATGGTTGCCGGTAATGGCGTTGAACGCGCTGTTGAACATCCGGATGATCTCGGAGGATTCATTGGAGACGATGCAATCCTTCTTGCGGTCCCACAGGACCGGCACGGTGACGCGCCCCGAGGCATGTGGCTGGCAGCGGGTATAGACCTGATGCAGGAAGTCATAGCCGAACAGGTCATCGCCTTCGCTGCCGCCCTCGTCATGCGCAAAGCTCCAGCCATTCTCCCGCATCAGCGGATGCACGACCGACACCGAAATATGGTCGCCCAGTCCCTTCAGAAGACGAAAGATCAGCGTCCGATGCGCCCATGGGCAGGCATGCGAGACATACAGATGATAGCGTCCGCTCTCGGCCGCGAAACCGCCCTCGCCGGACGGGCCGGCGCTGCCATCGGCGGTGATCCAGTTGCGGTGGCGCGCATCCTCGCGGACGAAACGACCGCCAGTCTTGCCTGTATCATGCCAGGCCGTCGACCATTTGCCGTCGATCAGGAGTCCCATGGCGGCAGCGATCTCAGCTCTCTGCGGCGGCGCGGATGGCGTCGATATTGGCGCGATATCCGGCCTCACCATCGCCCTTGAAGATGGCCGAGCCGGCGACAAGCGCCCGCGCGCCGGCAGCGGTGACAAGGGGTGTTGTCTGCGCGGTGATCCCGCCATCGACCTCGATCACGATGTCACGGCCGGACGTCATCTCGCGCAGCGTGGCGATCTTGTCGAGCATGCTATTGATGAATGACTGTCCACCGAAGCCCGGATTGACCGTCATCACAAGGATCAGGTCGAGTCGGTCCAGGACATGGCGCAGCATTTCGGCCGGCGTATGCGGGTTCAGCGACACACCGGCCCGGCAACCAAGATCGCGAATGCGCGCCAGCGTCCGGTCAAGATGCTGGCAGGCTTCGGCGTGAACGGTGATGATCTCGGCCCCGGCATCGGCATAGGCGTCGAGAAGCGCATCCGGATTCGCCACCATCAGATGCGCATCGAAAAACTTTTCGGTGACACCGCGAAGCGCCTTGATGACGGGCGGGCCAAAGGTCAGGTTCGGCACGAAGTGCCCATCCATGACGTCAAGATGGATCCAGTCGGCGCCTGCCCGGTCGACAGCCGCGACCTCCTCGGCGAGCCGGCTGAAATCCGACGCCAGAATGGAGGGTGCGATGATAATGCCACTGCCCAAGGAAATCTCCTGACGATGATCCTTTTCACATTGTGTGCTGTGATAGCTGTGTGGCGGCGAAAACTCAACCGAAAGGGCGTGCCGGGCCTGTCGCCGCATTGACAAGACTGCTGATTCCCCGGCGTTGGTGGGCGCGATTACTGTAAAGTGTCGCAGGGACTACCGCAGCGGGTGCTTTTTCGGTTATTGTCTCCCGAAATTCATTCAGCCACCAGAGGATCATGAATCATGGAAGGCGTTGTCTCCACATCCAAACCCGTTTTCTCCTGGGAGGATCCGTTCTATCTCGACCGGCAACTCGATGATGAAGAGCGCATGGTCCGTGACACCGCGCGCCAGTTCGCGCGCGATGTCCTGCTGCCACGTGTGATCAGCGATTTCCGCGAGGAAAGTTTCGATCCGGACGTGATGCGCCAGATGGGCGAGCTTGGGCTCCTTGGCCCGACCATTCCGCATGAATATGGCGGCGCCGGCGTCAACCATGTGTCCTATGGTCTTGCCGCCTGTGAGGTTGAGGCCATTGATTCCGGCTATCGCTCGGCGATGTCGGTCCAGTCCTCGCTGGTGATGCACCCGATCCACCAGTTCGGCACCGAGGACCAGAAACAGCGGTTCCTGCCGCGCCTGGCGACGGCCGAGCTGATTGGCTGTTTCGGCCTGACCGAGCCCGATTACGGGTCCGATCCGGGTGGCATGGTCACCAAGGCGGTAAAGGTCGATGGCGGCTATCATCTGAGCGGCGCCAAGATGTGGATCTCGAACGCGCCGATTGCCGACATCGCCATTGTCTGGGCGAAGCTTGACGGTAAGATTCGCGGCTTCATCATCGAGCGCGAGAGTGCCGGTTCAGGCTTCAGCACGCCGAAGATCGAAGGCAAGCTGTCACTGCGGGCATCGATCACCGGATCGTTGCAGATGGACAACGCCTTTGTTCCCGATGCCAATATTTTTCCTGAGGTGACCGGCCTGAAAGGTCCGTTCTCCTGCCTCAACAAGGCGCGCTACGGCATTGCTTGGGGCACCCTCGGCGCGGCGCAGTTCTGTTATGACGCGGCGCGAACCTACACGCTGGAGCGCAAGCAGTTCGGACGCCCGCTGGCGGCCAACCAGCTTGTGCAGCTGAAGCTTGCCGACATGCATACCGAAATCAGCATCGGGCTGCAGGCCTGCCTTCGTGTCGGCCGTCTGCTGGATGAGGGCAATTGTCCGCCGGAGAACATCTCGACGATCAAGCGCAACAGCTGTGGCAAGGCGCTGACGATGGCCCGCACCGCGCGCGACATGCATGGCGGCAATGGCATCGCCGAGGAATATCATGTGATGCGCCATCTGATGAATCTGGAAACCGTGAACACCTATGAAGGCACGCATGACGTTCACGCACTGATTCTCGGCCGTGCCATCACCGGCATCCAGGCTTTCACCGGCTGACCCGGGGATCACCGGCATGACCCAGGGAACCGGGGCGCTGTCGCACCTTCGGGTACTTGATTTGTCGCGCATCCTCGCCGGCCCCTGGGCAACGCAGATGCTTGGCGATCTCGGGGCCGACATCATCAAGGTCGAACGCCCTGTCAGCGGTGATGACACGCGCGGCTGGGGCCCGCCCTTTGCCGATGCGATGACCGGTGACGCTACCGCCGACGCCGCCGCCAGATCGGCCTATTTCTGTTCGGTCAACCGCAACAAGCGCTCGCTCGCCATCGATATTACGGCACCGGAAGGTGCGGCGATCCTTCGTGACCTGATCCCGCAATGCGACGTTCTTGTCGAGAATTTCAAGGTTGGCGGCCTGGCGAAATATGGTCTTGATTATGACTCGCTGAAGGCCATCAACCCACGGCTTGTCTATTGTTCGATCACCGGGTTCGGCCAGGATGGGCCGGATTCCGGGCGAGCCGGCTATGACTTCATGATCCAGGGGATGGGCGGGTTGATGAGCGTCACCGGCGAGCCCGACGGCATGCCGATGAAGGTCGGCGTGGCGCTGGTCGATGTACTGACCGGCACCAACGCCGCCACCGCCATCCTCGCCGCGGTGATGCATGCCGGGCGCACCGGCACCGGCCAGCATATCGATATGAGCCTGTTTGATGTCAGCGTCGCCAGCCTTGCCAATCAGGCGTTGAACTATCTTGTCGCCGACCGCGTTCCGGGGCGGCTTGGCAATGCGCATCCGAACATCGTTCCCTATCAGGCCTTCGCCACTGCCGATGGGCATGTCATTCTGGCGGTCGGCAATGATTCGCAATTCCGCAAATTCTGCGATGTCGCCGGTCTGGGCGGTCTGGCCGACCATACCGACTATGCCACCAACAAGGCGCGGGTGATGAACCGCGCCGCGCTGCTGCCACAGGTCGAGGCCGCCTTGTGCCAGCAGACCACCGGCTGGTGGCTCGACCAGCTTGCCACCGTCGGCGTTCCGGCCGGCCCGATCAACCCCCTCGACAAGGTGTTCGCCGAACCGCAGGCCCGGCATCGGGGGCTGGCGATACAGGTCGAGGATGATCTCAATGGCAGCATTCCGGGTGTGGCAAGCCCGCTCCGCCTTGGCGCCACGCCGCCGGTTGCATCCACGCCGCCACCCCGCCTCGGGGCGCATAGCCGCAACGTGCTGCGCGACCTCCTGGTGATGGACAAGACACGGATCGACGAGCTGGTCGCCAGCGGCGTGATCGCCGAGCCGTCCTGACAGATGCCCTAACCGGCCCGCCGTGCCAGCAGACGGCGAAGCTGGCCAGGTTCGACAATGACCGCCGCGACACCGCCAATGACGATGATGCCGCCAAGCATCACATGCAGACCCGGACGCTCACCAAGAAAGCTGACGGCGCCAAGGATGGTCGATACCGGCAGCAGCAGCAGCACCGGCATCGCCATCGGCACCGGATAGCGCGCCAGGATGAAATACCAGGCCGAATAGCCGACCGCCGTCATGACCACGCCAAGATAGGCGACCGCCATCCAGTCGGACGCCGACGCGCTGGCCAGAACGGGCAGCGGGTTCCCCTCGATGAAGACCGAGACAAGAAGCATCTGCGGCGCCGCGATCATGCCGATCCAGGCGGTCAGCTGAAAGCCGCTGAGCGCATCGCCGAGCCGGCGCACCAGCACCTGTCCGAACGCCCAGAACAGGCAGCCTGACATGACCAGCAGAACGCCAACCATCTGGCCCTGCAGCGACGGGGCCCCGACAATGGTGGCGATCCCGCCAATCGACACCGCCATGCCGAATATCTGGCGGCGCGTCGGCCATTCACGAAGCATCAGTGCGGCGATCACGGTACCGAACACCACCTCCGACTGGATCAGCAGGATGGCCGGGGTCGCGTCCATCCTGGCAAGGCCGGAGAATGTCAGGCCATATTGCAGGGTGGCCGAAGTCAGCGCGATGATTGTCAGATCACGCCAGTGGCCGCGCGGCAGTTTCACGAACCAGACAAGGATCAGCGCCGCGATCAGGAAGCGCATCCCCATCAGCAGCAGTGGCGGGAAATGGTCAAGTCCGGCCTTGGCCAGCACGAAGCCGAACCCCCAGGTCAGCGGCACGACCAGTGCGATCAGAAGATGCAGCGGGGTCACCCGGACACCTCTTGCACCGTGTCGACGGTCATCTCGGCAAGCAGCCTGTCAAGGAAGGTCAGCCCCTCGTCGATCGCCGCCTCGGTGATGAATTCATCAGGCTGATGCATCTGCGCCATGCCGCCGGGGCCGATCACGATCACATCCATGCCAGCCTGCTGGAAATACGGGCCATCAGTGCCGAAGGAGACGACCTGCGGCGCGTCGTTCGTCCACAGCCTGCCGACAAGCTGGGCCGCCACCGAGGGTGTCTGCGCCACCAGTGGCGGGACATCCGACAACATCCGCGTGACAATCTCGCAAGCCGGGTCACCAGCCTTCATGGCTGGCAGCAATGTGGTCTCGATAAACGCCGTAACCCGGCCCAGAAGGCGGTGCGGGTCCTGCCCCGGAAGCGCCCTGATTTCCCAGTCGATGCGGCATTCACCGGCAATGATGTTGCGCGCCTCACCACCGGTGACAGTCCCCACCGACAGGGTCGAGACAGGCGGGTCAAAGGGGGAGTCGGCCTCCGGACTGGCGGCGCATTCGGCGGCCAGATCCTCGATAAAGGCGATCAGCCGCGCCGCCGCATGGATGGCGTTGACGCCGCCAGCCGGGCGCGAGGCATGGCCGGCAACCCCGCGGATATGGGTCACAAGCTCGATCAGGCCCTTATGACCGTTGAAAGGTTTCATGCCGGTGGGCTCGCCGATAATCGCCAGGCGCGGTGTCGCCCCTCTGGCGGCGAGGAAGGCCGGCATACGCTCGGCACCGAAACTGCCAATCTCCTCATCGAAGGTGAAGGCAAGATAGAGCGGCTCGGCAAGCCTGGCGGCCTGTTCCTGAAATGCCGGTGCCATGGCCAGGACGATGGCCAGGAACCCCTTCATGTCGACAGCGCCGCGGCCGATCAGCCGTCCGGCCTCATGGCGCAGGGTGAAGGGGTCGCCGCCCCACCCCTCGGCAGCGGCCGGCACGACATCGAGATGACCCGACAACAACACGCCGCCGGGGGCGGCCGGTCCGATCCGGGCGAGCAGGTTGAAGCGGGTGCCGTCTTCATGCGCGTCGCGCCAGGTTTCCACACCAAGCGCGGCAAGGCAGGTTTCTATATAGCCCACGATGTCATCATTCGGCTGCAGGCTGATGCTGCGAAAGCTGACAAGATCGGCCAGCAGCGCGATCGTCGCCTCACGGCGCGGGTGACCGCTGGCTGTCATATCGGCACGACATGGACATGCTGCGGGAAATCGCACAGCCGCGCGCAGTCGCCGGCGCGCACATGCAGGGTTTCGCTGAGTTCCATGCCCCAGTCATCCATCCACATGCCGAGGATGACATGCACCACCGCGTCCTCAGGCACGATTGTCGTCTCGCCGGGGCGGAAAGACAGGGTGCGCTCGCCCCAGTCGGGCGCGTAGCCGACACCAATCGAATAGCCGATCCGGCTTGGCTTCTCGAGACCATAACGATCAAGAACGCGCTGCCAGGCAGCGTGAACATCGCCGGCGATGGCACCGGCCTTCAGGCTGTCCATCACCGCCGCCATGCCCTCTTCGACAGCCGCCGCGGTGCGCTGAAGATTGTCAGGCGGTGTGCCAAGATGCACGGTGCGCGCCAGCCCGACATTGTAGCGGCGCGCGCAGGCGCCAAGTTCGAAGGCGATTGTCTGGCCGGGCTCAAGCGGTGCGTCGGTCCATAGAGGATGTGCCGTTGTCGCCGCCTCGCCGGCGAGGATCAGCGGATGAATGGCCGGCATGTCGCCACCCTGGTCAGGCGTGCCGCGAATCTGTGTTGCCACCACATCGGCCATCAGATCGCATTGCCGCACACCGGGCCGTGCCCCGTCCCAGGCTGTCCGCATCGCCGACTCGGCAATGCGCGCGGCGCGGCGCATCACCTGCAGCTCGGCCGGGCTTTTGACCAGCCGTTGCCAGTTCACCAGCAGGTCGGCATCGACGAATTCGGCGTCGGGAAGCCCGGCCCGAAATGTCGTCAGGGCGCGCGGTGACAGAAAATAGCTGTCGCTTTCATACCCGATGCGTGCCGCCCCGAATCCCCGCCCAACCATCCAGTCGGCGACATGCGCCATCGGATGCGCGTCAGTGCGCTGGACCAGTGTTTCGGGATAGGGAACAACCTGTTCCTCCGACAGATAGGTGGTGAATCGCGCCGCACCTGCATCCATCAGCCGGCCGCACCAGAACGGCCCGTCATGCAGATCGACCAGCATCACCTGCGGGGTGTAGAAGGACCAGGCATCATAGCCGGTCAGCCAGTTGATGTTCGCCGGATCGCCAATGATCAGCGCCGTCAGGCCGCGCCTCTCCATCTCCGCCTGCACACGGGAAAGGCGCGACGCATACTCATCCTTGCTGAAGGCGGGTGCCATGGCTCAGTCCTTGTCGCGATAGGTGACGCCCGGAAGCACGCACAGCATCTCGTAGAGAAGATTGGCCGCCAGCAGTGCCGTGTTGCCCTGCGGGTCATAGGGCGGCGAGACCTCGACAAGATCAGCCCCGACAAGCGACAGGCCGCGACACCCGCGGATGATTTCGAGCGCCTGGATCGGCGTCAACCCGCCGATTTCCGGCGTGCCGGTGCCGGGCGCGAAGCCGGGATCAAGGGAATCGATATCAAAGGTGAGATAGACCGGCCCGTCGCCAAGCGCCGCCCCGGCGCGCGCGATCAGCGGTGCCGCCGAGCGGTGCCACAATTCCTCGGCCTGGACGACCGTTAACCCGCGGTCACGCGCCCAGTCGAAATCGCCTGGCGTGTAGCCGGTACCACGAAGGCCGATCTGCCAGGTGCGGTGCGGGTCGATCAGCCCTTCTTCAACGGCGCGCCGGAACGGCGTGCCATGCGCGATGGCCTCGCCGAACATGTGGTCATTGATATCGGCATGCGCATCGACATGGATCAACCCGACCGGCCCGTGACGGCGCGCGATGGACCGCAGCACCGGCAGCGTCAGCGTATGATCGCCGCCAAGCGTCAGCGGGATGACGCCATGCGCCAGCACGCTGTCATAGAAATCGGTGATCCGTGCCACCGAATCCTTGAGATCGAAGGTATTGATCGGCACGTCGCCAAGATCGCCGACGCGAAGCGAATCGAACGGCGCGGCGCGGGTCCACATATTATAGGGACGCAGCATCACCGATTCGGCGCGAATCTGCTTTGGCCCGAACCGTGTTCCCGGCCGGTTCGAGGTGCCGACATCCAGCGGGATGCCGATGAAGACGGCATCCATGCCAGCAGCACTGTCGATGGCAGGAAGTCGCATCATCGTTCCCGGGCCGGCAAAGCGCGGCATCTCGTTGCCACCAAGCGGTTGCGGAAAATCCGGCGCGTCGTCATTCATCTCGTCAGGCTCCGCTGTTGGTCATGGACACCGGATCACAGCCGCGCCGCATGCCAGCGGAGGTGATCCTCCATGAAGGTGGAAATGAAATAATAGGAATGGCCATATCCGGGTTGCATCCGCAGGGTCAACTCGGTCAGGCCGCCCCTGCAGACATCCTCCAAAAGCCATGGCCGCAGGCCGGTTTCAAGGAAACTGTCGGCATCGCCCTGATCGATCAGGATTTCGGGGAAGGCGTGACCATCCTCGACAAGCGCCACCGCATCCCAGGCTTGCCAGTCACCTTTGTCGGGGCCAAGATAGCGGGTGAAGGCATTCGCCGCCCACTCTGCCGTCGACGGGCTGACAATCGGCGCAAAGGCCGAGCAGCTGCGGTAACGCTGGCTGTTGCGAAGCGCCATCACCAGAGCGCCATGACCGCCCATCGAATGGCCGAAAATTCCCTGACGTGACATGTCGACCGGGAAATTCGCCGCGATCACCGCCGGCAAATCCTCCAGCACATAGCTGTACATCCGGTAGTTCGCATCATAGGGCGCCACCGTCGCATCGACATAGAACCCGGCACCGGACCCGAACTGCCAGTCATCCTCGTCAGGCACATCATCGCCGCGCGGGCTGGTGTCGGGACAGATGATGGCGATCCCGAGTTCCGCCGCAACACGCCGGTATTCGCCCTTTTCCATGACATTGGCATGCGTGCAGGTCAGCCCCGACAGATACCACAGTACCGGCACCGGCCCATGTTCGGCCTGTGGCGGCAGAAAGACGGCAAAGGTCATGTCGCATGCGGTCACCCGCGAGGCGTGGCGATAGACCCCCTGGACGCCGCCAAAGGATTTTTCGGTCGACAATGTTTCCATGTCGTCGCCCTAGAACACCACGACGGAGCGGATCGATTCACCCTCATGCATCAGATCGAAACCCTTGTTGATATCCTCGAGCGCCAACGTGTGGGTGATCATCGGGTCGATCTCGATCTTGCCCCGCATGTACCAGTCGACAATCTTCGGCACATCGGTGCGTCCACGCGCCCCGCCAAACGCGGTGCCACGCCAGCTGCGGCCGGTGACAAGCTGGAACGGACGGGTCGAGATCTCCTGGCCGGCACCGGCAACGCCGATGATGATCGACTCGCCCCATCCCTTGTGCGCGCATTCCAGCGCCTGGCGCATCACGGTGGTGTTGCCAATACATTCGAAAGAGTAGTCGGCACCGCCGCCGGTCAGCTCGACAAGATGGCCGACTAGATTGTCGCCATGCTCGGCTGGATTGACGAAATGAGTCATGCCGAACCGCTCGCCCCATTCCTTCTTGTCGTTATTGAGATCGACGCCGACAATCATGTTGGCACCGATCATGCGAAGACCCTGGATGACGTTCAGCCCGATGCCGCCAAGCCCGAAGACAACGGCGTTGCATCCCGGCTCGGCCTTGGCGGTGTTGATCACCGCGCCGATGCCGGTGGTGACGCCGCAGCCGATATAACAGATCTTGTCGAACGGCGCGTCCCTGTTGACCTTCGCAAGCGAGATTTCGGGCAGCACGGTGAAGTTCGAGAAGGTCGAGGTGCCCATATAATGAAGGACCGGCTCGCCCTTGATCGAGAACCGGCTGGTGCCATCGGGCATCACGCCCTGCCCCTGGGTGGTGCGGATCGCCTGACACAGATTGGTCTTCGGATGAAGGCAATATTCGCATTCCCGGCATTCCGGCGTGTAGAGCGGAATGACATGATCGCCGGGGACGACACTGGTCACGCCCGGGCCGACCTCGCGCACGATGCCGGCACCCTCATGACCGAGGATCGCCGGGAACATGCCCTCGGGATCTTCGCCCGACAGGGTAAAGGCGTCGGTGTGACAGATGCCGGTGGCCATGATCTCGACAAGCACCTCGCCGGCGCGCGGACCATCCAGATCGACTTCCATGATTTCAAGTGGCTTGCCGGCAGCCACCGCGACAGCGGCACGGGTCTTCATTCTGCAGTCCTCCCTTGGGCGCGGCCGCATCTGCCGGGTTGCTGGCGGCGGCCTGTCATTGCTTTACGGTCACGATGGCATGCCGGTCAGACCGGCACAAGAATGTTTCTGCGCGGTGGTGGCAGGGCGGGCTAGCGCTGCGCCGATTCCCAGCCCGGATGAAAGAACGGTGTGTCGTTGGCGCGGGCCAGCGGCGCCCGGCCCAGAATGTGATCCGCCGCCTTCTCGCCGGTCATGATCGAGGGCGCGTTCAGGTTACCATTGGTGATCCGCGGGAAAATCGAGGAATCGGCAACCCGCAACGCGTCGACCCCGATCACCCGGCATTGCGGGTCGACGACGCTGGCCGGGTCATCGGCCGCGCCCATGCGCAGCGTGCCGCAGGGGTGATAGGCGCTCTCGGCATGGTCACGGATGAACCCGTCAATGGCGTCATCCGAGGTGGCATCCTCGCCGGGCTGGATTTCAGCGCCGCGATAGGGGTCCATCGGCGCCTGCCGGATGATCTCGCGGGACAGTCTGATACAGCGCCGGAATTCCACCCAGTCATCGGGATGGCTCATATAGTTGAAACGGATTTCAGGCGCGGATGCGGGTTCGGCGTCGCGAATCCGGACATGGCCGCGTGATTTCGAGCGCATTGGCCCGACATGAAGCTGGAACCCATGCCCCTCGGCAGGTGCCCTGCCATCATAGCTGATCGCCACCGGCAGGAAGTGATACTGGATATCGGGATAGGCGATTCCGGCGGCAGACCGGATGAAGCCAAGCGTCTCGAACTGGTTGGAGGCGCCAAGCCCGCGTTTGAAAAACAGCCATTCGGCGCCGATCCGGGCCTTCGCCAGAAGGCCGAGATGGCGGTAGAGGGTGATCGGCTGCAGGCAGGCAATCTGGAAATAGACCTCGAGATGGTCCTGCAGATTGGCACCGACGCCAGCCCGGCCGGCCCGCACATCGACGCCGGCTTCCTGTAGCACGGGGCCGGGCCCGATCCCCGAACGTTGCAATATCTGCGGGGAATTGATGGCGCCCGCCGCCAGCACGATTTCGGCATTGGCCCGCACCTCGTGCCTGGCCCCGCCACGAAGATAGCTGACACCCACCGCGCGTGTCCCGTCAAACAGGACCCTGTCGACAAGCGCCCGCGTCACAAGCCGTACATTACCGCGCGCCACCGCCGGTTTGAGATAGGCGTTCGCCGCCGACCATCGCCGTCCCTTCCACACCGTCATGTCGGCCGGCCCGAAGCCTTCCTGCCGGTGACCGTTATAATCGGGCGTCGCCGCATAGCCTGCCGCCTCGGCCGCCGCCACGAAAGCGTCATGGAGCGGGTTGTCGCGTGGCCCGCGGGTGACATGAAGCGGTCCGTCCGTGCCGCGCCAGGGCGCCTCGCCGCCATGCGAGGTCTCCATGCGCCGGAAATAGGGCAGGACATCGGCATAGCCCCAGCCGGTGGCGCCAGATTCCTCCCAATGCGTGTAGTCACCGGCATGGCCACGAACATAGATCATGCCGTTGATCGAGGACGACCCGCCGATCACCTTGCCGCGCGGACAGACAAGCTGCCGCCCGCCAAGCGCCGCTTCTGGCTGTGCCAGATAGCCCCAGTCATAGCGCGGCATGTTCATCGGATAGGACAGCGCGGCCGGCATCTGGATCAGCGGACCGGCATCGCTGCCACCAAATTCGAGAACCAGGACGCGCCGCCTGCCATCCTCGCCAAGCCGGTAGGCAAGCGCGCTTCCCGCCGAACCCGATCCGATGATGATGTAATCGTAGCTGTCACTCATCGCGCCACTATCAAGAGCCGCCCGCGCCGCGTCAAGCGGACCGGCGCCAGCCAGATCGTCGGATGGTGATTTTTAGCCAATGACTTTTTAGCCAGTGATTTTTTACCAGTGATTTTTCGCCGGGGCCGGGTCATAGTCGGTGCATGTCCATGTTGATATCCGATATCGCCGCCGGTCTTGCCGCCGGCACCCTCACCGCCCGCGATCATGTCGAGTCCTGTCTTGCCGCGATTGACAGCGAGGATGGCGCGCGGGCCTTCATTACCGTCAATGATGATGCCGCCCGTGCCGAGGCCGACCGCATTGACACGTTGCGCGCGGCCGGCGCCACACTGCCGCCCTTTGCCGGCATCACATTGTCGGTGAAGGATCTGTTCGACATCACCGGCGAGGTGACCCGCGCCGGGTCAAGAGTGCTAGATGACGCCGCGCCGGCAGGCCGCGATGCCACCGTGGTGGCACGACTTCGCGCCGCCGGCTTCATCATCATCGGGCGCACGAACATGACCGAGTTCGCCTATTCCGGGCTGGGGATGAACCCGCATTACGGCGATCCCCGCAGCCCCTATGGCCGCGATGACGGCGATGGGCGTATTGCCGGCGGGTCATCCTCGGGAAGCGCCGTATCGATCGCCGACGGCATGGCGGCGGCGACCATCGGCACCGATACCGGCGGGTCGACCCGCGCGCCGGCGGCGCTGTGCGGGATTGTCGGGATGAAGCCGACGGCACGCCGGATGCCGTCCGCCGGCGTCTATCCGCTGTCCACCTCATTCGATGCCGCCGGCCCGATGGCGGCAAGCGCCGAATGCTGCGCCATTCTGGATGATCTGATGACCGGCGGTGACGGCCGCGCCGAGACCGGTTTTCCGCTGGCCGGGCTGCGGCTTGCCCTGCCGCGCGGCTATCTGTTCGACGAACTCGACCAGCAGGTGGCCACCGCCTTTGACGCCGCCATCGACCGGCTGTCCGCCGCCGGCGCGCGTATCACCGATATCAGCCTCGATATTCTGGAGGAACTGCGGCCGGCGAACCGTCCGAGGAGCATCGTTTCGGCCGAAGCGCATGAAATACATCGCGCGATGATGGCCAGCCGCCGCGACGGGTACGACCCCTATGTCGCGGCGCGACTTGCCGCCGGCGGTGACATTTCGGCCGCCGATTTCATCGCCATGAAGCGCGAGCGCACGCAGACCTGCGCCGCCGTGCAGGCCGTCACCCGCCCCTACGACGCGCTGCTGCTACCGACATCACCGGCGATCCCAATGCCGATTGACAGTCTGCGGGGAATTGAAACGCTGATGAAGGCCAGCGCGCGGGTGTTGCGCAACACGGCGCTGTCGAACTATCTGGACCGGCCGACCATCTCGCTGCCATGTCATACGCCGGGCGCGCCGCCTGTCGGGCTGTCGGTGATGGGATCACGCGGGCATGACCGGCGGCTGCTGGCCATTGCCGCCGGCATCGAGGATGTGGTGAAGGGCCGGGCGTAAGGCCCTCGGACGGTGCCGAACGTAACGGGCCAGCCATGACCGGCTGGCCTATTCGGCCGGCATCATGCCGCGCGGCCGTCGGACCGCACCGATCAGGCGGCGGACCAGCGACGGGCGGGTGGGCCGCGCGTCACGCGCGAATCTGCCCCCGATCACCAGCATCGCTGGTGTCGCCACCAGCGTCAGGATCGTTGCAAAGGTCAGACCGCCGGCGATGGTGCTGGACAGCTGCGTCCACCATTGCGATGACGGCGCGCCGACAAAGATCTCGCGATCCAGGATCTTGATTGTCAGCTGGAATACCATCGGCAGCAGGCCGAGAATTGTCGTTACCGCGGTGAGCACGACCGGCCGGAAACGCACCAGGCCGGCGCGAAAGGCGGCGTCACGGGCGCGATAGCCGCGTTTCCGGTATTCATTGAAGGTATCGATCAGCACGATGTTGTTGTTGACCACGATGCCGGCAAGCGCGATCACACCAAGCCCGCACATCACGATGCCGAAGGGCTGATTCGCCGCCCACAGCCCCAGTACGACACCACCGGTCGACAGCAGAATTGCCGACATGGTGACAAAAGCCTGCCAGCCGGAGCCGAACTGCACCATCAGAACGATCACCATCAGCACCAGCGACAGGCTGAAGGCCTGCTGAAGGAAGGTCTGTGTCTCGGCGATATCCTCGTCCTCACCGCCGAACTTCACCCGCACATCCTGCGCCAGCGGCGTCTCGACAAGCGAGGATTTCAGCTTCTCGATCCGCTCCGCCGCCAGCACGCCCTCGCCGATATCCGAATTGATATACATGTAGCGTGTGCCGTCCTTGCGCTCGATATCGCCGCCCTTTGGCCGCGGCTGCAGCTTGGCGAACACCGAAATCGGAATGTAGGCGCCGTCGGACGCCGGCACCCGCAATTCGCGAAGCCGGTCGATATTGCGCTGGTCGCCCATGAAACGCATAACCACATCCAGTTCGTCATCGGCATCGTCGGGACGGAAATCGGAAATCCGCACGCCGCGGGTCAGCATCTTGATCATCGTGCCAAGCGCCGAGATCGACACGCCATGCCGGCTTGCCGCCTCGCGGTCGGTCACCAGCGTCCATTCAAGGCCGGGCAATGGCCGGTTGTCGGCGATGTCGACAAAGCCGCCAAGCGACATCATGCGCGCGACCATATCGTCGGTCGCGGCGGCAATCTCGTCGAGATCATCCCCCATGATCTCGACGCGGATCGGCAACGCCCCGCCGGGGCCTTCCTGCTGTTTGGTGATGCTGAAATCGGCACCGGCGAGGCTGGCGACGAGATCGCGCATCCGGTCGATCAGACTCGCCGCCTTGTCGCGTTCATTCCAGTCGGCGAAGACGGTGCGGATGGTGCCAACCGAATCGCGTGGTGTCTGGTTGCCACCGCCGCCGGGGCGGAAGGAGCGCGCATAGAAATCCTGCACGCCGTCAACCGGAAGGATCGAGGTCTCGGCGCTGTTGACCAGAGCGTCACGTTCCTTGGCCGACAGATCACCGCGCGCCAGCACCTGCACCTGCGCCTGATCAGGCTCGATATCGGGGAAGAAGGACACGCCAAGCCCGGCTTTGCCATAGCCGACAAAACTGGCGATGATGATGCCGAGGACCGCCCCCATGGTCAGGACCGGAAACCGGATGGCGCGCTTCAGAAGCCAGCGATAGCTTCGCGGCGCGGTCGCCGAGATGGCCCCGCTTGGCACCAATTTCTTGCCGATCATGCCGCCAAGAACCGGAATGAAGATCAGCGCCATGAACAGCGAGGCCGTCAGCACGCAGATCACCGTGATCGGCAGATATTTCATGAACTGGCCGACAATGCCGGGCCAGACCAGCAGCGGCATGAAGACCATCAGCGTGGTGATGGTCGAGGAGATGATCGGCCAGGCCATGCGCTGCGCGCCGCGCCGG
>Ga0181579_10001877_pt1 | contig 17192 bp, 16 predicted proteins | sample 071ome_24_FD_132996 | JGI IMG/M metagenome (GOLD analysis project Ga0181579, IMG submission 132996) | Coastal salt marsh microbial communities from the Groves Creek Marsh, Skidaway Island, Georgia - 071402CT metaG (megahit assembly) | ecosystem: Environmental > Aquatic > Marine > Intertidal... | reverse complement strand
CGACGTGAGGGTGAGGTTGCCGCCCTTGCCGACCATTCCCATGGCCGGGGCGAAGAGATCTGAGGTGGCGTCACCGACGGTGATGATGACCGAGTTGGCGCCGCGGCCCCACGTGAGTTCGTCGACCAGTGGGGCGGCGTCCTCGATCGAAGCGGCAGCGTGGGTCGCTCCCATCGTCTGGGCGAACTCTCGTTTCATCTCGACCGGGTCGACGGCGATCACGTTGGCCGCCCCCGCCATCGCCGCTCCCTGCACGGCGTTGACACCGATGCCTCCGGTTCCAATGACGACCACGGTGTCACCGGCTCGCACGTCGGCGACGTTCACGGCGGAACCCCACCCGGTGGCCACGCCGCACGAGCAGAGCGAGACCGCTTCGAGGGGGTACCAGTCGCCGACGGGCACCACGGAGTTCTCGTGGACGACGGCGTACTCCGAGAACGTGCCGATCCCCGACATCGCCCGAACCGGGCCGCGGGGGCCGACGAACGACTCGGTGCCGTACATGATTTCGGCCCCGTTGTCGCAGAGGTACTGCATGCCGGCTGCACACGATGGGCACCGGCCACAGGAGGGGATGAAGGATGCGGCGACATGATCGCCCGGAGCGAAGCCTCGCACCCGGTCGCCGACCGCTTCGACGACGCCGGAACCTTCATGCCCGCAGACCATGGGCAGTGCGTCGGCGGTGAAGTCGCCGAACCGGATGTGTTCGTCGGAGTGGCAGAGTCCGGCGTACGCCATCCGGATGAGCATTTCCTCGGGACCAGGTTCACGAATCTCGAATTCGTCGATGACCCAGGGGGCGTTGACTTCATAGGCGACGGCAGCGCGTGTCTTCATGGCTGAACGGTAGGTGGGAGCGCAGGCACCTGTCACACCAATGGAGTAAAACCAGAGTCATGGAACGTGAGGGCGTCACCGAAGGGCCGGGGTCCGGTACGCCGGGCGAGGTCGTTGTGCCCACACCACCTCGGCGCCTGTCGCCCTCGGGTGCAGGCACGTTCGATCAGTGTCCGCGGCGCTGGCGACTGCGCTATATCGACCGTCTTCCCGATCCGCCCGGTGAGGCGGCGCTCGCCGGCAGTTTCGCCCACCGGGTTCTAGAGCTGTTCATGCAGCGTGAGCCCGAGGAGCGCACCGTCGAGGCGGCGAAGGCGATCGCTCGTGACGAGTGGCCCGACGTCGAGGCTGATCCCAACTTCGTGGCACTCGGGTATGACGACGATCAGGCCAAGCAGTTTCGCTGGAAGTCGTGGATGGCGATCGAAGGCCTTTGGGCGCTGGAAGATCCCAAGTCCGTCGAGGTTCGGGCCACCGAGCAGGACATTCAGGTCGAACTCGGTGGCGTACCGTTCCGAGGCATCGTTGACCGGTTAGAGGTCGAGGGCGACGGGTTGGTCGTCACCGACTACAAGTCCGGTCGGGCTCCCTCTCCCCGCTATCGGCGGGGCCGGCTGGATCAGGTCCTCCTCTATGCAGCGGCGGTGCAGGCCGATACCGGCGAGATGCCGGTTCGGGCTCGCCTCCTCTACCTCGGCCAGCGGCCGGTCGGTATCGATGTCAATCAGACCGAGATCGATGCGGTGGTCGACAAACTGGCTGGCACCTGGGAAGCGATCAACACGGCGTGTGCTGCTGACGACTTCGAGCCACGGACGGGTCCACTGTGTGGCTGGTGCCCGTATGTCGATCGCTGTCCCGAAGGCACCGCCGAGGTCGAGAAGCGTCAGGCGAAACGTGATGCCGAAGCGGCGGCCCTCAACGACCGCGACGACCGTATGGCGGGCTGAGCGAGGCTCAGCGTCCGGCGATGGAGCGGCGCTGCTGCCGCTTCCAGAGCCAACGTAGGGTCAGGAGGCCAAGGAGCGCGCCGATCGCGGCCCCCATGCCGGTACTGAGCACGAGCGAGTCCGGAACCGGGTCAGCCGGCGCCGGTGTCACCCCGACCGCCGGTGGCGGATCGTCTACGGCTAGCCGGGACGCCGAGCCCGGATCGGCTGGCTCGTCGGCCGGCTCGATGGGAACATCGCCGAGCAGCGCATCGACGGGTGCGGGATCGGCCTCGCTGGGCTTCGGCCGCCGGCGGTTGGCTTGAGGGTCATAGGCCATGGGGCGCCTCCGTGGGGTGGGCGACGAACTCGGGGACGACGGTTCGGAACAGGTGGTCGAGCTCGGCCGCGGCTTCGGCGGCGCCCGGCCGGGTGCCGAGCGCGTGCACGGGCAGCGACGCAGCTGACGCCTCGGGAATGGCGGCCCGGAGATGGACCGGGTCGAGGACGAGTTCGCCGTGATCGGCTCGGAGTTGTTCGTACCAGTACTTGTTGTCTCGGGTGCGGCCAAGGCGGTTGACCGCGACGCCGGCGAGGCGGAGCGACCCAGACGGGCGACGGGCGGCGATTCGATCGATGGTGCGTTTGATCTGGGTCACGCCATCAGAGGCCCAGGCGCCGGGTTCGCTCACGATGAGGGCCCGGTCGGCGGTGAAGAGCGCATTGACCGTGAGGAGCCCGAGCGACGGCGGACAATCGAGGATGACGAGGTCGTGGTCGACTCCCTCGAGCGCCATCGCAAGACGGTCGTTGGCGCCGATCGGGTCCGTCAGCAGTTGTGACTCGCGCATAGCCAATGCCGGGGTGGCCGCCACAACCGACGGCGGGCGCACACCGTCCGGTTCGGTTGGCCAACCGCTGGCGATGCGGAGTCCGGAGATCGCACCGATGCGCTCTTCGGCCAAGGCTTGATCGATGGAGAAGGGTGGGTCCCACACCCCGAGGCCGGTGGTGGCGTTGCCTTGCGGGTCGAGGTCGATGACGAGTGTGTCGATGCCGCTCGCCCAGGCGCTCGCCGCGAGTCCGAGAGCGATCGTGGTCTTCCCGACCCCGCCCTTCTGATTGACGCACGCGATTACCGGCATAGGGCAACCGTAGCGGGATGATGCCCGGGCGAGCATGCTGCGCTCCGCGTAACCGGTGGCTGGGTTTGGGGCCGTTGCGGTGTCGCTCAGGCGGCCTGCGAGCGAGTGGCGACGCGGACGATGTCGTCGAGGGCATCGACGAGCGCAGGGTTGGCTGTGAACAGCGCCCGTGCCTCCGGGCAGGCCCATGGCCTGCACAGTGCTTCGGCCGGAAGTCCGGCTCGGATCCAGGCGGAGGCGATGCGCCGGATGGCACTGTCGACCGAAGGTTCAGCGGCAGCCACGGTGGCCCCGGCCATCGATTCAATATCCCATTCAGCGGAGGTGACGAGTGGGCCGCGCACGAGATCAAGCCGGTAGCGGATTGCTTCGGCAGCGATTCTCGTGTGGTTCACCGGTCCCGTTCCCCCGTTCCCGTTGTTTGGGTGGGGGTTCCCGTGTGAACCATTCGGTCCTGGTCCCCACCCGACACAGCGAAGCGTAGAAACTCTGGCCACCCGGCGGGTGGATACTTCGCGCGAAGCGCGCGCAAGATCGCGCGTGTCGCGCGATCAGCTGCCGGCGGGTGATCGACCACCGGCCGGCCGACCTGCGGCGGTCGGGCGGCGAGGAGCCGGACAACAGCCCTCGGCACACACGTCGGGCCGGACGCGGAGCGAGCCCAGTGCTGCTCGAGGAACCTCGCCCGGCTCGGCCGCAGTCTCGGCTGCGATCCGCTCACGGATCAGATCAACCCACATCGAGATGAAGGACGGGTTGGGAGCGGTACCCGGAGCGACCGCTCGGGACACGCGAATACCGGCAGCCGCTGCCGTCTCTTTCGCCTGGGTGTCAAGGTCCCACATGACCTCCATGTGGTCGCTCACGAAGCCGATCGGCACGATGACGACATGCTCAACCCCGTCGGCGCCGAGGGCGAGCAGCGCATCGTTGACGTCGGGTTCGAGCCATGGCACCTGCGGTGGTCCCGAACGGCTCTGCCAGACGAGCTGGGACGGCAATGAGGGATCGGGGAGTGCCTCGACTACCAGCCGGGTCGCCTCCCGAAGCTGCTCCTCATAGTCACAGTCAGATGCCATCGAGGTGGGAATGGAGTGGGCGGTGAACAGCAGGGTCGGGCGGGCGTCGGGCCCGTGTTCGGCGACCGCTCGAGCTGTTTCGGCGACGAAGGGATCGATGAAGCCAGGATGGTCGTAGTACGCCCGGACCTTGTCGATCTCCGGAACCTTGGCCCCAGGGCGCCGTTGGGCCACGGTGTCGCGAGCGGCGCTCAGGTTCTCCCGGTACTGGCGGCAGCCCGAGTACGAGGAATACGCCGAGGTGAAAACCGCGAGCGCACGGGTGACGCCATCGTCAGTCATCTGCTCGACCACATCGGGAAGGTACGGATCCCAGTTGCGGTTGCCCCAGTAGACCCGGAGTGGCATTCCGACTGCGGCGAGTGCAGCTTCGAGTTCCGACCTCTGGCGACGACACTGTTCGTTGAGTGGACTTACCCCACCAAAGTGGGCGTACTGCTCGCCGACCTCGGCGAGTCGCTCGCGCGGGATGTTGCGTCCTGCAGTGACGTTCTTGAGGAACGGGATCACGTCGTCGGGACCTTCGGGCCCCCCGAAGCTCACGAGGAGGATGGCGTCGTACGGCAGTTCGGTCACGTCGGGAGACTAGAACGACGCGCGTCTTTTCGTTCGGTCGGCCGCTCGCTAGATTCTCCGCCGCGACGGGTGGAGGTTCGCTGGCGTGTTCGCGCCGGCCGCCGCATGCACCGCCTGCGTCGACACCGCCGAACACATGACCACGACACGAGCCATCTCCGTTCCGGATCCATCATCCGGCGACAGGATCGAATCGGCGCGCTCGCATGAACTCGATCTCCCGGTTCGGCACCACCGGCCCCGTCGCATTGTCGGGCTGCTCATCGTCCTTGCGCTCGTTGCCGGATGGCAGGCCATCGGAGCATCAGCGCAGAGCGTTGACGATCTTCGAGGAGACATCCCGACCGGTGACGCCGTTCGTGACGAACTGGCGGAGATCGCCGACACCCGACTCGCTGCCTTGGTCCAACTCACCGCGGCAGAGTCCGACTTGGCCGACGTGGTCCGCGAGCGGGAAAGCCTCGATTTGGAGCAACGCCGCCTTGCCGCCGAGATCGAGGCTGCAACCGACAATCTGCGCCGCGTGGCGGTCGAAGCGTTCATCACCGGCGGAGATGTCGGTTCGCTGGAGTACCTCGCTTCCGTTGGTGGGGCGTCGGACTTCTCCTGGCGGCAGTATCTCGTCCGGTCACATGCAGGGTCGTCGCGGGTGGCGGTCAATCGGCTCCGCGCCCTACGTCTGCGGGCCGGGGACGCCGTGCTCGCCACCATTGATCAGGCCGAGTCGCTTCGCGCAACGATTGGAGAGATCGAGCTTTCGCTCATCACGCTCGCCGACCGAGAAGATGAACTGAACGAGGTGCTTCCGTTCGCCGATGCGTGGGATCGTGCTGCGGTGGCGGTGGCTGAGGGGCAGTGGGGAATCGCCCCGGCTGACCGCTGGGAACGGCTTCGCTTCTGTGAGTCAACGCACAACTACGCAGCTATCAGCCCAACGGGCACCTATCGCGGCGCCTACCAGTTTGATTATGTGACCTGGCAAACCGTGGGCGGCACGGGTGACCCGGCCGCTGCGCCGCCTGAGGAGCAGGACGCGCGGGCCCGCGAACTGTACGCACGTCGGGGGCCGCAGCCCTGGCCCGAGTGCGGTCGGTTCCTGATCGGCGACTAGGCCAGTCGCTCGCTGATCGTCAGCCGCCGAGCAGCTTCCGCGCGGCTTGGCCCACCCGCCCTGGCTGAGGTGGCTCCCAGCCTTCCGGCACAAGATGGGGTGCTTTCGCAGCGAGCACGGTGATCACATCGACGGCGCGCGGGTTGACCATGGCGATGTCGTCGATCACGACGGTTGGGACCGTCTCGTTGCCGTTTGCGTGTTGGCGGACGACCGCAGCATCGGCGGGGTCCTCCCAGATGTTGTGCTTGCTGAGGGGTATGCCGGCTCGCTCGAGGTCGCGATCGAGGTTCATGCAGAACCCGCAGCCGGGCCGCCAGTAGAAATCGACCGCATCGATCGTGGGTTCAGACATTGGGCGGTGCTCCTCGGGGGTAGGCGGGACCGATCCTTCGCCCCAACCTATGCGGTGGGCTGAAGATTCCCGCCGGACCCCTTCGGCGGGACGGATAGCGTGCCGACCATGGCTGGTCATAGGGAAGCAGCGGTGCGGGTCGAAGGGCTGCGTCGCACCTTCGGTTCCGACGTCACGGCGGTCGACGGCGTCGACCTTGAGGTGCGCCCGGGGGAGATCTACGGGTTCCTCGGCCCGAACGGTGCGGGGAAATCGACGGTGGTGCGAATGTTGTGCACGCTGCTGGCCCCGACCGGAGGGCGGGCCTGGGTCGAGGGCCTCGATGTTGTCAGCGACGCCGCTGAGGTTCGACTGTCGATCGGGGTGGCGCTTCAGGAAGCAGGCCTCGACGACAACATGACCGGCCGCGAACTGCTTGTCACCCAGGGTCGGCTGTTCGGCATGACCCGGAGCCAGATTGCTCAGCGGATCGAGGAACTGTCGCCGATCTTGGATGTCGCTGCGCTGGATCGCCTCGTCAAGACCTACTCGGGAGGCATGGCAAGACGGCTCGACCTGGCGGCAGCGTTGATGCACAACCCGTCAGTGCTGTTCCTCGATGAGCCCACGACTGGTCTCGACCCGCCCAGCCGTTTGCGGGTCTGGGAAGAGGTCCGTCGGTTGAATCGGGAGATCGGCTTGACCCTGTTCTTGACCACCCAGTACCTCGAGGAGGCCGACGAGTTGGCTGACCGGGTCGGCATCATCAACGCCGGCCGCATCGTGGCGGAGGGGACACCAGCGGAGTTGAAGCGCTCGATCGGTACCGATGTGGTCACTGCGGTGGTTGACGGTGACCCTGGGGTCGCCGTCGCTGCACTCGGCTCGGTTCGTGGGCTTGGAGCGATCGATGTGTTCGGCGATGAGGTTCGGGTTGCGACCGACCACGGCTCGCAGTCGTTGAGTCCGGTTGCGCTGGCCCTTGACCAGGCGGGTGTTGCCGTCAAAGAACTCAGCTTGCGGACCCCGACGCTCGACGACGTCTTTCTCGACGTCACCGGAACCCATCTCGAAGGAGGTCAGGCATGAGCGCCACGACCACATCAGCGGCGACGGTCATTCGCGCTCGGCGGGCCGGGTTTCTCGCCGACGTCATCTCGATTGCTCGCCGGTCGATCCGACAACTGCCTCGCGATGTCGCCTTCATCGTGCCGACACTGTTTATTCCGCTGTTCTTTCTCGTGATCAATGTTGGGTCGCTGTCCGAAGCGGCCGAGTTCACGAACATCGCAATCAGCTACCGAGAGTTCCAGTTGCCGGTGGCGATCGTCTTCGCAGTGACCGGTGTGTCGCGCGCCCCAGCGCTCGTGCTCGACATTCAGAACGGCTACTTCGACCGCCTGATGACCACACCGGTGTCGCGACGAGCCTTGCTGCTCGGCCACATGATGGCCGACTTCGTGCTGGTGGTGTGTCTGAGCATTCCGGTCGTTGTGCTCGGGTTCATCATCGGGGCCCGCTTCGACACGGGTCTTTTGGGCGTCGGACTGTTCGTGTTGATGTCGGCTCTGTGGGGCATTGCCTTCACCGGCATCCCGTACTCGATTGCGTTGAAGACCGGGAACCCGGGCGCGGTGAACTCGTCGTTCATCATCTTCTTTCCGTTCGCGTTCATCACGACGGCGTATCTGCCCCTTGAGAACATGAGCGGATGGTTGGCGGAGGCGGCCCGGTACAACCCGGTCACCTATCTGCTTGCCGGACTTCGCTCGCTGTTTTCGGGATGGAACGGTGGGGAACTCCTCAAGGGTTTTGCCGCCATCGGCGTGCTCGGCGCGTTCACGCAGACGTTGGCGTTTCGTGCCCTGAAGGGACGAGTCGACGTGAAGTGACCGGGACCGCAGAGGGATGCTCGTAACCTGCGGCCCGTGATCCTCGTCGATGTCGACCGGGTGTGCATGAGCCGCCCCCTCCGGCCGCTCTTCGCGGACGTGTCGGTCACGGTCGCGGCTGGGGACCGACTCGGCGTGGTCGGGATCAACGGGACCGGCAAGTCCACCCTGCTGTCGGTCATCGCCGGAACGCGGGAACCGGAAGCCGGACAGGTGCGTCGGGGTCGAGGCGTCACGATGGCGGCGGTCGACCAGGTCACGACCCTGCCCGCCGGTCCCGTCCGCGACGCGGTCGGCGGCGGGTGGCGGGGCGAGGCAGCACTCCATCGGCTTGGCCTGGCCGACGTGATCGATCGGCCGGTAGGTCAACTCTCGGGGGGTCAGGAAAAACGGGTCGCGCTGGCGCGAGCCCTCGTCGCGGACGCCGACCTGCTCGTGCTCGACGAACCGACCAACCACCTTGACGTCGACGCCATCGAATGGCTCGAGCATGAACTTGAGAGCTTCCGTGGTGGCCTCGTCATCGTGACCCATGACCGCTATGTCCTCGACCGGGTGTCGACTCGCATCCTCGAACTCGATCGAGGCGCTGCCTACGTGCACGAGGGGGGCTACGACGGCTATCTGGAGGGGCGAGCCGCTCGCGAGGAACGGGCGGCCGCCCATGAGGCCACTCGACAGAACCTCGCTCGACGGGAGCTGGCGTGGCTGCGACGAGGGGCGAAGGCCCGCACCCGGAAGAGTCGGGCGCGGGTCGAGCGGGCGACCGAGTTGATCACGACGCGGGCCCAGGCCGCCGCCCGGGAGGGTGAACTCGATCTCGACTCGCTGCATCAGGGAACACCACGACTCGGTGATCAGGTCGTCGAACTCCACGACGTGACTGTTGGGTTTGACACCGACACGCCCCTCGTGCGGGGGCTCGACCTGTTGCTCGATCGGCGTGAACGACTTGGGATTGTTGGCGCGAATGGCTCAGGCAAGTCGACCCTCCTGGATGTCATTGCCGGTCAGCGTGAGCCGCTTTCGGGTCGTCGGGTTGCCGGGCCGACGGTACGCATCGGTCTCAACGACCAGCAGGGCCGTGAGCTCGACCCGCAGATGCGGGTCCGTCAGGCGGTCGCCGGCGACGGGGCCGAGCCCGACTGGTGGGACGTTCAGCTTCTCGAACGGTTCTGGTTCGACAGTGACGCGCAAAAGTCACCGATTGAGTTGCTGTCGGGTGGCGAACGGCGACGTTTGCAGCTCGTGTTGACTCTGGCCTCAAAGCCAAACGTGTTGCTGCTCGACGAGCCGACCAACGACCTTGACCTCGACACGCTTCGTGCACTCGAAGATTTTCTCGACGACTGGCCGGGTGCGGTGGTGGTCATCAGCCATGACCGGACGTTCCTCGACCGGACCGTCAACGATGTTCTCGTCATCGACGATCAGATGGCTCGGCGCTGGCCTGGCGGCTACGCCGGCTGGCTCGCCGACCGGGAGGGCGTCGCGAACGTCCGCACGCTCGACACCTCAGGGGTACCGAAGGCCGCTGCCAAACCCCGGGAACGGAGCGAGTCGGCGCATCGGTCCCGCTCGACCGTCCGTCACGAACTCAAAACCGCCGAGAAGGACATGGCTCGGTTGGAGAAACGGGTCGAGCAGCTTCGCAACCAGTTAGTCGAGGCGGGTACCGACCACGAGGCCATCGCCCGAGTCGGATCGGCGCTCGCCGACGAAGAAGCGGCCTTGAACGAGGCCGAAGAGCGTTGGCTCGAACGGACGACCGAACTCGAAGAAATCGACGGGCACTCGTGACCCGTCAGGTGTGGGCTACGGGAATGCTTGTGGAGGGCGCGGCGTTAGCCTGATCACCATGACCGACGCGGCTGCCACCGACACCACGAGCGAGATCATGACCGTGACCGACGCCGCCCGAGCGACGGTCCTCGACATTCGCTCGAATGAGGACGATGCCGACAGTCTCGGCCTTCGGGTTGAGGTCACTGGCGCGTCCGGGGTCGACTACACCTACGACCTCTCACTCGAACCCGTGGCGGAAGCTGCCGATGACGATCACCTCCACACCAACGAGGGCCTGACCGTCATCATCCCGGCGAACAGTGTCGACGCCATGCGCGGGGCGACGCTCGACCTACCGTCGGTCGCGGGGCAGGGCGGTCTCGTGATCCGCAACCCGAACCGCCCCAACCCGCTCGGGGACCTCGGACAACTCGAACTGACCGGCGACGCAGCCGAGAAGATCCGCACCCTTCTCGCCGACCGGATCAACCCGGCACTTGCCGCCCACGGCGGCTTTGCCGAGCTGGTCGGGGTCGAGGGTGAGAAGGCGTTCGTGACGATGGGCGGCGGCTGCCAGGGATGCTCGATGAGTGCAGCAACCTTGCAAGAGGGCATCCAGCGGGCGATCCTCGAAGCGGTGCCCGAGATTACTGAGGTCGTGGACACCACGGATCATCAGCAGGGCGAGAACCCCTACTACAGCTGACGTTGCTCGGGCGGGGGTCAGTCCAGCAGCGAGCGAACCGAGGCGGCGATTCCGGCGCCATCGAGACCGAAGCGGGCGTGGATCACGTCGGGGTGGTCGTGAGGGATGTACTCGGTCGGAAGACCAAGGACCCGGACGCGGCAGTCGGCTCCCCGTTCACCGAGCGCGTCCCGAACCGCTGCTCCTGCGCCACCGATGCGGAGGCCGTCTTCGATTGACACCACCGCGTCGTGGCCCTCGAGTTCGTCGAGCATGGCGGGATCGAGGGGCATCACGACACGCGGATCGAAGACCGTGCAGTCGATGCCTTCAGCCTCGAGACGTTCGGCTGCGTCGGCTGCGGCAGGAAGCATCTGTCCGAAACCGAGCAGGGCGACCCGGCCGTCGCCGTCACGGACCTTGCGGGCAGAGAGCCCGGACCCGATCTCGCCGTCGGCGACGTGCGCAGCCTTGCCGCGGGACCAGCGAAGAGCGACCGGACCGTCGGTGAGCTCCATTGCGTCTTCCAGCATCTGCTGGAGTTCCTGGTAGCTCGACGGCGCAAACACGGTCATGTTCGGCACCTTGGTGAGCAGGACCAGATCGAGTACCCCGTGGTGGCTGGCACCGTCCGGCCCGGTGATGCCAGCTCGGTCGAGGCAGAAGATCACCGGCTGGCCGTGGAGCCCAACGTCGAGGTTGACCTGGTCGATTGCTCGGGTGAGGAAGGTTGAGTAGACAGCGACCAGCGGTCGCAGGCCACCCATCGCCATGCCGGCGGCGGCGGTGACGGCGTGTTGCTCGGCGATACCGACGTCGATGCACCGATCAGGGAACCGCTCGCGGAAGGGCAAGAGGCCGGTCGAGTCAGGCATAGCGGCAGTGATGGCGACCAACTCGGGGTACTGATCGCCCAGCTTCACAAGCGTCTCGGAGAACGCTGCGGTGTAGGACCCTTCGTTCGCCCCGCCGATCGGCAGACCGGGTTTGGCGTCGTGCATGTTCTTGATGTGGTCCTGCTCGGCGGGGGCGTACCCCTTGCCCTTCTGCGTCAGGCAATGCACGACTGCCGGCCCCGTGAACTCTGCCGCGTTCTGAAGTGCTTCCTCCATGGAGGCGATGTCGTGGCCGTCGAACGGGCCCATGTAGCGAACGCCGAGGTCTTCGAAGAACGCCGATGGCTCCCACATCTCTCGAACCGCTGCCTTGGACATGCGGACGCCACGACTGATCTGTTCACCGACCCAGGGAATTGATTCGGCGATCTCTTCGATCTTGGCCTGGCGGCGCATGTAGGTCGGGTTGTTGCGGATCTTGACGAGGCTCTCGGACAGGCGCGACACCGTCGGCGCGTAGGAGCGACCGTTGTCGTTGAGCACGATCGTGACATCGCTTCCGGCGTGGCCGAGGTTGTTGAGTCCCTCGAACGCCATGCCGCCAGTCATCGCCCCGTCGCCGATCACCGCGACGATTCGACGACGGGCGTCGGTGGCGTCGAAGGCGGTCGCCAACCCGTGGGCGTAACTCAACACGGTGGAGGCGTGACTGTTCTCGATCCAATCGTGGTCGGACTCGGCTTGGCTCGGGTAGCCCGAGAGCCCGCCGCCCTCGCGAAGCGTGGAGAAATGGGCGGCCCGCCCGGTCAGCACCTTATGGGGGTAGGTCTGGTGGCCGGTGTCCCACAGGATGACATCGTGCGGCGACCGGAAGACCCGGTGGAGCGCGATCGTGAGCTCGACGGCACCAAGGTTGGATCCAAGGTGACCGCCGTGATCGTTGACGGCGTCGATGATCAGATGACGAATCTGGTCAGCGAGGTCGTCGAGTTCCGCAATGGAGCGGCCTCGGAGATCATCAGGCCCGTTGAGGGCGTCGAGCAACATCACTCGTCAGGGTACCCGGCGGCCCCGGTAGGAGTCGGGTCAGGCGGGGCGCAACTTTGAGCCCAATTCCGAGGGCAAGGAGCCCGCCGACGGCATCGATCCAGTAGTGGTTGGCGGTGACGACGATCGCGAACAGGGTGAGGATCGGGTAGGCGACGATCGCACGGCGCGACCAACGACTACGCAGCACCGGGTAGAGGGCGACGGTGCACCACACGGCCCAGGCCACGTGCAGGCTTGGCATTGCGGCGTACTGGTTGCTGATGGTCTCCATCGTTCCGGACTCGAACGACCACAGCCCGCCGGGATCGACCAGGGTGTCGACGAAGTCGAATCCGGGCTCGCATGCGCCGAACCGAGAGTCGCAGTTCCCCAGCAGCCGGGGCGGCATCAGCGGGAAAAACGCGAACCCGACCAACGCCACGGTGGTCGTGGCTGCGAGCGTGGATCGCATGAACGTGTACCGGCGGGGGTACCGGGCGAACAGGATCACCATGGCCCCGACCGTCACGGCGAAGTGGAAGGTGCCGTAGAACACATTCCAGAAGACGATGAACGCGTCCCACTCAAGGAAAAAGGTGTGGACCCGTTCCTCGAAGTAGAGCCCGATCGACCGTTGGAGATCGATGACGCGCTCGGCGTTGCGGAACGACTCCTCCCGAACCGAGTCACCCAACGCAGACCCGAACTGGTTCCGGATCGCGGAGTACACAACATAAAACGCAAGGGTCAGCCCGATCTCGACCCACCATTTCAGTGGGCGAAACCCCTGGTTCTGTGCCTCGTCGTGGAGTGGGTCGCCGTCCCGGGCAGTGGACGAGGACCCGTCTTCGGCCTCCGACATCGAGCGGATGCTAACCGACGGATCGGTACCCTCGTCAGCGTCTCGCGGCGCGACCGGCTCCGTCATCAACCCCGATTTCGAGGAGATGACATGAGCAAGGTCGGCCCGACCAATCGAGCAGGGCTTGTCACGGCGGTGCAGGGGGCTAGGGCGCTCCTGTCCTTGGTTGCGGCTGCGCTGCTGCTCACCAACTGCAGCGCCCCCGGCCTGCCTGACGGTTCAGAGCCGCTCACTCCTGCCGTTGACGACGCGCCGACCGTCCCGGCCTCACCGGCCGGTTCGATGCACGCCGACACGTACCGGTGGCCAAAGGAGGGATGGTTTCGGCTCGAACTGGACGCCGAGCTCGACCTCGGCGATCGCCAATCGGTCCAGTGGCGTGCCGGTGCTGCCGGGTGGTGGCGCGACGGTCGCTTCGAGTGGTGGAGTGACGCTCCCGTCGCCTTCGGGTCGGACCATCGACACGTTACGCATCAGCTTCTGGCGGGGCAGGAAGCGGTCACTGCTCTGGCGGCTCGAGCCGGGACCTTTGCCGCGTCGGGCGCAGTCCAGGTCGCAACCCCCGCTCGCGAAGAGAGCGAGGGGTGGACGTTTGCGGTGTCGAGAGCCGACGAAGGTTCGTTGGTGGTCGAGCGATGGGTGATCGGGACCGGCGCCCCGCCCTGGAAGACCGACGGGCCCTTCGCCGCCCGCCCGTGAGGTAGGCAGGTGGCAGGGGTACGATGAGCGTCCCCCTGTCATCCACCGCATTCGGAGGCCCCGTGCTCGACCACGAGCTCATCAACCGCACCCTGTCCACCGCAATGGCAACGGGCGGTGAATTCGCCGAGGTCTTCGTCGAGGACAAGCGATCCTCCTCGGCGATGCTCGACGACGGCCGAGTGGAGGAACTCACCAGCGGCCGTGATCGCGGGGCAGGGATCCGGGTTGTGGTCGGTGACACCACCGGGTTTGCGCACACCGCCGACCTGAGCGAGGCCGGCCTCCGGTCCGCAGCTGAAGCGGCCGCAGCGGCCGCACGCGGCGGGGGTGGAGGCAGCAAGGTCGTCGCCGTCTCGCCGATCGATGTCGAGCGTTCAGCGCCGGTTCGTATCCCGCCTGAAGAGGTCGCCAAAGCCACCAAGGTCGGGTTGCTCACGCTCGCGAACGAGGCGGCGCGGGCCGAGGGGTCGGCGATCACCCAGGTGTCCGCCCGCTACGGCGACTCGCGCCGCCGCATTCTCGTCGCGAACTCCGATGGGCTGCTGGCTGAGGACGATCAGATCCGCACCCTGTTCAGCGTCTCGTGCGTCGCGACCGGTGATACCGGCCTGCAGACCGGACGCGAGTCGACCGGCCGGACCGTCGGGTTCGAATTGTTTGACGAGGCTGATGTGGAAGCGATGGGCCGCCGTGCGGCGGAACGGGCGATCACCAAACTGGCCGCCCGCCCGGCACCGTCAGGGGCTGTTCCCGTCGTGGTCGGCCCCGGAGGTGGTGGGGTGCTCTTCCACGAAGCGTGTGGGCACGGACTCGAAGCCGATCTGGTTGGCAAGTCGGCCTCGGTGTTTGCGAATCGGGTGGGGGAGCAGGTGGCATCGCCGCTCGTCACCCTGATCGACGACGGCACGATGGCGGGCGAGTGGGGTCACTTTGCGATCGATGACGAGGGCCGGCCCGCAGCCCACAATGTCCTCATCCAGGACGGTGTCCTCACCGACTACATGTGGGATCAGCTCCGGGCCCGCAAGGAAGGCCGCGAGTCATCGGGCAATGGCCGTCGCCAGAGCTATCAGCACCTACCGATGGTGCGCATGACCAACACCTACATCACTGCCGGTCAGGACGACCCCGAAGCGATCATCGCCGACACCGATTCCGGTGTGTATGTCGCCCAACTCGGAGGAGGGCAGGTCAATACGGCCACGGGCGATTTCGTGTTCGGCATGACCGAGGCCTACCTCATCGAGCATGGCGAGATCACCGAGCCGATTCGCGAGGGCAACCTCATCGGCAACGGTCCTGATGTGCTCAACAAGATCGACATGCTCGGTCACGACTTCGCCATGGGCTCGCCCGGTACGTGCGGCAAGGACGGCCAGGGCGTTCCGGTTGGGGACGGCACCCCGACCCTGCGAGTCACCTCGCTGACGGTCGGCGGCACCGCAGCCTGACCATGGCCGAACTTCTCGATATCGCCACCCGGGTCGCCGGGTGGGCCAACGACGGCGAGCAGGTTGAGGCGTTCGTTGTGCACGAAGCCGAAACCGAGGTTCGCGCCTATGAGGGCGAGATTGAGTCGCTGACCCGGGCCGAGGCCCAGGGCATCGGTGTACGCGTCATCGCCGCAGGGAAACAGGGCTACGCCTATGCGGGGACGCTGGACGAGGAGGCGTTGCAGGAAACGCTCCGAGAGGCTCGCGACAACGCCGAGTTCGCCGAGGCCGATGAGTTCAACGGCCTTGCCAGCCCTGATGGTGTCGCCACGCCCGTTCTCGAGTTGTGGTCGGATGCGCTGAGTTCCTACTCGACCGATGACAAGGTGGCACTCGCCATCGAACTCGAGCGGCTCACTCGAGAAGCCGAACCTCGGATCTCCGGAATCGAGTCGGCGGAATACATCGACACAGCGTTCGAAGCCGCCGTCGCAACCTCGACCGGTATCGCCACGACGAGTCGTGAGACCGGTTGCTACGTGTCCACCTACGCACTGGCGGAGGAGAACGGTGAGACCCAGACCGGGTTCGGGTTCTCGATCGGGCGTGATCCGAGCGTGCTCGATCCTCGCGTGGCGGCGGCCGATGCCGCCGACCGCGCCACGCGGCTTCTCGGAGCGTCGAAGCCGTCGTCCGAACGACTGACCGTGGTGCTGGACCCGTGGGTCACCGCCCAGTTCCTCGGCATCGTGGGGCACACGCTCACCGGCGATGCCGTGCTGAAGGGCCGGTCGATGTTTGCTGACCGACTGGGTGATCAGGTGGCGGCCTCGTCGATCACGCTGGTCGACGACGCCACCGACCCGGCGGCGTTCACCGCCAGCGCAGTCGATGGCGAGGGGCTTGCGACCCGAAAGATTCCGCTCATCGTCGATGGTGAACTGCAGTCCTTCCTGCACAACGCCTACTCGGGTCGACGAGCTGGCGCTCCCTCGACCGGGTCGGCGGTTCGCGGCGGCTTCAAGAGCGGTCCTGGCGTCGGCGCGCATGCGCTGGCGCTCACGCCGGGCGATCGCTCGCCCGAGGAGCTCATCGCGCAGATCGACAATGGCTTTCTCGTGCAGGGCGTTGCCGGGCTGCATTCGGGGGTGAATCCGGTTTCGGGCGACTTCTCGACGGGTGCCGAAGGCCTTCGGATCCGCAGTGGTGAACTCGCCGAGCCGATCCGCGAAGTCACGATCGCCTCGACTTTGCAGCGACTGTTGCAGGACATCGTGGCGATTGGCGACGACCTCGAGTGGTTGCCGATGAGTGCCGCCGGCGTGTCCCTTGTTGTCGCCGACGTCACGATGTCGGGGGCCTGAGGTGGCCACCCCCGAGTCTCGACTGCTCGCTCGGCGGATCGTCGGCCTGGCACAAGCGGGAGAGCAGGTCGAGGTGTGTGCGGGGACATCGACCCGCACCGAGGTGAGAGTGCACGGAGGTGCGGTCGAGTCGCTCACCGTGGCCGAGAGCCGCGGTGTTGGTGTCCGTGTCGTTCGGGATGGACGCGAAGGCTTTGCCCACGCAGGCACCTTCGACCCGGACGTGGTCGACGACTTGCTCGCCGAGGCCCGGGACAACCTCGAGTTCGCAGAACCAGATGATCGGGTCGGGCTGGCCGAGCCCGATGGTGTGGCCCCGGCAGATATCGACCCCTGGGACGACCGGATCGAATCGACACCGGTTGACGACAAGGTGGCACTTGCGCTGGCGCTGGAGGCGGCGACCTTGGCTGCCGATGATCGGGTCCGTGGTGTCCGAACATCGATCTACGCCGATTCGCGAGCCGAGAGTGCCATCGTCAGCACGGCAGGCATCGACGGGTGGGATCGAGGCGCATCGGCCTCGATCTCGACCAGTGCGCTCATCGACGACCCCGCAGGCGCAACCCGCACCGGCGGCGCTGTCG
>Ga0181579_10001874_pt1 | contig 17198 bp, 20 predicted proteins | sample 071ome_24_FD_132996 | JGI IMG/M metagenome (GOLD analysis project Ga0181579, IMG submission 132996) | Coastal salt marsh microbial communities from the Groves Creek Marsh, Skidaway Island, Georgia - 071402CT metaG (megahit assembly) | ecosystem: Environmental > Aquatic > Marine > Intertidal... | reverse complement strand
CCTGCTACAAGGCCAATGCGCTGTTGCCGAATGGCGAAAATGCCCATATTACAGCACGCCATCCTTTCTGGTGGAAGGGGATGCTGGACAGTCTGGCCCCGGAATTTCCCGATACCCACATCCTGCTGTTCTGCAGCACCGCCTTTAACAAGGCAACTGTCTTTCCGCTATTCAGCGATCGGCAACGCCAGACCGATACCGCCTTTGATATCGAATATTAGGAATATCGAATATAAGGGGCCAGAAGCCGGTCAGGTGGGGCCAATTGAAAACCAGCTTGCCTAATCTTTTATGTCTAAGTGTCCTGTAAAACCGCCTGTGGATGCAGCATCCGCAGTCGGTCTTCCCATAAGCTGGTATCCAGCCAGTCTGCCAGCGGCCGGGCGTCCGCCCCATCATTTGCCCGGCATATAGTCCAGGCGAGCGCCAGATTACAGGACACAGCCGGTTTTAACCCGGCTTCCTGTCCGGCTATCAACGAGCCGAGTGTTGCCATGCCGGTGCCCAGCATCAAAATCGCATCTGCCTTTGTCTCGGATAATTCTTGATAGGTGGCATAGACACCACTGCCAACCATGGCATAGATCGGGTGAAAAGCCTCAGTCTTGAGGGTCGGGCCAGCTCTGGCTACCACTTCAAACCCTTGCTCCTGCCAGTAAATTTCCGAAGCCGCGTTCAAATTATCCGGATATGGGCTCAGCAGCGCAATCCGGCGCGCTCCCATCTCCTGCAACGCTGCTGTGGCGGCCCGCGCGGCGGTGACAAAGGGCAGGTTGCGGGCCTCCTCAATCTCGGCGACCAGCGCAGCCTCAGCCTGCTTGCCAATCAGATAAGAGGCCCCGGTGCACGCAGCGGCCAGCACCGAAACCGGAGCATTGGCAAACTGCCCGCAGGTGTCTGCATAGCGGTTGGTATAATCTACCAGCCTTTGTTCTATTGTTGACTTGCCGGACGTCAGCCGCGCATTCAAAATTGACCAGCCGGGCGGCAGCAAGGCCCATAATTCAGGCTCTACGGTGGTATTGGCTTGCGGGGTCAGAACCCCCAGAACCCCGGCATTGCCATAATCTGCCCCAGCCATTACAGCCACCCCAGCTGGGCTGGCAGCCACAGGCTCAAGGACGGGAACAGAATCAGCAATATCAAGCGGGCCAAATCTGCCAGCAAGAACGGCTTTACCCCGCGAAATATGGTTGAAAGCGGCAAATCTTTGGCCATCCCATGCAAAACAAATACATTGATACCGATCGGCGGTGTGATCATGCCAAGCTCTATCACCACGACATTCACCACCCCCCACCAGACCGGATCATAGCCCAGCCCGACAACCAGCGGATACACAAAGGGCAGAGTCAGCACCATCGCTGCTATGGTATCAAAAATAGAGCCCAGAATAAGGTAAAAAACCATCAGGCACATAATCACCAGCAAGGGCGGCAGGCCCAGCCCCTCTATCGCCGCCACGGTCGCTGCGGGCAGGCCGGACAGGGTCGCAAAATAGGAAAAGACCGACGCGCCAATAATGATCACAAAGATGAGCCCGGTATTTGAGGCTGTCTCGCCCAGGCAGGATAAAAAGCTGTTTTTATTGAGCCGTTTTCTGAACAGGGCCAGAAACAGCGCGATTGAGGCCCCGACAGAAGCCGCCTCGCTGACGGTGAAGATGCCGGAATAAATACCGCCGGAAACGGTGAAGGCCAACAGCAGAACCGCCCAGCTGGATTTGGTGACGCGCCGCCGCTCTGCCCAGCTGGTCTGCTCCCCCAGCGGGGCCAGCTCTGGTTTCAACCTGACCGTGATAGCAATGGCCACAAAATAAAACACCACCGCCAACAGCCCCGGCACTATCGCCGCCAGAAACAGGGAAATAATGGAATTTTCGGTCAAAATCGCATAGAGAATCATCACCACCGAAGGCGGAATAATCATCCCCAGCGTGCCGCCTGAAGCAATTGCCCCAGCCGCCAGCGACTTGGCATAGCCGCGATCCAACATCTGCGGCAAGGCAATTCTGGCCATTGTCGCCGCCGTCGCCACTGAGGAGCCGCACACCGCCCCAAACCCGGCACAAGCCCCGATGGTCGCAAAAATCAGCCCGCCGCGCCGATGCCCCAAATAGACGAAAGCCAGGCGGTAAAGCTCATCTGACAAGCCGCCAATATGCGCCAGATTACCCATCAGCAAGAACATGGCGATCACTGCCAGCCCCTCAGCAGCCATGGCAGCAGACGGCTCAGTGCCTAGCAAGGTGAGCGCTGGCTCAAAACCGATAATCAGGCCGGTTCCCACAACCCCGACAACGCCCATCGCAAAGCCGACAGGTATCTGCAGCGCGATTAAAACAAACATCCCAGCCAAACCCAGCAGGCCGGTGGTAACCGGATCACTCACCATCTGGCTGGCCTCCCCTCATAGCAGGATAGCCACCTCATAATTTTGTCTCACTCTCATCTGCCAGCTGGCGCATCGCAGGTTGACTGCCCCCTATCGCCGCGCGCATCCAGGATACCAGCACATAGAGCTGCACCGGCACACAAATCGCCATCAGCCCGGTGGTAATCCACCACCAGGGCGCCAGCGCAATCGCAACGGTTCTGGTGGTTCGCCCCGCATCACCATATTGCAGGGTCAGCTTAATCAGCTGCCAAGACAAGATGGCAAAGAAAACAGCCGTGACCAGCGCGGCGAGCACTTCCAGCCAGGCATTGCCGCGCGGGCCAAGCAGCTTGCCCAGAACCCGCACCGTCACATTGGTCTGACGCAACAGGCCAGCGGGAAAACAGCTGGCTATCACTATCGGAAAAACCACTTCACTGTAATCGGAAAAACCGGAAATACGCGGCACGCCAAGATAGCGTGCCGCCCCATCGTAGAAAATCAACAGCCCCATGACCAGCAGCCCCAGAAAACCAACAAGGGCGGTCGTCTGGGTCAGCCGGTCAATGCGTTTCGCCAGCAAATAATCTTGGCTCTCTGGGCTGTGCAAGATAGCGACCTCCTAGCGCATGGATTTCAGAATGGCCACCGCCGCATCATAGACAGCCTGACCGTTGGGTGTATCCTTGATCCAGGCCTCATGCACAAATTGCGAGGCGGCTGCGTATTTCTCAACCGTTGCAGCACTGGGAGAGATCATTTCAATCCGGCCCTCTGCCTTGACATCCGAGCGGATTTTTTCACCCAGTTCTGTATAGGCAAAGCCGCCTGCCTTGGCCATGGCCAGTCCACCATGTTTCATGATCGCGTCCTGCGCCTTTTTGCCGAGGCTGTCCCATTTCTTCTGGTTCATCAGCAGCAGGAACGGGATTGTGCCAGTCGGCACCGAATAGGCCTGATTGACCAGCGGCATGGTCTTGAAGGTGCGCATACCTGTCCAGCCCTGAATAACGCCGTCAATCGTGCCGCGGTTGAGCGCTTCATTCATTTCAGCAGAGCTCAGCGTCTGCGGGGCCGCGCCCAGACTTGTCAGCCAGCTGGCATGAATACCGCCTGCTGATCTGATCTTCATGTTTTTCAGATCCGCCAGGCTGGAAATCTTGTTGCGCATGAACAGCGCGTTCGGCTCAGCTGCAAAAAATCCGATAACATGAACCCCGTCAAAGCCAGTCAGCAAGCCCTGCTCATGCAGCTTCCAGCCGACAACTGAGGCTTCTTCAGCACTGCGGAACAGGAAGGGAAGCTCAAAAATACCCATTTCCGGGAACTGGCCTGCGGTATAGCCAGGCAACACCCAGCTGACATCGATAACGCCATTCTGGGTCAGCTCAAACTGCTTGAACGGGCTTTTGCCGAGCGTGCCGCCCCAAAAACCCTGCATCCGCACCTGATCGCTGGCTTCACCGCCGACAGCCTCCATCCAGGGTTTGATAACCCGTGAGACACCAACAGACTGTTCCGGCACAAAAGTGCCCACCTTGATCAAATCCTGGGCCGACACCGATACCGATCCGGCCAGCAAGGCCCCGGCAGCCAGCAAGCCGCCAGCCAACAGATTGATAATTTTTTTCATTGTTTCCTCCTTTTGATGCTGGATTCCCCCTCGCCTGCCAAAACCCAGCTATTCGGACAGACCAATACAGCTTCAATCTAGGTCATGAAACTGCCTCCGTTGATATGCAGCGTCTGCCCGGTGATATAGCCAGCCGCATCCGATAACAAGAACAGGATAGGCCCGGCAATATCCTCCGGCAGGGCAATGCGCCCCAATGGAATTGAGGCCGCATAAGCGTCCATGTCAAACCGCGGGGCACCCTGCTCATCTGAACGGCCTGTGCCACCGCGCAAAAAGGCCGTATCCACGGCAGCAGGGGCTACCGCATTAACTCTCATATTCGGGGCCAGCTCAAGCGCCAGCTGCCGCGTCATGGCTGAAATACCGGCCTTGGATATCGCATAAGGCCCATAGCCGGGACGCGCAAAATGCCCCAGCCCGGAACTGGTCAACACCATCGCCCCACCTGCCCGGACAAGCGGCCCTATTACCCGTGCCGCAAAAAACACCGCATCCAGATTGCCAGTGATGATCTCAGCCCAGCTGGCCTCCTGCGTATCGAGCAGCGGCTGATTCTCACCCATAAAGCCTGCCAGATTGACGAACCCGTCTATGGCATCCGGCAAATGGGCCAGCGCGGCCCGCAGGCTGGCCGGGTCGCTGGCATCAACGGCAAAGGCCGGTTGTTCTGGTTGATGGCGCTCTATTGAGGCGGCAAGATCCAACACAATCGGCTGATAGCCCGCTGCCTCTGCCTGGCTGGTCACCGCCCGTCCGATGCCACCGCATCCGCCGAGGATAACCAGCGCCCGGCTCATGCCAGCGCCTGCGCCCGGCGCAGCCCCTCTATCATTGATGAGCGCAACAGAAAATCACGCGCCCGTCCGCTATCGCTGGCAATCGCCTGCAGCTCTTTCAGATGGGCCTGCTTTTGGGCTGCTGATTTATTCATCATGCGCGACCGGTTCTGGTCTGCCTGACCGCCAATATCATCACGGGCAATAGGCTGACGCTGGCGTTGATATTGCGTCAATAACGCGGGCGCACCCCCATTGGCCAAAGCGGTGATTTTATCAGCCAGACAAAAAGCATCATGGATACCGCCATTCATCCCCATCCCGCCTTTCGGGCTGTTCAGATGGGCGGCATCTCCGGCCAGCAATAAGCGTCCTTGCACATAATGCGTGGCCACCCGCCGGTGAATCCGGTAGATACGCTTTTCAATAATTTCCAGCTGCTGGCCATCTGCGAAAGCCTGCGGCCCGATTATTTCAACCACCGCTTCTCTGATAGCGGCATCTTCCATCGCGTCCTCAACGCTCTGCCCGGCTTTTGGATGCAGCGAAATACGCCAGACATCCGGCAGGCGCAGCAGGGAAAATGTTCCCTCATCCTTCCAGATGTAATTGACCCCGGACAACCCGTCCAAATGATCCTCAAAGGGGAAATGGGTGGTTACCAGCAAAGTGGTTTCCGGATAGGTTTTGCCCTCAAACCCCACCCCCATCGCCTCTCGGACGATGCTGCGCGCACCATCGCATCCGACAACCAACGCGCCGCGCACCACTTTATCGCCTGCGGTGACGCTCACCCCGTCTGCATCTTCTTCCACCCGGCTGACCGGATGGCTGAAATGACAGATCCCGTCTGGCAACCTCTCATAGAGCGCCCGGCTCAAAACTGCCTGACGGCATTGCAAGCGCCAGGGATAGTCTGTGTCCTCTTTCAGCACGGCCAGATCAAATTCAGCCCGCTGCGAGGTGCTGTGCATCCGAATTTGCCAGGTCGGGGTGATCTGGCCTGCCTCATGCAGCTGCGCGGTGATACCCGACGGGGCCAGCATATCCAGCGTGGGCGGATGAAAGGTCGAGGCACGCAGCTGATCACTGATCTCCGGCTCAGCCTCAAACAGCTGCACCGGCACACCGGATCCCTGCAACAGCCAGGCCAGCGTCAAGCCAACCGGACCACCCCCCACAATAATAACCGGACCCTTAATATAACTCATACGCAAGATGGTAGTTTAACTCTAAAATAGTTGTAAAGCTGAATCTGATGTCCGGCTGGCCAGCCCTTGCTAGAGCAGCGCCAGCACATTTTCAGGCGGCCGCCCCAGCACCGCCCGGTTGCCGACAATCACTACCGGCCTTTCGATCACCTTTGGATAGCGGGAAAGCAATTCCAGACAGGCCGCCATATCCCCGGCCAGACCGGCAAAATGTTCCTTGTAATCAGCTTCCCCCTTGCGCAGCAGGACAGCAACCGGCTGGCCCAGCAAATCCAACAGCTGGCGCAATTCTGTCACATCAGGCGGGTCTTCCAGATAGAGCCGGATGGTTGGCACGATTCCCCGTTCGGTTAAAAGGGCCAGCGTCTGGCGCGATTTGCTGCAGCGCGGATTATGCCAGATAGTTATCTCGGACATGGGACATTACCCCCTTGCAAGCTGGTTGGTTGGTTGGTTGGGCCTGCCGGAAGGCAAGTCTGACATTATCATCTGGCTTGTGCAAGCCGGGGCCAGGGGTCTATGCTTTTTTTGGATGGCCGACGCGGCCAGCCTCATTTTATTCCAGACGCAAAAAGAGGGCCCGATGGCAACCACATCTCTGTTACAGCTTTATTCCTCACCCGCCTCCCCGTTTGGCCGCAAAATTCTGCTGGCAGCCCATTGCCTCGGTCTGGCAGACAGGCTGCAAGTGATCCACTCAGATACCAATGACCCGCAAGATGCCAACCGGCGGCTGAACCCGCTGGGCAAGATACCGACATTGCAAACGCCGGACGGTGTGCTGTATGACAGCCGGGTGATTTTGAATTTCCTAGATCAGCAAGCCCCCGGCCAGCTATTCAGCTTGGATGCAGCCGCCCGGCTGAAGACCGAGACCGAGGCCGCGCTGGCGGACGGGATAATGGATGCGGCGATATTAATCGTCTATGAAAGCCGGTTCCGGCCGGAAACGCATTTCGTTGAAGATTTTGTGGAATATCAGCGCGATAAGATACGTCGCGCGCTACACTCTGTTGAAGCCAGCCAGCCTGCCTATGGGCGGGCCGCACAGCCGGATGCTGGCCAGATTGGGCTGGCCTGTGCGCTGGATTATCTGGATTTGCGCGGGCAGCTGGACTGGCGGGCTGAAGCGCCCTCGCTGACCGGCTGGATGGCCGGTTTTGCAGCGGATGTGCCAGGCTATCACGCAACCTTGCCGCCCGGCATCCCACCCGCCCCCTGGCACTGACCTCTCCCGGCCGGAGACTGTCTGAACAGGGTCAGGCCAGCCGCCCGGCTATAGCAGTCATTCAGCAATATTTTTCTGCTTAGCAATATTTTTCTGCTCAGCAATATTTTTCTGGGCCGTGCCATTGTTCTTCGGAATAGCGCTCGCCATGCGCCCAGCCGACTGGCAGCACCTTATCGATGGCGGCCAGCAAATCATCGCCCAGCGGAGCCACTGCCCCTTGTGCCAGCTCAGCCAGATGCTTGGCTGATTTGGTGCCCGGTATCGGCAGAATATGCGGCCCCTGTGCCAAGAGCCAGCCTATCGCCAGCGCCGCCGCGGGCCTCCCCGCCTCTGCGGCCAGCGCCCGAAACTTATCTGTTATCGCAAGATTGGCCGAAAGGTTTGGCTCCATAAAACGCGGATTACCCCGTAAAAAGGCAATCTCGGCAACCTGCTCTGCCCGGTAGGGCCGATCTGTCAGCAACCCGCGCCCGACCGGGCTAAACGCCACCAGCGCCGTGCCCAGCTCAGCACAGGTCTGGACCAGCCCCAATTCCGGGTAGCGCACCGCCAGCGAATATTCAGATTGCACCGCCGCCACCGGATGCACCGCCGCGGCGCGCCGCAAGCTGGACGGGGCAATTTCCGAAAAGCCGAACTGGAGCAGCTTGCCCTTTTCCAGCATCCGCACCAGAAAGCCTGTCACCTCTTCTATTGGCAATTCTGGGTCGCGCCGGTGAATATAATAGAGATCAATATAGTCGGTCTGCAGCCGGGCCAGCGATTTATCCAGCTCCGCTTCCAGATAGGCGAGGCTGTTATTGTAATAGCGCGCGCCGGTTTCCGGATGGCGGGCAATGCCGGCCTTGGTTGCGATATGCAGGTTTTGGCGCAACGCCGGGCCCTGTTCAGCCAAAAACTGGCCAATAAGCGTCTCGGAACGCCCACCTCCATAGACATTGGCCGTATCGATATGGGTGATCCCCAGCTCCAGACAGGCGGTGAGCGTGGCAAATGCCTCCGCATCGCTCGCCGGGCCATAAAAATCGGAAAAGGACATCGCCCCCAATCCGAGGGCTGAAAGTGGCGGGCTGTTGGTTCCGATCTGGCGGTTCAGCATGGAAAACTCCTTCATTTTGGGCAGGTCTTACAGGGATTTTGGGAAGGTCTCACAGGCGGGCGACCTCTATTTTATACGCCAGCCAGCGCCAAGAGCGACCGTTTTTTTGCACCATGCGGAAAAAAACAGTGTCCGGGAAAAGTCCAATACAGAACTTACTCCGTATTGAGCCATGTCCCCTGGTTGAGAATCCTAGCCGGTCCCAACTCAATACGGGGGACACCCTCTCCCGAACACCGCTTCAAACGCTATCGTAGAAACAGGCAGGTAGCTACTGTCTTAATGTTTTGTTAATGAACAGGCCGATCCGTGGCATGGGCGATTAAATCCTGCAACCCGACCACGGCCAGAGCCAGCCGGTTGGTTGCCGCCAACCGCACTTGCGGGGCCTTGCCTGCCTGACGGGCCTCCTCCCAGCGCGCCGCACACAAGCACCACCAATCCCCCGGCTGCAACCCGGCAAAGCCAAATTCCGGCCGCGGCGTTGAAAGATCATTGCCTGCCGCTTTGCTGAAGGACAGAAATTCTGCATCCATCAGCGCACAGACCACATGCAGCCCCTGATCTGACGGGCCGGTATTGCAGCAGCCATCGCGGAAAAAACCGGTCATCGGATCAGTTGAGCAAGAGGCCAGCGGCCCGCCCAATACATTCAGCTGGCCAGACCGGCCAAAATCCTCTCCATCCATCATTGCTGTTTTTCTCCTGCCTATTTATCGAGTGCCTGTTTATCGAGTGCCAGCTGGGCGGTTTCAATGGCCTGTTCCAGCTGGTGCATAAAGGGCTTACGCGCCAGACCGGCAGCGATTTCCGGTAAAAACTGCACCGTGATCAGGCCACCCCTTTTGGCCAGCCCGCGCTTTGGCCAGAACCAGCCTGAATTGAGCGCCACCGGCACCACCGGCAGGCCAGTTGCTTCTTGCAGGGCAAAAACCCCCACCTGATAGGGGGCCGTCTGGCCGGGGGCAAGGCGCGTTCCTTGCGGATAAATCAGCACCGAGCGGCCTTTGCTGGTGGCTGATATGGCATCTTGGCGCATTTTTTTCAAAGCGGCCATACCGGCCCTGCGGTCCACCGCTATCATGCCGGCGCGGCCAAAAAACCAGCCCAGAACCGGGATCGCCATCAGCTCTTTTTTCAGCACGATCACCGGCGCATCCAGCAGCCAGTAAAGCACCATCGTTTCCCAGGCAGATTGATGCTTGACCGCATAGATCACCTGCCTGTCTGCCTGGCGGTCCCCATCCAACTGCCAGCCAAGCCCGCAGAGCCGTGCCGCATGGGCAGTATAAAAGCCCCAAAGGCGGCCACAGGCGCGTGCCGCCCCACCCGGCAAAAGCAAGGCCGGAAGCAGAATAAGGGCCAGCAGAACCGTACCGACATAGAACAGCCCGGACAGGCAGAAGGAGCGCAAAAAAGTCATCATGCCTCCAGCTTTACGACAGGCAGGGCACCGGGGGCAAGCCTGCAAAGCAGTGGATTCGATTGGCCAGCTGGGCTATGGATCAGGCCATGACAGACCATAATGACAGCAAGCAATGGGCAAAGCGTGCAGAAATATTGCTGGCCAGTGCCGCCGGGACCGGCCAGCTGATCACCTATGCCGGGCTGGCTGAAGCGGCGCGCATCCCCGGCCCGCATCGCATCCACAAGCTGACCAGCTGGCTGGAGCAGCTGGCCGCCCTGGACAACCAGATGGGCCAGCCGATCCGCAGTGCGCTGGTGATCTCGCGCAGCCGCGATGGCCTGCCGGCACCGGGATTTTTTGCCCATTGCCAGATGCTGGGTCTTTATGAAGGGCCAGAAAGCGGACCGCAGGCACGCCGCTTTCACCAGAGCTGTCTGTCAGCCTTTAGCGCTTTTCAATCAGAAAGATAAACCGCCCATCGCGCGACTCTGAAGCTATCATCTGATGACCTGAGGTCTCGCAGAAATGGTCAAAATCCAGCGGCGCGGCCGGATCATCTGCCCAGATAACCAGCTGCGTGCCGATAGCAGCCTGTTTGAGAGCACGGCGCGCTTTCAGCACAGGCAACGGGCATTTCAGCCCGGTAAAATCATGATCAGCCGGTCGGTCTGTCAGATGCATTTTTCCGCTGTCCCTTCTCGCAGATATTGTGCCGGATGCTACCTGTTGTAAGCGGCGGGCAGAGAATTTCCAGCTGTTTTTTCCCTGCTGCCTTGTCTTGCCTGATGAAGCTGTCTACAACACGGGGTGATGACTATATGGGGCATGATCATTGGCGGGGCAACCGGTTTTGCGTTGGGCGGGCCTATTGGGGCTTTGCTCGGGGCAGCGGCTGGCCATCTGGCCGAAAAATCGATGCGCGGCCCGCAAAATAATGAGCAGGCCCGCCAGGTCGCCTTTACAGTTGCGGTGATTGCGCTGTCTGCCAAGATGGCCAAGGCCGACGGGCAGGTCTCGCGCTCCGAGATAGAGGCGTTCCGCCAGCGCGTGCATATCCCCCAAGAAGAAGTGGCACGGGTGGGCAAATTCTGGGATCTGGCGCGCCAGACACCAGAGGGTTTCGAAGCCTATGCCAGCCAGACTGCCAACCTGTTCGGGCCGCGCAATCCGATTCTGGAACAGCTGCTGGAATTGCTGTTTTTCATTGCCCGCGCAGATGGTGAGATTAAGGGTTCTGAATGGGCCTATCTGGCTGAGGTTAGCCGCCTGTTCGGCTATGATGAGCAAGATTTCCGCCATTTCTCAGATATGTGGGGGCAGACCGAAACACCGCCGCACAGCCTGCTCGGCGTGGCTGAGGATGCCGGGCTGGAAGAAATCCGCACGGCCTGGAAAAGGCTGGTGAAGGAATATCACCCGGACCGGCTGCGCGCCGAGGGGCTGCCAGATGAATTTGTTGAAGCCGCAAATGACAAGCTGGCCGCGATTAACACAGCCTATAAGGTGATGCGCGCCGCAGCCGAGAGACGGGCGGCGGGCCAGCCCCAGCAAAGCTGATGGCCACTCCGCTGCTGACCCTGTCCGATATCGGCGTTAATCTGGGCGACAGATGGCTGCTGCGCCATGTCGATTTATCCCTGCATAGCGGTGACCGGCTGGCTCTGGTCGGGCGCAACGGGGCCGGCAAATCCACGCTGATGAAACTGATCGCTGATGCCGCTGAGCCGGATGAGGGCACCCTCTGGCAGGCCCCCGGGGTGGAGGTCGCCTATCTGCCGCAAAACCCGCAGATAAAAGGCAGCCAGTCGCTGGCCTCCTATGTATCGGGCGGGCTGGCGGATCCGTCGGAAATGCACCGGGCAGAAGCGCTATTGATGAAAATGGATATGGATCCGGGGCGGCTGACAGATGGGCTGTCCGGAGGCGAGGCGCGGCGACTCTCGCTGGCCCGCGCGCTGGTCAGCAAACCGCAAGTGCTGCTGCTGGATGAGCCGACCAACCATCTCGATTTGCCAACCATTGAATGGCTGGAAAAGCTGATGCAAGAACATCAGGGCGCGCTGGTGGTGATCAGCCATGACCGCGCCTTTTTGCGCGCCCTTGGCACCGGCATTGTCTGGATTCATCAGGGCAAGCTGCGCCGCCGCGAGGGGGCTTTTGATCAGTTTGAGGAATGGTCAGATGGTATCCTGGCCGAGGAAGAGGTACGGCTGGCCAAGCTGGATAAAAAGATTGCTGAGGAAACACGCTGGTCACGGCAGGGGATTTCCGCCCGCCGCAAGCGCAATCAGGGACGCCTGCGTGAGCTGGAAGGGATGCGCCAGCTGCGCGCTGCTGAAGGCGGGGTGATGATGCGCCAGATGCAGATCGATTCTGGCCGTGCCGAAGGCGGCGGTCAGGTGGTGCTGGAGGCGCGCAACCTGTCTGTGTCGGTGCCGGGCAGACCGGCTCTCAGAAACGGCGAGCCAGCCCGGCATAGCAGCAGGCAGCAGGAGGACCCGGAGCAGGAACGCCTGCTGGTCAGCCATTTTAACGCGCTGATCAAACGCGGCGACCGGATCGGCATTGTCGGGCCAAACGGGATTGGCAAATCCAGCCTTGTGCGGGTGCTGCTGGACAAAGCCAAGCCGACAGCTGGCTATGTAAAACCGGGTTTTGGCCTGTTGCCCGGCTGGTTTGATCAATCCCGCAGCGCGCTGAACCCGGAGGCCAGCCCCTGGACAACCTTGTGCCCGGATGGCGGCGATATGGTTGAGATTGACGGCAAATCACGCCATGTGACCAGCTATCTGAGGGATTTTCTGTTTGATGATAACAAGATGACCCAGCGCGTTGGCATCCTCTCAGGCGGTGAGCAGAACCGGCTTTTACTGGCCCGTATTTTTGCCCAGCCGCATAATTTTCTGGTGCTGGATGAGCCGACCAATGATCTGGATATGGAGACCATCGATCTGTTGCAAGAGGTGATAGCAACCTATGACGGCACGGTGCTGATCGTCAGCCATGACCGGGATTTTCTGGACCGGACAGTGACCTCTATTCTGGCGTTTGAGGGAGAGGGCAAGATACTGGCCCATGCTGGCGGTTATTCAGACTGGCTGGCCAAACAGGCCGGGCTGAAAGAACGGCGCGCGGCCCGCAGCAAGGCACAAAACAAAGCGGCCAATAAGAAAACTGGCAGCAAAGACCGCGACAAGGCCCCGCGCACAGACCGGCTTTCCTATAAAGAAGGCTGGTTGCTGGAGCGGCTGCCGGGCGAGATTGCCGAGCTGGAAGAAGCTATCACTGAGGCTGAGGCTCAGCTGGCGGATATGGGGTTTTATGCCGATGACCCGCAGGCCTGGCAGGCGATGGCGGACCAGCTGGAAAAGGACAAGCAGGCGCGGGCGGAAAAAGAAGAGGCCTGGCTGGCGCTGGAGCTAAAACGCGAGGCACTGGAAAAGGGCTGAAGGGTGACCGGCTGGCTTGACCTGGACCGGCCAGCTCTGGCACAATGCGGCGGCAATCCAGAGGGCTGGATGGTTGCTGCGGGGGGGGGGCTGGCTTGCCACTCCCCGGCAGAGGAAAGTCCGGGCTTCACAGGATCAGGATGCTGGTTAACGGCCAGCGGGGGCGACCCCAGGGAAAGTGCCACAGAAAACAGACCGCCTCGCTCCGGCGCGGTAAGGGTGAAAAGGTGCGGTAAGAGCGCACCGCGGGACTGGCGACAGGCCCCGGCAAGGTAAACCCCATCCGAAGCAAGACCATATAGGGGCATGATCCGCCTTGGCGGGTGCTGGCGATCCTGCCAGAGATGCCCGGGTAGGTCGCTTGAGATGTCTGGCAACAGGCATCCGTCAGATGAATAGCCATCCACGGGCCAGGCTACACGGCCAGCCCCGGACAGAACCCGGCTTACAGGCGCTCTGGATTGCAGTTTTCCCAAATCTTTTTGGCCCAATTTTTTCCCAAATCTTTTTCCCAAAAATTTATTAGCCGAATTTTTTTTTCCCATAATTTACCGAAAATTAGCTTAATCCTCTTATGCTGCCCTTTTCGCTTCAGGCACCAGATTTCTGGGGCTGTGCCGGGCCCGGCTGCGCGTATCGCAGCCTGTCTTCGGTATGGCTGATTGAAAAGGACAGGCAGCATGCCCCTCTCCCCTGCGACCGGCAAGACCGGAGCCGCAATGGCAAAAATCCAGATAGCTGATAATAAGGGAGGCTGGCAGACTGTGCAGACTGTGCCGGGCAACCGTATCGCGGTGAAGCTGGCCCTGCAGCGCGCGCTCCGCCACCGGCCGGGCAGCAGCCCCAACATCGCCCGCGCCATTGACAGCCAGTCCGGCAAAATGATCGCAAGGCTGGAAAAAGACTGAACCGGCAATCACGGCCAGACCTTTGAGCTAAAATCTGTTTTCCGGAAGGGCTGAGGCTGGCCTGCCAATATCCTGTTATTGCTGGCTATTTTAAGAACAAAAGCAGAACATAAAAAAATCTATAATAATTTCATTATCTTATAAAAGACTCTTGAAGTAATGAATTCAAGTGACTGATTTTCTTTGCTTTTCCCATCAAAAAACAAGCTAAACCCATTGACTGCCATAAGTTCCCATGTTATCCCATAAAAACCCATAGATAGCCTTATGGCCATCTGTCGGGCTGTATCCTGCCAGGTGCCGCCTGTGATTTTCGGGCTAGCGCACTGAAAAAGCTGGTTTTTAGCAGGATACATTGTAAGGGGGTTTTGGTGATGGCCGGGGCGTTCCTCCTCCCCGCCCCGGCCATGATCTGGCAGCAGGCTGGTCAGGATAGGACCGGTGCAGCCGTTAAAAAAAAGAGGTCAGGGTGGCAAAAAAAGCAGCCTTGAGAACAGGCGGGGGAAGAAACGGCGCGGGGACAGATGGATTTGTTTCTGTCAACATTTGAGAACCGGATAGACAAGAAGGGGCGGCTTTCTGTGCCGGCTTCCTATCGTCTGGTTCTGGAACGCAGCCGCGCCACACTGTATTTATATAAGTCGCTCACCCACCCCTGTCTTGAGGGGTGCGGGCCAGAGCGCATCGCCCAGATTGTTGATGCGATTGATCGGCTGGACACGCTCTCAGAAGAGGCGGAAACCCTGCAGACCATGCTCTCCAGCGCGCAGGAAATGAAAATGGATGCTGAGGGCCGGGTGCTGTTATCTGAGGATTTTCTTCAGTTTGCCGAGCTGTCTGACAGCGCGTTGATTGCCGGTATTGGGCGATCTTTCCAGATCTGGCAGCCTGCTGCCTGGCGTGCGCGGGAGACGGCAGCACGCGGGCGCGCCCGCACTGGCGGTCTGCCCAAGCTGACTCTGGCCAGACCGGCCGGACCGGGAGATGGTTGATGCAGCGGGCAGCTGTGCATCTGCCTGTCTTACTGCCTCAGATTCTGGCAGCCATTCATCCACGGCCCGGTGCGTTCTATATTGATGCAACTTTCGGCGATGGCGGCTATAGCCGAGCCTTGCTGGAGGCAGCAGAGTGCGCCGTGGCCGCGATTGACCGGGATCCGGATGCGGTGGCACGGGCTGCTGAGAATATGGCCCGCTTTGCCGACCGGTTTGAGATCTGGGAAGGGCCGTTTTCCAGTCTGGCTGAACTGGCCATAAATACCCGCTTTTCCCGCCCCGATGCGATAGTTTTTGATCTGGGGGTCTGCTCCTCTCAGCTGGATGAGGCCGAGCGCGGCTTTTCCTTTCGTTCCGACGGGCCGCTGGATATGCGGATGTCAAAACAGGGGCTGAGCGCTGCAGATATTGTCAATCAGGCGAGCGAGAAAAAGCTGGCTGATATTCTGTTTCACTATGGCGAGGAGCGTTCTGCACGGCGGATTGCGCGCGCCATTTGCAAGGCCCGCCAAAACGCCCCTCTGACCCGCACGGCTGAGCTGGCGGAGCTGGTCCGTGCCCAGCTGCCTCGTGCCAAGCCGGGCCAGTCCGATCCAGCCACCCGCAGCTTTCAGGCCCTGCGGATAGCCGTCAATGATGAGCTGGGCGAGATCAAGGCCGGCCTGCTGGCAGCAGAAAAATTGCTGCAGCCTGGCGGCGTACTGGCGGTGGTAAGCTTTCATTCGCTGGAAGACCGGCTGGTCAAACAATTCATCACCAGCCGCACGGCCCGCCAGGCAGGCGGATCGCGCCATCGCCCGCAAGCTGTGCTGCCAGACCCCAGCTTTGAGCTGGCGGCCCGCCGCCCGATCACCGCAGAGGCCGCCGAATCAGAAGCCAATCCGCGAGCCAGATCAGCAAAATTACGGGTGGTGCGCCGTACCGAAGCGGCCCCGCTCAGCGACTTACCGGATTGGAAGCCTGATTGGACGCCAGATTGGAAGGAGGCCGTGTGATGCGGGTCTTTGTGCTGTTGATATTGCTGCTCAGCCTGTGCGGAACCGGCCTCTATATGGTCAAACGCAGCATTGATGCACGCTATGCAGAGCTGGCCCGGCTGCGCGTTGATATTCAGGCCGAACAGGATAATCATTCGATTTTGCAAGCCGAATGGGCCTGGCTCAGCCGCCCTGACCGGATTATGCGCCTGTCTGGCACGCTGCTGGAGATGACCCCGATTAATGCCAATCGAATCCTGCCGATTGAAGCGATACCGATGCGCCCGTCCAGCCAGACAGGCAAGGACCGGCCCGCATCCGCGCCGGCCGGACTGAAAACACCGATCAACCAGATAGAGGTGCTGCCGTGAAGCCGCCAGTGATGAAATTCAGCCGCTGGGCTGGCTGGCTGTGGCCGGGCCGCCCGGAACCGGCAAAAAGCTGGCAGATTGCCCGCCGCCGTCTGGCTGTCGCAACGGTGCTGGCTGGTATCTGCTTTGCCGGCATCAGTGCTCAGGCCCTCAATCTGGCCCTGTTGCCGAATGACGGGGCCGCCCCGGCCAATACCCAGCAGGCCGGCCTGCCAAGAGGCGTTATCACCGACCGGCAGGGCCGCTTGCTGGCCAGCAATTTGCCGGTGCGGGTGCTGCATGCTGACCCGCAGCTGATACTGGACAGGCTTGAAGTGGCAGAAAAGCTGGCCCCGCTGCTGCCCGGCCAGGAGCCTGCCGATATTCTGGCCCTGCTGGCCAAGCCAACCCGCTATATAGAGCTGGACCGCAAGATAACGCCGCGCCGCCATGCAGAAATTCTACGGCTCGGCCTGCCGGGCGTTTTTGTCAGCCCCGGCACACTGCGCCTTTATCCGCATGGGCGCGAAGCCGCCCATCTGCTGGGGGTGGTGGACCGGGACGGGCTGGGCATTGCCGGCATTGAAAAAAGCCAGCAGGACAAGCTGGCCAGAGGTCAGCCGGTTACCCTATCGATTGATTTGGCCCTGCAAGCCATTCTGCGCGAGCAGGTCGGCCGCCAGATTGAGCGTTTTGAAGCCATTGGCGGGGCCGGGCTTATTCTGGATATGAAATCAGGAGAGCTGTTGGCCCTCGCCTCGCTGCCGGATTTTGATCCCAAT
>Ga0181579_10001873_pt1 | contig 17203 bp, 15 predicted proteins | sample 071ome_24_FD_132996 | JGI IMG/M metagenome (GOLD analysis project Ga0181579, IMG submission 132996) | Coastal salt marsh microbial communities from the Groves Creek Marsh, Skidaway Island, Georgia - 071402CT metaG (megahit assembly) | ecosystem: Environmental > Aquatic > Marine > Intertidal... | reverse complement strand
GCTTTTTATACCAGGTGGCGATCGTGCCGTCGGGAACCGATTCGGGCAACGTGGGCGCTTTGATTTCTATGGTCATGTGACTTCCCTTTTCTCGCCCGGCGGCGAGGTCAGTAGTTTCGGCGACGCCGGTTATTCGTTTTCGACCAGGCCCAGCGCCTGTTTCACCAACAAGTCCTGACGCCTGTTATGCAGCGCCATGTAGCCGCCTGCGGGCGCTGCTGAACCGGGACGTCCGGCATATTCCAGCTGGAAACTGGGGCGGTCGCGATTGATCACCTTCTTCATGTGGTGCTGGCTCGGATACCAGGCACCCATGTTCTGCGGCTCTTCCTGGCACCAGATGACCTTTTCGTAGTTCTTGTACTGCCTGAGCACCTCATACAGCATCTCTTCCGGGAACGGGTACAACTGTTCCAGCCGTATGATCGCGACATCCTTGAGGCCTTCTTCGCGACGCATCTTGCGCAGTTCGTAATAGACCTTGCCGCTGCACATAACGACGCGCTTCACTTTCAGCGGATCGATATCCGCATCGGTTTCAGGGATGACCAACTGGAAGGCGCCATCGGAAAGCTCGGTCAGGCTGGACACCGCTTCGGGGTGTCGCAGCAGGCTCTTGGGTGTCATGACAATGAGCGGTTTGCGCAGAGGCCTGATGACCTGGCGGCGCAGCATATGGTAGACCTGGGCCGGTGTGGTCGGTACACAGACCTGGATATTGTGTTCGGCGCAAAGTTGCAGGAAGCGTTCGAGCCTTGCGGAGGAATGTTCCGGTCCCTGCCCTTCATAGCCGTGCGGCAGCAGCATGGTCAGTCCACACAGGCGGCCCCACTTGTATTCACAACTGGTCACGAACTGGTCGATCACCACCTGGGCGCCGTTGGCGAAATCGCCGAATTGGGCCTCCCAGATCACCAGGGCATCAGGACGTGTGCTGGCGTAACCGAATTCAAACGCCAGCACCGCCTCCTCGGACAGCAGGGAGTCGAAGATGACGAACTTGCGCTGCGACTCGGATATATGACTCAGGGGGACGTAGCTTCTGCCTGTCACCTGGTCGCGCATCAGTGCATGGCGATGCGAGAACGTACCGCGGCAGACGTCCTGGCCGGTGATGCGCACCTTGTAATTGTTCGCCACGAGACTTGCATAGGCCAGGCACTCGGCAAAGCCCCAGTCGATGGCCTGCTCGCCTTGCGCCATCCGGGTGCGGTCTTCCATCAGTTTTTGCACCTGGCGGTTGGGCTTGAAATCCTCGGGCAAGGTCACGAGGCGCTGTGCCAGTGCCTTCAGGTGCGTGATGTGTATATTGGTTTCACAGGGCATGTCCCAGGAGTGCCCGATATAGGGGCGCCAGTCGACGAACAAAGCCGTGTTGGGCACGTTGACCAGCGACTTCACCACGTGGGTGCCCTCGTCCAGCGACTTGCGGTAATTGGCATTGATCTCCTCGACTTTCTCTTCGGTGATCAGCCCCTCGTCAATGAGCTTCTTCGCATAGATGGCGCGCGTAGTCGGCAGTGAACGGATTTTCTGGTACATCAGCGGCTGTGTCGTGCTGGGCTCGTCGGTTTCGTTATGGCCGCGGCGCCGGTAGCAGACAAGGTCAACCACCACATCCTTGTGAAACTTGTTGCGATAATCCAGGGCAAGCCGGGTCACGAACAGCACCGCTTCGGGATCATCGCCGTTTACATGGAAGATCGGCGCCTGCACCATTTTCGCGATATCGGTGCAGTATTCTGTGGAGCGGGCATCGTTCTGGCGTGAAGTGGTGAAGCCGACCTGGTTGTTCAGGATGATATGAACCGTACCGCCCGTCTTGTAGGCCCGGGTCTGGGACATCTGGAAGGTTTCCATCACCACGCCCTGGCCGGCGAAGGCGGCGTCGCCGTGAATGAGCAACGGCAGTACGGTGTCCCCGTCCGGGTCTTTCCTGCGGTCCTGGCGGGCTCGCACGGAGCCCTCCACCACGGGATTGACGATCTCCAGGTGCGACGGGTTGAACGCGAGGCTGCAGTGCACTTCCCCGCCCGGCGTCATGATGTTTGACGAGAATCCCGAATGGTATTTGACGTCGCCCGAGGTCTTGTAGACCTTCTTGCCCTCGAACTCGGCAAACAGTTCCTCGGGGTTCTTGCCCATGATATTGACGAGCACATTGAGCCTGCCGCGGTGGGCCATGCCGATGACGATTTCCTTTGCGCCGTCCTCACCTGCATGCTGCACGATATCGTCCAGCGCATGGATCATGCTCTCCCCGCCCTCAAGGCCGAAGCGCTTGGTGCCTGGATACTTGCCATCGAGGTGTTTCTCCAGGCCCTCTGCGGCGCTCAGGCGCTCCAGTATATGCAGCCGCTGCTCCTTGCTGAAATCCGGTTTGCCGCGGTTCGGTTCGATGTATTGCTGTATCCATTGCCGCTCGGCCATGTTGATGATACCCATGTACTCATAGCCGATGGATGAGCAGTAGATATTTTCGAGCACATCAATGATGCTGGACAGAGTGGCGCGCGGCTCTTTCATGTACAGCGATTCGGTAAGGAATTCGGTGTCGAGATCCGCCTCGCTCAGGTTGTGGTAGCTGTATTCCAGGTCGGGGACTTCCTCCCGCTTCATCATGCCAAGGGGGTCCAGGTTGGCATGCTGGTGGCCGCGCACGCGATAGGCAGCGATGAGTTGTTCGACGCTGACCTGCTTGGCCTCATGGGCAATGCTGCCAGGCTGTGTACCGTTGACGACCGGCACTGCTGCAGTACCGCGTTTCGGCAGACCGCGAAACTGGTTCAGGATGGCCTCATGGGAGACATCGTGGCCATTGCCGCCTTCAACCTGCGGCAATCCGGCAAAATAATTCTGCCATTCGTCAGGTACTGAAGCCGGATCCTGGAGCCAGGATTCGTACAATCCCTCCACGTAATCGAGATTGCCGCCGGAAATATGGCCCGAGCCGAGCATCAAGTCGCGAAAATTATCCAGCATGATCTCTTTTCCCCTAATGAAACGCTGGTCAGCAGTGGTTGCAGTTACCCGTGATCAGTACGGGTCAGGTGCCCCTTTCCATGAGCATAGAGCGAATGTGGCCGATCGCCCGAGTCGGGTTGAGGCCCTTCGGGCACACGGCAACGCAGTTCATGATGCCACGGCAGCGGAAGACGCTGAACGGATCCTCGAGATCGGCAAGGCGTTCCTCGGTGTGCGTGTCACGACTGTCCGCCAGGAAGCGGTATGCCTGCAGCAATCCAGCCGGGCCCACGAACTTGTCCGGGTTCCACCAGAATGACGGGCAGTTCGTCGAACAGCAGGCGCAAAGAATGCATTCGTACAGGCCATCCAGCTTGGCGCGATCCTCGGGCGACTGCAGGCGCTCGATAGCCGGCACCGGATCGTCGTTTTGCAGGTACGGCTTGATACGTTCGTACTGTTTGTAGAAGGCGGACATGTCAACGACGAGGTCGCGGATGACCGGGAGTCCGGGCAAGGGCCTGATGACAAGCCTGTCGTTCTTCACGACTTCAGATATATGGGTAATACAGGCAAGGCCATTGACGCCGTTCATGTTCACGCCATCTGAACCGCAGACACCTTCACGGCAGGAGCGGCGGTAAACCACGCCCTCATCCTGCTCCTTGACCAGGTGCAGCACGTCCAGGACCATGATGTCCTTTCCTTCGGGAATCGTGACATCGAAATCCTGCATGGACGGTTTCAAATCCGTTTCCGGGTTGTAGCGGTAAACGCTTACTTTCATCTCTGCAAACTCTTCCTACAGCGTCTTCAAATTTAAGGTTATTACACTAACAGTGTTACTTGTTCGCTCGATACAGGGATACATTGATACAAGGCTCTATACTTTCAGGGTTAGTTGAACTGCTTGCCCTGTATCCTTTTTTCCCTGTATCCGTGTTTCCTGTCTCAATAAGTCCTGATCTTGGGCTCGAATGTGGGCACGGTCTTCGGCGTGAAATTCACTTTGCGCTTGGCCAGGGTTTTGCTATCGGGGAAATAAATGGAATGGCACAACCAGTTCTCATCGTCGCGCTCAGTGAAGTCCTCGCGGGCATGTGCGCCTCGGCTTTCTGTGCGCCCTTCCGCAGCAATGGCCGTGGCCTCGGCCACCTCATACAGGTTTTCCAGTTCCAGCGCCTCGATACGGGCGGTGTTGAAAATATCACTCTTGTCTTCCAGGTGCTGGTTCTCGATACGCTCGCGCAGGGCCTCCAGCTTCTTGATGCCTTCCTGCATGAAATCGCCGCGACGGAAAACGCCAAAATGGTTTTGCATGATGTTTTGCAGTTCCTTGCGCAGGTCCGCCGTCTTCTCGCCGCCTTTGGAGTCATTCAGGCGCTGTAAGCGGGCCATGGCAGCCTGGATATCCGATTCACTGGCCTCTTGTTGTTCAACGCCACCGCTGAGCATCTTCTCGATATAAATACCCGAGGCGCGTCCGAAGACTACCAGGTCAAGCAGTGAATTGCCGCCCAGGCGGTTTGCCCCATGCACGGAAACGCAGGCCGCCTCTCCGCAAGAGAACAAGCCTTCGATGACCTTGTCATTGCCATCCGCGTCTGTGGTCAGGGCCTGGCCGTGAACGTTGGTCGGAATGCCTCCCATCATGTAATGGCATGTCGGGATTACCGGGATAGGTTCCTTGACAGGATCGACGTGGGCAAAGGTCCGGGATAACTCAAGAATGCCAGGCAACTTTTCGTTAAGAACCTTTTCGCCGAGGTGGTCAAGCTTGAGCAGCACATGATCCGCATCCGGACCGACGCCACGGCCTTCGAGTATCTCGATGATCATGGACCTGGCCACGACGTCGCGGCCGGCCAGGTCTTTCGCGTTAGGGGCATAACGTTCCATAAAACGCTCACCATCCTTGTTGACCAGGTAACCACCCTCGCCGCGGCAGCCTTCGGTCACCAGAGTACCGGCACCATAGATGCCGGTCGGGTGGAACTGCCACATCTCCATGTCCTGCATGGGGAAGCCGGCGCGCATGGCCATGCCGATGCCGTCGCCAGTATTGATCAAAGCGTTGGTAGTTGATGAGTAAATGCGTCCCGCACCACCTGTGGCCAGCACGGTGGCCTTGGAGCGAATGAACACCACCTCGCCGTTCTCGATGCATATAGCGATCAGCCCGACGATGTGCCCGGCCTGGTTTTTCACCAGGTCGACGGCATACCATTCATTGAGGAACTGGGTATTGTTCTTCAGGTTGGCCTGGTAAAGCGTGTGCAGGAGTGCATGACCGGTACGGTCGGCCGCGGCACAGGTACGCGCTGCCTGGCCGCCCTTGCCGTATTCCCGGCTCTGGCCGCCAAAAGGTCTTTGGTAGATACGCCCGTCGGGGTTTCGTGAAAACGGCAGGCCCATGTGTTCCAGTTCGAACACGGCCTGGGGGCCCTCGCTGCACATGTATTCGATGGCGTCCTGGTCGCCGATGTAGTCGGAGCCCTTTACCGTGTCGTACATATGCCAGCGCCAGTCATCGTCGGGGTCGGTACTGGCAATGGCGCAGGTGATGCCGCCCTGGGCGGACACGGTATGGGATCGGGTCGGGAACACCTTGGAAATGACAGCCGTGTTGTATCCCGACTGGCTGAGTTGCAAAGCTGCACGCAGGCCGGAGCCGCCGCCGCCGACGATGAGACCATCAAAGGTCATGGTTCTGATTTTAGCCAAGGCTTAAACGCTCCATAGGATCATGATGCCCCACAACAGGTAGACCACCAGGACACCGATGCAGATAACGAGAAAGAGGAAGCGGACGAACGTCGCCTTCTCGCCCAACATGCGCGTGGTGAGGTAGTCGGTGGCCACGGTCCACATGCCTATCCAGGCATGGGCGCAAAGGGCTACCAGGGTGATGAGGCTGAAAATTTTCATGACCGGATCGGCAAACAGGGTGCGCCACTGCAGGTAATCCATGTCAGGGGTATTGATGATGATCGCCGCGTGGCATATCACATAGAGCAGGATGACGACCGCGCTGATCCGCTGGACCAGCCAGTCGGACAGGCCGCTGCGGCCGAAAGAAGTCACATTGGTTACCATAACCACACCCCCAGGAGGAGGATGAGCACGGCGCTGACCACGATCACGATCATGGCGCCGCGCGGGGCCGCCTCCTTGCTTTCACCGAAACCGAGATCCATCAGCAGGTGCTTGATGCCGGCCACGATGTGGTAGGCCAGTGCCGACAGCACACCCCAGACGATGAAGGTGGCCAGGGGTGATGTCAGCGTTTCCTGCAGATTATTGAATCCGTCCCGGCTGGACAGGGAGTTGTCCAGCATCCACAGCAGGATGCCGATACCAACGAACAGGATGACTCCCGAAATACGGTGGGTGATGGATGTGATGGCTGCCAGGGGCAGCCGGATGGTGCTGATATCGAGATTGACCGGTCGCGCGCTTTTCGAGGTTGGTTTCACTGCGTCCTCTTTACTCATGCCAGAAGAAAATCATTCCTTAGAAGAAATCTATCAATTTCCACAAGACCGATAGTCATTTGTAATCAGTCTTTTGTTGCATCGCGAAAACGGCCGGTATTATGCCTCAATTCCGCTTCCCAGTTGAATCCTTTTTCACGATTTTTCTCGAAAATTGCACGATTGAAAGTCGACAAACTTTTCGTTGTATTCTGGTGCCTTATACGCATGTGCTGGTGCATATGATCACTGCGTACCGCGGTTCAGATCCGCGGCGAAAGATACGGCCTTTCGTGGCGTCGTGAATTGACAATTTTCAGTGCAGCGGATAGTGTTGCCCCTCCGAACAACGCGCAGTTCTCCCTGTCGTACATCACCGCATCACAATCATTCCAGAGGAGTCCTTATGGCTGAGAAAAAAGCTCAGTTGTCAGTGGATGGCATCGAAGAAACCATCGAATTATCTGTCTACGAGGGCACCACCGGACCCGATGTCATTGACGTCCGCAGCCTGGTTTCCAAGGGGATTTTCACCTACGATCCCGGCTTCATGTCCACCGCTTCCTGTGATTCCGCCATCACCTATATCGATGGCGGCAAGGGCGTCCTCCTTTACCGCGGCTACCCCATCGAGCAACTTGCGGAAAAATCCGACTTCATGGAGTGCTGCTACCTGCTCCTGAACGGTGAACTGCCGACGCCGCAGGAAAAAGAAACTTTCATCAACAACATCAAGCATCACACGATGGTGCATGAGCAGATCCGCAACCTGTTCATCAGCTTCCCCCGCCACGCCCATCCGATGTCCATCATGATCGGAGCCGTGGGAGCCCTGTCGGCCTTCTACCACAACGACCTCAAGATCGATTCATTGGAACAGCGCAAGGTGGTGGCCGAGCGCCTGATTGCCAAGATCCCGACCCTGGCGGCCATGACCTACAAGTATTCCATCGGGCAGCCGTTCATGTACCCGCGCAACGACCTGAGCTTTTCCGAGAATTTCCTGCACATGATGTTCGCCACCCCCTGCGAGGATTATGAACCCAGCCCGACGCTGGCGGACGCCATGGACAAGATATTCCTGCTGCACGCCGATCACGAACAGAACGCTTCCACTTCCACGGTGCGCCTAGCAGGGTCCACCGGTGCCAACCCCTATGCCTGTATCTCCAGCGGCATCACCGCCCTGTGGGGACCGGCCCATGGCGGTGCCAACGAGGCCGTGCTGAAAATGCTCGAGGAAATCGGCGATGTGAAGAATATCCCGGCATATATCGAGCGCGTGAAGGACAAGAACGACCCGGTCAAGCTGATGGGCTTCGGCCACCGCGTCTACAAGAATTTCGACCCGCGTGCCCATGTGCTGCGCGACGCCGCCAAGAACGTACTGGAAGAACTGGGCCACGACAACGATCCGCTCCTGAATATTGCCAAGGAACTGGAAAGGATCGCGCTGGAAGACGATTACTTTGTGGAACGCAACCTGTACCCGAATGTGGACTTCTATTCAGGCATCATCCTCAAGGCCATCGGCATTCCAACCAACCTGTTCACCGTTATCTTCGCCACCGGCAGGACTCCCGGCTGGGTCGCCCACTGGCACGAGATGATTTCAAACCCCTTCAAGATCGGCAGGCCGCGCCAGCTTTACACCGGTCCTACCTTCCGCGATTACCCGAAAAAATAAATCCTTCAGGACATAATTGAGACCAAAAAAAAAAGCAGGCCGAAGCCTGCTTTTTTTTGTTGCGTTCGCCTTACTTGACGGCAGTGATCTGCTCAGCCTGGGGACCTTTCTGGCCCTGGCCGATCACGAACTCCACTTTCTGGCCTTCTTTCAGGGTCTTGAAACCGTCACCCTGGATGGCGCTGAAATGGGCAAATACATCCGGGCCGGATTCCTGTGAAATGAAACCATAACCCTTGCTTTCGTTGAACCATTTAACGGTTCCGCTGACTTTCTCTGACATGGAAAAATTCCTGTATCGAAATGTATTAATCCGCCTTACGACGGGCCTTGCACCAGTACACTTGATTTGGCGCCTTCAGGACGTGAATTACAGGAATTCCGACGTGACATGGAGGGCAAACTCTGTGGAACTTGTTGCTGCGGGCACATTAAGACTCTTGAAAAGCCTTGTCAATGGGTTTTTTATGATGCGCTTCAACAGGTTAGCAGGGTTTGTTCGCGTGATCCGCGCCCCTGGCGGGCAAATTCAGGCCATGCCGTAAAAACCAGGCATAAAAAAAGGCAGGCTGTTGCCAGCCTGCCTTTCTTGAATCACGCGCTACGCGCGCCCGTTACAGGGCGGTAATCTGTGATGCCTGGGGGCCTTTCTGGCCCGGGCTTACCAGAAACTCGACGCGCTGGCCTTCGACCAGGGTCTTGAAACCGTCACCGACGATCTCACTGAAGTGGGCAAAAACGTCCTTGCCTGACTCCTGCTCGATAAAACCATAACCCTTGCTTTCGTTGAACCACTTGACGGTTCCTTTGACTTTCTCTGACATGGAATGACTCCTGTAAATTTCAAACAATAAAATACACCCCCAAGGGGGCGGCTGAGCACAAAAAGACTTAAATTTGGAACTTACAGGACGAGAAATCTAAAAATCACTGCGTACGGGAAGGGACAAACTTTGACTAACTTGTAGCTTGGAGCGCACAGTACAGGTTATGTATACGCCGGTCAATCTTTATTTTGAACGGCGGGTTCAGCTTAAACGCAAGACTTTCTCGGCAGCTGCCCGGGCATCATCCACTATCACGCCGGCCAGGTCGTCTTCCTCGATGATGGCAATTACCCTTTTGGCCGCGGCACGCCTGTCTTCCAAGGAAGTAGCGAGCTTCATAGCCTGCTCCGCCTCGCGCATGTCATCCAGTATGCCCTTGGGTTTCTTGCGAAACAGGAAGAACCAGGCAAGGAACCAACAGACAAAAATGAGTGCAAACAGGAACGGCATGTATTCTCCTCAGCGGATCGGCCGGGTCTGCGAGCAATGCCCCTGCAGATTCTGGCATGATCCATGTTCTTGTCATGTGTGTTTGGCAGACAAAACTCCCCTGTCAGGGAGCCGTGACGAGCCTACCACTTGCAGGCACCAGCGTCAGTAATTTCTTCGCCGGCCAGTCCTGCTAAAACTGGCAGGCACCAGACCCTTTACATATACTCTGGCCAGTCAGTAAAACGACAAGGGAAAAGGGAATCATGAAATCCAGCCTGTTCCGGATGATTACGGTTACCATGCTCATGCTTCTGGCACCGGCAGTAACCAGCACGCTTTATGCCCACCACTCCTTCGCCATGTACGACCGCGACATTACCTATCTCTTCACCGGCGTCGTCGACAGTATCAACCCCGATGCCAGTCACCTGCAGATCAATTTCGTGCCCTTGAACGACGCCCGCGATGCCCTGGTTCGCAATGCTGCCGGTGAACGCGTGACCTGGAATGTCGAGATGGAAGGCGCCGCCTTCAGCGCCCGCGAAGGCGTGTCTGCCAGCACTTTTCCCCGCGGCACGGTATTCAGTGTCGCCCTGACCCCTTTGCGCAACGGTGAACCCGGCGGTTCACGCGTCGGCGGCCTGTTCAAATGCCCGGAGGGCAAGCCGCCTGCTGCCGGCATGCACTGTGATTCTGTCGAAGGCGCTACCCATATCGGTGAACAACCGCTGGGCACAGCCACCGCCAACTGGGCACCGTAAGTAAGAATAACAAGAGAGTAATCATGTCCCTATCACACAGACATACGCTGGTGATCGTCACACTGGGATGCGTAACCGCCTGCGCACCCGACGCGGAAATGCCGGCAACCCAAGACAGCACATTCGTCATGGCCGCACCTTCCACACCAGCGCAAACCGCGTCCCGCGGGCAGCCAGTGCCCGTCGAACTCGATCCTTTTGACGGCTATCCGGAAGCTGACATGGTCGGCGCAGTGACCCCTTGGTACTGGGAGGACGATCCCGTGACCAGTGGCGGCGAAGTGCCTGGGGGTGTCACACCACTGGAACGCGACGCCTTTACCTCAAACGATTTCTATCTGGACGAGGACCTGTGGCTCGACCCGCGCTACTGGCGCTGCAACAGTCCAATCTCGCTCGATTCCATGCACGGTGACTACACATCAGGACCCAGCGCCATCGATAATGGCGACCCGGCCACTGCGGGCTGGGGCCATTGCGAGCGCGATTACCCGCGCGAGGCCATCGTCAGTCCCTACCCTTACACCTCGGCGCAATCGCATTACGCGGCACTGCTTGCCGAAGCGCAGTCACGGGGTGGGCCGACAAGGCATACCGCTGCCACCCTGCCGGACTGGAACGGCCGCTACTCGCGCAACCTCGATCTTGCCTTTGCCACCGGGCGTCGCGGCAGTGCCAATGCCAACCTGGCACAGGATTATGTCGAGCCGCCACAGTGGATGATGGGTTGGGCCAACCAGATGCCCACCATCCTGTCGCTGCTGACACCGGAATACCAGAAGCGCTATGTGCAGCAGATGTACCACAAGGTGAATACCAACGCCGCGCAGTTCTCGCTGATGTTCTGCAGGCCCGAGGGCATCATGCGCTGGTGGTCTGGCCCTGGCGGTCCGCGCCCGCTCGACGTGATGCTGGTGCCCGGTCGCGTTCAGTTCATGGGCGGCACCGGCAACGCCCTGCGCCAGGTGCAGGTGGACAGGGAATTCAGTATGGAAGGTGCCGTCCCCCGTCTTGGCGCCGACGTGCGCCAGTGGATGGGTGAGACCGTCGGCTTCTGGGACGGCAACGTGCTGGTGTCCTGGACCTCCAACATACAGGGCTGGTTCAACCACTCGAGCTGGGAGTATTCCAGCAACCTGCAGATCATCGAGATCTGGTCCGAGCGTCATGATGCCGACGGCAACTTCATCGGCCTCAATCACGAGTCGGTTTTTTACGACGCCGACGTGTTCGTGGCACCGGTCAGGGACCTCGCCTTCTTCTCGCGCCAGGGCGATTACGCCGAGTTCACCCCCATCAACTATTCCCACTGCAACCAGACCATCTTTCTCGGCGCGGACGGCCGCGCTACCCAGGTCTCGCCTGGCAGCACCATCGACTACACGCTGTACGACCTGTACGACCGTCCCTGGGCGAAGATCTGGGAGGAATATTTCGAACAGGACATGCAGCGCCCGGAAGAGGACGATTCGCTTGGGGGGTTCCGCTAACCCGAATCCTGCATATTGCCTGCTAAAACATGAATAAAAAACCCGCCGAATGGCGGGTTTTTTCTGGCTGTCAGCCGGAATGGAAATCAATCCTTTACCAGACAGCCCACTGTTTCGCTCAGCAGCAGTTCGTCTGCAGCGGTGTAGAGCTCGGCAGTCACTTCCTTGTCGACGATGAACCCTGGCTCCAGCGCCTCGGCACCTTCGGCAACATCGTCGGAGTCGCTGTCGAACTCGAACTCCACTTCATCATCGGAAATGGTTCGGGTTTCCGAGGTAATGGTGTTGTCGCCGGAGATCAGCACAGCGTAGTAGTCGCCGGCTTCCAGGTTCTTGGCTTTCACCTTCGCTTTCGAACGGGTCTGCTCACCCTCGACATGGCGCACCTCGCATGAGGCGAAGAGGTCAGTCGCGCCAGCATCATCGTCCGAATCATCCGAATCGTCATCATCATCCGAGTCTTCAACCTCGTCATCCTCGTCGTCTTCGTCGATAAAGACTGCATAGTTGGCCAGCTCCGCGCACATATCGGCATCTTCGGGTTCGGCGAAGGTCAGCTCGTAGTTGAAGGATTTGCCGCGACGCTTCAGCACGATGTCGAAAAACTGCCCGTCGGCTGCTTCGCTATACCCTTCGATCTGGACGCAGGGTACCTGCAGTTCATTATTGTTGAAGTCCGCCTTGGCGGAGCCTTTGACACGATCGGCCTGTGCAGCCTGCGACAGCACGATGGCAGCCGTGGCGACAGCAAGGCTCAATACGGATTTTTTCATGATGCACCTCGTTGATGACGAAAGGTTGAATCCCTTATCGGGCTTGGTGCGAATGGTGCAGTGCCGCGAAGCGGTTTACATTGATACATGTCACAAAATGCTACCTGCCCCCAGCACATGACGTACAGGATGTGACCCAGTCTACGTCCCGGCAATATCGCAGCGATTCCGGACCCAGCCGGCTGTTGCCCCCGAATTCTGAAACAGCAGGTTGCATGGTTTTTCCCCTTTCTGCGGATTCCCCGGCGACGGGATAACTTGTTATTCTTGGGACATTATTCTGTATTTTCACAAGGGGAATCACGATGACGGGGAACGTCCGCAAGACACTGGGACTGATGATCGGCCTGGCCGCGCTGGGCGCTGCTGTGGAGACATCTGCCCACCACGGCTTTGGTCGTTTCGACCGAGCCAACGATGCCATCATTTCAGGCACCATCACCGACATCGACTTCGTCAATCCGCATGCCTACCTGTACTTCGACCAGGTCACCGCCTCCGGCGAGGTCATCGAGATGCGCTGCGAAATGCGCGCCGCCACCCTGATGCGCCGTTCCGGCTGGACCCGCGAAATGTTCGCCACCGGTGCCAAAGTCACCATCTACGGCTTCATGCATCGGGAAGACCCCGGTTCCTGCTACGTCGAGGACATCACCATTGGTGACACCATCAGCCTTAACCGCAATGACCAGATCGAACTGCCCGAGGTGGACACCTCCAACCGACCCTACCGGCTGCCCAACGGCCAGGTGAACATCAGCGGCGACTGGGCCCAGGAGCAATACGTGGTGGCGCGCCCACCTTCCGGCGCCTCGATCGGCCTGGTCCCGGCGAGCATGAAGCCCGGCATCGAGGCCGGCACCATCGACCCATCAGAAGTGCCCAATTCCGGCTGGGGGCCCCGCCCGGTGACACTGACAACACGCGGCCAGCAGGAAGCTGACGCCTTCGTGCAATGGTCGGTGGAAGACAATCCACGCCTGCGCTGCCGCCCGACTTCCATTATTTTCGACTGGGTGTTCGACGGCCCGGTCAACCGTATTACCCAGGAGGACGACCGCATCGTCATCGATTACGGCTTGTATTCCTTCCAGCGCGTAATCCATATGGACATGGATGAACATCCCGCCAATATCACGCCATCCTATTCCGGCCATTCGATCGGGCATTGGGAAGGCGATACGTTGGTGGTGGATACCGTCGGTTTTGAACCTGGCGTGATGGCGACACCGGTGAAACATTCCGGGCAGTTGCATATTGTCGAGCGGTACAACCTCGATCCGGAAACGTTTTTACTGAACCGGGAATTCGTGGCCACCGACCCGGTTTACTGGGAGGGTGAATACAAGGGCGAGGACGTGGTGATGCTGGCGTCGGTGCCGTTCGAGGCACATGCCTGTGATGAGCTGACGTTTGAGTTTGGCGGCAAGAAACCCAACTAGCGTTCGACCTGTAATCAAAGGGGTCAGAGTAACTTGATCCTGGGATTTTTGCTCGCCCTACGGGCTCAGGGCTTACGCCCGGCGCAGAAACTTTTGAAATCCAGTGTTGGATTTCAGTCCCCCTAAGGGTTTGATGAATCGCTACCGCGATTCACCGACTCGCCAGCTATGCTGGCGTGGTCGGCGCGCTGGTAATGCGCGCGTCCAGGCAGGCCGCTGCCAAAGGCAGCGATTGCCTGTCGAACCGGGGGTTCGAAGGAGCGCCCGTAGGAAGCATCAAACAAAAAAGCCCCGCTGCTCTCGCAGCGGGGCTTTTTGGTTTGAGTGGCGTCCCCTAGGGGTTTCGAACCCCTGTTGCCGGGATGAAAACCCGGTGTCCTAGGCCTCTAGACGAAGGGGACTTTAACTTGGATTGTTCGTGAATGGTGGAGCCAAGCGGGATCGAACCGCTGACCTCAACACTGCCAGTGTTGCGCTCTCCCAGCTGAGCTATGGCCCCGCTTGCATTCACAAACCTGCCTGAAATTTGTCCAGCTTTTTCAGGCAGCTGCCGTCACGGAACGGCGAAGGTGCGCATTGTAGGGAGGACCCCCTGCCCTGTCAACAATTTCAGGAATTCCGGGGCCTTGCGCCGGTTTTCGACCAAAATCCGGGACTTACTCGCCTTGTTCCGTGTCCCTGGTTCCCTGGCCATCCAGCGTGAGCTGGCGGAAGTCGGATTCAAGTTTCTTGGCACCCTTTTTCGACACGCCGCCCAACTGTTCGATGGCATGGCGCAACCTTGCACGCGTCATGTCCTTGCCGATAATGCTGATGGAATCGATCACCGATACCGACACTGAGGTGCCGGCGATGGCGATGAACACCGGAAACAGGAAATCGCGGATCTTGATACCCATCTGCTCGGCCATGCCCATCAACAGACCCTCGATGCGGTCGCGGTGCCATGCGGGCAGAGTCTCGATGGCCCAGGCGATGAACTGGAGTATCTTCACGCTGTCTTCCTGGCTGATGACCTTGTGGGTGAAACTTTCCGCGGTAATGGCCGGCATGCCACTGGCAAAGAAGCCCGCCAGCGGAGCCACGTCGGTGAAGCGTTCAACTCTCGGTTTAATCAGGGGCACGATCTGGTGCAGGACTTCCGGGTTGAAGGCCCACTCACCGAAACGCTGCATGAACTCCTCGTCGGACAGTTTCTCGCGCAGGTAGCGGCCGTTAAGCCAGTTCAGCTTTTCGGTATCAAAGACCGGGCCGCCCAGGGAGACGCGATTGATGTCGAAGTTGGCGATCATGTCCTCAACAGAAAAGAGCTCCTCGCCCTCTTTGCCGTCACGCGCGGGCATGCTCCATCCCATCATGCCCAGGTAGTTCACCACTGCCTCGCTCAGGTAGCCCATCTTCCTGTAATAGCCAATGGATGTGGGATTCTTGCGCTTGCTGAGTTTGCTCTTGTCGGCGTTGCGAAGCAGCGGCATGTGGATGAACACCGGCGGCTCCCAGCCGAAGTACTCGTACAGCTTGAGGTGCTTGGGCGCGGAGTTGATCCACTCCTCGCCGCGGATGATGTGGGTGATGCCCATCAGGTGGTCGTCCACCACGTTGGCCAGGTGGTAGGTCGGCATGCCGTCGGATTTCATCAACACCTGCATGTCCACCTGGGCCCAGTCGATCTCGATATCGCCGCGCAGCATGTCCTTCACCACGCAGGTACCCCGCCGCGGTTTGTGCATGCGGATGACATGGGGCATGCCCTTGTCCAGGTTGGCCTTGACCTCGTCAAGGGTCAGGGCCTGGCACAGGCCGTCATAGCCGGGCTGCAGCTTCTTTTCCTGCTGCTCCCTGCGCAGGGCATCCAGGCGCTCTTCGGTGCAGAAGCAGTAGAAGGCGTTACCGCTGTCGATCAGCTTGTGGACATGTTCCTTGTAGATGTCGCCGCGCTCGCTCTGGCGGTACGGGCCGCAGGGACCGCCCTTGTCGGGACCCTCGTCCCAGTCCAGGTGCAGCCAGCGCAGGGATTCGAGAATATCATCCTCGGACTGGCGCGTGCTGCGCGCCTGGTCCGTATCCTCGATGCGCAGGATGAACTTGCCGCCCATCTGGCGCGCGAAACACATGTTGAACAGCGCGATGTAGGCGGTGCCGACATGGGGGTCCCCGGTAGGAGACGGGGCGATACGGGTACGGACTTCAGACATGCAACTACGATGGTTCCGGTTTGGTGAAAGACGGAATTATACGTGCTTTATCGGGAGGATAAAGGATACAAGATACAGGATACTGGGAGGGTTCAGGGTTTACAGCACGTACTACGCTTCTATTTCTGCCAGCGGCGTGAATAATAACGCCGACTGCCCGTTACCTGCCGGACTCCCTGTATCCTGTATCTTGTATCTTTTATCCGGTTATCCGGTATCCCGTCATTCATGCCGTAGCGGCTTTCGCAATTGCTTCGTCTGACCCCGACGGGTCTTCGTATCCAGACGCTTCTTCACGGCAGACTTCTTCGGTTTGGTCGCCACGCGCCTCTTCGGCACCTTCAGGGCCGCCTGGATGATCTGTTTCAGGCGCAATATGGCCTGTTCACGATTACGGGTCTGGCTGCGCTCTTCCTGGGCCTTGATGACGATGACGCCCTCCTTGCTGATCCGGGTATCGTGGGTGGCCAGCAGGTGCTGTTTCACCTCCCGGGGCAGCGAGGAAGCTGGAATGTCAAAGCGCAGGTGGATGGCGGTGCTGGTCTTGTTGACGTTCTGCCCGCCGGGACCTGATGAGCGAATGGCCTCGAACTCGATTTCATCATCCGCGAGATGAATATGGGGGGAAATCGTGATCATCGGTCACAGGTCGATTACTGTTTCAGCTATAGGTTTCGATGAAGCGTTTCAGCACGGGTGCCAGCTGGTCCCCTTCGAGTCCGAGGAATAATGCCGGCGACAGGTGGTTATGGCCCAGCATGGTCACCTCCCAGGGCAGGCCGCCATGCTTGCCGAGCCAGGCGTTGAGAAACTGCAGGGTCTGTGCCTGGAACTTGGCCGGATCGAATTCTGCCATGCTGACCAGCAGCGGAATGTCCGTTTCCAGCAGTCCGTCCAGGGACGATTTCCGGTAATACGTCGATTCATCGTCACCCAGGTAGGCTTGTTCCATCGGTGTCGTGGGCATGGAAACGAAATCGTAGACCGCCGACAGCAGGATGGCGCCCTTCAGGCCGTGGGGCTTGTTGCCATAGACCTCCCGGTGAGCCAGGTAGCCGGCCGAGTGGGCGCCGCCGGCTGACTGTCCCATCAGGAAAACCCGGTTCGCATCGAGGCCATGGTCAGCACCCCTGGCCTGGATGAACTCCACTGCCCGGCG
>Ga0181579_10001872_pt1 | contig 17206 bp, 12 predicted proteins | sample 071ome_24_FD_132996 | JGI IMG/M metagenome (GOLD analysis project Ga0181579, IMG submission 132996) | Coastal salt marsh microbial communities from the Groves Creek Marsh, Skidaway Island, Georgia - 071402CT metaG (megahit assembly) | ecosystem: Environmental > Aquatic > Marine > Intertidal... | reverse complement strand
TGAGGTAGGATCGCTGATAGCGTGACGGCAATCCGTAGAAGGTCAGCAGTTCCTGGGACAGGCGTCCAAGGGCCTCCGCGTCGTCTGGGGTCGCCAAGCGCGTTTCGACCGCGACGGGCTCGCAGTCGGCGGTTGCTTCGACGTTTCCGTGGAGGGGCGAGGAGGGTGAGGCCATTGGCAACGACGTCCAGGGAAACTTTCGACTGGGATGACGATGGAGACCGCGCTTACTTGTGTCAACGTCGAGCGTCACGATCAGGCCGAGGCGACCGGGGTAAGTTTAGGTCCTCAACGACGCAAAGTGCTATCATGCGGTGAATAGGGTGCGCGGAGAGACGTGAATGAGTGACAAACCCTTGGCGGGAATCAGGGTGCTGGATCTAGGGCAGGGCGTGGCGGCGCCCTATTGCGGATTACTCCTGGCGCAATACGGCGCCCATGTGGTTAAGGTCGAGCCGATCGCCGGCGACTGGATGCGCGGCCTCGGCGAGGCTCGCGGTGACCACACCGCCTATTCGATCACGTACAACTTCGGAAAAAACGGAATCGCCCTTGATCTGAAGGACCCGCGGGGGCTCGAAATCACCCGACGCATCGCCGCGAGGTCCGATGTGGTGTTGGAAAACTTTCGTCCGGGTGTCGTCAACCGTCTAGGGATCGGCTTCGAGGATGTGAAGGCGCTCAACCCCAAGGTGCTCTACGCATCGGTGAGTGGTTTCGGTCAGTCCGGACCCTATGTGAAGCGTCCGGGCTCCGACACGGTCTTGCAGGCGTTTTCCGGATTGGTCGCGATCAACAAGGACATGGACGGACGGCCCCACAAGGTCGGCACCACCATGGTCGATGCCTTGACCGGAATCTGCGCGTTCCAGGCGGTTTCCATGGCGCTGTTCGGCGGGGTCAAGGAGGCGCGGCTGCTGGATGTGAGCCTGTTGCAATCCATCGCCATGCTCCTGACACCGAATATCGCCGACTATCACCTTAGTGGCGGCCCGGTTCCGCCCTTGAACGCGCCGGCGGGGACTTATCGGACAAGCGACGGATGGATCGCGGTTTCCCTGGTCAAGGAAGAGAATTTTCAGCAACTTTCCAACGTGGTCGGCCTGCCGGATCTGCCCAAGGACCCCCGTTTCGGGAGCTTTCAGGATCGGGCCGAAGCTCTTCCGGCCTTGATCGAAATCCTCCAGGCCCGGTTTGAAACGGCAAGCACCGAGGAGTGGGCGACGCGGTGCGCCGAGGCCGGGATCCTAGCGAACCCCGTCAATGATTGTGGAGATTGGCTGAAGGATCCACAAGTAGAGGCCACGAACGCCTTTGACATGCTCTCACAACCCGGTGTCGGGGATGTGCCCGTGCCGCGATTGCCGGGCGGTTTGCCTTTCTCTGGCGTGTCGCCTGGAATTGGCGCCGATACCCGCGCGGTGTTGGCGGATCACGGCTATCGCGAGGATGAGGTCGAGGCGCTGTTCGGCGCCGGTGTGGTCGCGGAGGGCGTGGTCGCTGAAGGTGTGACGGTGTGACGCTTGTATTGGAACGATCCGAGGTCTATGTGTTCCCGGCGCGATCCATAGGGTATCCGAAGTTTAGAGTGAGGCCCGTGCTATCCGAAAACAAGCGAGACTGTCGAGAGCGGGATGGTGTTGTGGATCGCGTGACGACGAAGGCCGCGAGGGCTTAGACGATGGCGACGACCAACAATGAATGGTCGAATCAATTGAGTGCGGATAGCCGAGACCCGCTCGGTGATATGCTGCGCGCCGCCAAAGGCGCGTTCGTCGCGGCGGCCGTGTTCAGCTTCATCGTGAACATGGCCATCCTCGTGATGCCGTTCTACATGTTCAACCTGTTCCGGCGCGTGATCCCGACCGAGAGCTACGAGACGCTCTGGCTGCTACTGATGGTCGTGGTTTGGGTTCTGGCGATTTCAATCACGATCGAATACGCGCGAACGGTCTTGCTCGAGAAAGTCGCGCGCTGGGTGGATAAGCAGATCGGTATCCAGCTTTTCGAACTATCGATGAAGCAATCCGTGCCGAGAGGCAACGGCGCGGATATGGGGCTTTTGCAGAAGCTGCAATCGGTGCGGCTATTCCTATCGAGCCCACAGGTTTTTGTCGCGATGGACGCACCGTGGGTCCCGGTATTCATCGTTGTTCTCTTTGCCCTGAACTTCTATATCGGGTTGACGGCTTTGATTGTCGTTTTGCTGGCCGTTGGTTTGGCGGTTGGCAAGCGCTTCGCGACGGAGGGCCTTCTAGCGGAGGCGAGCCGGGCCGCGAGCCGGGCCCAGAAGCTTGCCAACGGTTCGATACGAAACGCGGAGATTACCGAAACGCTCGGGATGAGCGATAGGGTGATCTCGGAGTGGAGCCGGTACAATGGCATCGCGGTCGAACTGCAGGCTAAGGCGAGCCGCAGATCGGGGATTTTTCAGGCATTCGTGAAATTCATTCGCATGGGCTCGATGGCCGCTGTCATGACCGTGGCCATGATGCAGATATTCGACCCGACATCCGGGATGGCGCCGGGCACCATGATGGCGTCGATGCTCCTGGTCACGCGCTGCGTGATGCCGTTGGAAGTCCTCGTCAATTCCTGGGACAGCATTCACGGAGCCTTCCAGTCGATTGGGCAGCTGAGGGAAGTCTTGAGCAAAAGAAACGCCGGTTGGACCGAGGCAATCACCACCGATGACCCCGCGGGCCATGTCTCGGTGTTGGATTTGGTCTACAATCCCAGCAATGCCTCGCGGGTGATTCTCAACCGAGTGTCCTTCCAACTTCAACCCGGCGAGTCCTTGGCGATTTTGGGAGCCACCGCGTCTGGAAAATCGTCGCTTGCCCGCATGCTGGTGGGGATCGAGAAGCCAAGCTCGGGCGACGTTCGCCTTGATGGGACGATGCTGCATGCCTGGGACCCGGCCGATCGTGGTCGGCATATCGGTTATCTGCCTCAGCATGTTGAATTGATGACTGGGAGTGTTTTTGAAAACATTTCACGCTTTGACCTAAACGCGACCGAGGAAGAGGTGTGGCGCGCGATCGATCTTGCCGGCGCGCGGGAGGTTATCGAGGCTCTACCGGATGGTTTGGCCACGGAAGTTGGCGATGGCGGTGGATTTTTGTCCGGCGGCCAAAAACAGAGGGTCGGTCTGGCGCGAGCTGTTTTCGGCGACGTCAAGCTGGTGGTTCTGGATGAGCCGAACGCCAACCTGGATGCATCGGGTGAAAAGGCTCTAAGCGACGCGATCGTGGCCTTGAAGGAAAAGGGCGTCACCGTCGTGGTCATCCTGCATAGGCCCAACGTGCTATCGGTCGTCGACTACATTCTGGTTATGCGGGATGGGGGAATCCAGAAATTCGCCCCAAGGGACGAAATGCTTCCGCTGATTGGTGTCGTGCCACCGAAGGCCGTGGAGGAAGCTCCGGCGCCGACCGCCGTCGAAGGGCCAAGGCGCGCCGAGGCCACGCCCTGATTCCCTTGGTTTGGGTTGAAGGCCACCGGTCCTCATATGTGATCTTCGCGACGCGTGTCGCCCACGATGTTTCCTTGTTCCGCGCGGAATGGTGAACTCGGCCCGCTGCCTTGTCGCCTTGAAGCGACGCGGCTCTGCCTAATCGAGGAGACGACAATGCGCGTTGGGTTTATCGGCCTTGGAACAATGGGCGCGGGGATGGCGGGCAATCTGGCGAAGGCCGGAAACGAACTGGTCGTCCATGACATGAACCGCGAGGCGGCGGAGCCGTTTCTTTCCAATCGGGCAATTTGGGCGGAGTCTCCGAAAGCGGTCGCCGAACAAGTCGATGTCGTCTTCCTTTCCTTGCCGGGACCGCCGGAAGTGCGGTCGGTCGCGACCGGCGTCGATGGCCTGATCGAGGGTTTGCGGCCCGGCGGCGCGGTGTTCGATCTGTCGACGAACAGCCCGACCGCGGTCCGGGAGCTACACGCGCTATTCGCCGAAAAAGGTTTTGAGTTCCTCGATGCGCCGGTTAGTGGCGGCCCCGCCGGCGCGCATTCCGGTAAGCTCGCGCTCTGGGTAGGCGGCGCCAAGGAGGTTTTCGACAAGTACAAACCGCAGCTTGACGCCATGGGGGACCAGGCGGCCTATATCGGCGAGATCGGGGCCGGTTCCATTGCCAAGCTCGTGCATAACTGCGCCGGTTATACCGTGCAGGCCGCGCTGGGCGAGGTCTTTACCCTGGGCATCAAGGCCGGTGTCGAGCCACTCGACCTTTGGGAGGCCGTTCGCCAGGGAGTGCTCGGACGCCGACGCACTTTTGACGGCATGATCAATCAGTTTCTGCCGGGAGTTTACGAGCCCGCCGCCTTCGCGCTCCGTCTCGCCCATAAGGACGTCTCCCTGGCCACGGCTCTTGGGCGAGAGATGGGGGTCCCCATGCGCATCGCCAACTTGACCCTCGAGGAAATGACGGAGGCCTTGAATCGAGGGTGGGGCAACATGGATTCCCGCGTGTCGCTCAAACTTCAGCTTGAGCGTTCCGGCGTGGAGGTCGCGGTTGATCCGGCACGCCTGAAGGCCGCGCTGGAACGCGATCCACCGATCTGAATGGGTGCCATTGAATACTTTATTTGACCGCCCAAGCCTTCTGTAAAGCGGGACGCGCCTGGAGCCTGTCGATATAGGCCGCGACATTCGGTTTGTCGGAGATATCTCCGCCAAGACGCGCCGAGACGATGCAGGCGTGACCGGTCATGATATCCGCCCCGGAGAACGCGCCGGCGAGATATTCCTTGCCCTCGAGCCCCTGCTCGACGGCGCCAAGCATCCTGCTCAATAGCTTGCGCGCCCGGTCGACATTGGTTTGATTGCGGCGCTCTTCCGGAAGAAAGAGGGTTTCCACGACGATGATGTTCACCGGCGGCATCAGCATACCTTCGGCGTAATGCAGCCATTGCAGATACTCGGGGAACGCCGGCGAGGAGATGTCGGGACGCAAGCGACCTTCGCCATATCTCGCGAGCACATATTCCACGATCGCGCCGGACTCGAAAATCGTCACATCACCGTCAACCACCGCCGGCACGCGGCCCATCGGGTGGACGGCGCGATACTCCGCCGACCGCATTTTGGCGTCGCCCAGGGCATGAATTTCCAAGTCGTAGGGCAGGCCCAACTCTTCAAACAACCAGACGGCTCGAACCGAGCGGCTATTGGGAGCGTGATAAATCTTCATGGCATATCTTTTTGAACAATCCCCGAACCGGTTCCATGGAGCACTTCCCTTGGGCGTGGACACAGGCGGTAAATCCTGGGGAAACGAGTCCGCGTCGCGCCGATCGAATAAGGGTGCTAGTACCAATGCCCCGCGACGTGGCGAAACGCACGATGTTTTCATAAAATGCCGTTCAGCGCATGACAAGAAGGCGTGATTTTGCTAGACCCGGAACGGGGTTGGAATTAGAGGGGTGCGTCCAACCGTCACGGAATATGACGTGGACTAGATGAAGCGGTCCCAACCTTTTGTTTTGCCTGCAAGGAACGCATCCACCGCGTCGTTGCTCAACGGTGATCGAGGACTTGTTCCGCGCTGGTTGCTGGCCTTGCTCGTCGCGCTGTTTCTGACTGTCATCGGCGCGGAAGAGTCGCTTGCCCAAGGGCAGGCCCCCGCCGCGAAAAGCGATCTGGAACAGCAATACGATCAAGCCTTTCAGGCGATGTTCGAGGACCCGGCGAACCTGGATAAAGCCTTCGCCTATGCGAGGCTGGCAATTCAAATGCTGGGCTTCGAGGGCGCAATATCGACCCTCGAGAGGATGCTGATCATCAATGCGGATCTCCCCCGGGTTCGCATGGAGTTGGGGGTCCTCTATTATCGACTGCGATCCTACGAGGTGGCAAAAGGTTACCTGGAAGAAGTTCTGGCCGAAGATGACCTTCCGCCGGTGGTCGCCAGCCGGGCCGAGGAGTTTCTGGCCCGTATCGAAGAGCGGACATCAAGGCACAAGTTCAGTACCACGGTTCTCGACGGCATTCGCCATCAAAGCAACGCCAACGCGGGACCCAGCACGACGCGGGTGAGGGTGCTGGGGCTTGATGTGGATCTTGACTCAACTTTCACCAATCAGACCGATTTCGACAGTTTTCAAACCCTACGCGTGACGCATGGCTACAATCTGGGGGTCGAACCCAGGGTGGAGATCGAAAGCGAACTGGTGCTCTATCACGCGAACCAGGCGACACAGGACCAGGTCGATACCGCGCTCGCCCAGGTCAAATCCAGGCCACGCTTTGTCATGGATCCCGATATCGCCCGGGATCTCGACATCAGGCCTTACGCGCGCTGGGATGTGGTGAACCTCGCCGATCGGTAGAACTACGTGGCTTTCGGCGGTGGCTTGGACACGAACTATGTGTTGGGGCCCGCGACAAGGGTGTCGGCGGATACCTTCCTGGTCCAACGGAATCACAATAACACCGCCTCGAGCCCGACCTTGACGGAGCTCAACGGACCACGGGGCGGGCTATCGGTATCATTGGCGCATGCCTTGTCGCCGGAACTAGGGCGAGCGCCGGCACCGTGTTCCGGCGCGAGGCGACCGAGGATCCAGGTCGTCGATACTGGTCGGGAGAGGCCTCGGCCGGACTGACGCGGTTAATCACATCGCCTTGGCCCGAGGTAACCGGGCCGTGGAGCCTCGCCGGCACGGCGCGCGCGTCCAAGACGATCTATGACGAACCGAACGCGAGTATCGATCCGTCCGTCACCCGGGAGGACGAGTCCTATTCCGGTCAACTGGTCGGAACAGTCCAGTTCCAGGGTGGGGTTTCCCTGGTAACAACGGGAATTTACAAGAAAGTTAAATCCAATCTGGTGAACTTTTCGTATAATATCTGGATCCTCTCTTTAGATCTGGCCATGCAATTTTAGATCAGCCGCCGAGTCGAACGATCCGTTGATCGGGCGTAGATGGGAGAGGGGAATGAGGTTTCGCTACGGACTGGGAAAAGGCTTTAGGGCGGTGGCTTGCCTGTTGCTCGCCGGCATGGGCGTCGGGGTTGCCATGTGCATTGCCGTCGCGCCACGCGCCGCCGATGCCGCGACCGGTCGAGAGGTCGGGGTTACCTCGGTGGTCAACACCAAGGCCGAGGGCACGCCGCCGGCCAGCGATACCAGGACCCTCGCGACCGGAACCAAGATGTTTTTCGAGGAGAAGGTGGTCACCAACGAGACGGGCCGCGCGCAGCTGTTATTCACCGACAACTCGTCGATGACGGTGGGGCCGAACTCGGATCTAGTGATCGACACTTTCATCTACAATCCCGACACCAAGGTCGGCGATATGACCGTCAGCCTGACCAAGGGCTTTGTCCGCTTCGTCGGCGGGCGGATCAGTAAGCGCAAACCGGTCAAGATCAAGACGCCCATCGGCAGTATCGGTATTCGTGGCGGCATCGCCATGGTCGAGATGCAACCGGGGCAGGGGATGACCGCCGATTTTCTGTTCGGCCAGGAAATGACGGTGGAAGTCGGAAACACCGTGGAGACCACCACGACGCCGGGAACCTTCATGACGGCGGACGGGGCCGGGCAGGGCGTATCCGCGCCCGCGAGACGCGAAGCGACGGACCTCAATCGTCGGCTGAAGAGTTTCGAAAGCCAAAGCGGCGCCTCGAATCAGGGCTCGGATGACAACGAACAGGGAGGTGGTCAGCAAGGCCAGCAAGCGTCCGGCGGCCAAGGGAACAATGCCCAGGGATCGAACAACCAGGGATCGAACAACCAGGGATCCAATAACCAGGCGGCGGCCAATCAGGGCGGGGATGGTCAATCCGACGGAAACCAGAACCCTGACGGCCAGAACCCCGACGGTCAGACCGGAGGCACTCAAGACGGCCCGGCGCCGGAGGGAGACGGCGGTCAAATCGCTGGGCCTGCTCCGATCGGGACGCAGTCGGATACCGGAGGCGCGGGGGCGCTTCCGGGCGACGGCGGCGGCTCGGACAGCCAATTGGCGCTGATCGATACCGGCGTCTCCGGCCTCGCCGATGGCGAGAACGGTGGGCTCGACGCACCGGATGTAACCGGCGCGCCGCCCGGCACCGGAGGCCCCCAGCCCGGCGGAACAAGCTTGCCCGGCGAAAGTGATGGAAATCTAGTGGACGTGCTTGAGCCGGTCGTGGAAACGCCTCAGCCACGTCCGGAGGAGGAGCAGACGACGACCTTTGTTCCCCCACCGGAACCGACGCCGGAGCCGACTCCGACGGAAACCCCCACCATAACCCCTGAACCGACACCTGAACCGATTCCGGAGCCGACGCCTCCCGTCGTGGAGGCGCCACCTCCGCCTCCGCCACCACCGCCTCCGCCCTCCGCGACGCCATTTTCTCGTGTCTTCAGCGGTTTCGCGCTGCGCGGTGGCGCGAGCTTTCCCACCCTGGGCGCCAATGTGAGCAGCAATCTTACCGCGGTGGCCGACCGGCGGTTCACAACCGTTAACGTCTCCGGGGCCGACGACACCGTCGGTGGCCGCATGACCGCGACCTCGACGGCGGGCAATTACGGGCTGTTCTATCCCGCGCCAACGGCCGCGTCGCCGGTAAACATGTCCGCTTGTGGTGGTGGTCTGGATTGTTCCGCGGATCTAGCCGGCGTGACGGCGACGACAGTCTCGGGGCCCGTCGAATTCGGCGCCGATCCGGACTTCGTGGTCTATGCCCTGAACGTCGATAGTGAAAAATCACTGATTGCCTTGGGCACCGAATACACCGGCTCCACCCCGACCACCGGAGCGACCCGGTTCAGTGTGCGTCCCGACTCGTTTCTCGCCGGTGGTCTGGTGGGCCTTTGATCGACCGATACGGGCTTTCCAGCCGCGAACGATACCGACCTCTATGCCAAATGGTCCTCGACCTCGGGGGTGGTACCTGTCGTCGGGAGCCGCTTCGAGATCGACGGCGCCGGCGGCAAATCCAGTATCAGCGTGATAATGGGCGATATCGTGGTCAACTCGAACCCGTTTTTTGATGGCGTGGTGCTCGGCCAGGTGGATCAGACCGGGGTGGCGGTTCCCGAGATGTATGAAGGCAGCCTGTTTTCCGCGGATACCGATTCCGGCAGGGACTTCTTCGGGTCGAGCGCACCCGACCATTTCGTTCTGACATCGATCGAGGACGCGGATACCGGGGGTAGCGAAGTCGGGGTTCAGAATGTCGACCTGGCTCCCGGCACGATTTACTATCCGGTTAACACGGTCAGCAATGCTGGGTCGCATACCGTGGACGCCAGCAATACCCAACTCGCGGATGTTTCGCTTCTCGGCTATTACGGTGGCGCCGGCACGGTTGTCGGCACGCCGGGCGCCTATGTCGCGACCGCTCCCGCCGATCCCTCGTTCCTGTCGTTGAGCCTGACGACGGATTTACCGATCACCAATCTGGATGTGACGCCGGACGGCGGAACCACGACGGTGACGGCGGCCGATGGCGGCGGGTTCGGCGCTTATGTGGACGATGGCAATTTCGCCACTGAGTTCACCACCGGCGGAACGAGCGGGGGCGGGGCGGAAGCGACGGCGACAATTGGTTATCTTGTTACCGGCGGTAACAGCTCTAGCGGGTTCGACCTTTGTTCGGCTTGTGAATTCCTGTCCTGGGGGTTTTGGGGCCAGGAGCAGCTTTCGAACGACGTGGTCTTCCATATGGCCAGCTGGGTCGCGGGTGTGGCGACGAATTTTGGAACACTCGGCGCCTTGACCGCGTCGGGTACCTATAACGGCAATGTCGTTGGCAGCATCATCGATACCGGCGCGACGGTCGTGAAAACCGGTAACTTCTCGCTGGATGTCACTCTGGCCGGGGCCGCGTCCACCGCGACGCTGAACAGTTTCAATTTCGATGGCGCATCCTTCTCAACCGGCGCGACGGGCTTCGACGCCACGTCCCAATATTACACCCTGACGGACACCGCTGGCGGCAAGACCCTGGATATGCGCGGCGCGTTCTTTGGAACCGATGGCGTCAACATTCCTCCGGAGACCGGGGGTGACTTTAAGATCACCGGCACGGGTTACAACGCGGCGGGGGTTTTCGCGGCCAGGAAATAGCCGCTAACGACGACTCCGGGCCTGAAACGAAAACAGGGACCCAGGCCATGCGCCTTGGGTCCCTGTTTGATTGGCTCCCCGGGACGGATTCGAACCGCCGGCCAAGCGGTTAACAGCCGCTTGCTCTACCGCTGAGCTACCGGGGATCAGGAGCGACATCCATCGCTTCAGCGTGCGCCGTATATAGCAACCGACCTTTGGGGGTGCAAATTCTTTCCTTGCCCCTTGGCAATTGTTTTTCAAACCAGCTGGCGAGGGCTGGAAAAACGGAAATCATTTATGGGAAACGATCGGGAAGTAGCCTTGTACGATCTCAAGATTTTCCAGATTCAGGCTTGCGGGCCGGACAGGGAAACGATAGATAACCCAACCCCTTGGCCCGGTGGCAGAGTGGTTATGCAGAGGACTGCAAATCCTTGTACGTCGGTTCGATTCCGGCCCGGGCCTCCAGAATTCTTCCAGTTCGTAGGCGAATGTCCCTCATGCGACCGCGCGGTCGATCTCCGGAAACCGGCGTGTCTCCCTCTCGAGGTTCCGAGTCGCGGTTCTTGAAGACCATGAGCGCCAGCGGCACGCGCTTGGAACACCGCACGGTATCCGCCAAACCGGCTAGTGACCGTGAATTAGTCCCGCTTTCCATATGATGATTGCGGCTTGGCGTTCCGCCGCATTGAAGTCGCTTGAAGGGCTGAGTATAACCTTTTGTCGGGTATGGTATTGACGATGTCGTCAGCCATTCGTACGGCGACCGGGCGAGCGATCGGGATTGGCGGAAAATGAGTGATTACAAAGCCGCGCGTCATAACATGATCGAAAACCAGATTCGCGCCAACAAGGTGACGGATCCGAGGATCTTGGACGCGTTCGATGTTGTGCCTCGGGAACGTTTCGTGCCGAAGAACCTTGAAGGCATCGCCTATGCCGACGAGGACCTTCATGTAGGCGGCGGTCGTCATCTTATTGAACCGATGATTCTCGCGCGCCTGCTTCAGGACGCGCTGCCGGACGAAAACGACGTCGCGCTCGATATCGGCTGCTGCACCGGCTATTCCACCGCGATCCTTTCCAGGCTTGTTTCCACCGTTGTCGCGGTGGAGGAAGACCCGGCCATGGTCGACGCGGCGAACCAAACATTAGCCGATTTGGAGTTCGACAACGCGGCTGTCGTCCAGGGTTCCTTGGCCGCAGGCTTCGCCAAGCAGCAACCCTTCAGTCTCATCGTGATTGCCGGCGGAGTCGGGACGGTTCCCGATAGCCTGATCGCTCAACTCTCCGAGAACGGACGCCTCGTGACGGTGCTCTATGACGGAGACGGGGCCGTTGGACGCGCGGTAAGCATCGAGAAGACCCGTTCCGGTGTTTCTCGCCGTGTCGTCTTCGACGCCAGCACGCCCTTGTTGCCTGGTATGAGCAAGGAAGTTGGATTTGTGTTTTGAGCCGAGGCTCTTCGACCGTTGCCAAGATCATGGCCCGATGTAAAGCGGGTAGGTCACAATCACGCCGAGATCGGTGTTCGAGGACAGGGTTATCATGAACAAGCCATTTAAAATGACGTTATCCGCGACAATGGCTGCTCGGCCCGGATGGATTATGGCGATCCTGCTCGGGGGCGGCATGTTCCTTACGGGTGTATCGGGCGCGGGCGCGCAGACCCTCGAGGAAGCGCTGGCCGTGGCCTACACCAATAACCCCGATCTACGCGCGGCCCGCGCCAATTTGCGGGTGGTCGACGAGGGCGTTCCGCAAGCCAAGTCCGGTTGGCGACCCACGGTCTCATCGACCCTGTCGCTTGGGGCTACCTATGTGGACAGTCAGAGCGGCGCCTCAAGCTCCGCCCGAGGCTCGATCCCGCGAACCGGCAATATCTCGGTAACCCAGCCGCTGTATCGCGGTGGTAGAACGGAAGCCGCGGTGCGGCGCGCGACCAGTGACGTTCAGGCGGAACGGGCACGCATGTTCACCACGGAGCAAGGTATTCTGCTCAACGCCTCGACCGCTTACGTGGATGCCATTCGAGACGAGTCGGTCCTCAAGCTTCAGCTCAACAATCTGGCGCGACTACAGAAACAACTGGAGGCCACCCGCGACCGATTCGCGGTGGGCGAGGTGACGAGAACCGATGTTGCCCAGGCCGAATCGCGTGTCGCCCGTGCCCAGGCCGATCGCACGCAGGCTGAAGGCAATCTGGTTTCGACCCGCGTGGTTTTCGAACGGATCGTTGGCATTGTTCCGGGAACCTTGACCCAACCGACGCCGCCGACCGGTCTACCGGCGAGCCTGGAGGAAAGCGTCGAGTTCGCTACCGGGAACAATTTCACCCTGGTGACGGCCAAGTTCGAGGAATTGAGCGCGATCGAACGAGTGGCCGAGGTGCAAGGCGAGCTCTTGCCGACGGTGAACCTCGTCGGACAGGCGTCCCATTCGCAGGACACCGGGGGAGCGAGTAACGAGTCCACGAGCCTGTCGCTTGAGGCGCAAGTGACGATCCCGCTGTATCAGGCGGGCGCGGTTTCGGCCCGCGTAAGGGCGGCCAAGGAAGAGGCGAATCGCAGGAGAATCCTCGTTGAATCATCGCGGCGCTCGGTTGTCGATACCTCGGCGCGTGCCTATGAGGCCTGGACCACGGCGGTGGCTCGCGCCACGTCGCTGGCCGCGGAGGTCGAATCGGCCAGGATCGCCCTTGAGGGGGTCGAGCAGGAGGCCACGGTGGGGGCCCGCACAGTGCTAGACGTGCTTGACGCCGAGCAGGAATTGCTGGACGCCCAGGTTGGCTTGGTCCGCGCCGAACGCGATGCCTTCGTGGCTTCCTATCAGCTTCTCGTGGCGCTCGGTCGGCTCACTGCGGCCTCGCTGACACTGCCCGTCGAGGTCTACGACTATGACCGTCATTTCGTGGAGGTTGAGGACCGTTTTCATGGCACCGACGTGTCGGGACAACAGCCGTGAGAATGGCGGAGCAAGGGAGCGCTTATCGGTATTCTGGTGTGGCGCGAACTTGTAAGCTACTCTTAACAAAGATTTCGTAGGCCCGGGGCCAGGTTGATGACCGACACCGCTCAAGAACCGTCAATGGAGGAAATCCTCGCGTCCATCCAACGCATTATTTCCGAGGATGGTGACGAGGCCGAGCCCGAGACGGAAGAAGCGGCGGCGGAACCAGAGCCCGAGCCGGAACCAGAGCCCGAACCGGAACCAGAGCCCGAGCCGGAACCAGAGCCCGAGCCCGAGCTCGAGGATGAGGACGATGATGTCCTCGATCTGAGCGACATGGAGGCTGATAGCGAGCCTCTGTTTGAACAGCAAAAGTTCGAGGAGGAAGCGCCGCCGCCTCCACCTCTGCCACCTCCACCCCCGCCGCCACCTCCTCCCGCGCCGGCTCCGCCGCCGAGGCTGGACGACGGTTTGGTATCGCCGCCACAGGCGCAAGAGACCGTGGACTCCTTCAGCCGTCTCAACGAAAAGCTGAACGAGGACTATCACGAACTTCCGATCGGCAATGGGGCGATTACGCTGGAGCGCCTAACGCGGGAGTTGATGCGTCCGATGCTGAAGGAGTGGCTGGATCAGCACCTGCCCATGATGGTCGAACGGCTCGTCCGAGAGGAAATCGAGCGTCTGGTGATGCAATCCCAGAGGCGAGACCCCTGGTAACGGTGTAGTTTCACTAGCTAGTCCTAATCTCGTCATCCCGGCGAAAGCTGGGACCGACGCCGTATTCGTATGCCGGCAAAGACCGGCCGATCACTTCCACGTTCCGGCCCTTTGCTTGATCCTTTCGTTACGCGTGTGAGCTTTAGGCTTCGGTCCCAGCTTTCGCTGGGATGACGGGTGGATAGGGAATGCGCATGGGAGTTTGCCTTTGCGGCGAGCGGACATTCCCGGCATCACTCCACGGTAAGGGCTCCAGGCGGCGGTTGTTCGCAAAAGCGCTTTTTCCGCTATGGACTGGCGATAACCGGCGCTTTGCCCTAAAAAGCCGCAACGAGGCCGGTATACGGATCGGCCCGGAGATTCCGCACCGCTGGACCAGGCATCATGCTCGAGAAAACCTATGATCCCGCCTCGTTGGAGGCCAAGTACTATCAGCGCTGGGAGGACGCCGGCGTGTTTCGGGCCAACCCGTCCTCCGGCGACGCTCCCTATACGATCATGATGCCGCCGCCGAACGTCACGGGCAGTCTGCATATCGGTCACGCGCTGACCTTCACGATCCAGGACATTCTGATCCGATATGCCCGAAAGCGCGGTCGTGACGCGCTCTGGCAGCCGGGCATGGATCACGCGGGGATCGCGACGCAGATGGTGGTGGAACGCCAATTGGGTGAGAAGGGCGTCGACCGCCGTGATCTCGGACGCGAAAAATTCGTGGAGACGGTCTGGGACTGGAAGGCCGAGTCCGGCGGCATGATCATGAACCAGCTGCGCTCCCTCGGGGCCACGGCGGATTGGGAGCGTGAGCGCTTCACGATGGATGAGGGGCTCTCGGCCGCGGTCATCAAGGTGTTCGTCGAGCTCTATCGCCAGGGGCTTATCTATCGCGACAAGCGGCTGGTGAACTGGGACCCGAAGCTTCTTACCGCGATTTCCGATCTCGAGGTGCAGCAGGTCGAGGTCAAGGGCAAGCTCTGGCATTTCAAATACCCGATCGAGGGCGAGGAGGGGCGCTATATCACCGTCGCGACCACCCGTCCCGAGACCATGCTGGGCGATACCGGTGTCGCGGTACATCCCGATGACGACCGATACCGCGATCTCGTGGGTAAATACGCGATTCTGCCGCTTGTCGGACGACGCATTCCGATCGTCGCCGACGAGTACAGCGACATGGAGAAAGGCACCGGCGCGGTGAAGATGACGCCGGCGCATGACTTCAACGACTTCGAGGTCGGTCGCCGGCACGATCTTGAGATGATCAACATCCTGGACCGGCACGCGCATCTCAACGACAACGTGCCCGAGGCCTATCGCGGCCTGGAACGCTACGCCGCGCGCAAGCAAGTGGTGGCGGATATCGAGGCTCTGGGCCTGCTGGACCGGATCGAGGACACGGTCCACATGGTCCCGCACGGCGATCGCTCCAACGCGCCGTTGGAGCCGTGGCTGACCGACCAGTGGTACTGCGACGCCGCGACCTTGGCCAAACCGGCGATCGAGGCGGTCGAGACCGGGCGCACCAAGTTCGTGCCCAAGAACTGGGAGAACACCTATTTCGAATGGATGCGGAACATCCAACCCTGGTGCATTTCTCGGCAACTGTGGTGGGGCCACCAGATTCCCGCCTGGTACGGTCCGGACGGGACGGTCTTCGTCGAGGCCGACGAGAACGCCGCGAAAGCCGCCGCCGCCGCGCACTACGGCGAGGAAACGGCGCTGACCCGCGACCCGGACGTGCTGGATACCTGGTTCTCGTCGGCGCTCTGGCCGTTCTCGACCATCGGCTGGCCGGAGAAGACCCCGGAACTGGCGCGTTATTATCCCGGCGATGTCCTAGTCACCGGTTTTGACATCATCTTTTTCTGGGTCGCCAGAATGATGATGATGGGCATGCATTTCATGGACGACGTGCCGTTTCACACCGTCTATATCCATGCCCTGGTCCGCGACGAGAAGGGCCAGAAGATGTCCAAGTCCAAGGGCAATGTCATGGACCCCTTGGACATCGTGAACCAATACGGCACCGACGCGCTGCGCTTTACCCTGGCGGCGATGGCGGCCCAGGGGCGGGATATCAAACTCGCGGAAAGCCGGATTCAGGGCTATCGCAACTTCGCCACCAAGCTCTGGAACGCCGCGCGCTACGCGGAAATGAACGGCTGCGCCCATGATCCGGCCTTCGATCCATCCAAGGTCGAAGCCACGGTCAACCGCTGGATCGTCGGCGAGGCGACTCGGGCGGCGGCGCAGGTCTCGGGCGCTATTGAGGATTATCGCTTCAACGAGGCGGCGAACGCGATCTATCAGTTCGCCTGGGGTACGTTCTGCGATTGGTATCTCGAGTTCACCAAGCCGATCCTCTCCGGTGACGATGATCGGGCCGCGGCCGAAACCCGGGCGACGACCGCCTGGGTGCTGCGCCGGATCATGAATGTTCTGAACCCCTTGATGCCCTATCTCTCGGAAGAGCTATGGGCGCGTCTGGACGGCGAGGGGAGCTTGATCACCACGCCCTGGCCGGAACTCGACACACTCGCGGTTGATGAGAAGGCGGTCGCCGAAATGAACTGGGTGGTGCGTCTGATCACCGAGATACGTTCCATTCGTTCGGAAATGAACATCGCGCCGAAGGTGGAGATCGACCTGCGGCTCGCGGGTATGTCGGACGAGACGGGCCGGCGACTCGGCGCCCATGGCGATATCATTCGCCATCTCGCGCGCTTGAAATCCGCCGAGCGTTTGGACGGGACGATCCCCTCGGGCGCGGTTCAAAGCGTCATTGACGAGGCCACCATCGTGCTGCCGATCACCGATGTGGTGGACCTGTCCGGAGAGCGCGCGCGTCTGGAAAAGGACATCGCCAAAATCCAGATCGAAATCGACAAAACCAACAAGAAGCTCTCGAACGAGAAATTCATCGCCAAGGCGCCGGAAGAGGTCGTCGCCGAGAACCGAGAGCGCCTAGCGGAGGAGCAGGGCAAGAAGGAGAAGCTCGAGGCCGCGCTGGAGCGTCTGCGGGCGGTTTAACGGTGAATCGGGCGAAAGAGGGCGGCATGTCCAGGACCCGGCGACCGGCGTCACCACTCGCGACGCCGGTCAGGCTGGAGAACGCCTTTTGTGATCCCGAAGGGCTGTTGGCGTTGATCCGTGGCGGCGCTCCATACAAGACACAGGAAGCCGCCCACAAGCATCCTGGCGTGACACGAACCAGCGGTTGGTTCCGAAATTTTTGGGCGCTGGGTGGCAAGGTCGTGATGGACGGCGCCGAACCCTTCTTTCTCAACCCGACCTTCATTGAAGCGGCGAAAGCCAGTTTCAACGCCGAGATCGTCGAGCCCGTGGCGATGATGACGAATCTGAACTTGCCCATGGCGGGCTTGGACCCACATCTGGATCTGCCTTTTTTCCGAGGCGCGATGAATCGCGAGGTGCCCGCCTGGTTGCTCGTTCCGATGGGGTATTGCGGCCTGTTTCAGGATTGGGCGGT
>Ga0181579_10001870_pt1 | contig 17227 bp, 16 predicted proteins | sample 071ome_24_FD_132996 | JGI IMG/M metagenome (GOLD analysis project Ga0181579, IMG submission 132996) | Coastal salt marsh microbial communities from the Groves Creek Marsh, Skidaway Island, Georgia - 071402CT metaG (megahit assembly) | ecosystem: Environmental > Aquatic > Marine > Intertidal... | reverse complement strand
GGCGGCGCCGGCGCGAGCCTGGCGGACGGGTTCGCCATCGCCGGTGTGTCCGGAAAGTTCGCGGTGCCGGTTCCGTTGAGCGAAACCCTGCTCGCCGGCTGGTTGTTGGGCGCGGCGGGCCTGGCCAGCCCCGCCGGAGCCATGACCGTGGCGCCGAGCCGCCCGCGAGATCGCCTTACCCTTGCCGCCGACGGCACCCTGCGGGGCCGGGCCCTGGGCATCCCCTTCGCCGGCTCGGTCGAGACGATCGTCGCCCTGGCAAGCCAGGACGGCGCCGGCCATGTGGTGCGCGTCGCCGCCAAGGACTGCGTTATCCAGAGCGCTCCCGGTCTTTCCGGCGATGGTCGGGACGCGGTCACCTTCGATGGCGCCGTGCCGGTGGAGATCGCGCCGCTTCCCAATGGGCTCGGCGACAATTGTCTGGTTCTGATGGGCGCCGCGATCCGAGCCGCGCAGATCGGCGGGGCGCTCCAGGAAATCCTGACCATGGCTTCGGAATACGCCCAGGAACGGGTCGCCTTCGAGAAACCGATCGCCAAGTTTCAGGCGGTTCAGCACAATCTCGCGCGGCTGGCCGGAGAGACGGCGGCGGCGGTCGCGGCGGCAAGCTCGGCGGCGGACACGATCCAAACGATTGAAGGTCTCGGCGACGCGGCGTTCTTCGAGGTCTCCTCGGCCAAGATTCGTGCCGGAGAAGCCGCCGGAGAAGGCGCGGCGATCGCGCATCAGGTATACGGCGCCATCGGCTTTACCGAGGAGCATATCCTGCATCGCTTCACCCAGCGTCTCTGGGCTTGGCGCGATGATTTCGGCAACGAGAGCGAATGGGCCGTGCAACTCGGCGAGTTCATCGCCGAGGGCGGCGCCGACGAGCTCTGGCCCCTCCTCGCCTCGCGCTAGCCCCACTCCGCAAACCGGGACGCCTTTCCATGTCGCAAGCCATTCATTTCGACCCGATCCGCCTACCGCCCGAGGCCGAGGAGTTGCGCATCGAGGTCCGCGCCTTCCTCGCCGAGGAGATCGCCAATGGCGGCTTCGATCCGCGCGCCACGATCCTGACCAGCGGCTTCGACCGGGCGTTCAGCAAGCGTGTCGGGGCCAAGGGCTGGATCGGCATGACCTGGCCCAAGAAATATGGTGGCCAGGAACGCAGCTTTCTCGAGCGCTATGTGGTGACGGAAGAGTTTCGGGTCGCCAACGCTCCCACGTCGGCGCATTTCACCGCTGACCGTCAGAGTGGGCCGGTGCTGCTGAAATACGCGCCCGAACATATCAAGCAAGAAGTCCTGCCGGCGATCACTCGCGGCGAGTGCACCTTCTGCATCGGCATGAGCGAGCCCAATTCCGGCTCGGACCTGTTCGCCGCCAGCACCCGCGCGACACCGACCGAGGGCGGCTATCTGATTAACGGCACCAAACTCTGGACCTCGAACGCGCACCAGTCCGATTTCATGATCGGCCTGTTTCGCACCTCCGCACCGACCAAGGAAAACCGGCGACATGGGCTCACGCAGTTCCTGGTTCGCCTCAAGCAGCCGGGGATCACAATCAATCCGGTGCGCAACATGGCGCACAAGCATGAATTCAACGAGGTCGTCTTCGACGATCTCTTCATCCCCGAGGATCACATCCTGGGCGAGGTCGACGGCGCCTGGAAGCAGGCCACCAGCGAGCTTGCCTATGAACGCAGCGGGCCCGAGCGGTTTCTGGAGACCTACTATGTCCTGACCGAGCTGGTCCGGGTCCTCGGCGACAGCCCCGACCCGCGCGCCGCCGAGGGGATCGGGCGTCTGGTCGCCCAGGTTCACACGCTCAGGCGTATGTCGGTCTCGGTGAACGGGATGCTGCAAGCCGGCAAGGAGCCGGTGCTGGAAGGTTCGATCGTCAAGGATGTCGGAACCATCTGGGAGCAGACATTGCCGGACAAGGCCCGCTCGCTCTCGGCCTTCGTCGACGCCGAGCCGAGCAACCGGGCGACTTTCGATGAGTTGCTGCAATACGCGACGACGATCGCGCCCAAGCTGACCATTCAGGGCGGCACCACGGAGGTTCTGCGCGGCATCATCGCTCGCGGCCTCGGCCTGCGTTGAGGTACGCTCATGCCTGATCTTTCAAGCTTGCTGACGCCGTCCTCGGTGGCGGTGATCGGCGCGTCGCCCGACCCGCATAGTCTGCGCGGTCGGATCATGCAAGTCATGGGCTGCCACGATGTCGATATCCCGATTTATCCGATCAGCCGATCGCATGACGAGGTTTTCGGCCTCAAGGCCTATCGTTCCGTCGCCGATACGCCGACACCGGTGGAACTGGCTGTTCTGATTATTCCCGCGGCCAATATCCCGGAAGCGCTGGAAGACTGCGCCGCCGCCGGGGTCAAGGCGGCGCTGATCCTGGCCTCGGGATTCGCCGAGGACCATTCCGAGGGCGGCGAGAATCTGCAACAGCGCGTACTCGACATTCAGGCTCGCACCGGCATGCTGATCTCCGGGCCGAATTCAGAGGGTTTCGCCAATATGGCGACCCGGCTCTGCGCCACGTTCAGCCCGGCGGTCGAGGGCGAGAACATGGAGCTGATGCCCGCCTGGTCAACCGCCGGCCGGATTGCCGTGATCGGGCAAAGCGGCGGCATGAGCTTTGCCTTTTACGACCGCGCCCGCGCCAAACAGATGCGGTTCAGCCATGTGGTGACCACCGGCAACGAGGCGTGCCTGGAAAGCCTGGACGTGGTCGAGCATTTGGTCGACGCGGATGAAGCCGACGTGTTCCTCATGTTCATGGAAGACGTGAAAACGCCGGAAAAGCTCGCCCGCGTGGCCAAAAAGGCCCTGCGCGCCGGCAAGCCGTTGATCGTCACCAAGATCGGCCGGTCCGAGGCCGGGATCCGCGCCGCCGCCTCGCATACCGCGTCGCTGGCCGGCTCCCACGCCGCCTATAAGGCGATATTCGAGCGTTACGGCGTGATCGAGGGGCTGGACACCGAGGAGATGGTCGATATCGCCGGCGCCTTCTCTAACTACGCCGGGCGACTTCCCGCCGGCAATCGGGCCGCGATCTTCACCGGTTCCGGCGGCGCCGGTGGCTGGATGGCCGATACCTGCGCGGCGGTCGGGCTTGAAGTCCCAATGCTCGACCCGGCGACCCGCGCCACGATCGACGAACATTTGCCGAGCTACGGCACCTCTCAGAACCCGGTGGACGGCACCGCGGGCGTGATCCGCACCCTCGGATACGCCCGGATCAGCAACATGCTCACCGCCTCGGAGCGGATCGACGCCGTCATCGCGATCACCTCGGCGCGAAACCCCGCGACCCTGGCGCGCGAGCCGGATGCCCTGGAGGCGCTGGGCCGGGAGACGCCGAAACCGGTGCTCATGTGGAGCTATACCTTGCCGCATCCGGATGTGGTGACGATGCTGGCCAAGGCTGGGCTTCCGCTGTTCACCAATATGCGCAATTGCGCCCGCGCTCTCGCCGCGATGGCCGAATATCGGGCCAAGCGCGATGCCTTCCTCGCCGAGGCTCCGATCAGTGGTCCCAAGCCGTTATCCCCCGCGCTGACCCGGGAACTCGACGGCGCGAGCGCGACCATCGCCGAGTATGACGCGATGCGACTCTTAATGATGGCGGACATCGAGGCGGTGACCGGCACCCTCGCCCGCACCACCGAGGAAGCCGCCCAGGCGGCGGAGCGCGCCGATGGTCCGGTCGCGCTGAAGATCCAGTCCCCCGATATCTCGCACAAATCAGCCACCGGCGGCGTGGCGCTCGGCATATCCGGCGGTGATGCCGCCCGCCAGGCCTTCGTCAACATTCAAGAACGGGTCGCGCGCAACGCGCCCGACGCGGCGATCCTCGGCACCCTGGTCCAGCCCATGGCCAAGCCAGGCTTGGAACTAATCCTCGGTGTTAGCAACACCTCGGGCTTTGGTCCGCTACTGATGGTCGGCTTCGGAGGCACGGCGGTGGAGAGCTCCGGCGATGTCGCCTTCGCGCCAGCCCCCGTCTCGCGCGACGATACCCGCGCCTTATTGGCGCGTCTGCGCGGTGCCTCGCTGTTGAATCCCGCCAACCTTGATATCGAGGCGCTCCTTGATGTCATCGAGAGATTGTCCGAGCTTGCCGTTTCGGCCAGCGACCGGATCGCGGAAGTCGACCTCAACCCCGTTCTAGTGCATCGTCCCGGCGAGGGCATCTCGATCGTCGACGCCTTGATCGTCAAACACACAACCGACTGAACCCGCATTTATGGAACCAGGAGACCCTGATATGGCCAGCTTCCCCGACTTCAGCGCTATTGGTGTAACCGTCGACGGCCATGTGGCCACGATCGAGATCCAGCGTCCGCCGCATAACTTCTTCGACTACACGCTGATCCAAGAGATCGCCACGGCCATGGAGACCATAGACGCCGACGGGGATCTACGCGCCGCCGTCTTATGCTCGGCTGGCAAGTCCTTCTGCGCGGGAGCGAATTTCCAATCCGACGGTAGCAGCAACAGCGAGCAGAAGACCGACGGCGACGGCAGCCCGGCCAATCATCTCTATGTCGAGGCGGTGCGTCTGTTCTCGACCAAGACGCCCATCGTCGGCGCGGTTCAGGGCGCGGCGATCGGCGGCGGTCTAGGCCTTTGCCTGGTGTCGGACTTCCGTGTCGCCGCCCCCGAGGCGCGCTTCGCCGCCAACTTCACTCGGCTCGGCTTCCACCCGGGATTTGGCCTCACCCACACCCTGCCGGCGCTGATCGGCCAGCAGCGCGCCAATCTGATGTTCTATACCAGCCGCCGCATCAAGGGCGAGGAAGCCGCCGCTTGGGGTCTCGCCGACATGCTAGTGCCGCTGGACGAGGTGCGCGGCGCGGCGCAGGCCCTGGCCGCAGAGATCGCCGAGAACTCCCCCCTCGGCGTGATGGAAACCCGCGCGACCATGCGCCAAGGCCTCGCGGATCGCGTGCGCAAGGCAACGGATCATGAGCTCGTCGTTCAGAACGAGTTGCGTCAGACCGAGGATTTCAAGGAAGGCATCCGCGCCACCGCCGAACGCCGGGTTCCGAACTTCAAGGGCCGGTAAAACGCGGACCGCTCTCCCGTCACCCGTCGGCGCCGGCGGCAAGAGCCCTGACCTTCGTCAGGGCGACGGTGGGGGAGAGAGGGTCGCACGCCATCTCCCGTCGCCCTTGCGAAGGCGAGGGCTTGTCCCGCTTCCGTCGCCACGCGGGAGATCTCCAAGTGGATCGATCTCTCGTTGACCGCCAGCGCCGGCGGCAAGAGCCCCGACCTTCGTCAGGGCGACGGCGAATAGGCCCGTGCCGCCATCAGGCAAGGGCCTTGGGCGCGATATCGCCGATGGACGCGGCGAGATCATCCCGGTTTCCCGCTTCTGGCTCGCCCGCGCTTGGCACCGGGGTGTCGTACTCATAGCTCGGGTCGATTTTCTGGCGCCGGCGGGTCTCGGCCATCTCGCGCCAGGCGCCCAGAAGCGTCCGGGGCTCCGGCATGTCATGGGCCACGAGCCGGTGAAGCTTCTTCAGGTTGTAGCACGGCACCGCCGCGTACATGTGGTGCTCCAGATGCCAGTTCATCCGCCAATACAGGAACTCAAACAATGGGTTGAGGGTGATGGTCCGCACGCATTTGCGGAAATCCGCGACATTGCTCCTAAGCCCACCATGCATCGGCATGCCGACCAGGAGCTTGAGCCAATTCGCGGTGAACTGCTGAAAGGTCAGCACCAGCGGCAATGCCCAGAGCCCGCTCGCGATCGACACGGCGATCACCCCGCAATGGAACAGCACCAACAGCCGCGCCCAGCGCACCGCCTTGGCCCGCTCGCCCGTGTGCACGCTGTAAAGCACCCGGCTCCACTCCTCGGTCACCACGGAACAACCATACCCCCCGAACGCGGTTTTGATGGTGCCGCGGATGATCGGGATCATGCCGCTGGTCATCGGCCCGCCGACGATGTTGAAGGTCAGGATCTGCAATACATGTAGCGGCGTGAAGATGCTGAACTGCGGCAGCTCGACCTCGCGGTCCCCGACCGGGTGCAGGGTATAGCGATGATGATAGGTGTGGCTGACCGCGTATTCGTGATGGTTGTGCCAGCTGATCAGACTGTAGACCCTGAGGAAGGCCTGGTTCAGCCAGCGGGTCTTGAAGACCGATCCATGGCCGAGTTCATGCGCCGCGATACCCTTGAAGAACGACGCCGACGTGCCGTGGGCGAACAGCGCGGCGGCAAAGCCGAGCCACATCTGCTGACTGAACAGGTACAGTGTCAAGCCGCCGGTCGCGGCGAAGATCAGCAGATGGCCGCCAGCCTGAAACCAGCCCTGAAGATCACTCGGTTGCATCAGATCGCGCAACACCGCGCGGTCGATCGGACAGCGGTACCAATTGACCTTTAGCGTTCGCCGCGCTTCCTCCAAGGGCATGTGATCCGTCGTCATCGCTCCCCCTCTCTCCCGCCTTCAGGAAGCGAGGTCCGTCTCGCGGACAATACCACTGATCAGATTTTCACGATAAAGCGCCGCCTCGTCCAGCCAGGCACCGGCGGGGATCATGACGTCGATCAGGCGGCGCAGCTCGGCCTCGCGCGCGCGGATCGCCGCTTCCGCCGCCTCGACGGTGACTTCCTCGAAGCGGATCTCGTCGCCGGGCCGCAGCCGGCCCAGTCTTGGAATGTCCGCCGAAATCACCGCCCCCAACTTGGGATAGCCGCCAGTGGTCTGGTGATCCGCCAGCAAGACAATCGGCAAGCCGTTCCCCGGCACCTGCACCGCGCCGGTCACGATCCCGTCGGAGACGATGTTGTAGCCGCGCGCATGCGTCAGCACCGGCCCGTCCAGCCGCATCCCCATGCGATCGGCTTCGCGTGTCACCGTGTAGGCATTTGAAAGGAAGGTCGTGATCGCGGCTTCGGTGAAGAAATCCCGCTGTGGGCCGAGAATGACCCGAAACGGTCCACGCTCATCAAGATAGCCGCAGTCGAGTCGCACTTCACCGCGCGACGGCGCCTCTTCCAGACGCAACGGGATCGCGTCGCCCTCGGCGAGCGCCCGGCCCTGAAAACCGCCAATGCCCGCCCGGCCATAGGTCGAACGGCTGCCATAAATTTGAGGAAGCGCGAAACCGCCCTCCACCGCTAGGATCGCGGTGGCCCCATCCGGCAGCGCGCCGACCCGAAAACGCTGGCCGCGGGTCAAGGAGACACTTTGATGCGCCGGCAAGGCGATGGTTTCCTCGCCAAGGACTTCCAACGGCGCGCGGGTGCCGGTCAAGGCCACGCGGACCGAGCCCGCCTCGACCTCCAAGGTCGGCCCCATCATGCGTATTTCCAGCGCCTCGGTCCCACCGGGATTGCCGACCAACGCATTGGCGAGGCGCAGCGCCGTCGGGTCCAGGACTCCGGAGACCGGAACCCCGAGATGCTGGTGCCTGGGACGGCCAAAATCTTGAACCGTTAGATTCATTCCCGGAGATATTACTTTGATATTATTCATCTTACTGATCGCACCGAATCTCGTACGAGCCCGCCTCGACAGCTCGGCGCGTGGCGTGATATTCGTCCAACGGAACCGGCTCGAACCGGACCCGGTCACCGGCGGCGACCAGGATCGGCTCGGCGCGGGCGGGATTGTAGAAGTCGACCGGCGTGCGCCCTATCAGATGCCAGCCGCCGGGACTGTCGACCGTGTATATCGTGGTTTGCCGCGCCGCCACCGAGATTGAACGCGGCGGCACCTTCACCCGAGGTTCCAGGCGCCGGGGCAGATCAAAGATCTCGGGGAGCAGACCCAGATACGGGAACCCCGGCAGGAACCCCATCATGAAGACCTCCTGGTCGACGCCGCAATGCTGGCGAACCACTTCCTCGGGGCTCAGGCCCGTCGCCTCGGCCACCGCCTCAAGGTCTGGGGCGCATTCTCCTTCGTAGCAAACCGGGATACGCCACCGCCGCGTGGTCTGGTTGAGATCCGGTCGAGCCTCGAGCAAGGGCCGCACCACCTCGACAAGGCGCGCCCGCGACAACACCAGGGGATCGTAGTGGATCATCAGCGAGCGCATTGTCGGAACCAGATCGACGATGCCCTCGGGAGCACTCTCGGCCAAGGCGGCGGTCAGCATGCGCACGCGCCGGTTCACCTCCGGATCGACGGTTTCGCCATACTGAATCACCAGCGCGGTATCACCGGCGGATAGAAATATAGCGTCGCTTGGGTCTTCTTGCGTATCGGTTACCATGGACGGCGCCGTTCCGATGGGGCTAGGCTCTGGATCAGGGTCGAGACGACGGCTCGGCTCCCTTTCCTTAACATGAGAGATAAAGACCGGGACAATGACAAAGGTCAATCTGAACGCGGACATGGGCGAGGGTTTTGGCGCCTACGATATCGGCGACGACACGGCGATGCTGGATCTAGTGACATCGGCGAATGTGGCATGCGGCTTTCATGCCGGTGATCCGAACGTGATGCGCCGGGTGATTAAGGCCGCGGTCGAGCGCGGGGTGAGCATCGGCGCTCATCCCGGTTTCCAGGATCTGCCCGGCTTCGGACGCCGCCGGATCGACATGACCATGCCGGATATCGAGGCGATCGTCGCTTATCAGATCGGCGCGCTGCAAGGCATGGCGGCGGCGGGCGGGACAGCGGTCACCCATGTGAAACCGCATGGCGCGCTGAACAACATGGCGAGCGAGCGCGACGACATCGCCGGCGCCATCGCGGCGGCGGTCCATGGGGTGGACCCGAATCTGATCCTGGTCGCGGTGTCCGGCTCCTCGCTGTTCAACGCCGGTACCGCGATCGGCCTCACCATGGCCTCGGAAGCTTATGCCGACCGCACCTATGCCGATGACGGCAACATGACCAGCCGCAAGTTTTCGAACGCGATGATCCGCGAGCCGGCGGAAGCGGCCGAACAGGTACGGCGCTTGGTCGTCGACGGCATCATCGTGTCGACCAGCGGCAAGGAAATCCCGGTCAACGCCCAATCCATCTGCATCCACGGCGACGAGCCGACCGGCCCCGCCGTCGCCAAGGCGGTGCGCGAGATGCTCAAGGCCGAGGGGATCGAGATCGCCACACTGCCCGCCATGGGGCTGGCATGAGCGCGGAAGTCTCGGGAAGCGAAGGCCGCGCCGACGCGATAGCACGGGCTGCCGCTCACTTTGATAGCGGTGATTTCCTGAAGGATCTGGCGCGCCGCGTCGCGATTCGCACCGAAAGCCAGATCTTCGAGGAACGCAAGCCCGACATGGACGCCTATATGGCCGAGATGCGGGCAACCCTGGAGCCGCTCGGCTATGTGACCGAGGTCTGCCCCAATCCCTCGCCCAAGGCCGGCCCGATCATGATCGCCGAACGCATCGAGGACCCGGCGCTGAAGACCGTCTTCACCTACGGCCATGGCGACGTGGTGCGCGGTCAGGAGGATCGCTGGCGCGCCGGCCTCGACCCGTGGAAAATCACCATCGAGGGCGACAAGGTCTATGGCCGGGGCACCGCCGACAACAAGGGCCAGCACAGCATCAATATCGCGGCCCTCGCCGCGGTACTGGAGACCCGGGGACGGCTCGGCTTCAACTCCACCATCGTCATCGAAACCGGCGAGGAATCGGGATCGCCGGGGCTCGCGGATTTCGCGCGAGAGCATCGCGAGCGACTGTCCTGTGACGTTCTGGTCGCTTCGGACGGGCCAAGGTTGCAACCCGATCGCCCCACCCTGTTCATGGGATCGCGCGGCAGCATGGTCTTCGACGTGATCGTGGATCTGCGCGAGGGCGCGCATCATTCCGGCAATTGGGGCGGCCTGATCGCCAACCCGGCGCTGGTGTTGGCCAATGCCCTGGCCTCGGTCGCGGACAAGCGCGGCCAGATCCAGGTTCCCGAATGGCGTCCGACGACCCTGACCAACTCGATCCGCATGGCGCTCGCCGATTGTGAGGTCGATGGGGGCGATGACGGCCCGGCGATCGAACCGGATTGGGGCGAGGAAAGTCTTACTCCGGCGGAGCGGGTCTTCGCCTGGAACAGTTTCGAGATCCTGGCTTTCACCGCCGGTGTCCCGGAAAAGCCGGTAAACGCGATCCCGCCCAAGGCCGTCGCCCGGTGTCAGTTGCGCTTTGTCGTCGGCACCGATGTCGACGATATCGTCCCGGCGCTACAACGGCATTTCGAGCGCGAGGGCTTTCCCAGCGTCAAGGTCATCCCCGCCGATCGAGGCATCATGCACGCAACGCGTCTTGACCCGGATCACCCCTGGGTACGCTGGGCGGCGTCCTCGCTTGAGCGCACGACCGGCAAGAAGCCGGCGATCCTGCCCAATCTCGGCGGCTCGCTGCCGAATGACGTGTTCAGCGATATCCTCGGCATGCCGACTTTGTGGGTCCCTCACAGCTATGCTTCCTGCTCGCAGCACGCGCCGGACGAGCACGCCCTGCAAAGCATTATCCAAGAAGGTCTCGCGACAATGACCGGGCTGTTTTGGGACATGGGGGAGGCCGGAACACCCACCTAGAAGACTTGCCCGCCCATATCCATCCCTTGGACCTTGCGAAATCGCGAGGGAATGGGATTGTTCCGCCAAATTCTCCGCGAAAGCGGATGGCCAGGGGAGAATGGCCAAGGGAGACGGGCAACGATGCCGGAACTGACAATTCTGACCGAGAACGAACTGCGACAATGCGTGGTTCTGAATGACGGACTGCTGGACGCCACCGCCAAGGCCTTCGAGGCCATGGCCACCGGGAACGCAACCGCGGCCCCGGCGCAGAGGCTCTGGATGCCGGGCGGCGGCGGCGCGATCCAGGCCCGCACCGCCTTCATGCATGGCGCGTCGCACTATGCGGTGAAGATCGGCCCAACCGGCGGTGGTCAGGGCGGCTCGCTCCTGCTCTACGACGCGGATAGCAATCAATTACGCGCGATGCTGTTGGATAACGGCTATCTCGCCCGGGTGCAGGCGGCGGCGGCCGGCGCGGTCGCGGCCCGCAAGCTCGCGCGCGAAAATGCCAAGACCGCCGGCATTCTTGGGACCAGTACCCATGCCTATCGCCATGTCGAGGCCATGCTGCTGATTCGCGAGATCGAGAAGATCGTGCTCTGGGACAAGGACAGTGACGCGGTCGCCACCCTCAAACAACGTATCGAGGCGAACCACAAGGTCAGCGTCCAGACCGCCGGCTCCGTCGAGAAAGCGGTCCGGAACTCCGATATCGTGGTCACGGTCACGCCGTCGCGTAGCCCGATTCTTCAAGCCGACTGGCTGCGCCCGGGCCTGCATATCACCGCCGCCGGCGCCGACGCGGGCAACAAGAACGAGCTGGCTCCCGAGGTTCTCGCCGAGGCCGATATCTATGTCGCGGATTCGCGCGAGCAATGCCGTTGGTCGGGTGAGCTGACCCACGCGATCGGCCGCCGGGCTGATCAACGAGGGCGACCGGATACCGGAGATCGGCGATCTTCTAAGCGGATCACATCCCGGCCGAACGGAAAACGACGAGATCACGGTGGTCGACTTGACCGGCACCGGCGTACAGGACGCGGCGATCGCCGCGCACGCGGTGACGCTGGCCGGCACCCAGGGGCTCGGCACCAAGATCTCCGGCGACTGACCGACGCTGTTACGAGACTGCGTTGACCAGACCCCGCGTCCTGTTTTGCCGCCTCAAACCCCACCGTCGCCCTGACGAAGGTCAGGGCTCTTGCCGCCGGCGCCGACGGGTGACGAGGGATCGGCCCGCTTGGAGATCTCCCGCGTGGCGACGGAAGCGGCACAAGCCCTTGCCTTCGCATGGGCGACGTGAAACAGGCATCATGGCGAGAAGCTTCAATACCGCAACTCAGCATCAACAATCGACCGCCTCGGCGGCTTCCGAGACCATCCAGTCACGGAAAGCCGCGACTTTCGGCATTTCCAGGGATTCAGCGAGGCAGACCAAATAATAGGATTGGCTCGCCCGTATCTTCTCCAGTATCGGCTTCACGAGCCGTCCAGCCTTGAGATCCCCGGCCACCAATTGCGTGCGGCTTAGCGCCACCCCTTGGCTATCCATCGCCGCTTGCAAGACCATGTCCTGCTGGCTGAATGTCGTCCCTCCCGCCGGCACGGTGTGGCTGAGCCCTAGTGCCGCGAGCCAGAACCACCAATCCTCTCCGGCCGCGGGCCGTCGGTCGTGCAGAAGCGGAAGCGACAGCAGGTCCTCGGGACATGTCGGCGCGGGCCGGTCATGCAGAAGCGTCGGACTGCAAACCGGGAAGATGTCATCCTGGAGGAATAGTTCCACGTGCAGCCCTGGATAGTTTCCGGCGCCGAAACGCACGGCGATATCGACATCGTCGGAAACGAAATCCACCCGACGGTCTTCCGCCGCGATCCGTACGTCGATATCCGGATGCAGCGCCCTGAACCGAGAAAGTCTGGGGATCAGCCATTTCACGGCAAAGGACGGCATGACACTGACGGTGAGAGGACTACCGACCGAGACCCGACGAAGCTCGGCCAGCGCCACGGATATCCTCCCGAAGGCATCCGCGACCGCGGGCGCCAGCCGCACGCCTTCCTGGGTCAGCGAGATCGATCTAGTGAGGCGATGAAACAGCCGGCATTCCAACCGGTCCTCCAGAAGGCGGATCTGCTGGCTGATCGCCGCCGGCGTAACATTCAACTCCTCGGCGGCTTTTCAGAAGCTCAGATGCCGAGCCGCCGCCTCGAAGGCGCGCAGGGAGTTCAGAGGCGGTAGAGACATGCTTCACCAGTAAATTTTTCTAATCCATATCACAAAAAACTATCGTTTGAAAAGCGCATGCAAAGGGAACAAATTGATTTTTATCAAGTCTTAACTTGTCTAAATCTTCACTTCACAGGAGGCTATCATGACCATGTACCCCTTCACCGCGACGCCTCCCGCCATCCCAGCTCGCTGGACCGCGTCACGGTATCGCCCCGCCACGTCGATCGGCAATGCGCTCATGGTGATCCTGAAAGCCGTCCTCGATGTTCTCGTCGAGGCGCAGGATCGGGCGCGCCGCCACAACGCCTTGGCGACTCTCGACGACCGCATCCTGGCCGATGTGGGCCTCAGCCGGCACGAGGCCGACCACGCGACCAAATGGCTGATCAAGTGATCATGCCCGGCTTCGAGGATCAGCGCGCGTCATAGTCCAGGACCACCGTATCGGTCACCGGATGCGACTGGCAGGTCAGCACGAAGCCGCGATCGATCTCATCGGGGGCGAGCGTGTAGTTGATATCCATCTCCACCTCGCCCTCGACCACCCGCGCCCGACAGGTACAGCACATGCCGCCCTTGCAGGCGAAGGGCATGTCCGGTCGCTGTCTGAGCGCAACGTCCAGGATCGACTCACCATCCCTTGGCACCGAGAGAATGGTGCTCGCGCCATCCAGCATCACCGTCACCTTGGCCGCATCGACCGGTTCCGGTGCGGCGGCCAGCCTGGCTTGTCGAGCGCGGCGGGTTTCGGCGGCGGCCGCCGCCGCGTCCGAGGACGGCGTGAACAGTTCGAAATGAATGCGCGCCGCCGATATCCCCGTTTCCGCCAAGGTTCGGCGAATCTCGGAAATCATCTCCTCTGGCCCACAGAGATAAAAGCCGTCAACCGCCGCCACGTTGACCATGGTTTTCAAGATAGTCCGGCATTTCTCCGAGTCGATACGCCCGTTGAGCAGCGGAACCTCCCTCGCCTCGCGGCTTAGCACATGGGTCAGGCTGAAGCGGCCCGGATAGCGGTCTTTCAGATCCTCCAACGCGTCGCGAAACATGATCGAGTCGCTGTCCCGGTTGCCGAGGAACAGCGAGAAACGGCTAAGCGGCTCAACCTCAAGGGCACTCTTCAGAATCGCCAAGATCGGCGTGATGCCGCTTCCCGCCGCGAAAGCCACGTAGGAGCGCGCGTGATCCGGCTCCACCGGCGCCAGAAAGCGTCCGTCCGGCGGCATGACGTCAACACTGTCGCCGGGCTTCAGATCGTCATTGGCATAGGCCGAGAACGCGCCGCCGTCGACACGCTTGATCGCGACCCTGAGCTCGCCGTCATTGACACCGCTACAGATCGAGTACGAGCGCCGAACGTCATGGCCGTCGATCTCGGCCCGCAGGGTCAGGTACTGCCCGGGCACGAAGGCGAAGGTCTCGCGATCCTCCTCCGGCACCTCGAAAGCGAGAGAGACGGCATCGCGGGTCTCGCGGCGCACATCGGAAAGTTTCAGGGCATGGAACCGCGTCATGCGAGCCTCCACCGGGCTAGATGCATTTGAAATAGTCAAACGGCTCAAGACAGCCGTCGCAGTGATACAGCGCCTTGCAAGCGGTCGAGCCGAAGGCGCTCAGCAGGCGGGTGTTCGGCGAACCGCAGCGCGGGCAAGTCACATCAGGATCCACGCCGAACAGCGTCGCCTTGCCTGCTCCGCCCCCCGCCCTCTCCTCGGGCGGCGCTATTCCCAGCGCCCGGAGTTTCTCGCGCCCAGACTCTGTCAGCCAATCCGTCGTCCAGGCCGGCGCGAGAATTGTTTTCACCTCGACCGCCCCAGCGCCCGCGCGCAAGAGAACATCGCGAATATTCATCTCGATGAACGTCATCGCCGGACAACCGCTATAGGTCGAAGTGATGGTCACGACGACGGTATCCCCATCCAACCCCACGTCTCTCAGAACTCCGAGATCCCGGATCGACAGGCCCGGTATCTCCGGATCGCTCACCTCATCCAGGCAGGCACGGATCTTCGCCATGCGCGCATCGTCATTGGCGGCTTCGCGGAGCATGGCTTGGCTCATCCCTGTCTCACCAGGTCGCATCGGGATAGGCCCGGGGAAGGAATTGCATCTCCGCGAGGATGTAGCCGAGATGCTCGGAATGCACGCCCTGGCGCCCGCCGCTCACCGACCAGTCGTCATCCGGCCGGCGCAATGTCGCCTCGCCGAGCACGGGCGTCACCATCGCGTCCCAAGCCGGCTTGAGCGCCATCGGATCAACACCTATTCCCAGTGCCGCAACCGCGCGATCGAGGTCATCGCCGGCAAAGAGTTCGTGAGTGTAGCCCCAAAGCTGGTCGACCGCCGCTTGCGCCCGCCGGTGACTCTCCTCGGTGCCGTCGCCCAAGCGGATCAGCCACTCGCCGCTATGCCGTCGGTGGTAGACGACCTCCTTTATGGCCTTGGCGGCGATCGCCGCGACACCCGGCTCCCGCGCTTCCACGAGAGTTTCAAGCAGGGCATGGTGATAGCAGTCAAAAAGGAATTGCCTGGCGATGGTGACCGCGAAGTCGCCGTTCGGCTGTTCCACCAGCAGGCAGTTACGCCAGTCCAGAATGTCCCGCTTAAAAGCGAGATCATCGGCGTCCCGTCCCCGGCCCTCGACTTCCGCCGCCTTGCCGAGCCATAGGGTTGCCTGGCCAATCAGATCAAGCGCGACATTGCTGAGCGCGATGTCCTCTTCCAGCACCGGCCCATGACCGCACCACTCGGACAGCCGGTGGCCGAGGATCAATCCGTTATCGCCGAGCCGCAGCAGATACTCGAACAGCGGGTCCGAGCCGTCGGGGGCGCCGGCCATCACAGACACTCCACCTCGTCCGGAACCGTATAGAAAGTCGGGTGCCGGTAGATCTTGGCCTCGGCGGGTTCGAACAGCGATTCCTTGTCATCCGGGTCCGAGGCGATGATGTCCGTTGAGCGCACGACCCAGAGGCTCTCGCCTTCCCGCCGCCTCGTATAGACGTCACGGGCGTTCTGGATCGCCATCTCCGCGTCGGGCGCGTGCAACGAGCCGGCATGCTTGTGCGACAAACCCTGGCGAGCCCGGACGAATACCTCCCAAAGCGGCCAGTCGTCGGCACTGGTGGCGTCATTGGCGACCTTCACATCACTCATCCTTCTTCTCCCTCGCCTCGCCTAAGCCGCCTTGGCCCGGGCCCGGCGTTTCGCGGCATGGGCCATCGCCGCCTCGCGCACCCAGGCGCCGTCGTCATGCGCCTTGATCCGCGCGCCCAGGCGTTCGCGGTTGCAGGGGCCGTCTCCAGAGACCACGCGCATCAACTCACGGAAATCAATGGCGCCGAAATCGTAGTGCCCACGGGCCTCGTTCCAGCGCAGATCCGGGTCTGGAATGGCGAGCTCCAGGTAGTCCGCCTGCGGCACGGTCATGTCGACGAATTGCTGGCGCAGCTCGTCATTCGACTGCCGCTTGATCTTCCAGGCTGTTGATTGCGCCGAGTTGGCCGACGCGGTGTCATGCGGGCCGAACATCATCAGCACCGGCCACCACCAGCGATTCAGCGCGTCCTGCGCCATGCGCCGCTGATCCGCCGTGCCCTGGCACAGTGAAACCATGATCTCGAAGCCCTGGCGCTGATGAAAGCTTTCCTCGCGGCAGATCCGCTCCATCGCCCTTGCGTAGGGCCCGTAGGAACAGCGGCACAACATGATCTGGTTGATGATCGCCGCGCCATCCACCAGCCAGCCGATGGTGCCGACATCCGCCCAGGTCAGAACCGGGTAGTTGAAGATATGCGCGTATTTGGCCCGCCCGGTGTGCAGGGCATCCAACATCTCGGCGCGCGAGGTCCCCAGGGTTTCCGCGGCGCTGTAGAGGTATAGCGCGTGCCCTCCCTCGTCCTGGATCTTGGCCAGCAATTGCGCCTTGCGTTTCAGTGACGGCGCGCGGGTCAGCCAGTTCCGCTCCGGCAGCATGCCGACATATTCGGAATGCGCGTGCTGGGACATTTGCCGAACCAGGGATTTGCGGTAGCTCTCGGGCATCCAGTCCCTGGGCTCGATCTTCACTTCCGCTTCGATCTTGGCCGCGAAAGCGGGAGCCGACGGATCATCTGCATTCTCGGGAGGGATCGCGGTGACCGTCATAACCCCGGCTCCTGTCTGTTGCATCAACAATATGATACAATATTTTTGATCTGGTCAATAATTTTGTATCATATAGATTACCGAAATCCAGAACCACGAAGCGATGATCACGATGACCTTGGATGCCGATGAGCTGGCCCGGCGGATCGCCGCGCGGATCCTCGAGACCGACCGCGCGACGGTTACTTTGGGTATGCGGCTCGACGCCGTGGCGGCGGGCACCGTCACCTTGTCGATGACCGTCGGCGCCGACATGATCAACGGCCATGACATCTGCCACGGCGGCTACATCTTCACCTTGGCGGATTCCGCCTGCGCGATCGCCTCGAATTCACGCAATACCAACATG